>JABAOG010011747.1_pt1 | contig 14613 bp, 15 predicted proteins | sample 7062131 | NCBI WGS metagenome assembly JABAOG01 (sample SAMN14538629, study PRJNA623070) | marine sediment metagenome | biome: marine biome [ENVO:00000428]; feature: marine pelagic biome [ENVO:01000023]; material: deep marine sediment [ENVO:00002113] | place: India: Arabian Sea | collected...
GGGGCGCTTCCGGTCCGCCGGCGGGCGAGCCTGCCGGGCCGGCGGCGCACGCGCCGACGAGGGGGGCGAGGGCGAGCGCCAGGGCGGCGAACGGCCGGGGCGCGGGGAACGGTGCAGCGGTGGTCGTGATCATGGTGCTCGTGGTGGTGGGGGTCCGTCGCGGCAGGAAACATGGGGAACCGGGGCGTCGGGGGCCAGTGCCGACGGCGGCGCGCCGTCCCCCTCTTCCGTCACCGCGCCCCCGGGGCTTAGGTTCCGCCCATGGTCTACGCTGACAGGGTCTACGGCGAGCGGGTCCGCAAGTTCAGCCAGCGGATCGAGACGGTGCTCTTCGACGCGTACCGGCGCACGGACGCCGACCGCGAGGAGCGCGGGCTGGGCCCGCCCCACCCGGGCGAGATCCAGCTCTTCTCCTGGCCCCAGGAGTGGCCGGACTGGTCGTGCGGCTTCGGCGGCGAGGCCCGCCAGGACCCGTGCATCGACCAGACCCACATCGTCGTCGATGACGGCACCCGCATGGTCTACGTCTACCACGCGGCCCGGTTCGCCCGGGCGCTGGACTGCCCCGGCAAGGCCTTCTGGGTGGCGGTCCGGAGGCACAAGCTCCCCGGCGCCGTCGACGACGAGGCGTGGGAGCGGCTGGCCCGGCAGGACTGAGGGCCCGCTCCAGGACGGACGCCCTCCTGCGCCCGGGCACCGGCGGCGGGTGACCGGCGCCGGGGCTACGGTCCCGGCCCTGTGTCCGGGCCCGTTCCCGACCGGCCGGATGGCGCGTCACCCCTCTCGCGTCCGGCGTCGACGGCCCCGCCACGTCCACCGATCCGCGGCAGCAGGAACCCCGTCCGCGTCCGCCACGCTTCGTGCTCCGGGTAGCGGCTGAGGCTCGCGTCGATGGCCAGCATGTTGGGCACGAAGAACAGGCCCCAGACCCCGGCGAGGACGGCCCAGGGCAGCCAGTGGTCGACCACCAGGGCGAAGCCACCGTAGATCAGCATCTCGCCCAGGTAGTTGGGGTGCCGCGTGCGGGTGAAGAAGCCGGTCGTGATCAGGCCCGCGCCGGTCCCGCCCTCCCTCCCGCTGCGGGCGGCCAGCGTCAGGTTCTTCTGCGCGTCGGCCCCGACCATGAGGACGAGGCCCAGGGCGTACAGCGCGATGGCCGCCGCCAGCCACGGCGGGCCCGCGGGGTCCCACGCGCCGAGGTCCACCGCGCCGGCCGTACCCAGGAGCAGGATCGCCGGCGCGATCCAGTACAGTGAGAGGAAGGCCCAGGTCGCGACCGCGCCCGTCCAGCGCACGCGCCGCTGCCACTGCCGGTCCGGGAACGTGCGGTCCTTGATCACCCAGATCACGCCGTAGGAGCCGTGGAGCGCCAGGTAGGTCCAGGCCGGGACCGTGAAGACGCCCAGCGCCAGCATGAGCGCCAGGACGACGGGCCCCGTGAGGCCCTTGTGGAGGTCGATGACCGAGTGGAGCGGCACGCCGCGGCCCGGCGCCGCATCGGGCAGCGCGGTCCACGAGATCCGGTTCAGGACCGCGGCCCAGCGGGGCGGCCCGGACGCGCGTTCTGGTTGCGGGGGCATGGCCGTCTCCATGGTGGTAGATCGGGACACCGTCGCATAATACGGGTTGCAGAGGCACGCCGCCCCCGACCCGGCGCACTCATGCCAGCCACTCCCGCAGCGAGCTCGACCGCAGAGACGACCGCACCGGACCGTCGCCTTCGGTCCCGGTCCGTGCTCTCATGGGCGCTCTACGACCTGGCCAACACGATCTTCTCCATGAACATCGTGTCCTACTTTCTGAGCGTCTGGGTCATCGAGGTGCAGGGCGGTACCGACACGCTCTGGGCCACGGCGTACAGCATCTCCATGCTCGCCATGGTCCTGACGGCTCCGTTCCTGGGTGCCGCCTCCGACCGCGCCGGGCGCAGGTTGCCTTTCCTCCTGGTCAGCACCCTGACCTGTGTCGGCCTCACCGCGCTGCTGGGGATCCCCGGCGTCATGGGCACCCTGGTGCTGTTCGCCTTCGCCAACTACGCGTTCCAGGCGGGGCTCGTCTTCTACGACGCGCTGCTGCCCGTGGTCAGCACCCCGGAGAACCGGGGCCGGGTGAGCGGCCTGGGCGTCGGGCTCGGCTACGTCGGCTCGTTCCTGGGTGTCGGTCTCGGGACGTTACTGCTCGTCCGCTTCGGCTACGTGGCCGTGTTTCGCATGACGGCCGGCCTGTTCCTGCTCTTCTCGCTACCCATCTTCCTCTTCGTGCAGGAGCCCGCGCGGCGGCGTCCGGCCCGGCCGATGGGCGGGGGTGTGCTGGTGGGGGCCATCCGGCAGGTCGGCCGGACCGCTCGCCACGTGGGCCGCTACCGATGCCTCGGCCGGTTCCTGCTGGGCCGGGTCTTCTACACGGACGCCGCCAATACCCTCATCGTCTTCATGGGGATCTATGCCATCCAGGAGATCGGCTACTCCGAGACGGTGACGCCCATCCTCTTCCTCGTCGCCACCACGGCCGCGGTGATGGGCGGGTTCCTCCTGGGCCCCGTGGTGGACCGCCACGGTCCCAAACGGACCCTCGACTGGGTGCTCGTGCTCTGGATGACCGTGATCGGGGCCGCCGTCCTCGTCCCGGTCCTCGGCCTCCCCCGGTTCCTCTTCTGGGGCATCGCCTGCGGCGCGGGGGTGGCCCTCGGCGGGACGTGGTCCGCCGACCGTCCCCTCATGCTCGTCCTCTCGCCACCCGCCAAGCTGGGCGAATTCTACGGCCTCTACAGCATGGTCGGGCGTTTCGCCGCGGTGGCGGGCCCGCTGCTCTGGGCGTTCGTGGCCGAGGGGCTCGGCCTCGGGAGACCGGCCGCGGTGGCCGTGCTCGGGCTCATGGTCCTCACGGCGTGGCTGATCCTCCGGCCCGTCGACGATCTGGAACGGGACTGGAGCCCCGAAGAGCGGGGCGGGGTCTGACCCGCCCGTCCCGCGCCTCCCTTCCCTCCGCCTCAGGCCGCTCCTTCGCGGCCGACCACCAGGCGCCGGAAGTACCAGATCAGGGCCAGGAACAGCGCCAGCGCCAGCCACGGCGCGGCCTCGCCCGCCCACTCGTAGCCGAGGTGCCAGGGGTCGCGGCCCCGGGAAACGGCGTATCCGGCGGCGCCGGCGATGACCACGCCGATGAGGCCCTCGCCACCCACGAGGCCGGAGCCGAAGAGGATCCCCCGGTCGCGCCGGGCGCGTCGCTTCTCCCGGTCGCCCTCGACCTGCCGGAGCAGGAGCATCCGGAGCAGCCCGCCCAGGAAGACCGGGAACATGGTGGAGACGGGCAGATAGACGCCCACGGCGAACGGCAGCGACGGGATCCGGGCGAGCTCGGCCACGATGGCGATCCCGGCGCCGATGGCGACCAGGGTCCACGGCAGGTTCTGGGCGAGGACGCCGTCGATCACGAGCTGCATGAGCGTGGCCTGGGGCGCCGGCAGCTCCTCGCCGCCGAAGCCGTAGGCGTTGGCCAGGAGCAGCACGGTGAGGGCCACGAACGCGGCCGACGTGAGCACGCCCACCAGCTCGCCGACCTGCTGCCGCCGGGGCGTGGCGCCCAGCAGCATGCCCGTCTTCAGGTCCTGGGACGTGTCGCCGGCGATGGAGGCGGCGATGGCGACGACGGCGCCGACGGTCAGCGCGGCGATCTTGCCGGCGTCGTCGGTCCAGCCCAGGAGCAGGAAGACGGACGCGGTGCCGAGGAGGGTCGCGATGGTCATCCCGCTGGTGGGGTTCGACGTCACGCCCACGAGTCCGACGATCCGGGAGCTCACGGTGACGAAGAAGAAGGCGAAGAGGACCACCAGGAACGCGGCCACGGCCCGACCCACGGTGTAGTCGATGGAGCTGAACGCCTGGGGCACCAGCGTCAGCGCCAGGAAGATGATGACGGCGCCGATGCCGACGACCCGGAGCGAGAGGTCGTTCTCGGTGCGCAGCACCTTCGCGACGGTTCCCGAGGCGAGCCGGTCCCGGATCTGGGCCGCGCCGATGCGGAAGCTCTCGATCATCGTCGGGATGCTCCGGATCAGCGTGATCAGCCCGCCGGTGGCCACGGCGCCGGCGCCGATGTAGCGGACGTACCGCGTCCAGATCAGCGACGGCTCCATGTCCCGGATGAGGTTCTGCGTCTCCGGGTAGAGCGGCGAGGTGAGACCCTCCCCCCACCACGCGATCACCGGGATGATGACGAGCCAGGAGAGCAGCCCGCCGCCCACCATGATGGTGGCGATCTTCGGGCCGAGGATGTAGCCCACGCCGAAGAGCGCGGCGCTCACATCGCTGCCGAGCTGGCCCTTCTTCAGGAACGGGATGCGGACCTCGAGGTCGTCGGGCACGGCCCGAACCCAGCCGGTGATGCCCTTCATCAGCGCTCCCACGCCCAGGCCCAGGAACACGTTCCTCGCCCGGGAGCCGCCCGTCTCCGCCGCCTTCAGCACCTCCGCGCACGCCGTGCCCTCCGGGTAGGGCAGGTTGTCGTGCTCCCGCACGATCAGGAACGGCCGCAGCGGGATCATGAACAGGATCCCCAGGAACCCGCCGCTCATGGCCAGGATCGTGATCTGGAGGAGGTTCGTGTCGAAGCCCCACAGGAACAGCGCCGGCAGCGTGAAGATGACGCCGCTGGCCACCGAGCTCGAGGCCGACCCCACGGTCTGCGAGAGGTTCGCCTCCAGGATCGAGCTCCGCACACCGCCGGCCCGGAGCGCCCGGAACAGCGCCACGGTCATGACCGCCACCGGGATCGACGTGGAGATGGTCAGCCCGGCCCGGAGCCCCAGGTAGGCGTTGGCCGCGCCGAACAGGATCCCGAACATGATCCCGGCCACGACGGCCTTGAAGGTGGCCTCCGCCGGAGACTCGGCGGCGGGGACGTACGGCGCCGGCGGGCCGGTCTCGTCGTCGGGACCGGCGACATCGCCGGCGGGCATCATGGCGCCGGGGCGGTCCCGGCCGGCGCCGGGTGGGAGGTCGGGGCGATCGTCGGCCACGTCAGGGCTCCTGTTGGCAGGTCTGTCCCGGAAGGCCCCCAAGGTAGGAAGGGCCGGGCGCGCGGGCCAGGCCGGGAAGGTGCCCTTCGCCGGTCGCGCGTTGTATCTTTCGGGGAACATCCCTTCCCGCCCCGGTTGCTGGAGGGCAGCATGGCCACCGAGCTCGAACACGAGGTCAACGCCCTCGAGACGGGCACACACGCCTGCCTCCTCTACGACGATCGCGCCGAGCAGATGGCGGCCGTCGTCCCGTTCATCCACGAGGGCCTGCGCCTGGGCCACCGCTGCCTCTACATCGTGGACGACTGCACGGCCGCCGACGTGTTCGCCGCGCTGAGCGTCGCCGATGCCGACGTGATCGGCGCCGTCCGCTCCGGTGCTCTCGCCGTGCACGCGAAGCAGGAGACCTACCTGCGGGGCGGCCGCTTCGACCCCGACGCCATGCTCGCGTTCCTCGCCGACGCCATCGACGACGCGGTGGAGGCCGGCTACCCGCGGCTCCGGGGCACCGGGGAGATGACATGGGCGCTGGGACCCGAGCCCGGCACGGACCGGCTCCTCGACTACGAGGCCCAGTTGACGGGGATGATCGCGCCCCGACCGGCGCTCATCATCTGCCAGTACAACCGCCCCCGCTTCCCGCCGGAGATCATCCGGGGCGTCCTCCTGACACACCCGACGGCCATCGTCGGGCGGCGGGTCTACGACAACCCGTTCAACGAGCGCCCGGACCTGCTGCCTCCCGGCATGACCCCCGCCCAGGAGGTGGACTGGATGCTCCGGGAGCTGGAGGAGCGCCGGGCCGCGGCCGCCGGCGGCGGGCGAGCGAACGGCTGAGCCCGCGGCCACCGCAGCCGATATACCCCGCCACCCGGGCGGTTGCGCCCTCCGGCGCCGGGCCTTTCTTTTGCCGGAGCGCCGCATCCCAGGCCGTGACCGCCAGACGGAGTCGACCCCGGTGAGCCAGCCGCACGCCCCCTCCCCGACCCGCCCACCCCGCTTCCGGGTGCCCCTCGTCCTCGTCGCGCTGGCGCTGGCGGCTCCACCCGTCCGGGCCCAGGACGCGGAGGGAGCGGCCGTGGCCCGGTGGGTCGAGGCGAACCGGGCGGAGCTGGTGGACCGGCTCGTCGAGTTCCTCCGCATCCCCAATGTCGCCGGCGACCGGCCGGCCATCCGCCGGAACGTCGACTGGCTGGTGAGCGCCATGGAGGCCCGGGGCATCCGTACGCGGGTGCTGGAGACCGACAGCGAGCCCATGGTCTACGGCGAGCTGCCGGCCCCGGGGGCCCGGACCACCCTCCTGTTCTACTGCCACTACGACGGCCAGCCGGCCGACCCCGCGGCCTGGACCGGGCACGCCCCCTGGGACCCCGTGCTCCGGGACGGCAGCCTCGCCGATGGCGCCGGCGTCATCCCCTGGCCGGCGGATGGCGGCTACCGGGACGACTGGCGCGTCTACGGCCGGTCGGCCAGCGACGACAAGTCGCCCATCGTCATGCTCCTCTCGGCGCTGGACGCGCTCCGTGCCGCCGGGACCCCGCCCGACGTGAACCTGAAGTTCCTGTTCGAGGGGAACGAGGAGGCCGGCTCCCCCGACATGCGGTCGCTGATCGCCGGCCACGGGGACCTGCTCCGGGCCGACCTGGTGGTCATGGCGGACGGCCCGGAGCACGGATCGGGGCGGCCCACGCTGGTCTACGGTGCCCGGGGGATCGTGACCACGCGGCTCATCGTCTACGGACCCGAGCGCCCGCTCCACTCCGGCCATTTCGGCAACTGGGCGCCGAACCCGGCCATGCGGCTCGCGGCGCTGCTGGCGAGCATGAAGGACCGGGACGGGCGCGTCCTGGTGGAGGGCTTCTACGACGACGTGGCCCCCCTCTCGGACGCGGAGCGCGCCGCCCTCCGGGCGGTGCCCGCCGACGCGCCCACGGACTACGGCTTCGCGGCGCCGGAGGGGTGGGCGGGCCGGCTGCGGCTGGAGGCCACGTCCCTGCCCTCGTTGAACGTCCGGGGGATGGGCGCGGGGTGGATCGGGCCGGAGACCCGGACCATCGTCCCGGACTCGGCCGTGGCGGAGATCGACCTCCGGCTGGTCCCGGACATCGAGCCCGGGGCCCAGGTGGCGCGGCTCCGGCGCCACGTCGAACGCCAGGGCTACCACCTGGCCGCCGGCCCGCCCACGGCGCACGAGCGAGCGAGCCATCCGCGCCTGGCCCGACTCGTGGATCTCCGCGACGGGTACCCGGGGATGCGGACCCCCATGGATCACCCCGTGGCCCGACGCATCGCCCGCGGCGTGGGGCGCTTCACCGGGGCCGAGCCCGTCCACGTCCCCATGCTGGGCGGATCGGTGCCCGCCGTCTGGTTCCCGGTGGAGGCCGGCACGCCCGTCCTGCTGGTCCCCACCGTCAACCCCGACAACAACCAGCACTCGCCGAACGAGAACCTCCGGCTGGGCCACTTCTTCGACGGGATCGTCACCCTGGCGGCCGTCATGCGGATCGGCCGCCCCTCCAGCTGACGGCTACGGCCGGCCGGGGCCATGCGACTCGTCGCGGACGCCATGCTGGGGCGCCTCGCCCGATGGCTCCGGGCCCTCGGCCACGATGTCATCTTCGACGAGACGCTCCACGACCACGAGCTCGCCACCCTCGCACGCGGGCAGCAGCGCCGGCTCCTCACCCGGGACCGTCGGCTGTGCGAGGACCGGGGACGCCCCGACTGGTGCGTGCTCCTCGGCGCCGATCGGCCCGCCGCACAGCTGCGAGAGCTGGACCGGAGGCTCGGCCTCTTCGATCCCGACTGGCGCGACCGCCTGTTCTCCCGCTGCATGGTCTGCAACACCCCGCTCCGGAGGACGACCTACGACCGGGTGGCCGACCGGCTGCCCGCCGGGATCCGGGACGACCCCCGGGCCCGGACCGCCGGGGTCCGCCGCTGCCCCGGCTGCGCACGTCTCTATTGGGAGGGCAGCCACACCCGGCGCATGCGACGCTGGCTCGAGGACGTGGCCGGGGACCGCACCCACGGTTGAGGACGGGAGCCCCGGCGGTGTCCGCGACCGGGGGAACGGGCCCCGACCGCCGCGGACCCTCCGGCGCCGAGCGGGCCCTCGCGCCGTCGAGCCCGATTCGTGTTAACTTGGTGGCGGGCAGGGAGATCAGGGGACGGTCGTCGGGGTGGCGCCGCTCTCGCACTCACCCGCGCGCTGCACCCGGGTGGGGCCTGCGCGCACGCGCCCGGGCGCGCGAGCCGCGCTCCGGTGACCACGATTTCGAGTACAGGAGGACCGATGCACCGCACCTTTCACCTGCGGTCGGCGGCGCTGGCGCTGCTGCTGGCGACCCTCGCCGGGTCGCTGGCCGCCCAGTCCCACCGGGCGGCCATCACGGTGACGGGCGGCCGATCCGTTCACGACGACCTGACCCCGGGGCTGGCCGCGCCGACGATCCTCGAGTCCGGCTGGGTGACCGGGCTGCAGGCGGAGGCGTGGCTGGGCTCCGGTCGCGTGGGAGTCCGGCTCAACGGCCTCTACGCCCGGCGTCCCCTGGAGGACGAGGCGGCCGAGTATACGGTGACGTCCGGTGACCTGGACCTCCTGCTCCGACTGCTGCCGACCGAAGTCGGCCGCTGGTTCTCGCCCTACCTCGCCGCGGGCGGCGGACTGACGCGCTACGCGGCCGCCGACAGCGTCGCTCCCATCGCGGACGGCGCCTACGGCGAGGACCCCGTCCGCGTTCACGGGCTCGCCGGAATCGGAGCCGACATCGGGGTCGGCCACCGCGCCGGCCTCCGGCTGGAGGTGGCGGACCAGATCGTGTTCCCCTCCATCGGCGAGAGTCCACCCACCGTGGGCCTCCCGTCGACGCACAACCTCGTGATGACGGCCGGGCTGCAGCTTCGGCTGGGGTCGATCTGGGGCCGGGGCCTTCGGGGTCGGCCGCGGACCGTGGATCCGGGTCGGCGTCCCGAGGCGGTGGCGGCGGACCCGGCGCGGGCCGACGCCGTGGAGACCGCCCCCGGTGCGGCGCGTCCCCCGCGCACGACCCGCGCCGCGGACGTGGCCCGCTACACGGTGCAGTTCGGGACGTTCATGGAGGGCGCCGAGGCCGACGCCTGGGCGGCGCGGCTCCGGGCTCGGGGTATCCCGGTCTGGCTCGTGAGCATGTCCCTCGACGGGGAGCGGATCAGCCGGGTCCGGGTCGGGGCGTTCCCGTCGGAGGCCGAGGCCCGGGCCATGGTCGCCGTGCTCACCCGGGACTACGACTGGACGGTCCGCATCGACGAGCTCGACGCCAAGGACGTGCCTCCGGCCGGGGCCGTGCGGGCGACCCGGGAGTTCCTGACGCGCCGGTAGCCCCGGACCGGCCTAACGGGCGGCGGCGGGCCCCCGCGGGTCCGCCGCCGCTCCGCATCAGAGGCCGGTCGTGGCCCCACCGCCCGGCGGGGTCTCATCCGGGGGCGCGGCCGGGCCTTCCGGCGCGGCGGTCCCCGAGCCGGCACCCGGCTCGGGCCCGGCGCCCGCCTCGTCCGTCCGGGGCAGGGCCGGCATGTCGACCTCCTGCCGTGCCGCCCTCTCCTCCAGGTCCTTCCGGAGCCCGGCGATCCGGTCCTGGATCCGCTCCAGCGCCGTGTCCAGCTTCGGCTGCATATCCGCAAGGAACCGGTCCACGCGCGGACGGACATCGTCCATGGCGCTCTCCACGCGCGGACGGATCTCGGCCACGGCCGCGTCCACGCGGGCATCCAGCTCCTCCAGTGCCTTCCTGACCTTCGGCCGCACTTCCTCGATCGCCGCGTCGATGCGTGCCTCGAGGTCCGCGAGTGGGTCGCGGCGCGGGTCCTGTTCGCCCTGGGTCTCGTTCACGGTCTCCTCCTCCTGATGCATGCGGTGCGGGACTCCCCGCCCTCTACCATACGCACGAGCGGGGTCCCGGTTTCGACGGACCGCCCGGGACTTGCATCGGGCGGTCCCCGGATCGACTCGAACCGGATACGGCCCATGCACCAGCCCGAAACGGATGCCATGAAGCTGCTGACCCTGTGCGAGACGCTCAAGGCCAAGGCCGAGGACGTCACGTCGCAGATCCTGAGCCGGTGGACGGAGATCGCCGAGGCCGAGCCCTGGCTCGCCCTGCCGCCCGACGTCGACTTCGACCACCTCCCCGAGCTGATCCGCGGCCTGTCCGGCGCCGCCCTCTGCACCGAGTTCGATCGCGGCCTGTGCGAGGACGTCGCCCGCATCGCGGCGCTGCACGGCGAACGCCGCTCCCGGGAAGGGTTCAACGACGAGCTGGTGTACCGGGAGTACCACCTGCTGCGGCGCGGCATGTGGGAGCGCATGAAGCGGGATCACGGCGATTCCGCCATCGTCTTCCTGGCCACCATGCGACTGGACGCCCTCACCAGCCTGGCCACCGCGGCGGCGCTCCACGGCCTGCACCGGGACGAGGTCGGGGAGAAGCGGCCATGGGCCCGGGTCCTGGAGCAGCTCCTGGACGAGTGGCCGCTTCCCCGGTCCTGACCGGGTTCAGGACAGCATCTGGAGGCGGCGCCGGTACGCGTCGAGGTCCGCGTCGGAGAACAGGACCATCCGCACCTCGTCGAAGGTCCCGGCGCGCTCCCCGAGCACGTCGCGGATCGTCCCGAGCGCCACCGCCGCCGCGGCCTCCACCGGGTATCCGTACACGCCCGTGCTGATGGACGGGAACGCGACGACGCGCCAGCCCTCGTCCGCGGCCAGCTCCAGCGACCGGCGGTAGGCGGAGGCCAGCAGCGATTCCTCTCCGCGGTCCCCGCCCTTCCACCGGGGCCCGACCGTGTGGATCACCGCGCCCGCCGGCAGCTCGCCCGCCGTCGTCGCCACGGCCTCCCCCGTCGGGAGGCCGTCCGGATACGACTCGGCCCGGATCCGCTTGCACGCCTCCAGGATCGCCGGCCCGCCCCTGCGATGGATCGCGCCGTCCACGCCCCCGCCCCCCATGAGCGACGAGTTGGCCGCGTTCACCACGGCCGCGGCGTCCTGCTCCGTGATGTCGCCCTGGACCAGACGGATCGTCGCCGAGCCCACCCGCCGCGTGTCCTTCATGATGTCCTCCCATGGATCCGGGTATCGGTCCGCGCGGCGGGCCGGCAGCCGACCCGGCGCGCGATCTGCCTCCAGACCCGGCCGTGGCCCCGGTGGCCGTGCTCGAGCCAGGCTTCCGCGTGCGCCATCTCGTGGAGCATCGTGTCCTCCAGCGCGCCGCCGTTCCGGCCGGCCAGGAGATCCGCCGAGATGGCGATCTCCCGCACCGCCCGCCCGGCCCCGGAGCCCGCGTACGTGATGGTGCCCAGGGTCCGGGTCATGCGCCGGCTCACGCGCAGCGGGATGGCGGGCAGCCGGCCGTCGAACGCGGTCCGGTTCAGCCGATCGAACAGGTCCCGGAGCGGTGCGGTGTCCCGGCCGTCGGTCGCGGGCCGGGGCCGCCGGGGCTTCCGATCCCGTGCCCGCTCGAGGCCGCGGCGGGTGCCCTCCCAGCCCCGGATCGTCCGGAGCGCGCGACGCCGCTCGGCGCCCCGGCCCGCGACGGCCGCCGCCACGGCCCGGACGATCTCCGGTGGCGCATCCCGGAAACAGGCGTGGCTGTTCAGCGTGCGGCCGTCCCGGGACACGGACAGGAGCACGGAACGGTTCTCCCGGAACCGGACCCACCGGATCCGCGATCCGCGGTCCCGCAACGCCTCGACCAATGGTCTCGCCCCGCCATCCGCCCGCATACGGCAACTTAACCGGAGCCACCGGGGGCCGGCCAAGCCGGTTGCCGGCCGGCGTCGCGCGACTTACGCTGAACCGCTTCCGGGTCCGTGCCACCATTCGAAGGGAAACCGATGACGCCCTGGGTCCTGCGGCTGCTCATCGCCAACATCGTCGCGTTCCTCGTGGTCCCGCGGGGGTCGCCGCTGTACCAGGTCCTCACGTTCCAGCCTGCGTGGATCCTCCAGCAGCCGTGGGGCGTCGTCACGTACATGTTCCTGCACGGCTCCTTCATGCACATCCTCTTCAACATGATCGGGCTGTACTTCTTCGGGCCGCGACTCGAGGCCCGAATCGGGTCCCGGGACTTCCTCGTGATGTACCTGACGGCGGGCGTGGCCGGCGCGCTGCTCCACCTGGGGGCCGGGATGGCCAGCGCCGTGCTCCCCTGGCTCGCCCCGGGCGCCCCCATGGTCGGGGCCTCCGGCGCGGTCTTCGGTGTCCTCTACGGGTTCGCCCACTACTGGCCACACGAGCGGATCCTCATCTGGGGCGTGCTCCCGGTCCCGGCGAGGGTCATGGTCATCGGGCTCGCGGCGCTGTCCATCTACAGCGGGCTCAGCGGCGCCGGTGGCGGGATCGCCCACTTCGCCCACCTGGGCGGGTTCGCCGGCGGCTGGGGCTACCTCAAGCTCCGGGAGCGGCGGTCGCAGTCGTTCCGGCGGAAGGCCACGCCGGGGGCGGACCCGTCGGCCATCGATCGGCTCTCGGGTCGGGCCGCCCGGGACGAGAAGCGGTGGAGCGAGATCCGGACGGAGTCGCTGCACGAGATCAACCGCCACGAGGTCGAGCGGATCCGGCGCAAGATCGAGGACGAGGGCGCGTCCAGCCTGACGCCGGACGAGCGGGCCTTCATGAACCGGATGGCGGCCGACTGACCCCTACCGGCCGTACTCGGCGTACACCGCGTCGGCGCTCTCGATGAAGGGCGGATGCTCGGGGGCCCAGCCGAACGCCCGGGCCCGGGCGCAGCCCATGACCTGGTCCAGCACCAGCGCGTCGGCGAGGGCCCCCATCTCCCGGCGCGCCTCCGCCAGCGGGGTGGCGACCGTGGCACCCCCCGCGCCGGCGGCCCGGCTCGCCGCCGCGGCCAGGGCGTCCACCCGCTCGGCGGCCTCGGCGCAGTGGAACACGCCCCGGCCCGCCCGCTCCAGCACCATCCGGTAGAGCCGCGCCACGTCCCCGCGGTAGACGGGGGACCATCGGTTCGTCCCATCGCCGACGAAGCGGGCGGCGCCCTCGTCCTCCGCGCTGCCGAAGAAATCGGCGAACGCGCCGTCCTCGCCGCCGTAGACCATGCCGGGCCGGATCACGGAGGTGGCGAGGCCGGGGGCGTCGGCGTCGAGCACCCGTCGCTCCTGGGCGGGCCGCCAGGCCGCGCGCTCCGGAGGGTGGTCCACGGGCGCGTCCTCGTTGGCGGGGCCGTAGCCGGTATCGCCCAGGATGAAGCAGCCGGAGGTGTAGACCAGGACCCGGGGCGCGCCGGCCGTCGACGCGAGCAGCGCGTCCACCGCCATGCGGTCCACGGCGGGCCCGTCCTCCGAGTCCTCGGCCGCGACGTGGACCAGCGCCTCGGACTCCGAGGCCGCCCCCGCCCAGCTGTCGGTGTCCCGCAGATCGCCCACCACCGGCTCCGCCCCCATGGCCTCCAGCATGGCGGCCTTCTCCGGGGCACGGGTCAGGCCCACGACCCGGTGCCCCGCGGCCGCCAGCTCCCCCGCGACCGCGCTCCCGATGTATCCCGTCGCCCCCGTCACGAGGACCCTCATCGCTCCCCCTGTCCGTTCGTCCGCTGCATGAATCGCCGCGCCCGGTCCAGCCGGTCCGGATCGCCGACCTCCAACCAGAGCGCCGCCCCGATGTCGTACGGCAGGATCCGGTGGCCCGCTCCGGCCAGTCGCAGATACGGCCCGATGATCGAGAAGGCGCCCCGCTCCTCGACCAGGTCGAAGATGGTGGGCGAGATGACGTGGATCCCTGCGAACGCCACGTCACGGGCCTCGCCCCGCGGGCCCCGCTCCGCCTCGACGGCGCCGGTCTCCGGGTCGACCCTGGCCTGGAGCCCTTCCTCGTCGAACCGGAGCAGCCGCCTCGAGTCGCGATCGTTCACCGCCAGCGTGGCCAGGGCGTCCGCCGGGTGGGCCCGGTACATGGCCGCCAGATCCACGTCGCAGATGATGTCCACGTTGTGGAGGAAGAACGGCGCGTCCCGGCGGAACCGGTCCCGGGCGTTCAGCAGCCCGCCCCCGGTCTCCAGCGGCGATCCGGGCTCGAAGACCAGCCGGGTGTCCACGCCGAACCCCTGCCGGTCGTCCACGAACGTCCGGATCTGGTCCGCGTGGTGGTGGACGTTGATGATCAGGCGGTCCACGCCCGCCTCGATCAGCCGGTGGGCGATGCGCTCCAGCATGGGCAGCCCGGCCACGGGGACCAGCGCCTTCGGGACCCGGTCGGTCAGCGGCCGAAGTCGCGTACCCAGCCCCGCCGCCAGGATCATTCCGTCCATGGACCTCTCACGCCCGTGCGCCCTCCTGGTCCCGCCGGGGTTGGGGCGCCGGGCTCCGAGTCCCCCGGGACGGCCAGCTCTCCCGCTCCCGGTGCCCGAGCCGCACGTTGATCTGCGGGAACGTCTCCTTCAGGTGCGCCGCCAGCCGCTCCGCCAGGTAGACCGATCGGTGCAGACCGCCGGTGCACCCGAAGGACACCGACAGGCGGGTGAAGCCCCGCCGCATGTACTCCTCGACCTGCGCCTCCGTCAGCTGCCGGACCCCGCGCCAGAACGCCTGCACCTCGTCCC
>JABAOG010005632.1_pt1 | contig 14610 bp, 15 predicted proteins | sample 7062131 | NCBI WGS metagenome assembly JABAOG01 (sample SAMN14538629, study PRJNA623070) | marine sediment metagenome | biome: marine biome [ENVO:00000428]; feature: marine pelagic biome [ENVO:01000023]; material: deep marine sediment [ENVO:00002113] | place: India: Arabian Sea | collected...
TGCCAATGTAATTGACGGTGATCCCGGTCGCTTCTTCGAAAGCTGTCATCGATTCGTTGAATTTGACTTCGTCAGCATCGGTGAAGGGACCATCGACGATGACTTCAGTTCCATCGAAATCACCAGCAAGAGCTTGCTCAAGGAAACCACCAGGCATGACTGGGAAGGGGGTATCCATGGTTTCTTCAGCCATTTCTTCCTCTTCACCACCCTGAGCCTGTCCTTCGACACCTTCCGGCCAGGATTCGTCGATCTCTGCCAGTACGGTTTCGAGATCAGCGGCACCGGAGACCCAGTCGGTCATGCCTTTCCAGAAGGAACCGGCACCAACTTCACCGGGCATCAGGTCTGAGCCATCGAAGCGGAAGCTCGTGGCTTGATTCACTAGTTCAGCAATCCCTGCTTCAAGTTCTGCACCATACATATCGGGTGTAGCTGTATCGTGGGCAGCCAGGGCGCCGCCAGTGTCTAACCAGCCAGAAGCGGATTGTGGGGTTGTGAAGTATTCCATCAGAGCGCGGACTTCTGGGCGGTCGTTGAACATTGCCATCATGTCGCCGGCAACCAGGAAGGGTTTACCGTATTCTTCGTCGATGGGGGGCAGGTAGAAGAAGTCATAGTCGACTCCTGCTTCTGAGCCTTCGGGGAAGAAACCAGTGATGAAGTTGCCCTGCTTGTGCAGCCAGCAGCGTGGCGGATCTTCGAACATAGGTGCGGGGGCGTCACCAAAGAAGGTGGAGACGATCGAATCGCGACCACCGTAGACATAGCCTTCGGTGAACCACACGTTGCCGAGGGTTTCGGCAGCGTTGGTGACCTCCGGTGAGGAGAACGGCAGTTCGCCGGTTACCCAGGCGTCATAGTTCTCGAGGGAGGTGGTGCGCAGCATGATCTCTTCCATCCAGTCGGTGGCGGGCCAGCCGGTGGCAGCATCGGATTCGATCCCGACACACCAGGGAGCATCGCCGTCAGAGACGATCAGGTCAGAGAGTGCCAGCATTTCATCCCAGGTCTCTGGGATTTCGTAGCCAGCGGCTTCGAAATCATCCACCGGGTACCAGACCAGCGACTTGCCGTTGAAGCGGTGGAAGACAGCGGCCATTTGTTCACCGTCAGGTCCTTCCATATTCGCCATATCCAGCCAGGACTGGTTGTATTGCTGGTTCAGCCAGTCTTCGCTCATCCAGGTTGATGGATCGATGATGTGACCCTGTCGGACGAAGTTAGCCAGCAGACCGGGCTGCGGGAAGTCAGCGATGTCGGGTGTATCACCTGCATCGACACGGATCGAGATGGATCCTTCAAATTCCTTGTTGCCAATGTAGTTGACGGTGATCCCGGTCGCTTCTTCGAAAGCTGTCATCGATTCGTTGAATTTGACTTCGTCAGCATCGGTGAAGGGACCATCGACGACCACTTCTGTTCCTTCGAATTCTCCGGCAACAGCCCTTTCAAGAAAACCGCCTTCGGGATAGTTGAAGCTCACCTCTGGCATTTCTTCCATTTCTTCTGGCTCAGTGGGTTCAGCTTCTTCTTCAGGCTCAGTTGGTTCTTCGACTGCAGGCTCTTCTGTTGGTTCTTCAGTAGCGGTGGGACCGCAAGCGGCCAGAGCTAATGAAGCCACAACAAGTATGGACAAGAATATCCAAATTATTTTTTTGTGTTTCATTTTTCTTCTTTCTCCTATATTAGGTGAAATTAATAATTAGTTTATTGGCTAGATAGAATTATAGTTTGTTCTGTTCATCACCTCCTTTCAAGGTGGTTCAACTGTGTAATAATGTGTTAATATTGAAGTTCTTCTATGTTGATGAAGTACTTATTGAATCAGCAGGTGGACCTACTGTATTCCTTGAGACAAGTGTTAGCGGTATCTGGATTGGTGAAGTTGAAAATTTATTTTCTGAAAGTTGTTTCAATAGAATATTAACACCTTCCAGTCCAGATTCATACAGGTGTTGATCAATCGTTGTAAGCTTCAGGTACTCTGCATCTCGTATCCCATCGAAACCAATTACCGACATATCCTGTGGGATGCGTTTCTGGTTGTCAGCTGCATAGTCCAAAACGCCGATTGCGTGGGTATCACTGGCTGCAAAGATTGCGGTTGGTGGGTCTGGTAAGCAAAAAAGAGAACGCGCCATTTCTCTTGCCTGCGAGCGACCACGTTCTCCCTGTAGCTGGTATTCTGATCGGAATGGGATATTATTATCCTCCAGAGCTCGACGATACCCGTGAAAACGGTACCGCATGGAGGGGTGGAAGGGTGTCTCTAAATAATCGCTGATAAATGCGATTTTCTTATGCCCTTGATTGATCAATTGCTCTGTAGCGATTCTGCCGCCTTCAAAGTCATCGACAATGATGCAGGGAAGTTTGGGATGGATCGCATCGATCAAAATGACACATTGATTTCCCTTGATGAATCTATCAGCTTGTTCTTCTGTTGGTGGCATCGAGATAATGATCAGCCCATCCGTTCGAGAACGATGTGAGAGGCTCTCAAAATAAGCATCCCTCTGATCTGGAGTTTCAGCACTGAATAGGACCAGATCGTATTCTGTTTCTTCTAAGGCGTGTTGAATTCCCCGCAATCTCTCCACGTAAGACGGTAATGTAAGATAAGGTAAAATGACACCAATAGTAAGGGTTCTACCGATGGATAATTTTCTTGCTATAGGATTGGGGATATAATCTAATTCGTCGATGGCAGCCAGGACTTTTTGGCGAGTATCATCACTCACAGATGGACTGTCATTTAAAACTCTTGATACGGTTGCTATTCCCACCTTGGCATGTCGAGCGACATCGCGAATCGTAGCTGGCATTTACTGCTTCTCCCTTTAGAACGTGTCCGCTTGTTGGAACCGGTTCCATAAATAAATTTAGCATAGTTTAATAATTATGTCAATTCATTTAACCGTTTGTTAATATTAAATCACCTGTCACTTATTAATGCATATGTATTTGAATATTGTCCAATCATGTAAAAATAATTGCACAGACAAGCCAGTTCCCTATTGCCGGTTTTAGAGTTTTCGGCAATAATTAGAAGTAATTCCCACATCTGGAGGTCCCGATGGAACACAATCCGTATCGAAAATTGGCTCAGCGTTTGGATCAGATGCCCAATGGGTTTCCTGCTGATCCTGAAGGGCGTGAACTCAGGATATTAGAATATCTTTTCACTCCGGAAGAAGCCGAATTAGCGTCTAATTTGAATATTTCATATCAGACCGTTGAACAGATCCAGGCAAGAAGCGATGGAGAATACAAGGCGATCCGCAACTCGCTCAAGGATCTTGCTAAACGCCAATTGATTAAAGTGAAGAAACTGGAATCTGAACTCGGTTTTGCCCTCATGCCTTTTGTTGTCGGTTTCTACGAATCCAGGTTGACTACTATTGATGAGAAATTTGCTCAGTTGTTTGAAGATTATTACATGAACAGTTTTGGTAAGCTGTTGGAAGTTACTCCCCAGGTTCACCGGGTCATACCGGTCCAGGAGAGCATACCGATTGAAATGGATATCCGTCCATATGAAAGTGTGACCCAAATTTTGGAGAAAGCTCAGGCATGGGGAGTGCAGGACTGCATCTGTAGAGTGCAAAAATCATTGATTGGAGAGGGGTGCGATCATCCGGTTGAAGTTTGTCTGGTAATGGATTCGAGACCGGGGATATTCGATCAGGTCGATTTTATTCGATCACTGACCAAAGAGGAAACATATGAAGTATTAAATACCGTTGCTGATGCCGGTCTGGTGCATACTGTCAGCAATACGCAGGAGGGTACCTGGTATATATGCAACTGTTGTACCTGTTCATGTGGGATCCTCAGGGGTTTGAAAGACCTGGGTATCGCAAATGTGGTTGCTCGCTCGGAGTTTGTCAACCTGGTGGATAACGAATTGTGTCAGGGATGCGAATTGTGTGTTGATTACTGCCAGTTTGGAGCTCTGACGATGACGGATGAGCTGCTTGTCCGGATTGATTCAGTCAAATGTGTTGGTTGTGGGGTATGTACTCCTCATTGCCCGGAGGATGCACTACATCTGGTTCGCCGACCTGAAGAAGAAATCAAACCACCACCGGTGACACCTCGAGATTGGTCGCATGATAGGGCGAGGGCTCGCTTCATGGATCTATCAGGATTGCTCCCCTGATGTGTTATTGGCGTTGCGCATAGATACAAGTAAATTTACACTCAGAAGATGCCACGAATTGTCAGCATTAAACCGACAAACAGGATTGGTATGCCAACAATTGCACCGATCACTGTAAGTGAGACAACAATCCCGACGATCATGAGTGCTAGGCCGAGGATAACTGCCACCAGGCGCCCTGTGAATTCAACAATCCACTCAAATAATTTCCAAATACCGACAAAAGGCCAGAGCAGCCAGTGGTTCTTCTTTTCATCTTTATCCATATTAATTCTCCAAGGTAAAAAACGGTAATGTCTCCACATGAGAAGTCTGATTGATCTTGTGAGATGGTCCATTCGCTCTAAAGAGTAATCTACTCATCAGGTTGGACCTAGAACTAGTATACAGGTACTTACGCATTTTCCAAAATGGCATTAATAGCCTTTCCTTATACCCCGATGGGAAAATCATCTGATGGGCTTACTGATGCAGAGAGTTTACACTCATTTGCCGGTTAATGAATGCGGAGTTTTGAGTATAATTGCACCCATTATTAATAAAATGAATGAGGCAGATCATTTTGAATTTACAGGTGTTCTGGACAAATAAAATGCTTTCTATTGAGTTCCCAAAGTGAAAATACTTTCAATAAGCGACAAAGTCGTTTCATTCATCTACAGCCATAAGATCAAAGTATATTTCGATGATATTGATTTTGTTATCGCCTGCGGGGATTTGCCGTATTTTTACCAGGAATACATCATCAGCAGCCTGGATGTTCCGCTATATTTTGTGCGTGGAAACCATGACAAAACGTTAGAACACGGTCCAGGAGGTCCAAGAAAGTACCCTTTAGGAGGGATAGATCTTCATCGCCGGAATTACCAGGAAAATGGTGTCCTTTTTGCAGGTGTCGAGGGGAGTATCCGATATAAAGGATACGGTAAGTATCAATATACCCAATTGGAAATGTGGCGCAATGTTTTTTCTCTTGTACCGGGTCTGCTTTTAAACCGCGTCATTTATGGAAGGTATCTGGATATCTTCGTCACCCATGCCTCACCTTGGGGAATTCATGATAAATCCGATTATCTACATCGAGGAATTAAGGCATTCAAATGGTTGATCACCGCTTTTCAGCCGCAGCTGCATTTCCACGGGCATAATCATGTATACAGGCCAGACGAAATTACTGAATCCCAGGTTGGTGAGACGAAGGTCATTAACACGTTTGGTTATAAAGAAACCAGATTTATACCTGAAGGGAAAACGATCTTGGGGGAGAACATCATCAAAAAATTCCCTGCTTTAGATTGATTTTTTGTCACCGGCAAATCAATATCGGGACCTCTGCTTCACGCAGCAGATTATCGACCAGGCTGCCGAATACGACCTCCATTATTGGGGTGCTGCTGTAGCCACCGCACAATACCAGGTCTGCATGTTGTTCTTCAACCAGATGAATTACTTCTTCCGTTGCATCTCCCTCCCGGATTTCAAAGTTTACCAGTGGGCGGTTGTGTAGGTATTTTCGAGCAAATTTCATTACTCTTTCTGGATTGATGTTCCCATCGGCAACGGTGATAACTGTAAGAGGTATTTCCCAGTTGCAGGTCATATAAGCAGCAATGTAAAGAGCTTCGATGGATTTTGGACTATTGTCAAATGCCAATACCGCATTGGATAATTCAGATATCTTTGAGGAGACAGAAAACAGAGGGCGTGGACATTTCTGGATCATGGTCCGGTATCCCGATCCCAAACGTGAAAACACCTGATCTTCAGGGGGATGCATTAGGCGGGTGATGACGATGTCCGTGAATCGAGCATGATCGCAGATCATTTCAGCGACACCCCCTTCATCAACGCTCAAAGTAGCTTCCACACCGGCGTCCTGACATTTTCTATGGAACTTCGAACTCAACTCCTGAAACTCATCATCGGATAGATCGCTTTTACTTTGCACGATGTGAATTCCATGAATGCGGGAACCCTCCCGCTGAGCGAGTGTGATTGCCTGATCAACAGCGATCCACCCGGTATCCTGACCTGTGACAGGTACCAGCAGATCAGGAAATAACCGATTGACATCACGCTGATCGACTCTTTTCGATCGCCATTCTCCCGGGGGAGGTCCACTTTCCAGAGTATCGAATGTCAGGGATTTGATAATATTTTTTGTTGTTTTGGAAAGGATCCCATCGGATTCCTCACCATGCTGTATCGTCAGATCTTCTGCTGCCATACCAGGTTCGATGTCCCATCCCAGCCGTTGAGAAAGCCACGCCCGGTGTTCCGCCAACCACAGGTACAGATCGGTCTCAGTTCTCCCGGGAAAATGACGCATTATCCCTCGTTCCCGGATGATTAATACAATCGGCTGGTAGATTGTGTCATACCAATTGGCAGCTGCTTCTTCAAAGGGGATGAAATGCTCGTGTTCGATTCCCATGAAATACCGGTGAACATTGATGTGTTCTTCCAAAATCGGATATTTACCTGGGGCAGTAACTGTCAGGTCCGAATCCGGGCGTTTCTGATCCAGATTGGTGGTCTCCAGGAAATTGACCTGCTCTTCTTTGATAATCAGGTCATCGGGTTGAAGGGTATCATCGACTGGAACTTTTGTTTTGAAAGGAATTACGTACGCCTCAATGTGAGAGGCTCCCAATTCTCTGGCTACAGAAACCCGGTGATTCCCATCCAGAACGAAATATACATCCCCGATCTGGTAGACATCAATCGGAGGCAGACCCTTAAGAGAAGAAGTTTCGACCATCACGGAGACCCAACGGCTTTTTGCCGAGTCCTGTAAAGGTAAAAAGTTCCTGGAAAAGTCTGAGTAACGGCCTACTGAACCAACGATTTTATCCAGGGGTATTTCCTTCAATTCCTTTTTTCCGCTTTCACGAAGGTGGAGTTTTTGCCGAACTTCCTCATACGATAATAATTCCGTGGATTTTCCTGTGATGCGCGAAAAAATCTCCTGAAGATCAGCTTTTCGGCGTGCACGCTGAAAATCTTGGATTGCCTGGATAAAATAAATCTCCTTGAATTCAGAATCACTCATAATTACAGATCCATCAAAAAGCGTATTAAACGGACAGATTGTAGTCCTTTTTCACCTGACGTCAAGAACCAGAAAATTAATGATATTTACAATCAGCCGATCAAAATATAGCTGATATTATAATTTAAGCTCTTTTGATTAGATGAGGTAATGCATCCACGAGGAAGGTATAATTTATCTCGAACGGAAAATTCTTTTTTGGTACACTACCACCAATATCTCCGAACAGGAACAATTTGATGCAGCCATTATTAAAAATCGATCTGTCCAATAAAAGTTGGAAAAGTGAAAAGATACCAGAAACCTGGGCTCATGATTATCTCGGAGGAGCGTCTCTTGCGGCTCGACTGCTCTACGATCATTTAAACCCGGAAATTGGTGCATTAGACCCACAGAGTCCGCTGCTGTTCATTAATGGACCCTTGACCGGTACTGGCGGACCGGCAGTAGGGAGATTCGTTATTTGTGGTAGATCCCCGGCAACAAATATTTGGGGAGAGTCGAATATTGGTGGATTTTGGGGACCTGAATTGCGGAAAGCTGGATATTTCGGTTTGTGGATCACAGGAAAGGCTGATCATCCCACCTGGATTCACATCCAGGATGATCAGGTGGAATTTTTCGATGCCAGTTCAATTTGGGGCTTAGAAACTTATGAAAGTCAGGATCGAATTCAGGACCTGTTGGGAAAGGACAAACACAGGATTGCTGTCATCGGACCCGCAGGCGAAAAAGGTATCCCGTTTGCACTGATCCTGACGGATCATGGAAGAGTTGCTGGGCGGACTGGAATGGGGGCTGTGATGGGCTCAAAAAATTTAAAGGGGATCGCAGTCCGTGGTACCGGAAAAATCCCAAATTTGGACTTGGAATTTCATCAATTACGATCGGAAATCAACCGTGAATTGCGGGTGGATAACCTATCCCGAGCAACCCGAGAGCTGGGCACAGCGGGAGGATCGGAGTATTTTGATTATCTGGGTGATATGCCCAAGAAATATTTCGGATTGGGGGTATTTGATGGAGCGGATCAAATCAGCGGTTCAGCGATGGCGGAAACCATTCTGACTTCCTACAGTGCATGCCATGCCTGTGTGATCGCCTGTGGTCGGGTCGTCAACCTGGAAAGTAAAGAAGATCAGAAGGGTCCTGAATATGAGACCATCGTTGGATTTGGACCAAATTTACTGATCGATGACCTGGATTTCATCACCCGGATGGGCGACTTGTGTGATCGGAATGGAATGGACTCGATCAGTCTGAGCAATACCATCGGGCTGGCGTTCAGACTGTATGAAAGAAAAGTCATCAGCCAGGATGATACCGCCGGATTGATTTTAGAGTGGGGGAAAAAAGATGTTGTGGAAAAATTGATAAAACTTACTATAAATCAGGAAGGTATCGGTAGGTGGATATCCCAGGGAGCAGAAAAATTTGCAAATCATTTTGGTGCAGCTGATGATGCAATTCAGGTGAAGGGATTGGAGGTTGCTTACCATGATCCTCGAGCAGGATCCGGTATGGCGTTGAGCTATGCGACTTCACCCAGGGGTGCCTGCCATAATCAGTCCGATTATTTCATGGTGGACCTGTTGGGTCAAGCTGAAGAAGACCTGGGCATTGAGAAATTTGAACGTCACGCTGGCATTGAAAAAGTCGAAAGTGTGATCCGGCACCAGAACTGGCGGAGTGTGTGCAATTCACTTGTTTTATGTTTTTTTGCAAATGTTCCACCTGCTGAATTTTTAGCTTTGATCAACAGCATGAATGGTTTCCAATTAACTTTGAATGACTTGATGGACTCCGGTGAGCGAGGTTGGAATCTCAAACGGCTCATCAACGCAAGATATGGTCTCGGTGCTGAAAACGATCGATTACCGTCCGGATTACGGAAACCTTATTCAGAAGGTGGTGCCGCTGATTTCGAGATTCCATTGGAAGAAATGTTATCCGTATATTACCTGCAGAGAGGTTGGGATCCAGATAGCGGTTTACCGACAGAGGAAACGAAAAAACGTTTAGACTTGACCTGGGCAAATGGACCGTCATCATCATACACATGAAATCAGGAGAAACAATGGTGAAGTATTTGAGTGTTGAAGAAATGGTAGCAATCGAAAAAGAATCCGATGCTGGAGGCCATACATATCCAGNNAAATAAAAGAGCTCTTGGTCTTATTGGTACAGGAAATAATGGGGGAGATACACTGGTTGCACTTACATATCTCAAAGAATGGGGTTGGGAAGTCGCTGCTTACGAGGTCAAAGGCAGGGACAAGAATGATGAGCTTGTTGATAGGTTCAAAAAGGCAAAAGGTTATTACATCAGCGATGATGATGACAACCGCAGACAGAAGCTCTCCAAAGCACTCAATGCCCACTCCGTTTTGTTGGATGGGGTTTTTGGAACAGGTATACGACTGCCTCTGCGCGGGGATATCCCGGAGACACTCGATTATGTACGGGAAAAGATAACTGAAAATCCCGAACTGATCCACGTCGTTGCCGTAGACTGCCCGTCGGGAATTGATTGCGATTCCGGGGAAGCAGCACCTGTTTGCATCCCTGCTGAGCTGACTGTGACCATGGCAGCGGTGAAACAAGGACTGCTGAAATTCCCTGCTTATGATCTCGTTGGTGATTTGGATGTTGTGGATATCGGTTTACCAGCTGGACTGGAGTCCATGGAAGCGGTTAAAAGGATTGTGGTCGATCGAGATTTTGTTTCCGCTCATTTGCCAGAACGACCGAACAACTCCCATAAAGGCACATTCGGAACCTCCGTCATTGTCGCTGGCTCGGTGAATTACATGGGAGCAGCTCGCCTGGCAGGTGAGTCGGCTTATCGGNNTCACATTGGCAGTGATCTCACCCGTGCAGCAAGTCCTTGCAGGCGAACTTATTGAGGCAACCTGGATATTGTTACCCCATGAACTTGGGGTGATAGGGAGCACGGCAGCATCGGTTTTAAAGAAGAATTTGGGACGAGCAACTGCCATGCTCATTGGTCCGGGTTTTGGTACGGAAGAAACGACTCGTAAATTTATCGAAAATCTTCTTTATGAACAATCCAAGAAACACAGTCAGATTGGCTTCATCGCTTCTCCAGAAAAAATCCGCAGATCCAAAGATCAACCCCTCCCCCCGATGGTAATCGATGCCNNTACAGTTTTAACACCGCACCCAGGTGAGATGGCAGTAATGACCAAACTTGAGGTTGATGAAATCCAGGCGGATCGGATTGGTGTCGCGGAGCGGTTTGCCAAAGAATGGGGACATGTCATCGTCTTGAAAGGTGCATTTACAGTGATCGCCCATCCCGATGGCAGGACAGCCATCATACCTGTTGCCACTTCCGCGTTAGCAAAAGCAGGATCCGGTGATGTCCTGGCAGGCATGATCACTGGTTTAATCGCTCAGGGCGTCAAACCATTTGAAGCAGCCTGCTGCGGTGCGTGGATCCATGCCCAGGCAGGATTGGTAGCCTCTGAATTGTTAGGCGGTCCCGTGGTGGTCATGGCTCGTGATGTAATGGATTCGATCATCGAAGTGATGGCTATGTTCTGAGCTGTACACTAATTTAAAGCAAAAGGGCTGCCACACGGCAGCCCTTTTTGATTTGTTCCCAGCTAATTAAGCTGAAGCCTCCTCACCTGCGCTCCCCTCGTCAACCTCGATCGCTTCTTCAGCTTCTTTCAATGAGCCCTTTACAGATTTCTTGCCAGTTTCAATGACTTCATTTATCTTTGATTTCTGCTCATCCAGGACTTCCTGGCCACGCTTGATCAGCTCATCAGATTTTTGTTTAGCCTGTTTGGTCAGATCATCCGCTTTAACCTTGGCTTCTTTGGAGAGTTGATCAGCCCTCACTTTCACATCTTCGGCTGATTTTTCAGCCATATCTTTGATTTCAATACTCTTATCTCGGATCAAAGTTCTGGTTTCTTCTCCTGATTGAGGTGCCAGTAACAGCGATACTGCCGCTCCAACGATTGTTCCAATGAAAAACCCGGAAACAAATGCGCCAAATCCATTATCTTCTTGTGCCATTTTAATTTTCTCCTTTGTAAAAATTATACTATTTCGTTATTTATGTCTTTTTCTTACCTTTCGGTTTGAATGTACGAAAAACCTGTCGGGCACCTGCCATATACTCGTTCATTTTAATGATCGGTTCTGTCAGATTGTCACTCAGAAACCGGGTTGTACCTCGGACGGTGCTGACTGTATCATTGGTCGATTCTAAAATTGGCTTGATTTCATTTTGTAATAAATTGGTCAATTTCGCCAACTGGAAGAATAATAAAATCAAAACAAGACCTATGATTAAAAACTCGAAAGCCATGAAAATGATGAATACATCTCTAACTACACTGGCAGCTTCCGCATTGTTTAATAAATAGATCACAGCAATAACCAGACCGGCAATAAGCAGGACCACCAGGATGGAAATCCCGATGATCGTCAACCGTTTTCGACGTAAATCTTTTGGGCTATCTCCAATGATTTCTTTTTGAACTGAGACTTCTTGTACAGGCAAATTTTTTGGTGTCATATGTGTAGATTATAGCATACGCTTAATTCATGATGATTGAAAGTCTTTTAGAAATTTGTTAACATTTTCCATTAATGATGATTAAATATTCCAGCTGAAAATCAGGTTGATTAAATTTGAACTTGATCAGCCTGTCTGGTATTGATTATTTTTCGAGGTCAACTTCTGGCAACATTCCAAAAGCCATCTTATAAGTCTGCAGGATGATAAAAGTTTGGGTGACAGCAATACCTTCGACCTTCCTCAGTTTTTGGTTTAGGAAGTTTGCCAGATGATCACGATCTCTACAAAGTACTTCGAGAATTAAATCGAACTCACCAGAGACCATGATCAGGTAATTTACCTCTTCAAACTGCGAGACGGTATCTGCAACCACTTCGATATCCATCCCCTGGACAGATACTCCGACGAATGCCGGGGTATCAAATCCAAGTTTTGCTGGATCCGTCAGTCCGATGATTTTTAATGTTCCATTCTCAATTAACCGAGTCACCCGATTGCGGATCGTTCCCTCTGACACGTCCAACCCTTCGGCAATCTCGGTATACGGCGTGCGCCCGTCCTTCTGTAAATATTTGATGATTTTTTTGTCCAGATTATCCATAACTCACCTAAGAAATTCGTAAGATTATCTTATTTTAATGCCGATATCGTAATTCTGCAAGAAGAATTCTTGATCACAAGATTTAATTTGGATTAAGAAAGGAAATACTTGAGATTCAAATTATAGGTTAGAATGTGAATCTCGATAAGAGAGAGGAAGGATTTAAGAGAAAGATGCTGATGGATAAACATATAAAGATATATTTTCTGCTGGTTATTGCAGTGCTGATTCTGACCGCATGCCAGGCAGAACCTCAGGAAATAACTCCTACTTTTCCGGTGAACACCGATATTGCGACCTCAACTATTGAAGCGAAGCCAACGGAGACACCCAATCCGACTGAAACCCAGGCACCGACCCAGACACCTCAGAGTTTGTTTTCCCAGGAAGAAGTCATTCAATTTACTCCAGTAATAACGACCTCCGGTACGATCACGGAGACTGGCGAATGCTCGAAATTGACCTGGATAGAAGATGTGACTATCCCGGATGGGTCTGTTCTGTCACCTGGGGAAATCTTTACCAAAATTTGGAGAGTACAGAATTCGGGTATCTGTGATTGGATATTGGGATATGAGGTTGCTTACGATCGAGGCGAACAACTTGATGGACCTGAAATCACCCTGGCGCATTTTTACCCATCGGATCCGGGGTTAGATGCGGAAGTTGATTCCGAAGGCTGGCTTCAGGAGATGGATATTGTCCAACCCGGCGAAACTGTAGATATTCCACTTGTATTGCGAGCACCAGAAACTGCTGGAGAATATCAAAGCGTTTGGCGGTTTGGAGACCAGTACGGAATTGGAATTGATTTCTTGTGGATCGAGATAGTTGTAGAAGAAAATCTCATCGATGAAGGTAGTTGGAACGGTATCTGGTACCATTCCGATCCTGGGACCCCCTATATCTCGGAAGAAGAGATACTGGTAGTTGAACATATAGAGAGAGACATCAGGGGATATTTCTATGCCATCGATGGCAGGATGATGATTATTAATGGGACAGTGTCAGAAGATGATCAGACCGTGAGCGGTACCTATGCGTCTCCCGGGCAGCCCGAGCTGGAATTCACCTGGGTCCGCCAGGGCTCGAATTTTCAGGGTAAGTATATATTGGGTCAATTCGGTGAAGGAGATTGGTGCGGCAGCCGGGATGAATTTACATTCCCCAATCCCTGCGGTCTGGAGTGATGGCCCTGCAACCTTGTGCAGATGGTAAACGATTAATCTTCCGCCAGTAATTCCCGGAACCAGACGGTAACGACCTCTTCAGCCGGTTTCCCATGGATTGAAGTAGATTTATCCTGCAGTATTGCCGGTGGATAATAGCCGGTGCTGATCACTCCGCCAATCCAGTCAACTTCTTGTGAGGCGGCAAAAATTGCCTGGTACGCCTTAGCCTGCTCATCAAAAGCGGTATCCAGGAGGGGATGCTCAGGGGTTGGATAGTTGAGCCGTGCTGGTTCGATACATTCCACAACCGGGTCGGCAATGCATCCCGTGAAACTTCCTTCTATCGAAGGGTAGGCAGGGGCGATGAGCAATGGGGGTTTATCTTCTTCAGATAATCCCGGTTTCCAGGTGAACCAAGCTGAGTAGATCTCCCCCTCGATGTAGGATGTCATCTGTTCCACCATGGGCTTAATACCAGAACCAGGGTCCTCGGAGAGAGGGGCTGAAAATAGCACGTACAGACGATCTGCATTGTCGGCAAAATCTGGGATGTCCAGTTCGTTGCCATCAAAAGGAATTGCCCAGGCAACCGTTCCGCTGAAACGGTCCCGAACTCCGGATATGATTTCAGCCCAGCGTGAGTCAGCATCTTCCGGTACACCAGAAGATGAACCATCGAATAATGTTCCATTGGGCAGAGCAGGGGAGATCTCTGACCCACCCAGAACCAGCATCTCAAGACCGGAGGCTTCTGCCAGGGCAGCATGATGGTAAATGAATTCCTCGTAACGATCAAACCACGTCACCCACCAGGAAAAATCCCGTGTCCCCACCGCCCACCACTCACCAATTTGTGTGGGGAACCGGGGAACAGGTCTCAGGGCAATGTTGAGCTCATTGATTGATGCTGTATGGATCATAGATTGGGTTTCCTGCCATAGGGGGTCGTAGCCACCAACTTGTTGTAAGACTGGCTCATTGATGTTAGTAAAACTCCAGCTTGGGGTTAAGATGACCCAATTGGCATTGGTTGCTGAAATCTTTGCCATGGAATTTTGCATC
>JABAOG010002671.1_pt1 | contig 14594 bp, 16 predicted proteins | sample 7062131 | NCBI WGS metagenome assembly JABAOG01 (sample SAMN14538629, study PRJNA623070) | marine sediment metagenome | biome: marine biome [ENVO:00000428]; feature: marine pelagic biome [ENVO:01000023]; material: deep marine sediment [ENVO:00002113] | place: India: Arabian Sea | collected...
CTCGACGAGCCTTCAGAGGGCCTTGCCCCCCTGATCGTCGACGCCATTGCACGGCTGCTCACCTATCTGATTGAAGAACAAGGGCTGGCCGTGTTACTTGCAGAGCAGAATCTGGCCTTCGCACTCGAAGTCGGGCAGCGTGGATATGTGATCGAGAAGGGGCAGATCGTCGCTGCCGGAGGCGTCGAAGACCTGCGAGACAACGAGATCGTCCGCAAGTACCTGATGGTCTGAAGTCATCCCAGTTCAGTCTGGTAGCTCGCTCAACGATAGTGCACACGAGCCTCTAATCTAAAAGAAAAGGAAATGCATCAGTGAAATTCGGATTTATACCGACTGAAGGTGGCACGTTCTATGATGCCTTCTTGGAGGAGGCGCTTCTTGGGGAGGAGCTCGGCTTCGACTCCGTGTGGTTGGAGGAACATCACGGGGTCAGGAATCACTACTGGCCATCACCGCTTGTAGGGCTTGCCGGGCTGGCGACGCGGACGGAGCGCATTCGGCTGGGCACCGATGTGATTGTTCTGCCCTTCTACCACCCCGTACGAGTGGCAGAAGACGTGGCAATGATTGACGTGATGTCGAATGGACGGATGATCTTAGGGGCGGCCATCGGCTACAAGCCTGACGAGTTCCGCCTCTACCAGGAGCCCCTTGACAATCGTGGGGCGCGCTTCGAGGAAGCGGTGCAGCTCATCAAGATGCTGTGGACGCAGGAGCAGGTGAAGTTCGAGGGAAAATACTACCAGATAGACGGGCTCAAGATCGAGCCCCGCCCCGTCAGCTTGCCCCATCCACCACTCTGGCTCGGGGGCTGGGGGCCCCTGTCGCTTAAGCGGGCTGCGCTTTATGGTGACGCGTGGGTACCGGGGCCAACCGCTAATCTGGACAAATTGCTAGAGGCAAAGAGCATCTACCACGAGAATCTGGCGGAGGCAGGCATTGCCCCGTCGGCTCGACCCGTCCCCCTCACGCGCGAGGTAGTGATTGCGGAGAGTGATTCTCAAGCTCGCGAAATGGCAGAGAAGCACCTGCTCATTAACTACCGCGACGAATACGGCGGAGGTAAGTGGAAACATCCGCTTATTGGCGATGAAGATGCGACTCCCGTCGATGAGTTCGAGGCACTCAGCCACAATCGTTTCCTTGTTGGCAGCCCCGATACCGTTATCGATAAACTCCAGCATTTTGTTGACACCTTTGGCGTTGACTATTTGATCTGTCGCCTGTACTTCCCCGGCATGCCGCACGATTTCATCATGAGCGAGATACGGCTGCTGGCGGATGAGGTTTTTCCAGCTTTCAGGTAGGGGTGAACAGTTGATGGAAATCAGTATCGTCACAGACGAGATCAGCGCGGATCCTGAAACGGCTTTTGAGCTTGGCGCGCAGTGGGGGGTCCGAGCCTTCGAACTGCGAAGCTTTGGCACGAACCGCGTGCCCCTCTACACGCCCTATCAAAAAGACCGTATCCGGGCCCTCATCGAAGAGTACCAGGCCAGGATCGTGNNTGTTCAAGTTCCCCTTTCCGAGGAAGGCGCACACGTTCTTCCCGGTGCGGTCGATTGACCATGACATCTATAGCACATGGCAAACCAGCCGGGACGCTCTCGAATACCATCTTGAAGAACTGCTGCCACTCTCGATCGAATATGCTCGTGAGCTGGGAACCAGAACCATCGTGATATTCGGATTTGCCCGGCCTCAGGCACCGCAAGGCAGCCCGCCTCCTGACGAACTGCTCGAAGTACTCCAGCGTGCCGCTGTGCAGGCACACGAAGCCGATCTGCGGCTTGCCATCGAGGTGGAGGAGGGGTTCTGGGCGGATACCGGTGAAAACACAGCACGTATCGTCGAGGCGGTTGGCCACCCTGCTTTAGGGGTCAACTGGGACCCCGGAAATGCATTCCCTGCGGGTGACACACCGTACCCGGATGGGTACGACGCAGTGCGGGATCACGTGTATCACGTTCACTTCAAAGATGTCGTGAAGATTCATGGCGGAAGCTACGAATATGCCGTAGACGGGGATATTGACTGGGAGGGCCAGATCCGGGCGCTTGCCCGTGATGAATACGATGGCTACATCTCTGTCGAAACACACATGTACCCGAAGGTGCGCTTCGCCAAACGTATGACGGAACGTCTCCAAGAGCTTCTTGCCGACGCGACCCTGAATAGAGGCGAGAAAGTAGATAACCGAAAGGCGTAGTCAGATGCAAGCCAAAGATCTAAAAGGAATGATCCCGGCTGCGATTCTTCCGATGGACAGCCACTATCAGCCACACTACGGTGCCTACGGCCGGTATCTCGAGTGGTTGATTGATGAGGGTGCTGTCGCGTTAGCCATCAACATGGATACGGGTGAAGGGCCACAACTCTCCATCGAGGAGAGACGTCGGGCGGCTGAAGTCGCAGTCGAAGTAGCGAAGGACCGAGCTTTCGTTGTTGCTGGCACAATGGGGGCGACGACACAGGGCGCGGTAGACATGGCTAAGATCTACGCGCAAGCTGGCGTTGATGGGCTGGTCGTATTCCCAAATGCGGCCTTCCGTAACGATCCACTCGACCCACGCATTCCCGTCGAGTACCACCGGGCGATTGCTGACGGGGCGGGCCTGCCGCTGGTGCTCTTTCAGCTCGCCCCGGTGTTCGGCGGGGTGAACTACACGCGTGAGACGCTGTTGAAGTTGCTGGAACTCGACTCAGTTGTGGCGATCAAGGAAGCATCCTTCGATGCCAGCTACTTCGCCTACACAGTAGAGACCGTGCGCATGGCGGAACGGGACATCGCCATCCTGACAGGCAACGATCGCTTCATCACCGAAAGCTTTCTGATGGGTGCTGAGGGCGCGCTGCTCGGCTTTGGCGCGATCGGCTGTGGCATGATCTCTCAGATGCTCGGCAAGGTGCTGGCTGGCAACCACAAAGAAGCCGTAGACATGCGCCCCAGGGTGCAGGGATTTGGCGACTTTATCTACAAGGACCCGGTTTTGGACTATCGTGCGCGCTGCAAGGTGGCACTCGCTCATGTCGGTGTGATTGCTCATGATCTGACGTACGTTCGACCGCCTCTGCTGCAGATTAGCGCCGAAGAGTCCACCGCGATACGTGATGCGGTTATCAAGGCCGGCATGGTAAAATCTGAGGCAGAACACTCAGGGGCAGGTGACTGAGATAGGGGATGTCGGGCAGGTCAATCTGCGTGCGCCCAAGGTCCCTCGCTCCGCAAAACCGTCGAGAGATCCTCTCGACGGTTTTTGCGTTTGCGGGCGACCCTCCAACGAGAACCTTCGATGGACGCTAACCGCCGCAGCGATAGATACTCCCAGGGCCATCGTTTAGCGAATCGGCAACCTCGTCATCCCGGGCGCGTACGCCGCCTGGCGCGTTGCCGTTCGGCGCACCTGCATCCGATACAACCAAGGTGAAGGCAAGTATACCGCCCTGCTGCGCCAGTCTGGACGCCTCACCCACCAGCGGAGCAAGATCATCTCAAAAGTGAAAGACACCGCACGGGATGACGTGGTCGAAAGCCGCAGTTCGGTAGGAAGCGGCATCTCCAGTAGACCGTGGCAAAGACTTGGCTTTGCCACGGTACACGCTAGAAACCATCCACGCCTGTAATGACTGCATCCGCTTTTGCAAACGGAGCAGACATCATCCCGGTTCCGATGCCCAGAGCGAGTCACGAGTCTCCCTGCTGGACGTACTCGAAGCAAGAGCTGAGCAGCACATCATTCGCGCGGCTAGCATACGCTGCCATGAGATCGCCTTAGGCGGCTGCATTGCGAGCGCGCAATTGCATCGCGTCTTGATGCTCAGCAACGTACACACTCGCCTTCAGCGGCGCAAGGTGTCCCGTGTGATACGCTATGCGGATGCTCGTTCACCGGGCCAGCGTTCCGTCACAAGCCCGTACCCGCACTCGATCAGTTCGACCAACCGGCGCGTGAAGCGGGCAGCCGGGGCTCCATCGACCACGTCGTGGTCGAACGCTACTGTCAGGTGGAGGATCTCGCGCGGCTCGATTCGCCCGTCAACGACGGCTGGCTTCCAGACGATACTCCCCACGACCAGGTCGAGGGAGTGACGCGTCGGGTACAGGCCCCAGCCGCTGTGGTCCCCCCCAAACATACCGACGGCGGTGATCCCGACCGCACCGGCCAACGACACCGGGATCGTCGGGTCGCGGCGCACAGCGCTGCTGAACAGACCAATGAAGATCTTCGACAGCGGCCAGGGAAGGGATATGGCAGACATGAACCGCTTCTCCCTTGGTGTGTCGGAGGGTGCCTCTGCCTGCTGTGCTAAACGGATCTCCTCGTGGATCTCCCGGTACGTCTTGTGGCTCGCGTCACGGACGACATAGCCTGACAGGATCTTCTCCTCTCCACTCTGCCGTTCGACCATCAATCCGATATCCACTTCGTCAAACATCACCAGCTGCCCGCGCCCTTTGCGGTAGGCTTGGACGCTTTTTTCTTCGTCCACTGCGCGTGCCAGGCAGAGGGTCAGGTAGCCGGTAAAGGACAGCGTCTCGCCGGTGCGGGCCTTGTGCTGCGCAATGAACTGTCGGATGACTGTCACGTCCACTTCGAGCAGGCCGTACATCTGCCGCTTCGGGCGGGGGAGCTCGAGAATATTCAGCCATGCCCGCTGCGCGGGCGTGAGATCGACCACCTGATGCGGGCCAATATCCGTGTTCATCTTGGGCTAAGCCTTTCTCAGGGCGCGCCCGATCAATCTCGCCCGTACGATGCCCCACGCCAGCGCGAAGCTGCCGCAGACCAGTGCGAGCCAGAATGAATCGGGCATGTACAGCTTCAGGTAATTCCGCGTCTTGCCGAGCATCGACTTGAGAGTGAGGGCGGCCAGTGCGCCCGGCATCAGCGGAAGCAGCACATGGCGCGCACGCGCGCTGCCACCGGTCGGGAGGCTCTCCGGGGCCTGGCGCCAGCGGTGCAACATCTGCCGGGTAGCGATGACACCAGCCATCTGGAGGGCAGGGACAAGCAGCTGAGCGCGCAATGCCCAGGGCATCATCCGGACCAGCGGGATCTGAGGGGGCGGCTCACCCGCCAGCAGCGCTGCAGCGCGCATCCCCGATTCAGCCAGAACAGGGTTCATCCAGTGGTGGCATGCGTTGAAGAGCAGGACGATGCCGCGGCCCTGCTCGGGCAGCAGCGCCATGAAGCTGCCGAAGTCGGGCAGGGTGCCGCCGTGCGACACGACTTTCGTGCCACCCAGCTCATCGACGAACCATCCCATTCCGTACTGCCCCAACGAGAGGCCCAGCGCGGTGATGTCTGTCGCTCCCAGTTGCATCTCGTCGATACCACCACGCGAGAGCACGCGCACGTCGCCAAGGCGGCCACCATTCAGGAGCGTGATCATGTAGCGGGCAAGGTCTTCCGCCGTGGAGGCGAGCCCTCCACCCGCAGCCGCGCCCAGCGGAATGGGTAGATCGGAAGCGGCGACAGGGATGCCAAACCAGTAGCGATGGCCTGCCGCGAGGTCGCCGCGCTTTTCACCAGCAGGCCAGACGTAAGTGCCGCGCATGCCGAGGGGATTGAAGATGTGTTCCTGTACATAGCCAGCGTAGGGCTGTCCGCTGGCGACCTCAATGATCAACCCGAGCAGTTGGTAGTTCGAGTTGCTGTACTCCCACTTCGACCCGGGTGGCCGGAGCGGTGCGACCGTCGCCAACTCGCGCGCCTGGCGCTCGGCGGCACCTCGGCTCTCATCGAAATCAGCCAGGATGACTTCCCCGGCCCAATTGGGCAGGCCGCTGGTCTGGTTCAACAGATGGCGCACGGTAACCTGCGCCGACGCCTGTGGATCTGCTACGCGGAACCACGGCAGGTAGTATTGCACCGGGGCGTCCAGTTCGATGTGACCGGCTTCCACGAGCTGCATTACGGCCAGAGCCGTGATGGACTTCGTAAGGGAACCAATGAAGAACGGAGTCTGCGGGGTAGGCGCTTCGCCGCCCGGGCAGGCACGGCCAAAGCCGCGCAGGTGTACAACCTCGCCGCCGTCGACGATGGCGAGAGACACACCGGGCATGCTCAGACGGCGCATCTCTGCTTCGATATAGGCGTCTATGTCAGCATAGGTCGCGCTGCCAGCCTCTAAGGTGTGCACAACCGTTGCGACCGAACTCTGGCCCTGATGGGTGTTCGTTGCTACCGCGTACTTCATAGTTTCACCCCTGCCGCTTACCTAGCCTGCCTGTGCCATCGATGTGGACAGGATGATCAGCACGCCCAGGAGCACGTTGACATTCAGCGCCCAGCGGAATCGCTCTAACGCCTCAGGTGTCTCGTCGCCGACCTGTGGTAGAAAAACTCTCTCTGAGAAAATGGCCAGCCCCAGAAATGCCAGCACGAGGACGTGCTTGACGACGATCAGAATGCTCCACCAGTTGGCGAAGAAGTTGCCGAGCCCCAGGTAGTTCTCGTTCACCAGCATCAGATACGTGCCCGTGACGATGAAAATGAGCAGCGACCCACCAAAGTAGGGCCGGAGGCGTTTGGAGCACTGCTCCAACAGGTCGCGCAGGGCCCCGGGCTGCATCTGCCGTTCGAGGATGGGCAGGTAGATCAGGCCCGCAAACGCAAAGTAGCCGACCATGACGATGGTTGCCAGAGCATGCAGAAACGTAGAGAGTGCGACGAGTATGCCAGACATTGCCCAAACCCCTGTGTGCGCGGGTCTTGCGTCCCGCAGGTCAGACAAGACCCTCAGAAAACCAAGCTCCTAACCGCTTCATGCCATTCGCCGCCGGATATCCTTTCGCGCGGGCTGCCGATGGTCGAACAGCGCCAGCGCTGCTACCACGGCCCAGAAGGCCGCAGCCAGCACGAAGTAATACACCAGAAGCCGCTCACCCAGGATGGTCAGTGGCGTGAGCATCGTCCAGAATGTCACGAGACTCGTGTGCATGAGGATCGCGATGAGCAGGCTCCCGGTCCGGTCGTAGACCCAAACCATCAACACTCGGAAGGCGGGCAGCCAGGTGAAGAGGGTCAGTGGGTAGAAGAGAGCCGCAGGAACCTCGCCGGAGACACCACCCACCCAGATGACCACCAGAGAACGCCACACGCCCCACACGAAGCCCGCGATGAGCCCGGCAGACAGAACCCCGTAACGCCGCCTCAGCTCAGGGACAGCAAACCCCGTCACACCGAGCTCCTCGAAGAACGCGGTGAACAACGCCGACACGAAACTGAACCCGACGAGGAACTGCCTGTCACCGGTGGTGTGGATGCGTGGGAGGAAGTCAGGCGAAAAGAGGGAGAGCGCAAGAAGGATCGCCGCCATCAGGGCAGGGGCCGTCAGGAGCGCCAGAACATACCAGACAGCTCCTGCTTGCCACTTGAGCAGCCGCGAGCCGAGCTCCCGCAGGCCAGCCCTGCCGTGCAGCACACCGGCCAACAGGATGCCCGTCAGGGCCGGGGCGGTGAGCCATGGCACCATCACCGGCAGCATCAGTCTCTCGATCTGCTCACCGCTTGTTGCCGGGATGCTGCGCGGCCCGCCGATAATCAGGAGTGCGCCACCCCACGAGATGGCAAACGTCAGGATGTAGTACGTCACTACGGGATGTCGTTTGATGAAAACCTTGATGGCGGTCATGCTAGTCTCCTTGGCCACCCACAAGGGTGACACTTGTGGCGTCGCTCAGGTAAGTAGATACCGCAGCTCCGTCACTGACAGGCCTGTTACTGGCTGATCCGGCGTAAAGCGCAGATTGTCTGCCCGGATCTCTATCAGTTCGGCTTGTGCCCGCAGCCGAGCCAGCGGCAACGGCGGATCCGAACGCGTAGCGATCATCAGGTGCGTCTGTTCAGATAGATGGTCAATCAGAAATGTGACTGCCTGGTGAACGGCTTCAGAGTTGTCATCGCCGTCGAGGGGCAGCCAGGCAGCTGGTAGACCGCGCCCTCTTCCCGAAAGGCGCCACTCGGCCAGCAACGTCGTTTTGCCGAACCCANNGTGAGGGGAGCGGCTAACCCGGAGTCAAGCAGCGCCAAGACACGCGGGCGCAAGACGACTTCCCTCCGTACCGGTGGAAAATTGAGCTTGGTGGGCAGAAGAAGCGGCACAGTGGCCCCCAATACACTGTACGCTGTTTGTCAATAGGCGACCGGGCTGGGTGTGGGGACCGCGTATTTATGGTGGGGCGGTTCGTGAGCAATGCCAGAGGTCACTTCTAGCGTACATAGGGATTCGGTGCGCGTCAATGGGGCGCGAGGGTCGGACGCCATACTCTGTACGAGAACAAAGGGCTGCGCTTGTCGATGTTTGCTTGCCAGCATGGGACTGCATCCCGACAACGCGGTGGGCCATTCTGTGGTGGGCCCACCGCGTTTGCTTGTCTCGACACTTACTACTGCTTCGGTAAACACCGAGCGAGATGTAGAGCGCCTCTGCTACCCGGTCAGGTCTGTGCGGCGCAGCAGCTGCGCGTTGATGGCCACGATCACGGTGCTCAAGGACATCAGCAGCGCGCCCACCGCAGGCGAGAGCAGGATACCGACCGGGGCCAGCACGCCCGCCGCCAGCGGCAGCGCGACCACGTTGTAGCCGGTCGCCCAGATCAGGTTCTGGATCATCTTGCGGTAGGTGGCCCGGCTCAGCTCGAAGATCTTCACCACGTCCAGCGGGTTGCTCTGCACCAGGATGATGCCCGCCGACTCGATGGCCACGTCGGTGCCNNCGTCGTTCACGCCGTCGCCGACCATCGCGATCTTCTTGCCCTGCTTCTGCAGCTCGGCGACTTTCTGGTCCTTGTGCTCAGGCAGCACTTCCGCAAAGTAGGTGTCGATCTTCAGCTCCTCGGCGACCGTGCGGGCAACTTCTTCGCTGTCGCCGGTGAGCATCGCCACTTCGATGCCCAGCTCGCGCAGGCGCTCCAGCGCCCGGTAGCTGGACTCGCGGATTACGTCCGCCAGTGCAAAAGCCGCGACGGGCTGGCTGCCATTGATCAGGTAGATTACTGAGCGCCCTTTGCTGCCCTGCTCCGTCTCGAACTGNNGAAGTCGCTGACTGCCACCGGGGTGACGCCGTCCGCTTCGGCCTTGCGCCGGATGCCGCGTGCGATCAGGTGCTCGGAGTCGCCTTCGACCGCGTTCGCCAGCGCCAGCGCGTCGGCCTCGCTCCAGCCGTTCGCGGTTGCCAGCGCCGCCACCCCGAACTCGCCTTCGGTCAGCGTGCCGGTTTTATCGAAGATCACGGTGTCGATCTCGCGCGCCTTCTCCAGCGCCAGCCGGTCGCGGACGAGGATGCCGTTGCGCGCGCCGAGCGAGGTGCTGATCGCGACGACCAGCGGGATGGCCAGGCCCAGCGCATGCGGGCAGGCGATCACCAGCNNGCGCTGCAGCACGTCGAGCTGGAAGCCAACTGCGATGATCCACGCCACTGCGGTGATCGCCGCCACCGCCAGCGCGACGTAGAATAGCCAGCCCGCGGCGCGGTCGGCAAGGATCTGCGTGTCAGACTTGCTCTGCTGCGCTTCCTCGACCAGCCGCATGATGCCCGCCAGTGCCGTTTCGTCGCCCGTCGCGGTGACACGCACCCGCAGGGCACCGTTGCCCTCGTTCACCGTGCCGCCGATCACGCTGCTGCCGGGTTCCTTTTCCACCGGCTTCGACTCGCCGGTGATCATCGCCTCGTCGACCGACGACTGCCCNNACCAGCACCACGTCACCCGAGGAAAGCTTGCTGACCGGCACCTCCTCGGTGCCGCCATCCACCACGCGTTCAGCCGTGTCGGGCATCAGTTTGGCCAGCTCGTTCAGCGCGCCGGATGCCTGCCGCACGCTGCGCATCTCCAGCCAGTGGCCCAGCAGCATGATGTCGATCAGCGTCGCCATCTCCCAGAAGAAACCGCTGGCCCGCGGCAGGAAGAGCGCGATCACGCTGTAGACGAAAGCGACTGTGATGGCCAGCGAGATCAGCGTCATCATGCCCGGCTTGCGGTTGCGCAGTTCAGGCACGGCCATTTGCAGGAAGGGCATGCCCCCGTAGAAGAAGATCGCGACGGCGAAGACGGGCCCGATAAAATTGCTGCCGGGGAAGGCCGGCATTGTGAAGCCGAACCACTCCTGGAGCATCTCGCTGAATAACAGTACCGGGATCGTCAGCAGCAGGCTGACCCAGAACCGCTGGCCGGAACATCTCCTCGTGCCCGCTGTGGTCCACTCCGTGCCCGGCGTGGCCATCGTGCTCGCCGTGCGCGTCATGTTCGCCCTGCGCATCTTGAGCGTCGTGCTCGCCGTGCGTATCGTGGGCGTCGTGTTCGCGATGTGCAGTGTGATCCATCCGCCCTGCATGTGTGGCGTGTTCTGCGTGCTCGTCGGGTTCCGTGTGGCCGGTGTGAGCCTGATCTGTGGCCGCCTCCGCGGGGGCGTGATCGTGTTCGTGGTGCGGGTGATCCTTGTGTTCAACCATTGCCGTTGTACCTCCAAATCTTCAAATAAAGGGTTAAAGTTCGTCGTAACGCACGACTTCGATATCTGCGTATTGATCCAGCGCGGGTCGGATGTGATGGCAGTGTTGCACGTTGACTACCACCAGCACTCGCGTGCCGGGGTCGCGGTGAGCCGTCTCCGCCACCTGCCGGATCAGATCGAGGGTATGGTCGCTGCGGCTGTGGTGAGCTTTCTCGCCAGCCAGCCGCAGTGTCAGGTTGTAAAGGTGATTGGCCACGTCGTGCCGCCAGCCGTAGTTCAGCGCGTCGGGGCCGGGGGCGCTGCGCTGAATGGCCGCGATCCCCTTACGCAGCAGCCCGATCAGCGCCCCACGCCAGCCGTGGGCGGCAGGCTCGTGGTCGTGTGCATCGGTGCCGACGGGCACGACCACGATGTCGGACTGCTCGGCCAGCGGCAGTAGCGCGTCCCGGTACTCCGGTGGCAGCCCGCCGAAGTCGCGGTTAGCCCACTGCTCCGGAGTCATGTCCAGGCATAGCAGGTCCGGTGCAATGTCGGTGACGAGTTCCACCAGCGCTCCGGTGTCGACCGGGATCGGCTTCTGCTGGAACTCGGTCAGCGTCCCGAGCACCGCGACTCGCGTGGGGGCATTGGTCACCGGGCTAATGACTGCGTCAGCGGGCATGCGGCGGGCGTCCTCCACTCATGATGTAGGTCATACCCAGATAGTAGTGCTCCAGGGTGATGTCCTCCAGATTTCCACGCATGGCCCGGTGTATCGCTTCCCACGGGCGGCGCGGTAGCCAGTCCTCGACCGGTGTAAACGGCCTGACCAGCGCCATCGCCAGTGAGGTCAGCCAGCCGGGCCAGGCGTCGGGGACCTCGAAATCCACCAGGGCGATGCGCCCACCGGGTGCCAGCGCCTGGCTGGCGCGCTCGATGATCTGCGGCGCGTCGGGTATCAGCGAGATGGCAAACGTTGAGAACACGCCGTTGACGTTCTCCGGGAAGTTGTAGAGCGTCGCATCACGCTGGATCAGTTCGACGTTCTGCCAGCCGTGTTTGGCAACGCGCTGCCGCGCCTGTTCAAGCATAGCGTCGGTCAGATCCACGCCGATGATCTTCCCCTGCGGGCCGACTTTTTCCTGCAACAGTCCGAAGTTCAGGCCGGTCCCGCAGCCGATCTCGACTACAGTGTCGCCGGGGGTCAGGCCCAACGCGTTCACGCCGAGTCGCCGGTAGCGCCACTCCGGATAGCCGATCAGATAGTACAGGTTAGCGGTGATGTCGTAGTCACCTGCGCGCCGCCGATAAATATCGACGATTTCCTGCCGAAGTTCGCGTTCCACTGTTGCCTCCTTCGTGCCTGCGTCAGGCTGCCGTTTAGTTACAGGCTGATCATATGTCGGGCAGGCCGGGAGGTCATCGGTGCCAGCACGAAACTTCGACTAGGTGGAATCACCTATTCGGGCGGCGCGTATCCGTGGTGGACTGCCCAGAGCGCAGCTTCGGTGCGGGTGCCCACGTCCAGCTTGCTGTACACGCTACGCAGGTGGGCTTCCACTGTGCGCACGCTGATCACCAGCGTCTGCGCGATGTCCTTGTTGGTGTGGCCCGCAGCCAGCAGCTGCAAAACGTCGATTTCGCGCTCGGTGAGCAAGTCGGCGGGCTGTTCACCCACGCGCTCGCCGCTGGCCAGCAGTTTCAGCGCCTGGCTGGCGATGGCTGGGGGCAGCACGATCTCGCCGCGGCCTGCCGCGATCACGCTGCGGGCGAGGGTGGCGACGCTCTCGCTGCGCGCCACGAAGCCGAGCGCACCGGCCTGGAGTAGCGGCACGATCTCGTCGAGGGTATAGGAGTCGACCAGCAGTAGGATGCCAGCATTGGGGGCCGCTTGCCCCACGCGCTCGACCAGCACGGTCGTCGGGGCCGGGTCGTCGAGCAGCACCACGGCCGGGCCAGTGCGGGGGCTGCGGGTAGCGAGCTGCGAGGCGTCTGTGGCGAGGCCGTCCACTGTGATGAACGGTTGCGCATCCAGCAGGGCCTGCCACGCGGCACCGGGCAAGCCGGGCCCCAGGATGATGACGGCGGTGACGGGCATTGATGCGGCTGGCTGGCTCACAACGCACTCTCCGGCTGGCAGCGGGGTAAAGCGGACTGAGCGGCGGCTCTTCAGACGTTAGCGCAGGCTGAGCCTGCTCCACAAGCGCACTTTGACGCATAGTGGGCCAGAACCCCGCGTATCTTTGCAGAATCTTTAAGATCCGTTCAATAAGCCGTGATTCGCAACGCTTATACTCAACTCACTAATGAGCATAACACGACTGGCGCAGGCCAGTTTCAGAAGGAGACACACGCAAATGGAAAAAACACTGAAGTGGGTACTGATCGGGCTGGGCGCGATCGTGGTAGCTGCCGCACTGGTATGGGGTGGCATCGGCATCGGGCAGACGCTCGCCTTTCGCCAGTCAGGGCCATGGGGCGCTGCGAGCCAGCCGGGGTTCGGCATGATGGGCGGCAACTGGGGCGGTGATGGCGATGGCGGCTTCTATGGGTCCGGCGTGATGGGCGGCTACGGGATGATGGGTCGCGGCGGCATGATGGGTGGTTACGGCAGCGGTTTCACCAGCGCCGACCCGCTGTCTATTGAGGAAGCCGACGAAGCCGTAGACGCGTTCATCGCGCGGCTGGGCGACGACGATCTGGCGATCGGCGAGATCATGATCTTCGATAACCACGCCTACGCGCAGATTGTCGAGGAGAGCACCGGCATCGGCGCGCTCGAAGTGCTGGTTGACCCGGTGACGCAGGCGGTTTACCCTGAGCATGGCCCGGCGATGATGTGGAACCTGAAGTACAGCCCGATGGCGACCGGCGATGAGAGCTTCGGCTTCGGCATGATGGGCCACGCGGGCATGATGGGCGGTTTCGGCGCGGGGATCGACCCCGAGACACTCGAGGAAGACATGACCGTCAGCCCTGAGCAGGCAGTCGAGGCAGCGCAGGCGTACCTCGACGGATCGCTGCCGGGGGCAGAAGCCGACGAGCACGCCGACCCGTTTTACGGGTACTACACGTTGCACGTGCTGCAGGATGGCGAAGTGGTGGGGATGCTGAGCGTCAACGGCTACACTGCGCAGGTGTTCCCGCATACCTGGCATGGCGAGTTCGTCGAGATGTCCGAGCACTAAGGTACGCGGATCGGTACCGGGGCGGAGCACCTCTCCGCCCCTTTTCGCTTACAATCAGGGCGGATGCACTCACCGAACGAGGAGAACGGCGTGTCGAGCACGAAGATTCTGGTAGTAGACGACGAACAGCAAATACTGGACATCGTAAGCGCATACCTTGAACGGGAAGGCTACGAGGTGCGCACGGCAACTAACGGCACAGAGGGGTTGTCGCTGGCTCGGCAGTACGACCCCGACCTGCTGGTGCTCGACATCATGCTGCCGGGCATGGATGGGTTGGAACTGCTAGCCCGCCTGCGCCGCGAGTCAGACGTGTACGTGATCATGCTGACCGCACGCACCGAGGAGACGGACAAGATCGTCGGGCTTTCCGTGGGGGCGGACGACTACCTCACCAAACCCTTCAGTCCGCGCGAACTGGTCGCACGGGTTAAAGCCGCGCTGCGTCGCCTCAAGGGCGGTGCCGGGCCAGAGGATGACGTGCTGGCTTTTGCACGTATACGCCTCGACCCGGAGGCGCGGCGCGTGTGGGTTGACGAGCAGGAAGAGGAGCTGACCGCCACACAGTTCGACCTGCTGCGCGTGCTGATGGAAAACGCCAACCGCGTGCTCAGCCGCGAGCAACTTCTTCAGCNNCGTGCATATCGGGCACATCCGCCAGAAGCTGGGGGGCGACTTCATCGTGACGGTGCGGGGCGTCGGCTATCGTTTCGAAGACGAGGAGGCTTAACCTCTGTGGACACCATCCGCCGCCGCCTGGGACTGAAGCTCTTTATCTCGTACCTGACTGTCATTGTGGTGGGGGTGCTGGTGCTGGCGGCGGCTGCCGAATTCTCCGCCCCGACCGCCTTCGACCGCCATCTCGCCGCGATGCAGCAGATGATGAACAGCTCGATGATAATGGGGTCGGATTTGTTTACCAACTTCCGCCTGGCGATGCGGGAGGCGCTGCTGCTGGCAGCCGTGG
>JABAOG010010773.1_pt1 | contig 14590 bp, 16 predicted proteins | sample 7062131 | NCBI WGS metagenome assembly JABAOG01 (sample SAMN14538629, study PRJNA623070) | marine sediment metagenome | biome: marine biome [ENVO:00000428]; feature: marine pelagic biome [ENVO:01000023]; material: deep marine sediment [ENVO:00002113] | place: India: Arabian Sea | collected...
GGAGCCCGTCGCCCCACGGTGACGGGCTCCTGCGTTCCGGCGTGTATCTTCGCGGAAACGCTCAATCGGGAGGACCCATGGCGACAGGCAGACGACTCGGGGTAGGATTCATCGGTGGAGGATTCATCGCGCAGTTCCATATCCGGTCCTGGCAGGCCGTCAGGGATGCGGACGTCCTGGGCGTTTGGACGCCCGACCGGGAGAGCGCGGAAACCGCGGCCCGCCTGGCGCGCGATCTGAGGGTGGGCGAGGCGCGGGCCTACGACTCCATCGCCGACATGGTGGGCGATCCCGCGATCGACTGTCTCTGGATCTGCAGTCCCAACCACGTCCGGCTCGAGAACATGGAGGAAATCGTCCATGCACTGAAGACCACGGGAGGATCGCTGCTGGGCATCGCGTGCGAGAAGCCCCTGGCCCGCAACGTGGCCGAGGCGCGCCGCATGGTCGAGCTGGTCGAGGAAGTCGGCGTCCCCAGCGCCTACCTGGAGGACCAGCTCTTCTCGCCGGGTCTCGTGCGGGGACACGAAATCGCGTGGAAGCGTGGGGCGGCGCTTTCGGGACGGCCCTACCTGGCCCGCGCCGCCGAGGAGCACAGGGGGCCCCACACGCCGTGGTTCTGGCAGGGCGAGCTGCAGGGCGGCGGCGTGCTCAACGACATGATGTGCCACTCGGTCGAGGTCGCCCGCTTCCTGCTCACGAAGCCGGGAGCCCCCCGGTCCTCGATCCGGCCGGAGAAGGTGACCGCCCAGATCGCGAGCCTGAAGTGGTCGCGGCCCGAGTACGCCGACGAGCTTTCGCGCCGGTTCGGCGCCGAGGTCGACTACCGGAACCGTCCTTCGGAGGACTTCGCCCGGGCCACGATCGAATACCGCGACGAGGACGGACGACCGCTGGTGGCCGAGACCACGACCTCGTGGAGCTTCGTGGGCGCCGGTCTCCGTCTGAGCTCGGAGCTCCTGGGTCCGGAGTACTCCATGCAGCTCAACTCGCTGGATGCCGGGGGACGCCTGTTCTTCTCGCGCCGCGTGACCGGGGACGCGGGCGAGGACCTGGTGGAGAAGCAGAACGCGGAGGTCGGCCTCATGCCCGTCGTGGCCGACGAGCCCGTGGCCTACGGCTACCAGGCCGAGGACCGCCACTTCGCCCGGGTCTTCCTCGGCCTCGAGGAGCCCCTCCTGACCTTCCGGGACGGCCTGGACGTCGTCGAGATCCTCATGGCCGCCTACCGCAGCGCCGAGGAAGGCCGCACCCTCGACTTCCCGCCCCGGGGGATCGAGGACTTCGTCCCGGCCGTGGCCCGGGGGGAGTGGCGGGGGTAGGACCCGGCCCGGTGACCGGGGACCACCGACCCCACCAAGGGCTTCCGGCGCTCCCCCACGGCCGCGATGCGGTCACCGCTCACAAGGACGGCCGCCCAGCTCGGCCCGCAGCGCGTCGATGCGAGAGTCGATGCGCATGCGGATGTTCCGGGGGAGGAGTTGCACACGGCAGGGCGAAGCTATCGCTTCAGTGTACGGCATTTCCCGGCACGGGTACAGGGCTTTCCCCCACGCCTGGTCCGGATGAGCCGCGGTTCGGCTGGCGTCCGACAAGCCGTCACGAATGGACCGCGCGAGCGGTACCTGATTCGAGGAGGAGGATTTCCCGTCACGCCAGCTCCGCGTCCAGGAACTCCCGGACCCCCCTGGGACCGGTGAGTCGAAGCCGCACGGGTCCATCCACGTTCTGCAGCTCGATCGCGAAGTCCAGGAACGGGCAACAGACACGTTCAAGGGCCACGAATCGCGCCACGTCCTCGAACGCCGCATGGTCGAATCGAAATTCATAGCCGTTGGGGATCGTCACCTTCTCGAGCACCTCACTTCCGAAAAGCCGCTCAGTCAGCGCGAGATGGGCCGACCGAGCCTCGGGCGGGATCGCGCTCGGCACGCACGCCAGTGGTGGGACCTGCCCGGAATCTGTCGGCATTGGTCGTCCTGTCGGTGGCACATCGTGGGCACGGTCGTGGAGAGCCTGTTCGGTAGCCGCGTCCGGCGGAGCGCCGTGGTTGAGGACTCGCGGTCTCATCCGGACTGATGTCATGGCCATACGCCACATCCTCCCACCGGCTCAGCGTTCCGACGGGATCGTCCAGGTAGCGCTCCACGACGCGATCGGACTTGGCGGCCGCTGCAGGGAACAGCAGCATGTGGCAGGAGGAGAGCGCGGCGACGAATGCTTCTTCCGGATCCACGCCCCCGCTGTCGGACATGGGGAGAGGACGATGGTGGGCGATGAGGAGGCAATCACCTCGGCTCCTCCGTCGAACCGCCAGGTGTCGGCGGCCGTACCGCCGGTCGGTGAACGCCGCACCTTCCCTCGTCCACTCGAGCTGCACACCGCAGATGTGATCGGCCATGGAGCTCCGGGATCGTACCAATGGCTGAAGTTCATGATGACCGGGCGCCGGAGCGCCTCATGGTTGATCGCCTACCGTAAAGTGCGGCTCGTCGAGCCCGCTTCGGAACCCGTCCTTCCAGCTCTCGTAGCGCAGTGTCCAGCCAAGCTCCCGCTTCGCTTTCTGGTTCGACATTCCCCGGATCCGGGTGAACAGCGATACCGGTACCTCGCCTGCGACCACTCGACCCAGCCAGAGGGGGATTCGCCGGGGGCGGGGCGCTCCGACCGCGGCGGCCAGCGCGGGCAGCCAGTCGGACACGGGGGCGGGATGATCGTCCGCGATGTTGTAGATCCCGCTCCCGCCGTCCTCGATCGCCTTGATCGTGGCAGAAACGGCGTCCTCCACGTGGAGAAACGACCAGACTCCGGCGCCATCGCCGATGACCGGGACCCGGCCTTTCTTCACTTGGCGTACTACGGAGCCTTCCGCCGCGATGGACGTTCCCGGGCCGTAGAACGACCCGTAGCGCAGTATGACTCCTTGGATGTCCTTTGCGCTCGTAACCGCCTCCTCCAGATGGCGAATCGCGTCAAGGCTCTTCCGTTGCTTGCGAGGTGGCGCAGGGTCGAGCGGGTCCCCCTCCGTCTTCTGCGCTGCGCCAGTCGGCTGGTAGATCCAGGATCCGTAGCTCTGGGCGATGAATCGCCTGGCTCCAGCGCCCCGCGCCGCCGAGAGGAGGTTGTCGGTCCCGCGCGTGCGCAGCTCGTTTGTCGCCGCGAAAACACGATCGAAGTTTCGAAAGTTGTGAACGCCTCTGAGCGCCGTCAGCTGATGCACGACCACGTCCGGTGATGCGGCCGCGACCGCCCGGGAGAGCCCCTGCCGATCGAGCGCGTCGGCCATGGCTGACGACGCGCCCATCCGCCGCATCTCATCGGCGGCATCCGCCCGCCGCGTGAGCGCCGTGACCTCGTGGCCGCGGGCCACCAGCGCTCGTACGAGTCGACGGCCGATCACCCCCGTCGAGCCTGCGATGAAGACGTCCATATCGTCAGGCCTCCTTCGGAAACATGTCAGCGAGGGCGTGAACCGATTCCATCCCGAAGGCGACCCCGCCGACCGGTATGCTGGCACCGAGCGCCTCAATGACCCGGGCGGTCCAGATCGGACCGAAGGCGCCACAGAGTTCGATGGACTCCGCTCCGGACTCCATCAGCTCCAGCGCAATCGTTACAACCGCGGCCTTGGTCGGAACCGCCACGATCGTCGTGCGGAGGCCGTCGTGCTCGATCTCCGCCCGCTGAATGGCGGGGTCTTCGGTCCCCACTCCCAGGTAGATGAAAGCATAGTTGCTGAATCCCATCGGTTCAGTCTCCTGTTCCCGGCGAAGGGCCGTGCTGGTCCATCCGACCTCCTGCCGCAGAACGTGCTCGCCGTCCCAATCGACCAGCGTGGCGATACGTGTCAGCCCGCTCAGCCCCCCCGCTAGAGCACCAGATCACGAATGAACCCCGGCCGCTTGCGCAGCGTTGCGCGTTTGCCCGATTCGCGCGCTCAGCTCCCCGACCACGGTGTGCGGGACATCGAACGTGTCCAACCGGTACAGCCTGCTGTTGTCGCTCAAGTCGCCACCCTCCTTTGAGGAAGCAGTCGGCCGCGCCAAAGTGCGTGGCCGCCCCAGACCCGAAATACGACGGTGAGAAGGAGGCCCGGCAGAAAGATGATGTCGGCGACGGCCGCGAGCGGTGTGGCCGTGCCGAGAACCGACACAACGGCCGTTGCCCCGCCGAGGCCGGCGGTCCACGCCAGTGCCCGGGCCGGAATGCGCGCGGCCAGCAGACCGGTCGCGATGGTGATCAGCGCCGCTCCCGCGAACAGGTAGCCCGCACCCGTGGCCGCCGCCTGTAGGATTGCGTATGCCGGCCACGCACCGACTGCCGACGGGAGGTCCTCCGCCGCCATCCCGACGAAGATCGGTATGCCCATCCAGAGTCCCATCGGAACGAGAGCGTGCGCTGCGGCGCCCACCAGGCCGAACAGGAGCGCTCCCGCCGAGCATGATGGGGCTCCATGCTTCATTGCTCCGGCCACGCCCCCGAGGAGAAGGAGCCACAGGGCAAGGTTGGCGATCCCGACCGCGCCCGCTGTGCGGAGCTCCGTCCCCCCGGACGCGAACAGAGCGAGGGCTGCGTCCGCACTCCCGAAGCTCGCAGGGGTCCACCCGCTGGCCATGAACAGCCCGAACTCAACCGCGAGACCGACCCCGGAGGCGATTCCCGCCATGCCGGCGACGGTTGCCCGCGGCGTCATGTGCGCACCTGCGCGTCTCCGCGCCGCGGAAAAGAAATGCCCTCGGCTTCCAGCACCGCCAACGAGTCCAGCCGAAGGGAGCGGCCATGGATGCTCGGCCCCCGCCGATCCAGGAGGTGGCACACGTACGCTCCTACGGCCTCCGCTGGAAGCGGACTGCCCGGGTGGGTCTCGCGGTCCCTGACGAAGGCATGAACCACGAGCTCCGCGACCGCGGTCCCCGCACCCGTCAGCTCCTGCGCCAGCGCACGAAAGAGCATGTGCTGCGCAGCGGTGGCCACCGACACGAGGTGTGCGCCGGAGCCCGCCCACGGCTCGAAAGCGAGGGGACCGTTGACGAAGAGGTAGGTGCCGCCGCTCATCACGGGAAGAAGCGCGCGCGCAACCGAAAAGTGCGCGACAGGGTAGTCCTCCAGCACACCGCAAAAGGCAGCCAGATCCGCATCCACGAGCGACGGTGCGGACGCAAAATGTCCGAGCGACGCCACGACACCATCTGGCGCACCGACAGTATCCACGATCCGCCCGACGAGGGCGTTCCCCGCGTCAACCCCGTCGAAACGACCCAGGAACGTTTCCAGCCGCGTAAGCCCTTCCCCAGCGACGCGCCCATCCAGATGTTCTCGCAGCCCGACGATCTTCTCCGCCGACCGCGACGGGACGGCAACGCGCGCCCCTGAATCCAGCAGCGCTACCACGACGTGCGAGCCGATGTTGCCCGTCCCCCCTGCGACCACGACCGTTTTCCCTGTCAGTGGCATGGACCCACCTCCTTCATCCGCAGATATTTGAGTAACCAAAAGGCGATACATCAAATAAAAGCACAAACGATCAGATCGAAGGCTCCAGCTGCTCGAGTGCCGCCGACAGAGCTTCGAGATCTTCGCACACGCCGCCGAGCGCGTGGCGGTTGGCCGCTGCGATTTCCGGATCCACGTCATCGAGCACCGCACGCCCTGCCTCGGTGAGGGAGCACAGCCAAACGCGACGGTCAGCAGAGGAGCGCTCCCGATGCACCAATCCCTTCCGCTCGAGCCGGTCCAGGATACCCGTCAGCGCGGGCGTCTTCTGGATCAGCCGCTCCGCCACGTCCATGGTCGGAAGAGGAGACCTCGCGCCACGGAGTATGCGAAGGACGTTGTACTGCTGCCCCGTCAGGCCGTGATCGCGGAAGAATTCCTCAAGGGATCGCGCGGCTCCATCCGCCGCCCTGAGCAGGCTCGTAACCGCAGATGCGGCTGCGTCCATTCGCCTCGCACTCTCAGGAAGCTCGTGCATGATACATTTTATACACCTAATGTCTATCTGTCAAGTAAGTTCCGCTTCGGAAATCGACCAAGGTCACGCACAGCCAAGAAATCGGGTGTGGGGAAGGATCTTCCTACCCCTCCGGGTCGGCCCGCGTGTCTACGAGGAGCGGGTACGGATCCAGGTGGCGCCCGTCTGACACCTCGTTGGGATCGGCGACGGCGTACACGGCGAAGTGGAGGTGGGGGATTCCGCGGGCGTTGCCGGTGTCGCCGACGTAGGCGAGGGTATCGCCCTGGCGGACGAGGTCGCCCACGGCGAGTCCGGCCACGCGTCGCTGGAGGTGGGCGTAGTAGAAGACGGTGCGGCCGTCGAGGCTCCGCTCGTAGATGGTGGTCCCACCGGCGGGGTTGGAGTCGAGCCGGACGATGACCCCGGCCGCGGCGGCGACCACGGGCGTGCCGAGGGGCGCGCGGATGTCGATGCCCCGGTGCTTTCGGGTGGGGGTCCGGGGCGCGCCGTACGAAGCTTTGAGCTCGGTGGCCAGGACTCCGGCCACGGGGATGGTGAGACGGGGTGAGGGACCGGCGGGCGGGATGACGTTCCGGTGCTCGAAGGAGACGACCAGCTCCTTGCCCGAGAGGGCGAGGAAGAGCAGCAGGATCAGCACGATGGCCACCTCGCCCAGGACCACGCCCGCCACGACCCGTCTCCAGTTCCACCCGGGGGGTACGTGCCGGCGGAAGCGGGTCCGGCCCCGGGCGATCCAGCGGGCGAACCGGCCGGGCGGCCGCGTCGGCGCTCCGGCGTCCGGATGCGGAAGCCGTGCGGCGTCCGGATTCTCGGTCCGTAGATCCGGCGTCTCCTGGGTCACGTCTGACGCTCCCTCCAGCAAGCGACGGCGGCGCTTCCCCGGTGAAATGCCGCACCGTCCGGGGACGGGCTTCGGGATGGCTCCTTGCAGGAAGTGGGCGAGGCTGCGATCGGAGGCCAGGGTGGTGGTTCCACATCGGGGCGGTTCCGCTCAGAATAGGAAGAGGTCGTTTATTTCGCCGCTCCATCGTCGCCTCCTCTCTTGAGGGCTTTCCAGCCTCATCGAGATTTGTACGACAGGCGGTTTCCATCCTCTATCCCCCGCGAGCACCAGGCGTGATGCCTTCCGTTCGGGTCCGTCCTCCTCGTCTTCCCACGGCTGCTCCCTCGAATCGCTCCCCGGCCCGGCTGTATGCCACGTGGGGCTAGTGGGTCACGACTCCACCGAACACATCGTTCAGTCGCGACGACCGGGCGTGTTCGTCTGCCAGCCGAAACGCTCACCGGACGACTGACCCGGCCCGCCCGCCCCCCCGACCCCACACTCCTCCACCTGTATCCATCGCTCGTCCGTTGGCGCGGAGGAGCGGGGGCGCACACGCGCGCCTCCGGCGTCGGGACGGGAATAGCCTGGGACTATGGGTCAATGAGGAATCAACTATTTCACAAACCCGTCGCCACCTGCGAGGTTCACGTCAGGTACGGGAACCGGTGGGGGAGTCAGGGGGCGGATGGGGTGCCCCGATGGAAATGAGGAGGCCCGGAATGGCTGTGGAGCCACGAATCCAGTGAACCGCTTCGGTGCGGCGCCGGTCCCGGCGCGCGCCGGCTCGGGGAGCGGGCCAATGCGCCCGGCCGCGGCGGGCGGAGGCGCGGGAGATTCAGCCTGCTCGAGCCCGGGTGGCCGGGTCGCTCGATGCCCGGGCGCCGTTGGCGTCGGCCGGAACCACGGCGATGGAGGCGTGGACACGACCGAGCAGCTGCTCGGCGACCGGGGGAAAGAGCAGCCGGCCGAGGCGGGCCCGAGGGGGCGCCGCCCCGACCACGACGAGGTCCGCCTGCCGCTCCCACGCCACCTGTTCGAGGATGGCGACCGTGCGCCCGTGGCGCAGCACGACCTCCGGGACCGGGTGCACTCGTTCCCGCGCCACGATCCGGTCCAGCCGGGCCCGTCGCTGTGCCGCTTCGGTGCGGAGCGCGCGCTCGAGCGTGCCCCGACTGCCGCCCCTGCCGGGGCTCCGGATCAGCGACTCGCCGGTGATGGAGTAGGCGTGCACCAGGTGGAGCTCGGCGCCCGCTCCCTCGGCCAGTCGCGCCGCCGTCCGCACCACCCGGGCCGCCCTCGCTTCCTCCGCCTCTCGCGACACGTCCACGCCCGCCAACACCACCCGGATCGGGCCGCTCTGGGCCGGGTGCAGGACCCACACCGGGCAGCCGCAGCTGTGGATCAGCTCCCGCTCGGCCGGCGCGTACCGGAGCGGCCAGCGCAGCGTGTCCCGCCCGGCCACCGTCACCACCAGGTCGTGCTCGCCCAGCGCGTCCCGGAGTGCCTCGTCGCGGCGCCACCGCACCGTCAACGAGGCGCCGTGATCCCGAGCGATCCGCCGCGCCGAGGGGAGCGTACGAGAGGACCTGCCCGCGTGGGGCTCAAGGTAGAGGATCCGGTCGAACCGCATGGCGATCGTCTCCTTGCAGGCACAGCGATCTACGGTAAGATGGCACTGCGTCGATCATTTGTGAAATATGTAGATCCGCATGGTGTCATAGGTTCAGTCTATGAAAAGGGCGCCGGTGGGCCGGGCCGGCCGGTCGGCGGGGAGGGGGCCTGATGGCGGCGGGCGGGTCGGACAACGGTCTCTCCAAGGAGCTCGGGCTGTTCGACGTGTTCGCCATCTCGACGGGGGCGATGTTCAGCTCGGGGTTCTTCCTGCTGCCGGGACTGGCCTCGGCGGAGGCGGGCCCGGCGGTGGTGCTGGCGTACCTGCTGGCGGGGCTGCTGGTGGTGCCGGCGATGCTGAGCAAGGCGGAGCTGTCGACGGCGATGCCGCGGGCCGGGGGCACGTACTACTTCCTGGACCGGAGCCTGGGCCCGGTGGTGGGGGCGGTGGGGGGCCTGGGGACGTGGATGGCGCTGATCCTGAAGAGCGCGTTCGCGATCATCGGGATGGGGGCGTACCTGGCGCTGTTCGTGGAGGTCCCGATGACGGCGCTGGCCATCGGGCTCACGCTCTTCTTCACGCTGGTGAACCTGGTGGGGGCGAAGGAGAGCGGGCGGCTGCAGGGCGGGCTGGTGGTGGTACTGCTGGCGGTGCTGGGCTTCTTCGTGGTACAGGGGCTGGTGGAGGTTCTGGCGCGGGACACGGGCGAGGTCCTGCGGACGCAGTTTACGCCGTTCCTGCCGTTCGGGTCGGAGGGGCTGCTCGCGACGGTGGGGCTGGTGTTCGTCTCCTACGCGGGTCTGACGAAGGTGGCGAGCGTGGCGGAGGAGGTGGAGAACCCGGACCGCAACATCCCGCTGGGGATGGGGCTGTCGCTGCTGGTGGCGACGGCGTTCTACGTCCTGGGGGTGTTCGTCATGGTGGCGGTCCTGGACCCGGGGGAGCTGCGGGCGGACCTGACGCCCGCGGCGACGGCCGCGGAGGCGTTCTTCGACTGGTTGCCGGGCTCGGTGGGGTTGATCCTGGTGGTGGCGGCGGCCATAGCGGCGTTCGCATCCACGGGCAACGCCGGGATCATGTCGGCGTCGCGGTACCTGCTCGCCATGGGGCGCGACCACGTGGTGTCGCCACGGCTGGCGGGGATCGGCCGGTTCCGGACGCCGACCCTGGCTCTGGGGGTCACGGCCGGCGCGATGATCCTGGTCCTGCTGCTCCTGGACGTGACTTCGGTGGCGAAGCTGGCGAGCGCGTTCCAGCTCCTGGTGTTCGCGTTCATCAACCTCGCGGTGGTGGTGCTGCGGGAGAGCCGGATCGAGGGGTACGAGCCGGGCTTCAGCTCACCGCTCTACCCCTGGATCCAGGTGGTGGGCTTCCTGGCCCCGCTGTGGCTGATCACGGAGATGGGGGCGCTGACGGTCCTGTTCACGCTCGGGATGGTCATGGCCTCGCTGCTGTGGTACCACTACTACTCGCGGGCGCACATGGCGCGGGAGGGGGCGGTGCTGCACCTGTTCGAGCGGCTGGGTCGACAGCGCGATCCGGGCCTCGACCGGGAGCTCCGGGCGGTGCTCACGGAGCAGGGGTCCGGCGACCGGGATCCCTTTCTGGATCTGGTGACGGAGGCCGCGGTCATCGACCTCGCGGAGCCGAAGACGTACGAGGAGGTGGTATGGCGCGTCTCGACCTACTTCTCTGAGCAGACGGGACTGCCGGCCGAGCGGATCGCCGAGAATTTCCTGTCGGAATCCCGGATCGGGCTGACGCCCCAGGCCCGGGGGGTGGCGCTGCCGCACCTCCGTCTGTCCGGGCTGCGGGACTTCCAGCTCGTGCTCGTACGGCTGCGCGATGGCGTCCAGATTCCCGTCGAGGACGCCGTCGCCCACGAGGTCGGCGGGCCGTGCTACGCGCTCTTGTTCCTGTTGAGTCCCGAGGGCAGCGCGCGGCAGCACCTGACGCTGCTGGCCTCACTGGCCGAGCGGGTGGACCAGAACGACTTCCTCCCCGCCTGGTCGGGCGCCACCACCGATCAGGAGCTGAAAGAGGCGCTGCTGCACGAGGAGCGGTTCCTGTCCATCCAGGTCCGGGGCGGTGGCCCGGCCGCGTCGCTGGCCGGGACCGAGATCCGGGAGGTGTCCTTCCTGAACGGCGCACTGATCGCGCTGGTGCACCGCGACGGGGAAGCGCTGATCCCCACGGGTCGGCTGCGTCTCGAAGAGGGGGACCGCCTGACCATCATCGGCGAGGCCGACGCCATCGCGCGGCTTCGCGGCCGGTTCGGCCGGCGCGGGCGCCGATGAGGACGCGCCCTACTCCTCCTCCTTCATCGCTTCCGCCAGCTCGTTCCGCGCCGCCTCCCGGATCGCCACGATGGCGGGGTGCTTGATCCGGCGCTCCACCGTGATGGCGTAGAACTCCTCGGTCACCCCATGCGCCCGGCCTACCTGCTCCACCGCGTACCGTACCCGGAGATCGTCCGCGATGATGGAGGGCGCCGCGAACAGCCCCGCCCCGGCCTCCGCCAGCACGTTGATCAGGTCGATGTCCTCCACTTCCGCCACCACCCGGGGCCGGATCTCGTGCCGCATGAACCAGTCATCCAGCGAACGTCGCAGCGCGTAGCCCTCGCCGGGCAGCAGGAACGGCTGCCCGTCCAGCGACTGCGGAAACCCCTCGCGCGCCGCGTACGCCAGCAACGGGGGACCGAACAGGTCGATGGGGCTCGAGCCCAGCGGATGGTTGTACGCCTGCACGCTCACGTTCGGCGGGATCGGCATGTCCGCCAGCACCAGATCCACCTCCTGCATCGACAGGTCCCCCAGCAGCCGGTCCGTCCGGTTCTCCCGGAGCACCAGCCGCACCGCCTCGTCCAGCCCGAATACCGGACTCAGGAGGTGGAACGCCACCAGGTTCGGCACCGTGGCCGACATCCCCACCACCAGCCGCATGGGCCGGCCCCGAAGCCGACCTCGAACCGTTTCCTCCAGCTCCCGCCCCACCCGGAAGATCTCGTCGGCGTACTCCAGGACCAGTTTCCCTTCCGCCGTCAGCTCCAGCGAGCGCCCGCTCCGGTCGAACAGGCGCTGCCCGAGCGTCTTCTCCAGCTTCTGGATCTGCACGCTGATCGAGGGCTGGCTCACGTGGAGCACCTTCGCCGCCGCCGTCACGCTCCCCTCGTGGGCGACCGTGCGGAAGTAATGGAGACGGCGGTAGTTCAGCGAGGGCATGGCGGCACCCGGTCCGGTGGCGGTCGCCGGGACCGGCCGGCCGCGCCGCCCGGTCCCGGACCAGTATAGTTGTCACCTATACAATCATGCTCCAGTATATATTTCACAAGCGCGACGGGATGGGCGATCTTGGGAGAGGGAGGCGTGGAGGGCATGCCGGAGACCAGAAGCAACGGGGGCGAGCAGCTCATGGGAATCGCCATCATCTCGGATCCTCAGAGTCGGGCCAACCTGCTACGCGAGATGCTCCGTCTGGACCCCGCGCTGCGGGAGGCAGGAGCGCAGGTGGAGGTGGTGGAGGGGACGAACGAGCGGCTCCGGGTCCGGGTGGATCACGGCGGTCGGGAGCGGACGTTCGAGTGCGGTCCGGAATGGACGGGTGTACCGCTGGAGGAGCTCAAGACACGGGTGACGGGAGGGCTCGTGGGGACGCGCAAGCCAGGATGGCGACCGGGCGGTGCGGCGTCGGGCCCCCCCGGATCCCCGGGACTCCGGACTCCGGTGCCCCGGATCGCCTGCTGACGGGATCGGGTTCAGAGCGCTGGCTGCGCCCGTGACTTCACCCTCAGGTCCCGGTCGAGTCGCCAGCCAGCTCCGGTCGGACGAACGGACCCCTGCGCCTAGAGTCGCGGCTCGAATTGGCGTACGTAGGTCAGCGACAGCTCGACGGGCCGTGGCAGCCTGCCCCCGGCCACCCTCACCTCCACCCGCAGGGTCCGGCCGTCGGAATCCAGCGTATAGCGATACTCGCGGGTGCCCTCGTCCTCTGTGAATCGCACCACGAGAGCCGCCCCGTCCCACCAGGCGGAGCCAGCCGACTGATCGGCCTGGCCGTCACGACCCCGCGGGGGATCGCCCGGGTCCCCGGCGACCACGATCGCGCGCTCCGGATCCTTCTCGGAGCTCAGGACGACCAGGGTGTCCGTGATCGTGATCCGGAGTTGCTCGGTGGACGCCAGCTTCCCCGTCAGCATTCGCCGGCCCACCGTCCGGACGAAGAAGCCCGCGCCGTCCGTCGCTTCCGCCACCGCTTCTTCGACGTGGTCGCTTTGCTCCGGGACCAAGTGGTAGGATCCCGCCAGCGACGGGTCCTGGGCGCGGGCCGGGGCGGGGCTCGACATGCCGCCGATCAGCAGTAGCAGGATCGGGGAGGCGGTGAACGCCCTCATCGCAGCGCTTCCCGGATCCGGTCTCGGAAGCGGGCGTGGCACGCGACGCACCCCGCCCGCAGGTCGGCCTCGGCTGGGATGATTTCGTCCATGTCCCCTTCGCCGGCGAGCTCCTCGATACGGACGGCCAGGCCATGGATCTCCATGTCGACCCCCTTGAACGCTGCCATCTCGGGGCCGAGGATGCCGGCAATCCGCTGGGCTTCCGATGGCGGCACCTTCGGGTGTCTCGCGACGGCCCGGGCCGCGGCTGCGATCGTGTCGTAGTCACCCCTCCAGAGGCCCTGACCCAACCGCGCCATGTCCTGCTCCAGCCCGCTCATGACNNGTGCGCCCGAGTCCGCGGCCGCCCGGCCTGGCCTGAACGGGTCTGCGGCCTCCGATCGGGGTCCCGGATCATCCGTGTCAGCCTGGCAGCCCGCCACCAGTAGTAGGGCGAGAAACGAGGCACGCAACCGGAAGTCGCAGCGCGCCAGGGCCCGTGTGCTCGGTATCACAAGCGATCTCCTGTGCTCGGGGACATCTTGATGAAGGGTCGTGATGCCCGTGCACGCGCGCCGTGATCTGGATCACGGTCTCCGCGCGCGGGCCGCTCAGCGCCGCGTAATCTCCACGCGCCAGACCGGCTTCTGCGCCAGGAAGGTGCCCCGGAATCCACCGAAGCGCTCGTTGGACAGCCAGTGCATGAGCGGAAGCGGATGGCTGTCGCTCACGAGCAGCAACACGTCTCCCGGTTGCAGTTGGTCGAATCGCCTGAGCAGCGTTCGCCGCCGGCGGCTGTGCGCCACCTCTCGAAGATCCAGCTCCTTCGTACGCATCGGCCCCTCCCGTGAACCCACCGTCGTTCGATCGAAAGCTCGGTCGAACGTGGGACGGGCGCCGTGCGCTGAATCACGTTACGGACGCATGGGGATGGCGCTCGAGTAGAGCGATTGAGCGATGAGGGTCGGATCGACACCGGCCGCTTCCTGCAGCGCCGCCAGCGACTCGATCCTGAACAGGGTCCCCTCGCGCAAGAGCACGCCATCGTCCCGAAGGCTGCCGATCGCCCGGGAGACGCTCTCGCGTGTGGTGGAGAGCTCGGTGGCGAGCTCCTCCTGGGTGAACGGAAGGGCGAATGTGCCGCCGTCGCGCGCCGCCCCGGCCGCCTCGGCCTCCTCCAGCAGGGCCGCGGCGACTCGCGCCGGCACGCTCTTCAGCGAGATCCGTCCGATCAACCGTACCAGGCGCTTGATCCGGCGCCCCAGGTCCAGGATGATGGCATCCGCGATCTCCGGATTCTCGTGGTACAGGTGCTGGAATTCCTGGATCGGGAGGAACAGGACGCGCGAGTCCTCGGCCGCCCGCGCCGAGGCCGGATAGGGTGCCTGATCGAAGAGGGGCAACTCGGCGAGCGTCTTCTTGGGCCCTTCCACGATCAGCGTCTGCTCCTGGCCGTCGGGCGTGGCGCGGTAGATCCGGATGCTGCCGTCGAGGATGATGTACAGGCCGCGGCACGCCTCTCCCTCCCGGAAGAGCATGGTGTTCTTCGACAGTCGCCGGAGCACCGTCCTCTGCGCGATCCGTTCGATCGCCTCCTCGCCCAGTCCACGGAACAACGGGACCCGCCGCAGGATCTGTCGGGTCAGCTCATCGGGCATTGCGCTTTCCTCGGCTGTCGTTCGGGTGTGCGGCCGGAGCCTCTACACGGAGATCAAGATACGCCGGAAGAGGGTGCCGGAGCCGTGATGAATATCACACAGGGGGCACGCACGGGTGTCAACCGCCGCTGGTCGCGGCGTCCCG
>JABAOG010011748.1_pt1 | contig 14586 bp, 17 predicted proteins | sample 7062131 | NCBI WGS metagenome assembly JABAOG01 (sample SAMN14538629, study PRJNA623070) | marine sediment metagenome | biome: marine biome [ENVO:00000428]; feature: marine pelagic biome [ENVO:01000023]; material: deep marine sediment [ENVO:00002113] | place: India: Arabian Sea | collected...
CATCGACGGGCCGACGATGAGCGAAATGGTGAGCGCGGTGAGCGCGCCGAGAATGGCGCGCAGAGTCAGATACTGAAAGACGCCGAAGCCGCTGTGAAACTGGCTCAGATACTCAGTGAGCTGCAACAGCATGGTTCACTCCGATGTCAGCGCCGCGACCACCCGCTCCATGCCCATGGAGCGTGACCCCTTGACGAGCACCGTGGTGTGCGGCCCGAGCGAGCCCTTGAGCGTCGCGATGAGCGCGTCCATGGACGCATGGTGCTCGGCACCGGCACCGAACTGCCGGGTGGTCAGCCGACTGAGCTCGCCGACGGTCAGGAGTCTCTCCACGCCGTGCGCGCGCACGCGCTCGGCTACCTGTCGGTGATAGGTCGTCGCATCCTCACCGAGCTCCGCCATGTCGCCGAGCACCAGCCAGTGATGTCCCGGGAACGCCGCGAGCACTTCGAGACCGGCCTCCAGGGAAGCCGGATTGGCATTGTAGGTGTCGTCGATGATGCACACGTCGTCGGCGACGGTTTTCACTTCCAGGCGCCCCGGCACCGGTCGCATGCTCTCGAGGCCGGCGGCGATGATCTCGGGCGTGGCGCCGACGGCGAGCGCGGCGGCGCACGCCGCGGCCGCGTTGGCGACGTTGTGACGCCCGGGCAGCGCCAGGTGCAGCTCGATGTCGCCCTGCGGCGTCGCCAGCACGACCCGGCTGCCGGCACGCTCTTCGCGCCACTTGGCGCGCACCTCGGCGGCAGCATCGATGGCGAAGCTGAGGACGCGGCGGGTGCCGGCGAGCTCGCGCCACAGCGGCGCGAAGGCATCGTCGGCGTTGATGACGGCGGTGCCGTCGCCGTCGAGATGCTCGAGCAGCTCGCCCTTGGCGCGCGCGACACCCTCGATGCTGCCGAAACCCTCGAGATGCGCCGGCGCGCACTGGGTGATGACCCCTACGTGGGGACGCGCGAGCTCGGCGAGGCGGGCAATCTCGCCGGGATGATTGGCGCCCATCTCGATGACCGCCGTGCGGTGCTCCGCACCGAGCTCCATCAGCGTGAGCGGCAGCCCGATCTCGTTGTTCAGGTTTCCGCGCGTGGCCAGCACCGGCGCCCCGGTGCGCAGGATCGCGGCCAGCATCTCCTTGACCGTGGTCTTGCCGTTGCTGCCGGTCACGCCGATCACCGGCAGCTCGAAGCGGCCGCGCCAGTGCGCCGCCAGCGCGCCGAGCGCCACCAGCGTGTCGTCGACGCGGATCGTCGGAATGCGCGCATCGACGGCCCGCGACACCATCGCCGCCGCCGCGCCCCGGCGCCCGGCCTCGGCGACGTGGGCATGGCCGTCGTGATTGGGCCCCGCGAGCGCGACGAAAAGCTGCGCGCGCCCGCAGCTGCGCGAGTCGGTGCTGCAGCCGGTGAACTCGGTGCGGCCGTCGCTGAACTGCGCCCGCAAGGCTGCCGCCGCTTCCGCCACCTGCATGCGTATCATGAGCGCCGCGCCTCCAGAGCCGCGCGCACCGCCGCGGCGTCGCTGAACGGCCTGCGCTTTCCCTGCGACTCCTGGTAGCTCTCGTGCCCCTTGCCCGCGACCAGGACGACGTCCCCGGCAGCGGCGGCGTCGAGCGCCAGCCGGATGGCGGCGGCGCGGTCGCGCTCGGCGAGGGTGCGGAAATCCGCCGGTATGCCTGCGCGGATATCCTCGATGATGCGATCGCCGTCCTCGTTGCGCGGATTGTCATCGGTGAGCACGATGGCATCGGCGTGGGCGGCCGCGGCGGCACCCATCATCGGGCGCTTGCCGCGGTCGCGATCGCCACCGGCGCCGAACACGCACCAGAGCGTGCCGGCGCACCGATCGCGCAGACTCTCGAGGGCGCGAGCAAGCGAATCCGGCGTGTGCGAGTAATCCACCACCACCAGCGGCTCGCCGCCGCTGCCGCCGAAGCGCTGCATGCGACCCGGCGGCGCCTCGACGGTTGCGAGCGCTGCCAGGGCCGCCTCGAGCGGCCACTCCATGAGCAGCAGCACGGCCAGCGCTGCGAGCAGGTTGTAGGCGTTGAAGCGCCCGACCAGCCCGCTCTGCAGCCTGCCCTCGCCGAACGTGCCGGAGATGGACAATGCGATCGCCGCGTCGGCTGCCGCGTCGTCGATGCGTGCGCGAAGCCAGCGCCGATCCCCGGTTTCAGCGAGCGCGCCCGAGCCGGCGTCGATGCCGTAGGCGACGCAGCGCACACCGGCGCGCGCGTGCGCGAGCAGATCCGCGCCGAAGGCGTCGTCGGCATTGATGGCTGCGTAACGCAGGTCGGGACATTCGAACAGCGCGCGCTTGGCATCGCCGTAGGCCTGCATGCCACCGTGATAGTCGAGATGGTCGCGGGTCAGGTTGGTGAACACGGCGCCGTCGAAGGCGACGCCGGCGACGCGACCCTGATCGAGCGCATGGGAGGACACTTCCATGACCGCCCGGCGCGCGCCCGCGGCGCGCAGCTCCGCCAGCCGCCGGTGCACCGTGATGGCATCCGGCGTCGTCAACTCGCCCGGCTGCAGTGCACCGTAGAGACCGTGTCCGAGGGTACCGAGGACGCCGCAGCTCTGCGTGCCGCCGGCGCTCAGCACCTGCGCGAGGAAGTGACTGACCGAGGTCTTGCCGTTGGTACCGGTGATGCCGACCACTTCCAGGTCCTTCGACGGATGGTCGTAGAAACGATCCGCCACGCGCCCCGTGGTCGTCGCCACGTCCGCCACCCGCACCTCGACGACACCGTCCGGGCGCAGCATCGATCCAGGCTCACCCTGGCGCAGCAGCGCCACCGCGCCCGCCCTCAGCGCCTCGTCGATGTAGCGCGCGCCGTCGGTGGTCGCGCCGCGTCGGACGATGAACACGCAGCCCGGCCTCACCGTGCGGCTGTCGGCGCTGAGACCCGACACCGGCACGTCGTGGGTGTCGGGCACGTCGACCCATCCGTCGAGCAGTCCCGCGAGCCGCCAGCGGGTCGACAGGGGCGCGGCGGCCATCATTGCACCACCCCGGCCGGCAGGGTTTCCGCCGGCGCCACGTTGGGCGCGTACGCCCAGCGGGTCGCCTCGGACGGCGGCGGTCCGAAGTCCACCTGGCGCCGGATGAGCGCCGGGTCGTCGGGTGTAATGGCGAGCACGCGCATGCTGCGCGCCATGATTTCCGCATACACCGGCGCCGCCACCTCACCGCCGTAGTAGGCCTCGCCACCGGGCTCGTCGATGACCACCACCACCACCAGCCGCGGCTCACTGATCGGTGCCATGCCCGCGAACACGGCCTTGTAACGGTCCTCGGCGTAGCCGCCGGTGATGGACTTGCGCACCGTGCCGGTCTTGCCGCCGACCCGGTAGCCGGCGACACGCGCCGTCAGCGCGGTACCCTGCGGCCCCGTGACCTCCTCCANNGTCTTGCCGCCGACGCGGTAGCCGGGCACGCGTGCGCGTTGCGCGGTGCCGTCCGGGCCGACAACGCTTTCCAGCATCCCGCGCAGGGCGCTCGCCGTCTCGCGACGCATCACCGGCACGCCTTCGACCGGCTGGTCGAGGCGCTGAAACGACACGCGTACGAAGCGTCCGTCGTTGGCGATGACCGAGTAGGCCTGTGCGAGCTGCAGGGCGCTCACCGACAGCCCGTAACCGAAAGACAGCGTGGCGCGGTGAATCGTGCCCCAGTCGAAGTAGTGGGTGAGCACGCCGTCGGACTCGCCGGGAAAACCGCTGCCGGTGGCGGAGCCGAAGCCGACCCGCGTGAGGGTCTGCCACAGCTCGCGCGGCTCGAGAGCGAGCGCGAGCCGGGTGGCGCCGACGTTGCTCGACTTCTGCATGAGCGTCGGCAGGTCGATGACGCCGAGATTGCGCCGATCGCGCACCGTGTACTTGCCGATCTTGAGAACACCCGGGTGCGNNCACCCGGGTGCGTGTCGATGGCTGAGCGCAGCTGGAAACGACCGCTCTCGAGCGCGGAGGCGATGGTGAAGGGCTTGATGGTGGAGCCAGGCTCGAAGACATCGGTGACAGCCCGATTGCGATAGCGCGCGCTGACGCGATCGGCACGATTGTTGGGGTTGTAGGCGGGCTGGTTGACCATTGCCAGCACCTCGCCGCTACGCGCCTCGAGCACCACCACCGATCCGCCGCGCGCCCGGCTGCGCTTGACCGCCCCGAGCAGGGCGCGGTAAGCGAGGTATTGAATTCGCGTGTCCAGGCTGAGACTGAGGTCGCCGCCGGCCTTGGGCGCGCTCATGCTCTCGACCTCCTCGACCACGCGTCCGAGTCGATCGCGCAGCACGCGCCGCGCGCCGGCGACGCCGCGCAGGCGCTGTTCGAAGGCGAGCTCGATGCCTTCCTGCCCGATGTCGTCGACGTTGGTGAAGCCGACCACGTGAGCAGCCACCTCACCGAGCGGATAGTAGCGTCGGTACTCGCGCTGCAGGTACACGCCGGGCACGCCGATCGTCTGCACCGCTTCGGCCAGGTGCGGCGGCACGTGGCGTTTCAGATAGACGAATTCGCGCGCGCGGCGCTGTGCGATGACGCGCTCCAGGTGCTCCAGATCCAGCCCCAGCAGGGGTCCCAGCTCCTTCCAGCGGTTTCTCGCCGTGGCGAGCTCGCCCGGATTGGCCCAGACGGAATCCACCGGCGTGGAGATGGCCAGCGGCACGCCGTTGCGATCGAGGATCTTGCCGCGGTGCGAGGCAATCGCCATCACGCGCAGGTGGCGGGCGTCGCCCTGACCGATGAGAAAGTCCTTCTCCGTGTGCTGGAGGTCCACCGCCCGCCACAGCAGGCCGGCGGTGACCATCAGCAGCAGCAGCCGGACGAGCAGCCGACGGCCCGCAAAGCGTCCTCGCTCTGTGTCCTTCACGCCGCGCTCCTCATGGGTTGACCAGAACCACGTCGGCCGCCGGTGGCATGTGCAAATCGAGCTTCTCGAGAGCGAGACGCTCGATGCGCTCGTGGGTCGCCCAGGTGCTCTGCTCGAGTTTCAACTGGCCCCATTCGACCTGCAGGCGGTCGCGCTCTCGCTCGAGCTTGCGCAGCTCGACGAACTGCATGCGCCGGTGGTGCTGCACGTACACCGTCGCCACCGCCGAAGCGAGCAGCGCAATTGCGATCGTCGCGTTCAAAGCAAGGCGCCGACTCACGGGCGGCGTTCCGCAATGCGCAGAACGGCGCTGCGCGCGCGCGGGTTGGCGCGCACCTCTTCGGCGCCCGCGCGCACGGCGCGTCCGACGATGCGCAGCAACGGCGGCGGCCCCGCGGGCGTGACCGGCATGCCTTTCGGCGCCGACGGCGGGCGCGCGTGCGCACGCATGAAACGCTTCACCCGGCGGTCCTCGAGGGAGTGGAAGCTGACGACGGCGAGCCGGCCGCCGGCGGCGAGGATGCCCGGCACCTGCTCCAGCGCCGCGTCGAGCGCCTCGAGCTCGCCGTTGACGTGGATGCGGATCGCCTGGAAGGTGCGCGTCGCCGGGTGCCGGCGCCCGGCGCCGGCGCGCGGCCGGCTGGCGGCGACGATTTCCGCGAGCTGGCGGGTGGTCTCGATGGCGCGCTGGCCGCGCTGGACGACAATCGCACGGGCGATGCGCCGGGCGTGGCGCTCCTCGCCGAACTCGCGCAGCACGCGCGCGATGTCCTCGGCGGGCGCGTTGGCCAGCCAGGCGGCGGCGCTTTGCCCGACAGCGGGGTCCATGCGCATGTCGAGCGGACCGTCCTCCTGAAAGCCGAAGCCCCGCGCGGGGTCGTCGAGCTGCGGTGAGGACACGCCGAGATCGAAGAGCATGCCGTCCACGCGTCCGGTCACGTGATGCTCGGCGGCCACCGCTGCGACGCGATCGAAGTTGGCCTGCTCGACGCTCACGCGCGCGTCCTGCGCGGCCAGTGCGCGGCCCGCGGCGACGGCTTCAGGGTCTGTGTCGATGGCGATCACCCGTCCAGACGATCCGAGCCTCTCCAGCAGCGCGCGCGTGTGACCGCCGCGGCCGAAGGTGCAGTCCATGTAGATGCCGTCGCTGAGCACGCGCAGGCCATCGATGACCTCGGCGAGTAGAACCGGTACGTGCGCGCGCCCATGTGCGTCGGTCATCGCTCCTAGAGGACCAGATTGCGCAAGGCATCGGAGGGTTCCTCGTGGAGCTGGGGAACCGCGCCGAGCAGCTCTTCGCGGCGCTGGTTCCAGCCCGCCTCGTCCCAGAGCTCGAACTTGTCCACCTGCCCGACCATCATGATGCGTTTGTCGAGGCCGGCGAAGCCGCGCAGGGTCTGCGTGAGCAGCACGCGGCCCTGGGAGTCCATGTCGCAGTCGACGGCGTGGCCGATGAGCAGGTGGTTGATCGCCTGAGCTTTCTGGTCCAGGGCCGGCAGTCCCTTGAGCTCGTCCTCGATGCGCTGCCAGCGGGGGAATGGATAGACGACGAGACAGCGCTCGAGCAGGCTGATGGTGACGATCAGCTTGCCGCCGCAGGTCTCCACCAGCCGCTGCCGATAGCGGCTGGGAATGGCCAGACGTCCCTTCGCGTCTAGGCTGAGTGAATACTCGCCTCGAAACACTTGCTATCCCCGAACATCCCCAAAGATCCACTTTTCCCCACAATCTCCCACTGGCGCAAATTATGGTTACTGGGCTCTGCCGGTGTCAAGAAAATCGCCCCGAAATCTGGCGAAATCTTGCTTATGAGACAGTGACTTAGAGACAAACCGTGTCAGACGGGCCGGCGCCGATCCGAACCGCGATGGAAGAACCTGTTCCCCATCATCCTGTTGCCCTCAACACTTAAAGCGAATTGTCAAAAGGCGGGCCGGGCCGAGCGCGGGCGGCCGCGATTGCCCGAAATCGCCCCACTTCCAGGAACTAAACAAAGGATCCGCCTCTGCCCCGATGGGAGAGGCGTCAGGGGTGAGGGTTATGAACGAGGCGCGGTCCCGACCCCGCTCCCCTCGAATCCGCGAGGCCCCGGGGGGGCCGCGCAGCGCCGGAAAGCTCTAAACGGAGCCTGCGCGCGACGCGCAGCTCCCGTCTGCCCGCGTAGCAGGCAGATGGGAGCCGGCCGATAAGCCGGGTTCTGTCGTGGGCAGTCATTCATCTGGGATGTACGTCACCGCACACCTCAAGCGACCTACCCGGGAGCCGTGCGGGCCACACCATGCTCCCCTATTTGGTCTTGCTCCGGGTGGGGTNNGTTACCTGGCACCCTGCCCTTTGGAGCCCGGACTTTCCTCCGCGCCGAGCGGCATGGCCGCGGCACGGCGACTGCCTGGCCGACTCCCATAAACCAGTGTCGGGGCTGGCGCTCGGCAGATCAAGGCACGCCCGCGCAGCGCTAGCCGTCTTCGCGCCCGCGGGCGGCGAGCGCCAGCGCCTGGCGGTAGAGCACGTTGCGCTTGATGCCGGTGACGCGGGCCGCCACCGCCACCGCCTGCTTGACCGGCAGCGCCTCGATGAGCACGCGCAGAAGCGCCTCGGGGTCGACGCCACCCGCGAGCCCGTCGTCGCTGTCACGGGCCGCGCCCGCGACGACGATCACGCACTCGCCGCGGCGCTGCTCGGCGTGCGCCGCGAGCCAATCGCGCAGCTCGGCGAGCGTGCCGCTGATGACGCTCTCGTGGATCTTGGTGAGCTCCCGCGCCAGCACCGCGCGTCGCGCGTCGCCGAACTCGACGGCCATGTCGGCGACGGCGGACAGCAGCCGGCGCGGCGATTCGTAGAAGATCAACGTGCGCGGCTCGCGCGCGAGCGTGTGCAGCACGCGCCGGCGCGCGCTCGAGCGGCTGGGAAGAAAGCCTTCGAAGCAGAACCGGTCGGTGGGCAGGCCGGCGACGCTCAGCGCGCAAATCGCAGCGCTCGGCCCCGGCACCGGGATGACCGCCAGGCCCTGCTCGCGCAGCGCGGCCACCAGGCGAAAGCCCGGATCGCTGACAAGCGGCGTGCCGGCATCGCAGATCAGCGCGACGTGCGCGCCGTCGGCGATGCGTTTCACCACCTGCGCGACCTGGCGCGCCTCGTTGTGCTCGTGAAAGGAACGACAGGCGGTCGAAATGCCGTAGTGCGACAGCAGCTTGGCGCTGTGACGCGTATCCTCGGCGAGAATCAGGTCCGCGCCCGCCAGGACGTCGAGCGCGCGGCGACCGATATCCGCAAGATTGCCGATGGGGGTCGCGACCACGTACAGCGCGCCGGAGCTGCGTTGCGGGTCGCGTGGCGTCGAGCTGCGGTCCTCGCTGTTCATCGAATTTCCACCTCAGCGCGGGAGATCGCATTCTACGCGCCAGCGCCCGCCATGGGTCGCGATGCGACCGATGGGATCCGCCGATGTCGACCTGTGGAAGTGCAAACGTCGGCCATTCTCCCGCATGCGGTTGGCGGCTGCTCTCGGGGTGGCGGAGAGCACCGCTTTGCAGCACAATCCACGCCGACCGCCGCCTCGAAAGCGGAGCCACGACCGTGGTTCATACTCGACACTTCATGTCTATTGCGCGCACATTCGCCAGCCTCGTCGTTTCAGCCGTGCTGATCTCGGCCTGCGAAACCGCTCCGCAACGTGCCGTCGAGCCGGACAGCGAGGCGACGCGCGTGGCGAGGACGCACATGCAGAGCGGTGAGTACCTGCCGGCGGCCCAGGAGTTTCTGCGTCTCGCCGAGCTCTCCGCGGGCGACGCGGCGATGCGTTACCGGCTCGAAGCGGCCTCGGCCTTCGTGCTCGCCAAAAGGCCGGACGCCGCACGTCGCATCCTCGCCGAGAGCGGTGCGCCAACGCCGTCGCGGGACCTGCAGGTGCGCCGAAACCTGGTCGAGGCGCAGCTGGCGCTGGTGGATGAACGCACCGACGAGGCGCTCAGGCTGCTCGCCGCGGCCCCGCGCGAAGACGCGCCGCCGGATCTCGTGGCGCGTTACCGTAGCGTGCGCGCCGACGCGCTGGAGGCGGCCGGCGAGCACCTCGCGTCCGCGCGCGAGCGGGTCCAGCTCGAGCTGCTCGTCACCGACGGCGCCGCGCTCAACGAGAATCGCCGGCGCATCTGGCAGTCGCTCACCCAGCTCTCACCCGAGGCTCTCGAGGCGGCGCACATTCCGCCACCGAGCACCCTCGGCGGCTGGATCGAGCTCGCCGCCATCGGATCGGCAACGCTCACCGATCCGGTCGCGCTCTCGCAGGCGGTGGCCCTTTGGCGACATCGTTACCCGGGGCACCCGGCCGGCGAATCGGTTGTTCCGATGCTCATGGACGACGGTCACTTCGCCTGGTCGCCGGCGCGAAGCGTGGCGCTGCTGCTGCCATTCGAAGGCCAGTTCGGCAAGGCTGCCGAGGCGGTGCGCGACGGTTTCATGGCCGCGTGGTTCGCGGATCCCGACGTCCAGAACCGGCCGGCCGTCATCGTGCGCGACACCTCGAGCGGCGACGTTCGCAGCGTCTACGACCAGGTCGTCGAGGAAGGGGCGGATTTCGTCGTCGGTCCGCTCCGGCGAGCATCGGTGGCGCGACTGGCCGAGAGCGCNNGTGGCGCGACTGGCCGAGAGCGCCGCCCTTCCAGTGCCGACGCTGACCCTCAATCACGCCGATACCGACAACGGTACCGACAGCGAGCGCTCGGCCGCGATGCCGACGACCGGTCTTTTCCAGTTCGCCCTCTCGCCGGAATCGGAAGCAAAGCTCGTTGCCGAGTACGCGTGGTTTGCCGACCACAGCAACGCCGCGGTGCTGGCCCCGGCAGGTGCGTGGGGCGAACGGGTAGCCGGCGCGTTCGCGCAGGCGTGGGAGAAGCTCGGAGGCCGGGTCGTCGAGGTGCAGACCTACCTGAACGATGGATCGGACATGTCGACGCCCGTCAGAAAGCTATTGGACATCGATGGCAGCGAGTCCCGATACCGTTCATTGCGCCAGGTGCTGGGTGTCGACATCAAAAAGGAGGCACGCCGGCGCCGCGATGTGGATTTCGTTTTCATGGCGGCCTTTCCCGTTCAGGCCCGACAGCTGCGCCCGCAGCTCGAATTCCACCAGGCGCAGGACCTGCCCGTTTACGCGACCTCGCACGTCTATTCCGGCATTGCCGACGCCACCGCCGACAGGGATGTCGAAGGGGTCGTCTTCGGCGACATGCCCTGGGTGCTCGACCCGGCAGCGCGCAGCGCCGAGCTGCGCCGCAACGTCGAGACCCTGTGGGGCGATTCGTTCAAGGCGTTCGTGCGCCTTTATGCTTTCGGTGTCGATGGCTACCACCTGGTCAAGGAGCTCGGCCGGCTGCGCGCCCAGCATTACACGGAATTTCAGGGCGCGACCGGCAAGCTGTCGCTCAACGAGCAAAACAAGATCGATCGCCAGCTCTCGTGGGCGCGATTCGTTCGAGGCAGACCGCGGTTGCTGACGGGCGAACCACAACCGACCCGCTAGTGCCAGCGACCCGGGGGAGCGCCCTGCGGCTCGGATCCTGGGCCGAGGACCTGGCCTGCAGACATCTCATCGACCGCGGCCTCATACTGATAACCCGCAACTACCGATGCCGGCACGGTGAAATCGATCTGGTCATGCGCGACACAGAAACCATCGCCTTCATCGAGGTACGGCTGCGCAGTCGTACGGACTTCGGGTCGGGCGCCGATAGTGTCGACGCGAGAAAACAGGCTCGCCTGATATCGAGCGCAGAGCATTACCTCCAGCGCCACGCCAATATTGTCGCGAAATGCCGCTTCGATGTCGTGTCGATAACGAGAAGAGACAACGCGCATCGATTGGAATGGATCCGAAATGCGTTCACGGCTTGAGTGGAGAGGGCCGCGTTGCTGTGGGAAGTCGTGAAGGCTTCTGAGTACGAGAGCCAACCACCGGACCGCTATTCGAGCGCATGACGGTAGACCGACGCGTCCTGCTCGCTGAAGCAGCAGGCGACGATCTCGGCAAACCGGTCCTCGTGCTCGCGCATGACCGATGTGGCAATTCCGGCAGCCGCGTCCTTCGGATAGCCGTATACGCCGGTGCTGATGGCTGGAAACGCGATGGTGCTGACGCCGCGCTCCAGGGCGAGCTCGAAACAGCGCCGGTAACAGCTCTCGAGCAGTGCCGGCTCCCCGCTCTGTCCCCCTGTCCACACGGGTCCGACCGTATGAATGACGAAACGGGCGGGAAGATCGTAGCCCGCCGTGAGCTTCGCCTCGCCCGTGTTGCAGCCACCGAGGGTGCGGCACTCCTCGAGCAGGCCCGGGCCGGCCGCCCGATGGATGGCCCCGTCCACACCACCGCCTCCCAACAGCGAGGAGTTGGCGGCATTGACGATGGCATCGACATGTAGTTGAGTGATGTCTCCAACCTTCACGGTAACCATGACTGCTCCGTAATCGATTCACTCCAGATGTGGTTTGCACAGGAGGACCTGCTCATCTTGCTCGCCGTCATAGCCGGCGTGCTCGTGTTCTGGCGCAATACGCTGCGCGCCAGGGAGGAGGCCATCCGCGTCAGTCGTGAAGCCTGTGCGCACAGGGGACACCAGTTTCTCGACGACACTGTCGCGCTCGCGCGGTTGGGAATCGTGCGTGGCTCCCCCGGCTGGCTGCAGCTGCGCCGGACCTACGAATTCGAATTCAGCGCCGATGGACACGATCGCAGGGTCGGCAGTATCACCCTGTCCGGCTTCCGCGTCGAATCGGTCTATCTTCCCGAGGGCGCCCGGGAATTCTGAGCTACTTCACGATTCGCAGCGCCGGCCCGCCGCTGCTTTTCTTTTTGCCCTTGTCCTGCGGTTCGGGCGGTGGATCGCCCCCGTGCTCTTCCTCGCTGAAGGACATGCCCGCGCCGTTCTCTCTGGCGAAGATCGCCATCACCGCGCCTGTGGGAACGCTGACCTGGAAGGGTTTCCCGCCAAAGCGCGCATCGAACAGAATCCAATCATTGTCCATGGAGAAGCCGTGCACGGCGCCGGCGGAGATATTCAGGGAGATCTGGCCGTCATTCACGTAACCCTGAGGAACACGAACGCCTTCGGCTTCGGCATTTACCACGATATGTGGCGTCATGCCGTTGTCGACGATCCATTCATGGATAGCGCGGATCAGATAAGGCCGACTGGAGGTCATGGAAAAGCTCAGCGTTCACCCATCTCCCTCTCGGCATCCGAAAGGCTCGCTTCGAACGCTTCGCGCTCGAACAACCTCTGTGCATACTGCTGGAGCGGCTTCGCCTGTCGCGGCAGATTGACGCGGTAATGCGGCAATCGCCAAAGCAGCGGCGCCAAATAACAATCGGCGAGCGAGTAATCGTCCGACATGAAATAGGGCTTTTGTGTAAATACCGGTGCCACGGCCGTGAGATGATCACGCAGGCTCTTGCGGGCCGCATCGACCTTTGCGGCGTCGCCGGATTCGATGTCTGACACCAGGCTGTAGATGTCGCGCTTGATTCTGTATCGATACAGTCTGTTGCTTGCACGTGCCACCGGGTCCACCGGCATCAGCGGCGGATGCGGAAAGCGCTCGTCGAGATACTCCATGATGATGTGCGGCTCGTAGAGCACCAGCTCCCTGTCCACCAGCGTCAATACGTTGTTATAGGGATTGAGGTCATTCAGGTCTTCCGGCCGATTGTCTGGCGTGACGGTGTGAATCTCGACATTGATCGCCTTCTCCGCGAGTACGAAACGGACCGCATGGCTAGCGGGGTCGAGGGCGTCCGAATACAGGGTCATGACGGATCTACGATTGGCCAGGATAGCCATGCATCAGTCTCCACGAGCATTGAGTCAAACCGGCTATTGTAGCGATCCGGTCTGAAAAAGTCCGGCCTCCAGGGCGCGTGTGGCACGTCCGTCCGCGTGCGGTCAGGCACCCGGGGCGCCTGCCTCAGTGCACGTCTCTCCAATATTCCTTGTATAGGAGCCGTGCCGCCACGGCAAAGACGGCGAGTAGGAGCAGTGCCCAGAAGCCTATCTGGAACCGCAGCAGCTTGACAGGCTCACCCGCATAATCGAGAAAATTCACGAGATCGCGCACCGTCTTGCGATACTCTGCCGGCGTCATCGACCCCGGCACCGTGACCTCCAGCCTGTCGGTCACATGCGCCGTCTCACCGTCTTTGGTCGTGACAGATGTCGAGAGCGCGAATCCGCTTTCGTCCGATTCGATCCTCACAACCTGCTCCGAGACGGTATTCGCCGGGCGTTCCGCCTTGATGTAGCTCTGCACGCCCTGCAGCGGCCAGAGAACGTGCGGCATGCCGACATCGGGAAACATGACGTTGTTGACTCCGAACGGCCGCGCGGGGTCAGGATCCGCGTAGAACGTCGTGAGGTACGTGTAGAGCCAGTCGACACCCCGCGCCCGCGCGATCACGGAAAGATCCGGCGGCGCGACACCGAACCAGCCGGACGCGTCGTCTACCCTCATGGCGATCTTCATGGGATCACCAATCTTTTCGGTGGTGAACATCAGATGCTGGGCTACCAGATCACGCTCGAGCCCGATGTCGTCCGCCATGCGGCTGTAACGCATGTAGCCCATCGAGTGACAGCCCATGCAGAAGTTCACAAATACCTTGGCGCCACGCTGTAAAGACGTGTTGTCCTCGAGATTGTTGTTGGCGCTCATCGGGGTCACGCCGCCGCCGGCCCCCAGCGTCGCGAGAGGAAGAAGCCCGAGCACAATCGCAGCAATGATTCTGTTCATCTTCACGTCACCCGCTCTGGAACCGGTTTCGGTTGATTCAGCCTGGTGTACATGGAGCCCAGTACGAACACCACGAAGTAACCAATGACCAGAAGTGAGCTCACGAGCATCAGGGCCCCATTCTCCGAGTCGAATCTGATGGCATCGAAGAAAATGAGAAGCACGGCAACAATACCGAGTACTGTGTAGTTGAAGCTCTGGGTGCGTTCCTTGCTATACAGCCAAAGAATCAGGAAAAAGGCGAAATACAGCTCACCGAGGCGGAATCCGAGCTCAGACTTCGCCGGGGTAGGCGCCTGCGTGCCGAGATATCCAAGCACGATGAACGTGATTACGAAGGTGCCCAGCAGGAGCCTGAACAAGGTGCCGCGATAGCGAATCGATTTGATTGGATGACGGTCGAGCCACGGCAGGAAGAAGAAAATCAGCACCGAGGCGAACATCGCGATCACCCCGGTAAGCTTGTCCGGAATGGCGCGCAAAATCGCGTAATAGGGCGTGAAATACCACACCGGGGCAATATGCTCGGGTGTCTTCAGCGGATTTGCCGGAACAAAATTCGGTTTCTCGATGAAGTAACCGAAAAAGGTAGGTGCAAAGAACAGCACCCCTGCGAACAGAATCAGGCAGATGGTGAGGCCCCAGATATCTTTCACCGTGTAGTAGGGATGAAAGGGAATGCCGTCACGCGGAACGCCGCTGGCGTCCTTATCCTTCTTGATCTCNNGTGTAGTAGGGATGGAAAGGAATGCCGTCGAGCGGCTTGCCGTCGGGCCCTTTGTTCTTCTTGATCTCGATGCCGTCCGGATTGTTCGACCCGACTTCATGCAAAGCCATGATGTGCGCGCCAATCAGTGCCAACAACGCCAGCGGAACGGCGGCAACATGCAGCGCGAAGAAGCGGTTCAACGTTGCATCGGCAACCACGTAGTCACCGCG
>JABAOG010014335.1_pt1 | contig 14577 bp, 15 predicted proteins | sample 7062131 | NCBI WGS metagenome assembly JABAOG01 (sample SAMN14538629, study PRJNA623070) | marine sediment metagenome | biome: marine biome [ENVO:00000428]; feature: marine pelagic biome [ENVO:01000023]; material: deep marine sediment [ENVO:00002113] | place: India: Arabian Sea | collected...
CGGCCCGAGCGACGAGGGGCCCGACCCCGCCGCGCTCCGCCGCGTCCGCGCCGCCAACCTCGCCCAGCATCGCCGCGAGGGCTGGTGGGTCTTCGGCTGGGGCCTCGCCTCGGCCCTCGCCGGCGGCGTCGTCGCCATCGCCCTGCGCGACGAGCCCGAGTGGCTCTCCTTCGGGCTGACCACCGCCGCCTTCGGCGCCATCGACGCCGGCCTCGCCCTCGGCATGGTCGATCTGAGCGGCGCGAAGCGCGAGGCGATCGACGCCGGGCGGCTCGGGGACCTCACCGATCCGGAGGCGATCCTCACCGAGTCGATCACCGCCCAGCGGAAGGCGGGACAGATCTTCGCGCTGAACCTCGGGCTGGACGTCGCCTACATCGCGTCGGGGGTCTTGATGTTCTTCCTCGGTCGGGCGCAGGATCCGGAGGAGGGGCTGCTCACCGGCTCCGGTGTCGCGATGATCTCCCAGGGCGCGTTCCTTCTCGGCTTCGACCTCATCGCCTGGATCCGCACCGGCCAGCGGGCCGCGGCGCTGGAGGCCCTCCGATGAGGATCCCCGTTCGCCCGGTGACGCTCCTGCTGAGCATCGGCTGCTTCGTGGCCTCGCTACCATTGGACGCCGCGGTCTACGAACGGGTCGCCCACGGAGGCTTCTTCATGCTGGTCATGGGCTGGATGGGGCTGCTGATGTTCCACGTGGGTTGGTGCGCGAACCCGTTGCTCTTCGGGGGCTGGATCAGCCTCGCCTTCGCCAAACGGCGGACCGGTCGGCTGGTCACCATCGTGCTCTTCGGCCTCGCGCTCCTCTTCGCCGTCACCAGCTACTTCACCCTCGATCAGCTCGAGATGATCGGGCGCAACGAAGGAGAGACGGCAGGCGAGCTCGAGAGCTTCGGCCCGGCGATCTTTCTCTGGACCACGTCGATCGCCATCGGCCTCATCGGCGCTGGGGTCCGCTGGGTCGACCTGAAGCGGCAGCCGGAGGAGGGCGCATGACGCGCGTGGCCTTCGATCGCGCGTTCCACGTGGCGTCCATCGGTGCCGTCCTCCTGGTCGCCGTCCCCGGCGAGGCGGACGAGTCCGCGCGTTTCGCCGGCACTTGGATCAACACCGCCCGGGACCGAGGGCGATCGGCCATCGAGCGCGGCATCGAGGCGGCCATCGACGACATGTTCGCCCTCGCCAAGCCCCGGGCGCGTCGGCGCCTCACCGCCAGCAACCCGCCGGTGAGGCGGGTCGTGCTGGCGATCGCCGGCTCCGACGTGCGCTACGATCTCGGCCACGGTCGACGGGGTCGTCAGCCGCTCGGCGAATGGCGGCGCGGCCAGACCGCGACCGGTGATTCGGTGCAGGTGCGAGTGACCCAGCTCTCGGCAGAGGTCCTCAAGCTCGAGATGCAGGCACACCAGGGCGGCGCGCGGCACGTCTTCCGCGCGTCGCGCGACGGACGTCGGCTCACTCAAGACGTGCGCATCCACTCGTCGCACCTGCCGGAGGACGTTCGCTATCGACTGGTCTATCGGAGGGCCCGATGAGCCGCTTCTCGGTCTTGGTCGTTCTGATCGCCGCGTGTGCGGCGCCGGAGGAGCCGCAGCCCGCGCCCGCATCCGGCGACGAACGCGTCGCCCGGTCGCCGAGAGAAGCGCAAGCGCCGGTGTTGGCTCGCGTCACCTTCTCCGGCGCGATCGAGCTCCAGCCGCCGGCGGTCTTCTCGCCGTCGAGCGGGACGGTCTGGCTCCATGTCTTCGCCCTCGATGGGGAGCCCTTCGACGCGCTGGCCTGCTATGGCGAACGCGAGCATTGCACCGTCCTCGAGCTGCATCCGACCGACGAGCCACGGCGCTGGACCGCTCACGTCGCCGAGTCGGAGGCTGCGAGTGAGCCCATCGATCTCGCCTTCGAGCTGGACCGTGACCGCTGGACCGAGGCGGCGCAGATCCAGATGCATGTCTTGCTCGCCGAGGGCGAGGAGGCGGGGGCAGCAGCGCTCGAACGAGCGTCCGCCGAAGAGCCTTCGCACGGCCTCCGCGAGCGCCTTCGCGCTGCCCAACGGCTCCGAGCCGCCTTCGAGACGATCGCCACCGACTTCCACCGGGCGCCGATGGCGGAGCGTCGGCTGCCGGACACGCTTCCGGCGCCGCTCGCGCGGCCGCCCTGCGTTCCGCAGCGGGTGACCGACCCGGCGTCGGTCGCGTGGCTCGGTCTGACGGTGCCGGTGGTGCTCTCTTGGGCCTACGCTGCGGAGGTCGAGGGAGACAGCCTGCGGCTCACTGCCCGCCGGGATCCAGCCTGCGATGGCGAGCACGAAGTCGTGACCCTCGAAGCCCGGGTGGACGAGTACGGCGATCTCGAGATCCGCCCCTGACTCAGTCGAGCGCGAGCTGGACCCACATCGGGTAGTGGTCCGAGGTGTCCACCTCGCGCAGTACCGCGCCGTCGGTGACCGTGAACCCCTTGGTGAAGACGTAGTCGAGGGTCCGGCCGGTGTCGTGGGTGGCTCCGGTGTCGCCGAGGGTGTCGAGGGCATCGACGAATCCCGCGGTCCGCAGCACCTCGAGCTCCGGGGCCTGCGGATACCAGGCGTTGAAGTCGCCGGCGACGATCTGCGGTCGCTCGCAGGCTTGGCGCTGGCTCGCGTCGAGCAGCTCCTTGCTCTGCACCACCCGCCGCTCGCCCAGCAGGTCGTTGCTCTCGAGGTGCACCGCCCACACCCGGGTCCAGTCGTCGCCGACCGGCACCTCCGCGCTGAGCGCCACCCGGCTACCCAGCCGCGGCTCCCCGTCGCTCGCGAACCAGTCGGACTGCGCCGAGTGGCAGAGGAGCTCGGCCGCGCGCAGCGGCCGCCGGCTGACGATCGCCTGGCCGGTGTCGCCGCCGACCTCCCGCCCGATGCTCAGCTCCACGAACTCGATGCCGTAGACGTACGCGCCCTCCACCGCCTCCGCGAGCATGCGTGCCGCGCGGCGCACGCCGTTGCGGGTGGAGCAGCGGTCGACCTCGCTGAGCAACCAGAGGTCCGCGTCGGCCAGCGCCGGGTCCTCGGTCAGCGTCCGCAGCTGGGCGTCGAGGTTGGCCGTGTACTCCATGTTCCAGGCGACCACCTTCAGCGTCGACGGCCAGCTCGTCGGCAGCTCCGCCGGCAGGAAGGAGCCCGACTCGCTCACCGGGATGGAGGTCGGATTCGTCCGCTCGTCGGCCGGCGGCAGCGTCATCCCGCTGATCGGATCCTCGCGGGTCGTCTCGGTCTCGGTCGGGCAGACCATCGTGGTCGCGTCCAGATCCGGCCAGACGCCTTCGCTGCAGTCCTCGGTGGGCGGCTCGGCCATCGGCACGGCCGACTCCGCGGCGACCTCGCCGGTGCAGGACCAGTCGTACTCGTAGACCTCCGGCGGTAGCAGCGACCCCGGGTGCCCCAGATCCCGTCGCGTGGCCGGGCCGAGGTCGGCTCCGCCGTCGACCGCGACGTCGTCGTCCCCGCAGGCGAGGACGAGCAGCAGCATGGCGAGGAGTCGGGCGCGCATGGGTGAGAGCTTCGCCCGAACGCTCGGCTGCGCCAAGGGGCGCCACCGCCGAGCAGAGCGACGAACGGGGCGCTATGCTCCGCCGCGATGGCCGACGACCACGCCGCGCTCCTCAACGGGATGTCCAAGGGCTTCGACGAAGCGATGGGCTTCACCTACACGAAGGCGACCCTCGACGAGGTGAGCGCCGAGCTCACCGTCGGCGCCGTTCACCGGCAGCAGTACGGGCTGGGNNGGCCGGCGCGGCGATGAACGCCATGGCCCGCGGCCAGGGCGGCGCCGTCGGGCTGGAGAACCACACCTCCTTCCTGCGCGCGGTGCGCGAAGGGAAGCTCACCGCCACGGCGCGCCCGGTGGTCCGGGGCCGACGCACCCAGGTCTGGGAGGCGGAAGTCCGCGACGACGAGGACCGCCTCGTCGCCACCGGCCGCGTTCGCCTGCTCTGCCTGGAGCAGGGCGAGTCCACGAAGGTGGGGAGCGAGTGACCGTCGAGAGNNGAGAGCGCGGCCCTGGCGGAGCTCGACGCGCTCGAGCTCACCCACGAGATCGCCCCCGAGCACGACGGGGTGCGCCTGCACTACGTGAGCGCGGGCCGCGGTCCGCTGGTGGTCCTGCTCCACGGCTTCCCGGAGTATTGGGGCGGCTGGCACGCGCAGATCGCCCGGCTGGTGGAGGCGGGCTTCCGCGTGATCGCCCCGGACCTGCGCGGCTATGGCCAGAGCGACAAGCCGGAGCCGGTCAGCGCCTACTTCCTCGAGCGCCTCGCCGACGACGTGGGTGCGCTCCTCACGCACCTCGACGGCGGCCCGGCGGTGGTCGTCGGGCACGATTGGGGTGGCGCCGTCGCCTGGCTGCACGCCATGCGGCACCCGGCGCAGGTGAAGCGGCTCGCCGTCCTGAACATGCCGCACCCGGCGATCTTCGCCGCCGCCTGGCAGACCTGGAAGCAGAAGCTGAAGTCCTTCTACTTCTACTTCTTCCGCATGCGCCGCCTCGCCGCCTTCATGTACCGACGCTTCCGAGCCTTCGGTCAGCGCTTCATGCTCTACTTCTTCAGCCGCCGCGCCGCGCGTTGGCGCGCCTTCGACCACTATGCCGCCGAGGGGCTCCGCCCCGGCGCGATGAAGGCGATGATGAGCTGGTACACGGCGCTCCTCGCCCGGAAGCCGAGCGCCATGCTCCAGCTCGTGCGCCCGCTTCGGCTGCCCATCCTGGTGCTCTGGGGCGACGAGGACCCGGCCTTCGGCGAGCAGCTCGCCGACCCCGGCGACCACGTCGACCGGGACCGCCTCGAGGTCCGCTACCTCCGCGGCGCCGGCCACTTCATCCACCTCGAGCGCGCGGACGAGGTCTCCGAGGCCCTGGCCGAGTTCGCCCGCGACGGCTGAGCGTCGCGCTCAGCTGCTACAACCGCCCCATGACCCGTGAGGTCCCGCCGCTGTCCGCGCTCCGTGCGCTGCCCTTCCTGGCGCAGGCGCTCGAGCTGGAGCTCGATCCGGCGGACCTGCACCTCGGCGTCGAGCTCGGCGCGCTGGTCGCCCCGGCCGACCGGCAGCCGCTCGTCGGCCTCGTCGCCGCGCTGCGACTGGCCGAGCGTGAGGGGTCGTCGCGCTTGCCGCTCACCGGCGTGGGCTTCGAGCGCTTCGCGGAGCCGCTCGACCTCGACCCGGCCGCCCGCGGGCTCGCGTCGGCCCTCGCTGCCGATCCGGAGCGGCTGGCGCCGGTCACCGGTGACCCCAGTCACTTCCGTCCGCTCTTGGTCGCCGAGCGCTGCCTCTACCCGCAGCGGATGCACGCGCTCGAGGTGCGCCTCGGGCAGAGCCTCGCTGCCCGTGCCCGAACCCCCGGCGCCGATCCGGCGAAGGTCCGCGAGGCCCTCGCCGCGGTCCTCGAGCGGCCGCCGGTGCTCGGCGGAAAGCCGATGCTCCTCTCGGACGAGCAGCAGGAGGCGGTCGCCGCCGCGTGCAGCCGCGGCTTCACCCTGATCACCGGCGGGCCCGGCACCGGCAAGACCTCCATCCTGGTCTCGATCCTCCGCACGCTGGTGCGTCTCGGCGTCGACCCGCTCTCGATCGCCCTCGCCGCACCGACCGGCAAGGCCGCCGACCGGATGCGGGGCGCGACGGAGATCGCGCTGGGGCGCATCACCGATCCCGCCGCCGCCGACGGGGCGCTGCTCCAATCGCTCCCGAGCGCCCAGACCCTCCACCGGCTCCTCGGCTTCTCGCCCCGCGACGACACCTTCCGCCACCACGAGGACGACCCGATCGCCGCGTCGGTGGTGGTGGTCGACGAGAGCTCGATGGTCGATCTCGGCCTCGCCGATCGGCTGGTCCGCGCGCTCCCCGAGGGCGCGCAGCTGATCTTGGTCGGGGACGCCCACCAGCTCCCGTCGGTGGAAGCCGGCGCGGTCTTCCGCGATCTCTGCGCGGCGAGCGAGGGCTCCGCCGCGGTCGAGCTCACCCACAGCTACCGCATGGACGCTGGCGACCCGCACGGCCGCGCCGTCCTCGAGGCCGCCCGCGCGGTCGACCGGGGCGACATCGACGCCCTCGTCGCCGGCCCCGCCGTCCGCGCGAGCGAGCTCGCCTTCGCCGGCTTCGAGCGCGCCGGCGCCCACGAGCTCGAGTCCTTCGTCGATCGCTGGTGGGAGACCTTCGCGCAGCCGCTCCTGGTCGGCGCGAGCGCACCCCTCGACGCCGAGCGCGGGCAGCTCGTCGGCGAGGCGGAGGCCGCGGCCGCCGAGCGCTTCGAGCGCATGGAGCGCGCGCGGCTCCTGTCGCCGACCCGCATGCGCCGGCAGGGCGTCACCGCGCTCAACGAGGCGCTGCACGCGCGGGCCGCCGCCGAGCGCGGCCTCGAAGGTGGCCGCACGCTGGCCTTCGGGGAGCCGCTTCTGGTCACCCGCAACGACTACGAGCGGAACCTCTTCAACGGTGACCAGGGGCTGGTGCTCCCGGTCCGCACCGAGCGTGGCGTGCGCCCCTCGGCCGTCTTCCGGAACCGGGACGGCATCACCGCCTACCCGCTGGAGGCCGTGCGCTCGCTGACCGAGCTCGCCTGGGCGGTGACCGTGCACAAGGCGCAGGGCTCGGAGTACGACGTCGTGGCGCTAGTGCTNNAGGGCTCGGAGTACGACGTCGTGGCGCTGGTGCTCCCGGGCGAGCCGTTGCCCCTCACCACCCGGGAGCTGGTCTACACCGCGCTGACCCGCGCCCGCAGTGGCGCGGTCGTCGTCGGCTCGGACGCCGTGCTCGGCGCCGCCGTCGCCACCCGCGCCGAGCGCTTCAGCGGCCTCGAGGCCCGCTTCGCCGACAGCTGAGCGGAGTCATTCGTCGTCGTCACTGCGAGGCCGGAAGCCCGGGCATTGGTGGACCGGTAGCGGCGGATACTTCGGCAGCATGCCGATGGCGACCATCGGAGAGCGACAGAGCCAGAAGGTCGAGCCCTTGGCGCTGACGATGGTCTTCGCGTGCACGCAGCGCGCGCAGAGGCCGACCGAGCGCGAGTCACGCAAGGAGGCTAGCTCTGCGTCTTCTCGCGCTGGAGGATCGTCGCCTCCGCCTGCCGCATCAGCTCTCGGGCGCCGCGGGCGACGAGCCCTTCGGCGACCTCGAGGCCGGCCTTCTTCGCTTCTTCCACGCGACCGGCGTGGTCCCGGCTCTCGAAGAAGACGTCGCTGCTGGCGGTGAGGATCTTCGTGCCGTCGATGTCCCCGACCATCCCGCGCATCGAGAGTCGGTGGCCGTCGTCGAGCAGCATCGCGTGACCGGCGATCGGCACCCGGCAGCTCCCCTCGAGGGTCTCGAGCATCGCGCGCTCGGCCTCGGTGACCAGCCGCGTCTCCTCGTGCTCCAGGCACTTCACGAGCTCCGCGATCGCCGGGTCGCTCACCGAGCCCTCGATGGCCAGCGTGCCCTGGCCGACGGCGGGCAAGCAGGTCTCCGGCGGAAGGATCTGGTGCTTCCAATCGTCCAGGTAGCCGAGCCGTTTCATGCCCGCGGCGGCGAGGACGATGGCGTCGTAGTTGCCTTCCTTCAGCTTGCGCAGCCGGGTCTCGACGTTCCCGCGCAGGGTCACGTAGGCCAGGTCCGGTCGGTGCGCGCCGAGCTGTGCCGCCCGGCGGAGGCTGGTCGTGCCCACGCGGGCGCCCGCCGTCAGCCCCATCAGCTCGGTGCCGTCCATGGTGATCAGCACGTCCCGGGCGTCGCCGCGCTTCGGGTAGGCGATCATGCCGAGCCCCTCCGCCGGCTCCTGATCGCCGGGGACGTCCTTGAGCGAGTGGACCGCCAGGTCGGCGTCGCCCTCGGCGACCATGCGCTCCACCTCGCTGACGAAGAGCGCCTTGCCGCCCACGGTGTAGAGCGGCTTGTCCTGCACGCGATCGCCGCGGGTGACCACCTCGACCTCCTCCACCTCGAGGTTCGGGTGGGCCTCGCGCAGCTTCGCGGCCACGTGGCGCGTCTGCCAGAGGGCGAGGTTGCTGGCCCGGGTCGCGATTCGGACTTTCTTCATGGGGCGGCAGCCTAGCGCATGCGGGTACGGGGCTCAGCCCTCGTCTGGAACGAGCTCGCTCGAGCCGCCCGCCTGCTCTTGGCGCTCCGTTTCCGTCGAGGGGTGCTCGAGGTCGAAGAGCGAGCGGGTCGCGGCGATCAGGGTCGCGTTCTCCGGGCCGCCGGCGCTCTTCTTCAGCGTCGCCAGCGGCGGGTGGAGGAGCTTCTTGACCATTGCGTCGCCCATCCGCTCGAGGGACTTCCGCTCCTTGTCGCCGAGCTTCAGCTTCTTCACCGAGCGTTCGATCTCGCCGTGCACGACCTCCGCGAAGCGCTCACGCAGCGCCACGATGGTCGGTGTCAGATCCAAGGTGCGCCGCCAGGCCTCGATCTCGGCGACCTCGATGTCGACGATCCGCTCGGCGGTCAGCGCCGCCTGCCGCCGCTGGGCGAGGTTCTCCTGCGCGACCTCCTGCAGGTCGTCGACGTCGAAGAGGAAGACGCTCTCCATGCCGCCGACCCGCGGATCCACGTCGCGGGGGACGGCGATGTCGATGAGGAAGATCGGTCGATGGCGCCGACCCCGGAGCACGTCCTTCATGAGCTCGGTGGTCAGCACGTAGCGGTCGCTGCTCGTCGAGCTGATGACCACGTCCGCCTGCACCATCTCGCTCGCGAGCTGCTCGTAGCCTCGGGGCTCGCCGCCGCACTCGGCCGCGACGCGGTGGGCCTTCTCCGGCGAGCGGTTCACGACCCGCAGCACCGCGCCCGTATTGGCCAGGCTCCGCGCGGCCGCCTCGCCCATCTCACCGGCTCCGAGCAGGAGCACGCGACGGCCGGCGAGCTCACCGAAGATCTTCTTGGCGAGCTGGCTGGCGATCGAGCTGACGCTGACCGTGCCCTCCGCGATGCCGGTCTCGGTGCGGACCCGCTTGGCGACCGCGAAGGAGCGGCTGAAGCACCGACCGAGCAGGCTGCCGAGGGTCCCGGCGGCGCGGGCGGCGTCGTAGGCCTCCTTCACCTGGCCGAGGATCTGCGGCTCCCCCACGACCATCGAGTCCAGGCTCGAGGCCACCCGGAAGAGGTGGCGGATCGCCGACTCGCCATCGTGCACGTAGAGGGCGTCCCCGAGGCGCGCGCGCTCCTCGTCGCTCAGCCTGCTCTCGAGCAGGGCTCGGGCCTGACGCTCGGCGCCGGGCGCGTCGTCGGTGGTCGCGTAGAGCTCCACCCGGTTGCAGGTGCTGATCACCACGCCCTCACCGGCGGCTTGCTGGCTCCAGGCCTTGAGCAGCTCGGTCCGCGCCTCGCCGTCCACCGCGAGCTTCTCGCGGAGCTCGAGCGGAGCCGTGTGGTGGGAGAGCCCCACCATGACGAGCTCCTTCACCATCGGGCGCCTCCGTGGCCTCCGTGGATCACGACACCCCCGCGTCGCGGAAGACGTAGCCGACGAGCACGCCGAGCGCGCAGATGAAGCCCATGATGGTGCCGTAGGCCGCCCGCCGCCCGCGCCACCCGGCGGCGAGCCGGAGCAAGAGCACCCCCGCGAAGAAGACCCACGACGCGAGCGCGAAGCCGTGCATCGGGGAGATCTCGAGGTTGTGGACCGGGTCGACCCAGAAGGCGCCGGTCAGGATGCCGACGGTCAGCAGCGGAAAGCCGATCGACACCGCGCGAAGGCCGAAGGTGTCCAGCACGTCCAGCGGCGGGAGCCGCTGGAAGATCCCCCCGAGCTTCTTCCGGCGGAGCATCCGCTCCTGGATCACGTAGGCCGTCGCGGCGCCGAAGGCGAGGGCGAAGGCGACGATCCCGAGGGCGTTCACCGCGATGTGGAAGGGCAGCAGGGTGGAGCGGACGGAGGTCGAGACCGGCCCGACGCTTCGCCCGACGCCCGCGCCCATCAGGAAGAGGAGCGCGACCGGCGTCAGGAAGGCGCCGAGGATGTCGATGCCCTTGCCTCGCAGTCGGGCGAGCAGAAAGGCGAGCACGATCCCCAGCGAGAGGAAGGTGAGCGTCTGCGCGATGCCGTGCATCGGCGGCGCGTCGCCCACCGTGTCCGCCGTCAGGTAGGCGATGTGCAACGCCGCGGCGGCCATCAGGACGCGCGCCGCGAAACGACCGGGCCCCTCCGTGCCGCGTACCAGCGACACGAGGTAGAGGGCCGCGGCCAGCGTGTAGGCGATCGCGGTTCCGAGGAAGAGTGCCCCGACCAGGCTGGGCATCGTTCGCGCCGGCCCTCAGGAACCCTTCCCGGGGAGCTGGTCCAGGAAGAATTGCGCCAGCAGATCGATCTCGGTCGACTCCGCCTTCTCGCCGAGGGCCGCGCCCATGGCCGACGCCATGTCGCTGCCGGAGCCATCGGCGGCCGGCTCGACCGGCTCGCCGAGGAAACCCTCCACCACGGTGTAGGCGTTGTCGCCGAGGAGCACCGAGTCGGAGACGTGCTCGCCGCCGAGCTCCGAGAGGGTCTCGAGATCCTTCACCCGGCCGATGAGCTCGTGGGGATCGCCTTCACCGGTCAGCTCCTCGGTGAAACAGACGGCGCTCAGCAGCCGGAAGCGCTGATTCCCGTCGAGGGTCATCACGTCGCCGTCGACGGATACCTGCTCGTCGACCATCCAGCGGTCGAGCACGTCCTGCGAAACGAAGAGGCGATGAGCGGTCATGGGTGATTCGTTCGAAGTGTCCGAAAACGTTGGGGTTATCTCGGATCCTTGGTCGCCGTGGGCCGAGACCCCGAACGGGCGACGAGAATACCACGGGGGCACGAGCGGCGCAGCCGCCGCCCCGTGGCCCCCGGTTGGGGGGCGGGGTAACTCTGCCGCGTTGACAGCGTCTCCTGGGACATCTACCTAACGGTATCGCCCGAAGTCGGGCAGCCATCATTTTGGAGGTGCGCGTGGGACAGAACGTACGAACCGTGAACGATCTCAACTTCGATGACGAGGTGCTCCAGTCGGATGTGCCGGTGCTCGTCGATTTCACGGCCACCTGGTGTGGCCCGTGCAAGCAGATCGCTCCGTTCGTCGACCAGCTCGCGGACGAGTACGAGGGCAAGGCCAAGGTCGTGAAGGTCGACGTGGACGAGAGCCCCGGCACCGCGGCCAAGTGCGGCGTGCGCGCCATGCCGACCCTCAAGGTCTTCAAGGGCGGCGAGGTCGTCGCCGAGCACGTCGGCGCGATCCCCAAGGCCAAGATCGAAGAGCTGCTCGGTCGCGCCATGTAGCCGAGTCCGCGAGGACGAGGCTACATCCCGTGCCCTTGCCCTTGCCCCGGCCCTGCCCCTCGAGGGGAGAGCGGGCCACGAAGAGGATCGCCACCCCCGGCGGTCCTCTTCGCAATTGAGCGCTACTCCGCGCCGCCGCGCATGCGCTCGATGCGATCCCGGATCCGCTGGCGCTGCTCTTCTTCGGCCTGGCTCTTCTGGTAGCGGGCGTAGGCGAAGCTGCCGATGATGATCGCCGCGCCGAGGAGCAGCGCGACCACGATGATGATCGTGCCCCAGTTGCGCTCCTTCGCCGGGGCCATGGGGCGCTCGGTGGCCCGACCCGCTCGCCGGGGTGGCTCCGAGGCCGGCTTCACGATCACCGCCGCGTCCGGCTCGAGCCGGGGCGCGCGAGGGGCGGCCGGGATCGCCACCGGCGCCGCGCCGGCGGCCGGCGGGTGCGCCTGTGCCTCTGCACGCTGGGGCTGCGCCTGCGTTTGCGGCTGTGCCTGAGGCTGCGCGTGTTGCGCCTGAGGCTGCGGCTGGCCGTGCACCTGCACCTGGGGCTGCGGCTTGGGCGCGGAGCTGTCGTCGAAGAGCACCGGCCCCTTCATGCCGACGAGCGAGTCCTTCCGCGGGCGCGGGATGGGCTGGATGCCGTCCGCCGGGACCGCCTTGCGACGGCGGCGCATCTCTTCCAGGTCGGCGAGCCCCATGTCGCGGGCCGGCGCCTGCGGTGCGCGGATCGCCACCTGCTCGTCGGCGTCGTCGACCTGCATCTCCAGGTCGTCGAGGCGGAGCTCCTGCGTTCCCTCCTTCGCCGGCTGGGCAGGCACGGCGGGGTCGAGGGGCACGCTCTCTTCTTCGACCTCGAGGTCGTCGAGGCGGAGCTCCTGGGTTCCATCCCGCGCGGGCTCGGCTTCCACGGCCGGGTCGAGAGGCACGCTCTCCTGCTCGTCGACCTGCATCTCCAGGTCGTCGAGGCGGAGCTCCTGGGTTCCACCTTGCGCCGGCTTGGCTTCCACCGCGGGGTCGAGCGGGACCTCCTCGCTCGAATCGACCCGTTCGATGCCCAGGGCAGCGCGCACCAGGCGCGGGTCGATGGAGTCCCGCTCTTCGGACGGCGGTCCGTCGTCGCCTTGCTCGTCGACGTGGCTCGCGCTCTCGTTCCGATCGAGGGCTGCCCGTACGAGGCGGGGATCGAGACCAGCGTCCTTCATCCGGCCCTCGAGCTCCTTCTTCGCCCGTTTTTTCGACAGCGGGGTGAGCTTCGCCGTCTCGGCGATCTCCTCCTCGCCGGGGTCCGGTTCCGTCTGCTCCATGGGGAACTGGCGCGTTCGCGCGTCCTCGGAGACGTTCGGCGGCGGCGGCAGTCCCTCGTCGTCCTTCCGGTGGCCCCGGGGGCTGCTCGGCGCCGTCTTCGAGTCGAGAAGAGACGCCGCATCGGAAGCGCTGACCGCGGCCATCTGCTGGGTGTCGCCCTCGAGCGGCGCGTCCGGCTGGGTCGAGCTCGGCGGAATGGAGGAGGGCTTGCGCGCCGGCCGGATCGATCCCGGCCGGGGCACGCTCAACCGCTTGGGCGCGCGGAAGGTCCCCGGGTCGAGCTCCGGCACGGCCAGACCACTCGCCTTCGAGAGCGCCTCGACCAGCGGTTCGAGGGACTTCGCCCGAAGGCCCGGGTCCGGGTGGATCAGCGAGCGCACCTCTTCGCCGACCGGGGTCGGTGGGAGCTCGCCGGCCTCGCCGGGCTCCGGCGGCGTCTTCAGGGTCATCGCCTCGTAGACGATCGCGCCGACGCCGTAGCGGTCGGCGGCGTCCGAAGCGATGCCGCGCAGCACCTCGGGGGCCATGCGTCGGCGCAGCCCCGAGTCCTTCTGGAGCAGCGCGGCGACCGCCCCCGTCGGCAGCGCCGGTACCACGAAGGCGCCGAGCAGCCACAGCCGATGCGGGTCGACCCACACGTGGTCCGCGCGTACGTCGCCGTGACGGAGCGGCGGCGGCACCGCGGCCAGCGCGGTCTCCACGTGGCTCACCAGCGGGAGCAGCTCGCTTTCGCTCATCGGGTTGTTGCTCGCGATGCGCGAATCGAGCACGTCGCGCAGCGACGCCCCCTCCGGCACCGGCTCGACCGCGAAGACGTACTCGCCGTCCTTGTCGACGTCGAGGAGCCCGGGCAGGAAACGCCCGCCGGTGCCCGACGCCTTGCGCAGCGCCCGATAGGCTTCCGCGCGGCCGGTCGCGTCCAGCAGCTCCGGCCGGATGATCCGCAGGACCACCCGGTCCTCGGTCTCCTGATCGAAGGCGAGCATGCCCAGGCTGAAGACGTCGTTGCGCAGCTGGGCCCGAATCTCGTAGCGCTCGGCGATCACCTGGCCCCGCAGCGGGGTCGGCGTCCGCGAGGGCGAGCCGGTGACCATCGTTCGGTCGGTCACTCGCGGCCCTCCGAGCCGAAGCCACCGGTGCTACCGAAGCCGCCCGCGCCGCGTGCGGTCTCGGGGCCCTCCTCTTCGGTCTCCTCGACGGAGACGCGCAGCACTGGCTGTACGACCAGTTGCGCGATGCGATCGCCGCTTTCGATACGAAAGGGCTCCGCTCCGTGGTTGACCAGGATCACCTTCACTTCACCGCGGTAGTCCTCGTCGATCGTACCGGGTGCGTTGAGCACGGTCACCCCGTGGCGAGCCGCCAGCCCCGATCTCGGTCGGACCTGACCCTCGGTCTCGCGCGGGAGGTGGATGGCGATCCCCGTCCCGACGATCGCGCGATCGCCGGGCGGGATCTCCACCGGTGCGTCGAGCGCGGCGGCCAGGTCGAGCCCGGCCGCGCCCTCGGTCGCATAACGGGGGAGCTGGGCGTCCGGCCTCAGGCGCCGGACACCGAGTCGCCGCGAAGGACGACGCTCCTCTTGCTCCCCCGACAGAGGTCAGGCCTCCGGCGTGGGCTCCGAGCGCTCGGTGCGCGCCTCGCCCTCACCCTCGGGGCGGCGACGACGGCGGCGACGGCGGCGACCGCCCTCACCCTCGTCGTCCCGGTCCCGGTCCCGACCGCCTCGGCCGCCTCGGCCGCCGCGATCGCGATCCCGGCCACCGCGGCCGCCTCGGCCACCGCGATCCCGGTCCCGACCACGGCCACCGCCGCCACCGCCGCCACGACCCCCACGGCCGCCTCGGCCACCGCGGTCGTCGTCTTCCTTCTCCTCGTAGCCTTCCGGCTTCTCGAGGAGCGGCTTGCGCGAGAGCTTGATGCGGCCCTCACGGTCGATGTTCGAGACCACGACCTCGACCTCGTCGCCGAGCTTCATCTCGTCTTCGACGTTGTCGACGAAGCCCCACGCCATGTCGGTGATGTGGAGCAGGCCGTC
>JABAOG010001364.1_pt1 | contig 14568 bp, 11 predicted proteins | sample 7062131 | NCBI WGS metagenome assembly JABAOG01 (sample SAMN14538629, study PRJNA623070) | marine sediment metagenome | biome: marine biome [ENVO:00000428]; feature: marine pelagic biome [ENVO:01000023]; material: deep marine sediment [ENVO:00002113] | place: India: Arabian Sea | collected...
CCACATGGAGCGCAAGATCGCCGAGAAGCGCATCTTTCCCGCCATCAACATCGATCGCTCGGGGACACGCCGGGAGGAATTGCTGACCAATCCCGACGACCTGCAGAAAATATGGATCCTGCGCAAGCTGCTGCACCCCATGGACGAGGTCGCCGCGATGGAATTTCTCATCGACCGGCTGAAGGCGACCAAGACCAACGCTGAATTCTTCGACGCGATGAAGCGTCAGTAAGCGCCTCACCGCCCCTGACGCAGGATGCGCGAGGCCGGGCTCACGCCCGCCCGACGCGCTGTCCGCGCCCTGTTCGCAGAGCCTGCGCACCGATGCGCACCCCCGGCGACGATTTCATCAAAGCGGCTCGACGTCGGCCGCGGCCGGCATAACCGTTTCTGTTTCAATGACTTATCCGCGGTCACCCGGGCCACCGGGGCCATAAGAAGAACTGCCCGCTGCATTCAAAGACTGAATGCGGCGCAGGGCGCCGCGGCGCTATATTGCACGTCTGCCGGCTTTGCGTGATTCGCGGAGAAATGGCCATCGCTCCGGGCGCGCGAGTATCGGCGCTGCGAGCATCAACTTCGAGGAGTTTCTTTACCGATGCCGACCTTCGTGCGAACGGATAAATGCGATGGCTGTCGGGGAAAGGAAAGGGCCGCGTGCATGTACACCTGCCCCCACGATCTCATGAAGCTCGACATCGATGGCTCGGCCACCAGCCACGCCATGAAGGCCTACAACCAGGAACCCGAGCAGTGCTGGGAGTGCTACGCCTGCGTGAAGATCTGCCCGCAGAACGCCATCGAGGTCCGCCACTACGCCGATGTGGTGCCGCTCGGCGCATCCGTGCAGCCCCTGCGCAGCAGCAACTCCATCATGTGGACCATCAAGTTCCGCAACGGCACCCTGAAGCGCTTCAAGTTCCCGATCCGCACCACGCCGGAAGGCTCGGCGGCACCCTACGCCGGACACGGAGACGCCGCGCTCGATGAGCTCAGCGATCACGGCACGCTCTTCACCAAGGGCACTCACAGCTGCGACTCGAGCCAGTTCATCGAAAGCTGAGTTGAATACGAAAGGATAACCACCGCTATTGGCGCCCATGCACGGCCGGATTCGAAGCGCGCCTACGGGAGGGACAGATGACTGATGCGCCCGGATTCGGCAATCCGGAAATCATCGAGGAAGAGGTCGATATTCTGATCATCGGCGGCGGCATGGCCGCCTGTGGTGCCTCTTTCGAGATCATGAAATGGGCGGAAGCGGCCGGGAAGGACGGCGTCGAGCTGAAGATAAAGCTCGTCGACAAGGCGGCAATACAGCGCTCGGGCGCGGTTGCCCAGGGGCTTTCCGCGATCAATACCTACATGGGCGACAACGACCCGTCCGATTACGTGCGCTATGTTCGCCAGGATCTCATGGGCATCACCCGCGAGGACCTGGTTTACGACGTGGGCCGCCACGTGGACGATTCGGTGCACAACTTCGAGAAGTGGGGCCTGCCCATCTGGAAGCAATCCGGCGACGAGGGCAAGCTGCTGGCCGACGGCGGCAAGCCGGTTCGCTCGGGACGCTGGCAGATCATGATCAACGGCGAGTCCTACAAATGGATCGTCGCCGAGGCCGCCAGGACGGCACTCGGGCTCGACAGGATTCAGGAGCACGTCTTCATCGTTCGGCTCGTCGCCGACAAGAACGACCCGGGCCGCGTCGCCGGAGCGGCCGGATTCAGCGTTCGCGATCACAAGCTCTACCTCTACAGGTTCAAGGTCTGCCTTCTGGCCGCCGGCGGCGCAGTCAACGTGTTCCGGCCGCGCTCGGTCGGCGAGGGCACCGGACGCGCCTGGTACCCGGTCTGGAACGCGGGTTCAACCTACGCGATGGCGGCCGAGTGCGGTGCCGAGCTGACGATGATGGAAAACCGCTTCGTGCCGGCCCGCTTCAAGGACGGCTACGGCCCGGTCGGCGCCTGGTTCCTGCTCTTCAAGGCCAAGGCCCAGAACGCCATGGGTGAGGACTATCAGGAGAAAAACAGGGCCCTGCTCGACGAGCACAACTATGGCACCTACGTCAAAGGCCATGCCATGGGCACCTGTCTGCGTAACCACCTCATGATGAACGAGCTGAAGCAGGGGCGTGGCCCGATATTCATCGACACGCCCACAGCGATGGCGAATCTCGCCGCGAACATGACGCCCGAGGAGATCAAGCACCTGGAGGCGGAGGCCTGGGAGGATTTTCTCGATATGACCATCGCTCAGTGCGGCGTCTGGGCGGGAGAGAACATCGAGCCGGACAAGGAGATGTCCGAGCTCATGCCCACCGAGCCCTACCTGCTCGGCTCGCATGCGGGATGCGCCGGAATCTGGTGCTCCGGCCCGCAGGACATACCCGGGACGCCGGATCACTACCACTGGGGCTACAACCGCATGACCACGGTGAAGGGCCTGTTCACCGCCGGCGACGGCGTGGGCGCCTCCGGGCACAAGTTCTCGAGCGGCTCTTTCACCGAGGGCCGCATTGCCGCCAAGGCCATGGTCAAGTTCGCCATCGACAACAAGGACTGGAGACCGGAGACGGAGCGAAGCACCGACGAGCTCGTCGACGAGATCTACAGGCCGGTGCGCTGCTTCCTCGAGCACAAGAACTACACCACCACAATCGACGTCAACCCGCACTACATTACGCCGAAGATGTTTCAGTTCAGGCTGCAGAAAGTCATGGACGAGTACGTGGCGGGCGTCTCGACCATGTATCAGACCAATGCGAAAAGTCTCGAAATCGCTGAAAGGAAGCTCAACATGCTGCGCGAGGACTCGCTCAAATTGCGTGCCAAGGATCTGCACGAGCTTCTGCGTGCCTGGGAGAACTATCATCGTTTGCTCGCGGCATTTGCCCATATGAAACACATTCAGTTCCGCGAAGAGACCCGTTATCCGGGGTACTACTACCGCACCGACCACCTGGATCTCGACGACGAGAACTGGAAGTGCTTCGTCAACTCGACCTACGACCGTGAGACTGGTCAATGGAGTCTGAAAACGGTACCTTGGAAACAGCTGATTAAAGACTGAAATCCGAAAACAACTGTGCGCGCGAGCAGAACTATTCTCTCCCGCGGCGATTACGAGATGGATCCGAAAGAGATCCGGGACAACTCTCCCCACCCGAGTCCGGTCGAACCCCGGGAGCTCAAGCTCGAGAGTCGCTTCCGATTCCGCTGCCACGAGGGCATCGCCTGCTTCAACGCGTGCTGCAGGAACATCGACATCTCGCTGACGCCCTATGACATTCTGCGGCTCAAGCGTCGCCTCGCAATGAGCTCAAAAGAGTTCGTGGCACGCTACACCGTTCCCTTCGAGATGGATGCCGACGGCATGCCGGGCGTGAAGATGCTGACCAAGCCCGGCACCAGCGAGTGCGCCTTTCTCGGCGAGGAGGGCTGCACGGTGTACGAGGATCGGCCGGTCGCCTGCCGCTACTACGCCCTCGGCAGCATGGCGGTGCGCAAAAAGGACAGTGCCGAGGTGCAGGACATCTACTTCGTCGTGAGAGAGTCTCACTGTCTCGGGCACGATGAGGCTCGAGCCCAGAGCGTCGCCGAGTACCGCAAATCCCAGGGAATCGAGCCTTACGACGACATGAACCGCGAGTGGCGCGACATCGTGCTGAAAAAACGCTCGAGCGGTCCGACTGTCGGCAAGCCGAGCGTGCGCAGCCTGCAGCTTTTCGATATGTGCAGCTACGACATGGACAGCTTCCGGGAGTTCATTGCGAGCGAAGGATTTCGAAACATGTTCGATCTCTCGGCCGAGGAACGACAGCGACTCGCAAAGGACGAGGATGCGCTGTTGCGCTTCAGCATGCGATTTCTCAAGCAGGTCCTGTTCGGGGAAATCACCATTCCCTTAAAGGATGGCGCGAGAGAAGAGCGGATTGACCGCAGAAAGGCGCTCTGGGAGCAACGCCGAACCGAAGCGATCAGCCGCCATCGGTGAGAAACAGATCCCCGTTCAGCTGGAAAAGCGCGCCTCTGTACTTGCTCATGGTGCTCTCCTCGGTTGCGAATCAGACGGCCGTGGGCCCGTCGGCAGGCGAGCGAGCAGCGTCTCTCGCGCCCGTGGTGAGCACGCAACGACCGGTCGGCGGATGCTGTTGGGAGAAGCGCTTTTCAACGCAGCTATCGTGTGCCTGAGCCCTCGATTGGGCACGATACGCTGCGACTGTCTCCGACTTATCCCGTGTGCCGGGGGAATTGTTCCGATTGTATCGGCGTCGTTCAGCCCTGCTCCGGGGCCCCGGCGCCGTCGATCAGGCGGTGCAGATCCCGCTCCAGGTGGCGGCTGCGCAGCGGCCGGCCGTTGACGAAGATGCTCGGCGTTGCCCGCAATCCCAGACGGCGGGCCTCGCGCTCGGCGCGCGCCACCTGCGCCTTGGTGCCGCGACTCGCCAGGCACTCGGCGAACGCCGCGACATCGAGCTCGAGCGCCCTGGCAAGCTCCATGGGCGACTCGTGATCGAGCGCCGACTGACGCGCGTAAGCGAGGTCGTGGTAGGCCCAGAAGCGATCCTGGCGGTGGGCGCAGACGGCGCCCTCCGCGACCAGCCTGGAGATGCCGGAACGGTTGATGGGGAAGTCCATGTAGATCAGCTGGACGTCCTCGGGATAGCGTTCCACGATGCGGTGCAGCACGCGGGACGCCTTGCCGCAGTGGGGGCACTGATAGTCGCCGAACTCGACGATGGTGAAGCGTGGTGCGCTGGCGCCTTTGCGCGGAAAACCCCGGGTGTCGATGTCGAGCGGCGGGGGCTCGGGCGGGGACAGCAGCGACAGGAACTCGCTCTCGGATTTCACCCGCGCGAGCAGGCTGGCCTTCTCGGCGCGCAGACGCTGGTCCCGCAGATGCTGCTCGATAGGCTCGCGCATCTCGCCATAGGGCTGCCCGATGCGCGATCGGTTTTCCTGAAAGAAGCTGCGTATGTCGCGCTCGGTGGGCGCCTCGATGCGCAGCAGCTCCTCGGCGAGCGCGCCGGTGGTCGTGCCGCGCCGTGCGGCCTCGCTTTTCAGATAGATTTCGTAGAGAAGCTCATCGGCGAGCACGCGACGTTGCCGGAAGTAGTCGAGATCCAGATCGTAGAGCAGCGTTCTCAAACGCGGGGAGGCATGCTCGAGGCCGTAGTCCCGACCTTCGTATCGGATCAGGCCGTCATCGGCGGCAAGGCAGCCGGTAGCGAATCCGGCCAAAAGCACTGAACGAACGAGAAGCCTATTCACACCCATGACGGTGCCTCCTGTTCCTTGCCTGTGGATCGACGGGGCTGTCGCACAAAGCTAGCGACCCGCAGCAGGGGACACTGTGTCCGGAGTCTCATTGTCGCAAAGGACGAATGAATGGCCCGCCCTGCCGCCTCCGCCGGGAGACGCGCGCGGGGCCGTTACAGGCCGGCTTCAGCCGCTTTGCGCGAAGCGCCCGGCCGAAATTCCGGCGATGCGGCCGAAGACCGCACCGGCCATCAGGCCGGTGCCGCCCGGATAGTTGAAGTAGAACAGTCCGCCGACCATCTCGCCGGCGCTGAACAGACCCGGGATCGGCTTGCCGTCGCGATCCTGGACGGCCGCTTCGGTGTCGATGCGCACACCACCGAAGGTAAAGGTGATGCCGCAGGTGATGGCATAGGCCTCGAAGGGGGGCTGGTCGAGGCGGTTGGCCCAGTTCGACTTGGGCACGCTCAAACCCACCGTGCCGCGGCCGTCCTTGACGTTGGGATTGAAGGGCACGTCCTCCATGACGGCGTCGTTGAACTTACGGATGTGAGCGAGCGCCCGCTCGGGGTCGACGCCGTCGAGCTTTTCAACCAGCTCTTCGAGCGTGCTCGCCGACACCTTGGTGACCTCGCGGATACGGTATTCGTCGCGCAGCAGGTGCAGCACCTTCGCGTCGAAGATCTGCCAGGCGAACTGGCCCGGCTGGGCCAGGATCACGCGGCCGTACTTGGCGTAGGTGTAGTTGCGGAAGTCCGCGCCCTCGTCGACGAAGCGCTCGCCGTTGGCGTTGACCATGATGCCGAAGGGATAGCTGTGCTTCTGGAAGGCGTCGCCGACGGCGAGATCGCCGAACTCCGGCGCGTTGCGCTCCCAGCCGACGGCGTGGCAGCCGGACCAGTTGCCGCTCGGCGAGGCGCCGGCCTCGAGCGCCATGCGGATGCCGTCGCCGGTGTTGAAGCGCGTGCCGCGCACCTTGGCCAGATCCCATCCGGGACCGAGGTAACGCGCGCGCCACTCGGCATTGGCCTGGAAACCGCCACAGGCGAGCACGACCGCTTTGGCGGCGATGCGAACCGTCTCGCCGTCGATTCGGGCAACCGCTCCCGTGACGCCGCTGTCGTCGCGCAGCAGACCCTGGGCGCGGGCTTCGTAGATAACGCGAATGCCGGCACGCCCGGCGGCCGCGGTCCAGCCTTCCACCAGTCCGGGACCACCGCCCCAGACCTCGACCGCGAGCCCGCCCCAGAACTTGAAGCGCCCGTCCACCTCGAAGGCCTGCCGGCCCCATAGCGGCGCGAAGCGAATGCCGTGGGAACGCATCCACATCATCGTGTCGCGGCTGCGGCGCACCAGCTGCTCGACCAGATCCGGGTCGCAGCGGTACTCGGTCACGCGCCCCATGTCGTCGAAGAAGCTCTCCTCGGAGTAGCTGCCGAAGTCGGTGCGCGCGATCTCGTCCTCGGTCAGATCCGGCATCAGCGCCACCAGATCCTCCACCCCCGTGTAGGCGAAGCGCATGGCGCCGGCGGTAAAGCGCGTGTTGCCGCCTGCCTCGTCCGGTGGCGCGCACTCGAGCATGAGCACTTGCGCGCCCTCCTCCCGCGCCGCGTGGGCCGCCGCAAACGCGGCGTTACCCGCGCCGATGACGAGAACGTCTGTTTCGAGGTTCTGAGTCATGATCTGATGCCCGAATCAATCTCCCCAAGGAGCGCGCTTGCTCGCTGCAGCCGAAGCTCAGGAGCGGATAACGGCCGGCGACACACCGTAGGGAACTGCCACCCGTCGAATGTCATTCAGCCTTGCGCGAAATCGCAATCATCGACTTTGCAAGCGCAGAAATGCGCCCGATTCGACGAAATTTTATTTCTTGAAAACCGGCTTCTTCTAGAAGCACCCGGAGGGTTCTTTCAGACCAGAATTTGATATGGCCCCCATCCCAGAGTGGGGACCAGTGGGCATCGAATTTTCCCGTCAACGCCAGTGCTAGATTCTTCCAGTATCCATGAAACGGAGTGGAAATCACTGCGAGCCCGCCCGGTCGCAATAGCGCAAATACATTGTTTGCGAACTTTCGAGGCCAATAACAATGCTCGACAACCTCGAGACTGACGACCGCGTCGAATTCGCCAAACTCACTCGCGAGATCATCGTAGGCGGATCGCTCGGCAAACCGGATTTCTGGATAGGCCTTTTCTGCGATGCAAATTCCAGTTGCCGAGGGATCGACTCCCGTGACCGAATAGCCTTGCTCAACGAGCATCGCGGCAGTCGCGCCGCTACCGCACCCGAGGTCCATTATTGTGGCATCAGGTTTCAGATGCGAGAGAAGAATTTCGCGAACCGGCGGCCAGAGATAATGGTTTGACCATGTTGGTTCAGAGGATGCGTAACAATATTCGGAACTTACGTTGTCCATCATTTCTCTTGACGACGAACAATCATGAGGCCGGAAGAACCCTCGTACCTACATATTGCGAATTTGGGCTAAGAGTCTTCTGAATCCCACTTTGCCGCGAGCTCTTCACTCAGGCCGCCGAGTGACCCTTGAGGTCGACCTTGACGTTGTCCTCCTCGCTGAGACCCTCGTAGTACTCGCGAAGAATGGCGAGAACCTCCGGGCGGCTGAACTTGTCGGGGACTTCCTCACCCTCGGATAGCATCTTGCGCAGCTTCGTGCCCGAGAGCAACAGGCGGTGCTCGGCGCCGCACTTGCAGGTGCGCATGGATGCCATGCCGTCGCAGCGGTAGCACCAGAACGTCCAGTCGATCTTGAGCGGCCGGGTCTCGAGCGCGTCCTTCGGGATCTCGTCGAAAATGTGATGCGCATCNNCTCGAGCGCATCCTCGGGGATCTCGTCGAAGATGTGATGCGCGTCGAAGGGACCGTAATAATCCCCGACGCCGGCATGGTCGCGTCCGATGAGCTGCTCCGAGCACCCGTAGTTCTGCCGGAACAGCGCGTGCAGGAGCGCCTCCCGCGGTCCGGCGTAGCGCATGTCGAGCGGATAGCCGGCGTGTATGACGGTGTTCTCGACGAAGTAGTTCTCTATCAGGGCATCGATGGCGCGTGCCCGCACGCCCGCGGGTATGTCGCCGGGTTTCAGCCGCCCGAGCAGCGAGTGAATCAGCACGCCGTCACCGACCTCGATACCGATCTTGGCCAGATACTCGTGGGAGCGGTGCATGGGATTGCGCGTCTGAAAGGCCGCCACCTTGCTCCAGCCCCTCTCCTCGAACATGGCCCGCGTCTCGGCAGGCGATAAAAACAGTCGCCCGAACTCCGTGCCGAAGTAGCTGGTGGAGATGACGCGTAGCTCGCCCGCAAGGTTCACGTCGCCCTGCTCCATGACCATGCGCACGCCGGGGTGATCGAGATCGGTGGTCTTGAACACCGTGCGGCACTCGTGCTCCTTGTCGATGCCGTACTTCTCCGCCACGGTCATGGTGGCCAGCGGCTTGCCGGTCTCCGGATCCATGAGCGCGACGTCGCTGCCCTCGTGGATGGATTTAGCGGTCTCGCTGTCCACCGACAGGGTGATGGGAATGGGCCAGAAGACGCCGTTGCTCATGCGCATGTCGTCGCAAACGCCGCGCCAGTCGTCGTAGCCCATGAAGCCGCCGAGCGGCGTGAATCCTCCGATGCCCATCATCACGACATCGCCCGCCTCGCGCGAGCTCATCTGGACGGCGGGCAGCGTTTCGGCGCGGGCGCTCTCGGCGTCGCGCTCGGTGGTGCTGCTCAGGAGTAACGGCCGCAGCGTGGCCGAGCCGTGGGGGCTGACGAGTGTCGACATGGAACTTCCTCTCCTGGTCGGGCCGGCGAGGGTCTCCCCGGCGGGGCACCGCCGGGACGCGCCCCGGGAGCCTTGCTCGGCCCGTCAGCGCCCGACCATATCCGGGCGGCGGGCGGAATCCAACCAGGTTCCTCTTTAACAGCCATAGAATCCGCTTATTCGCGCCCCGGCCCGCGCGGGGAGCGGCCACAGACGGTTACATTTCAGTGACTTCCGAGCCGGGACGCAGGCGGATTCAGGTGCTACCATGACCCTTTCGAACCGGCCTCGGCGCCCCCATATTACTCATAACGGTGCGCCCGGGCGCGCGGCGCGGCGAGCGAAGGGGCAGCCTTTCCAGGATAAAACGCGACGAGGAAGCAGCAGCAATGCGGCGGATCCTGCCACTTCTCATTCTTCTGGTCGGTGCCGGCGGCCTGGTGGCGCTCGTCAACAGCAAGCCCCATCGCGAGGCGGTCGAGGCGCGGGAGCGGGCTTGGATCGTCGACGTGGTGACGGTCGAACCGCACACCGTGGCGCCCCAGCTGAGCCTGTACGGGCGGGTGCGCTCGCCGCGGGTCGCCAACATATCGGCCGCGGTCACCGCAGACGTGCAATCGGTGGACGTGCTCGAGGGTCAGTACGTCGAGGCCGGCGAGGTCATGGTGGTCCTCGACGACCGCGAGGCGAAGTTGCTGCACGCGCAGCGGGCCGCTGAGGTCGCGGATATCCAGGCGCAGATCGAAAACGAACGTCAGCGGCACAGGAACGACGTCAGCGCCCTGCAGCGCGAGGAAATGCTGCTCGAGCTCAGCCGGCGGGAAGTCAAACGCGCCGAGAAGCTCGCCAAGAGCAAGGTCGGATCCGAATCCCAGATCGACCAGATGCGCCAGGCCGAGGAGCGCCAGGCGCTGGCCGTCGATCAGCGCCGATTCTCCATCAACGAGCACGCGAGCCGTCGTGCCCAGCTCGAGGCGCGGCTGGAGCGGGCAAAGAGCCTCCTGCTGCGCGCGCAGCTCGATCTCAATCGCACGCGCGTCCTTGCGCCCCATGCCGGCAGGGTTTCACGGGTGTCGGTGTCCCCCGGTGATCGCGTGCACGTCGGCGACGAGCTCGTGACGGTCTACAACACCTCCGAGATCGAGGTCCGCGCCCAGATTCCCAGCCGCCACGTGGCGAACGTTCGCGACGCCCTGGTGGGGGGCGAGCCGCTCGAGGCCAGGGCTGAGGTCGACGGCCGAGTTGTGCGCGCGACGCTCGATCGCTTCACCGCCGAGGTGGAAAGAGGCGGTGGCGGCGCTGACGCCTATTTCCGCGTGGTCGAGGGCGGACGGGATCTGTCCCTCGGACGCACGGTCGAGCTCGTGGTGGATCTTCCCGATGTGCACGAAAGCGTGGCGCTGCCCTATGAGGCGGTGTACGGAACCAATCGCATCTACCGGCTCGAAGGCGAACGCATGCGCTCGCTCGAGGTCCAGCGCGTCGGCGAGCGACGGGATGCCGAAAGTGCCGCTCAGGTGCTGGTGCGCAGCCCCGAGCTGCAGTCCGGGGATCGCATTGTGGTGACGCAGCTGCCGAATGCCATGGACGGTTTGCGCGTAACGGTGGCGAATCCGTGATACGCGCCTGCACGCCTTTCTCCTGACCGCCCGCATCGCGGCGCGAAGCGCATGCGCGCGTGCCTTTTACCACTCTCTCTCTCGTGCAACGGCGTGTCTTCTACCGACACGATTCCCGAGCAGAGACGGCTTGCCTTGGCCTATGACTGCGGCTGCGTGAAGCGCTCGCGCAACACGTTCTTCTGCACCTTGCCCATGGCGTTTCTCGGCAGCTCCTCGAGGAAGAAGATGCGCTTGGGGATCTTGTAGCCGGCGAGCACCGGACGAAGCGCGCTGATGATGGCCTCCTCGCTCAACGTCTCCGACTGCGCCACCACGACCGCCGTTACACGCTCGCCGAAGTCAGCATCCGGCACGCCGATCACGGCCGACTCGCTCACGCCGTCCAGCTCGTCGATGCACAGCTCCACCTCCTTCGGGTAGACGTTGTAACCGCCGCTGATGATGAGATCCTTGTCGCGTCCGACGATGCTGACGTAGCCGTCCTCGTCCAGCTTGCCGAGATCCCCCGAGCGGAAGAAGCCGTCATCGGTGAAATCCTCCGCGGTCTTGTCGGGGTTACGCCAGTACCCGCGGAACACGTTCGGACCCTTGAACTCGATCTGGCCGATCTCGCCGGTGGCGACCGCCTTGCCCTCGTCATCGACGATGCGAAGGCTCACGCCCGGCAGCGGCAAACCGACGGTCCCCGCCTTGCGCTCACCGTCCAGCGGGTTCGACGTGCTCATCCCGCACTCCGTCATCCCGTAGCGCTCGAGTATCGTGTGGCCGGTTCGCTCGACAAACTCGCGGTGCGTCTGCTCGAGCAGCGGCGCAGAACCCGATACGAACAGGCGCATGTGGCCACACTGCTCGCGACCGAACTCCGGCATCGCCAGCAGACGCGTGTAAAAGGTCGGCACTCCCATGAAAACGCTCGCGCGCGGCATGAGCCGCATGACCTCGGCAGCGTCGAATCGAGGCAGGAGCAGCATGGGCGTGGCATTGAGCAGCGAGCAGTGGCAGGCGACGAAAAGCCCGTGGGTGTGAAACAGCGGCAGCGCGTGCAGCAGCACGTCGCTCGCGCAGAATCCCCACACCTGGTGGAGAGTGACGGCGTTCGAGCCGAGATTGTCGTGGCTGAGCGCTGCGCCCTTGGGCTTACCCGTTGTCCCCGAGGTGTACAGGATCGCGGCGATGTCGTCCCCACCGCAGACTACGGTCTCGAAGCGATCGTCCGCCTGCGAAGCCTCGACGAGGCTGCCATCGCCCGCCTCTCCGAGCGTCACCGTGCTCGCCACACCGCAGCGCCTGGCAAGCCCACCGACCATGTCCACATCCTTGGGTCGGCAAACGACCACGCGCGGCTCCGCGTCGCTGAAGAAATGCTCGAGCTCGCGCTCTGGATAGCCCGTGTTCAGCGGCAGATAAATGAGGCCCGCGCGCAGGCAGCCGAGATAAAGGCACAGCGCCTCGGGCGATTTGTCCACCTGCACCGCGACGCGGTCACCGGCGCGCGCGCCGAGCGCGAGCAGGCGATTTGCAAAACGCGCGGACTCCCGCTCCACGTCGGCATAGGTCAACTGCTTTCCATCGGGGGTCTCGATGGCGGGCGTGTCCAGACGCCCGGCGAAGCGCCGGCGCAGCAGCGCGTAGAGATTGGCGTTTGCTTTCTCGCTCATGGCCTCTAGGGAATCACAGGCATCTTTGCAGACACCCCACGCTTTCTAAGGCGGGCCGCAGCCCCCCGCGAGAGGCGTCAGGCCGCTTCCGATCCGCTCGCAGCTTCGACCTTCGCTGCGCAGAACTTGAACTCCGGTATCTTGCCGAAGGGATCCAGCGCCGGGTTGGTGAGCACGTTGGCGGCTGCCTCCGCGTAGCAGAAGGGAATGAAGACCATGCCCGCCGGGATGCCATCGTCGGCGCGCGCGCTGAGCTCGATGGCGCCGCGCCGTGTGCGCACGCGCACGCGCTCGCCGGGTGCCACACCGAGGCGCTGCAGATCGCCCGGCGAGAGGCTCGCCACCGCCTCGGGCTCGAGGGCGTCGAGACGCTCGCGCGGCGCGTCATGGCGCCGGTATGCCAGTGCTCGAGCTGGCGGCCGGTGGTGAGCACCATGGGGTACTCGTCGTCCGGCTGCTCGTCCGGCGGGATGATGCTCGCCGGCACCAGCTTCGCACGCCCGTCCGGTGTCGGGAAGCCGCTGCCGAAGACGATGTCGTTGCCGGGACGGTCCGGCGCATCGCAGGGATAGGTGACGGCGCTCTCGCGCTCGAGGCGCTCCCAGGTGATGTTGTCGAGCGAAGGCATCACGGTCTTCATCTCGGCAAACACGTCGGCGACGCTCTGGTAATTCCAATCGAGACCGATGCGTCGCGCCAGCTCCTGGAGGATCCACCAGTCCTGGCGCGCATCGCCCGGCATCTCGAGCGCGGTCCGGCCCATCTGCACCTGGCGGTTGGTGTTGGTGACCGTGCCGTCCTTCTCCGGCCAGGCCGAGGCCGGCAGCACCACGTCGGCGTGGAACGCGGTCTCGGTGAGGAAGATGTCCTGCACCACCAGGTGCTCGAGCTTGGCCAGCGCCTCGCGGGCGTGGTCCACGTCCGGGTCCGACATGGCCGGGTTCTCGCCCATGATGTACATGCCCTTGATGACGCCCGCGTGGACCGCATCCATGATCTCGACAACGGTCAGCCCGCGCACCGGATCGAGGCTCGTGCCCCACGCGTCCTCGAAGCGCTGGCGGATACCGTCCATCTCCACCGCCTGGTAGTCGGGAAACACCATCGGGATGAGGCCCGCGTCGGACGCGCCCTGCACGTTGTTCTGGCCGCGCAGCGGGTGCAGGCCCGTGCCGGGCCGGCCGACCTGCCCGGTGATCAGCGCCAGCGCGATCAGGCAGCGGGCGTTGTCGGTGCCGTGCACGTGCTGGGAGATCCCCATGCCCCAGAAGATGATGGCACGCTCGGCGGTGGCGTACTTGCGCGCAACGGTGCGAATGGTCTCCGCATCGATGCCGCAGACTTCCTGCATGGCTTCCGGCGTGAAGTCCTTGATGTGGTGCCTGAGGCTCTCGAAGCCCTCGGTGTTCGCTTCCACGTACTGGCGATCGAAGAGACCTTCCTCGACGATGACGTTGAGCATGGCATTGAGCAGCGCGACGTCGGTGCCCGGCTTGAACTGCAGCATGTGGGTGGCGTGGCGCTTGAGCTCCTGACCTCGCGGGTCCATGACGATCAGCGTCTTGGTCTTGGCGGCCTGCTTGAAGAAGGTCGCTGCCACCGGATGGTTCTCGGTCGCGTTGCTGCCGGTGATGATGATGACGTCGGAATCCTCGCAGGCGGTGAACGGCGCCGTGACCGCGCCGGAGCCGATGCCTTCGAGCAGCGCCGCCACCGAGGAGGCGTGGCAGAGCCGCGTGCAGTGATCCACGTTGTTGGTGCCGAACCCGGCGCGCACCAGCTTCTGGAACAGATAGGCTTCCTCGTTGGAGCCCTTGGCCGAGCCGAAGCCGGCCATCGCCTTCGAGCCGTCACGGTCGCGGATGGTCTTGAGACCGGCGGCCGCCGCGTCGAGAGCCTCCTCCCAGCTCGCTTCGCGGAAATGGGTGAAGGGATTCGCCGGATCAACCTCGCAGTCTGCGCTCTTCGGCGCGTCGTCGCGGCGGATGAGCGGCTTGGTGAGGCGGTGCGGGTGGGACACGTAGTCGAATCCGAAACGCCCCTTGACGCAAAGCCGCTGGCGGTTCGCCGGACCGTCCCGCCCCTGCACGGCGACGATGCGGTTGTCGTTGACCTGATAGGTGATCTGACAGCCGACGCCGCAGTAGGGGCAGACGCTGTGCACCTCGTCGAGGGCCATGCGTCGGCCGACGCCTTGCTCATCGACCAGGCTCGCTTCCATGAGCGCGCCGGTCGGGCAGGCCTGCACGCAC
>JABAOG010002556.1_pt1 | contig 14561 bp, 16 predicted proteins | sample 7062131 | NCBI WGS metagenome assembly JABAOG01 (sample SAMN14538629, study PRJNA623070) | marine sediment metagenome | biome: marine biome [ENVO:00000428]; feature: marine pelagic biome [ENVO:01000023]; material: deep marine sediment [ENVO:00002113] | place: India: Arabian Sea | collected...
TAATGCCGTTGCTCAGATTGGCTGCCAGGCGCTCAAGGACGCAAGGACGCAGGTGCACCGGTGAAGTGCATCTCGGACGAGGACGCCACGAGGGGTGATGCATGGCAGCCAAGATGGGTGACATGCATTGTTCAGCGGTCCTCAGCTAGGCGTCTTTTCAGGTTCTCGATTGTGGCCACGGGGGTGGGGTCAACGCCAAGTTCCTTGGCGAGCATCCAGGAGACCAGGTCCCCGATGACAGTGAGTGAGACCAACCTGGCGAGCCGCGCCGTGCCCCTGGAGGCAACCTCCGCCACCCACGGGACTGCCTCCCCGGTCAACTCGCGCGTATGACGGATGCGATGCCCCACCCGGTCGTGGTCTGACTCGTCGGTGAGGGCCACCACACCAATGTGCTCGGACGTCATCTCGGGCATCGTCTCCCAGCCCACGATCTCGTTGTGGTCCAATTCGGGGAAGACGGAGTACCAGGCGGGGACCTTGGCGTTCTCGTTGATCTGGGTCTTCCAGCGTTGGGCCGCCACCGACGACACCGGCCCACCTCCGTAGATGATCGGGATCCTCCCCGATAGGGATCCGGCTATTGAGCCTGCCTGCTCCCAGGCCTGGCTTCCCTCTGCGGAGATCTCATCGGCCAGATCGGCCGCTTCCAGATAGGCGAGACGGTGGTCGTCGAGCGACTTGGCACCTTCGAGGAGACGGATGACGGCTCCGATCATGTAGCCGGCGGCGGCGCGCGGCTGGAGACCGGTGGGGACGGTGATGGTCCCCCAATTGTTCTGGGCACTCAACTCCGCCAGTTTCCCACCCGTGGTGACCGTGGCAACCGGCAGACCGGACTCCCACGCCGAGACGACGAAGTCGAGCGTCTCTTCGGTGTTCCCCGAGTAGGAGGCGGCGATGACCAGAGGGCGAACCCGGATCGCCCACGTCGGCATCGGGCCGTATCCCTTGTGCACTGCCACCCTCGTTCCAGTCGGAAGCGCCACCGAGGCCGCATAATCACCGGCGATTCCCGATCCTCCNNGTGGGGTGGCTCGACCTCGGCGGCCCAACGAAGCTGGCTCCCCATGCTCCGGATTTGAGTGAGCATCTCATCACTCATCGGGGCCACCCTCGGCATATTCGACGAGCATGACGGGTATTCCGTCCTCCACCGGATAGCGCCTGCCGCACTCAGTACATACCAGACGGCTCGCCTCGACGTCCTCGGTCAGGTCGGCCTTGTCCACGGGGCAAACCAAGATCTCGGCCAGGCTCTCATCTATCAGGCTCATGACGCAGCCTCCAATATCTGTCTCACACGCTCCACCAGCGCGGCGACTTCCTCGTCGTCGGGGGCCTCGGCGTTGAGGCGCAGGAGTGGCTCGGTGTTAGAAGGGCGGAGATTGAACCAGCCAGATCCGAGGTCGATCGTCAGCCCGTCCAACCGATCGATCTGCGCATCCGGGAACCGGTTCGCCACCTCCTCAATCACCGCATCCTGGTCTTGCACGGTGAAGTTGATCTCACCTGATGCGGCGTATCGCTCGACGTCTCTGCGGATCTCGGAAAGGGGTCGCCCGTCGGCGCTGACGACTTGCAGGAGAAACAGCATGGCGAGCATCCCCGAATCCGCCCGGTAGTTGTCCTTGAAGTAGTAGTGGCCACTGTGCTCCCCACCGAACACGGCTCCCGTCTCCGCCATCACCTGTTTGATGAAGCTGTGCCCCACGCGGGTGCGAACCGGGGTCCCTCCGGATTCAGTGACGATCTCTGGCACGGCTTTCGACGTGATCAGGTTGTGGACCACCGAAGCTCCCGGGTTGTCGGCGAGGATTCGTCTGGCCACGAGAGACGTGACGGTGCTCCCACTGAGCGGCGCAGCCGTGTCGTCCAGGAAGAAGGCCCGGTCTGCGTCCCCATCGAACGCCACGCCAAGGTCGAAGTCACCCGTTCTGGTCAGCTCTTCGAGGTCGGCGAGATTCTCGGGCACCAAAGGGTCGGCCGGGTGGTTGGGAAAGGTCCCGTCGGGCTCCAGGTACAGGCCCTGGAGCGTGGCAGGGATCTTCTCGAAGACCTGATTGATGGCCACACCTGCCATGCCGTTGCCTCCATCGGCGGCGATTCGAAGGGATCCGATGGAGTCGGGCGGGACGATCTTGAACAGGTGGGCCACGTAGTCGTCCACGATCGAGGCGGAGCGCAACTCCCCTCGTTCGGACACCTCCGTCTCTAATCCCGAGAGGACTGCCTCCTTGATATCGGCGAGGCCTGTCTGCATGCCGATCGGCGCCGCTCCCGGTCGGCAGAGCTTCAGACCGTTGTATGCGGGCGGGTTGTGTGACGCCGTGATGATCGCCCCGTGCACGTTCTCGGCGCCCGAATAGAAGTAGACGGCGTCGGTCGGGACCTCCCCCAGGTCGATCACATCACCACCGGCCGATCTGATGCCATCACTCAGAGCAGCGAAGAAACGGGGGCTGCTATCCCGGCAGTCGCGTCCCACCGCCACGGTGTCGGCCTCGAGCCGGCCGACCAGGGCGGTCCCGATCCGTCGATAGAGCTCCTCGTCTAGCTCTCCGGTGTCGGCGCGACCGCGAATGTCATATGCCTTGAAGACTGTGTCAGCGTCCACGAGCACGGGAGTGTAGGGGTGGGTCTAGCCGCTACCGATTCCGTACACTGCTGACCGCTCCATGGCACCTTCCATAACCATCGTCGTGCCGGTCTACAACGAAGCCGGATTCATTCCGCGGGCGCTGCCCAAGTTGGTCGCGGCTGTCGAGGAAGTGGGTGCCCCATACACCATTCGCATCGTGGAGAACGGGTCGACTGACGGGACGGCTGCCGTCGCCGAGGAAGCAGCCGGATCGGGCAACGTCCTGGTGGACTCCCGGCCGACACCCGACTACGGAGCCGCCATGCGACACGGGTTTCTCGAGGCGGACGGTGACTGGGTGGTCAACTTCGACATCGACTACTTCTCGGGNNGTCATCGCCTCGAAGAGGGATCCGGGCTCCCAGGACCGACGTCCGTTCATCAGACGACTCGCCACCCAGGTGTTCAACGTTTTACTCACGACGATTCTCGGATCGAGAGTGTCCGACACCCACGGCATGAAGGGCTTCAGACGCAAGCTCGTCGACGACATAGCTCCCCAGGTGTTGAACACCGAGGACCTGTTCGACACCGAGCTGGTGGTGCGGGCGGAACGAGCCGGCTACAAGATCGTGGAGGTTCCGGTGGTGGTCGAGGAGATGCGGACGGCGCGGTCATCCCTGGTCAAGAGGGCTCCCAGGACGATTGCCGGCCTGCTCAGGATGAGGCGCCAGCTTCGGGAAGGTCGTTCCGCCGACGCCAGATGAGCATGCCGCCCACGATCACCAGGGAGGCAACCCCACCGAACGTGAGGAGCTTGCCACCGGTCTCTGCCCAGGTGTCCTGGAACTCGACGACCACCTCCTCCTGAGTCGGGACCACCACCATCAACGAAGGTGAGGCCCGCCACGGCCCGTCCGCTCCCGTGGCCTCCCAGTTGGGGAAATAGGACACCTTGATCATGTGAGGGACGCCGACTGCGTCGGTCGAGAACGATATGCGGTGGTTGTCGACGACGATGTCGGACACTGCGCCGGGCGGCACTTCCAGCTCCTCGTCGGGTCGTTCCTCGATCGACTGGATGCGTGGCCAGTCGTCAGGACCGTCGGCCACGATCCAACGATCGATGTTCTCGATGTCTTCGTACCACTCGAGAGAGAGGTCGTGGAAGCTGGGCAGAGGCTCCCCGTCAGGGCCGGTAACCGTCCCTGACCCAATGAGTGAACCGAGCAATCCGCGTTCGGGGACGTCATAGACGGAGGGCAAGTGGGTGGCGGGCACCACCAGATCGGTGTCGGGCAGTTGGAATATGTGGAACGCATCGGTGGCCACTACTTCCTCGAACCCATCGATTCCATTGGCCTTCTCCGCCGCCTCCGGGGTGAATGACACGTAGTAGTCAACTCCGTAGAGATCCATGTGACGCAGACCACGTTCCATGTCGAAGGTGTGGTACTGCAGGCCGGGGATCGGGTTCGAGGGCGAGGACGACATCTCCGAGTGATTGATGAAGTGGAAGGGGGTGGTCAACGAAGACTCGAAATACAGACCCTCCATCGACTGGTGGGAGCCCTCTGTCCAATAGGGAATCAACATCGGCGACATCGGGGTCCCGTACTTGTTCAGATCGCTGCTGCTCTCCCATTGCACCCGTCCTTCCGGGAGCGAATCCAGCTCGAGCATCAGCGCCTCGTAGTCGGGCCAGGGCTCCTTCGCCTCATAGCCCTCGTAGTTCCACTTCGACCAGCTGTCGACGAAGGTGACTCCGGCGGCTGCCCCAAACACGACAACGGCTGCGGCCGTGAGGGTCAGGAAGTTTCGTGTGTTGACCGTGGGGGCGAGGTAGTAGGTGGCTCCGAGCGCACCCAGCCCGGCGATGACGACCACGATCCACGACCAGCCCGGGAACTCCGTCGAGTCGATCACGAGCCCGGTCGCGATCGCGAAGCTGACCACTATCAGCCCACGAGCCCAGTGAGTATGCAACCGACTGGGAAGACGCCGGGATAGCCACATGACGGCGACCCCCAGACCCAACGCCGCGAAGAAGGCCACTCCGAAGTACCAGTACGGCAACAGTCTCCCATTCCACAACTTCCACCTCTCACCGCCAAAGAGGTCGGGTAAGAGCTCCGGAAGGATTGCCGGGAGGGGGAAGTAGATGACCGGTAGAAGGGTGGCGGCGAGGATCGGAACCACCCGAGATGTCTTGCGGACGGCCCACACGGCGGCGGGTATAGCCACGGGGATCAACAACCAGATCTCGACTGGGAAGATCTCCTCCCAACGACTGAGCGGCGTCCAGGCCATGTCGGAAGTGAGACCTATGCGAGCGATCAGGGGCAAGGCCCAGAAGGCGGCGATGGCAAACCCCCAAAACCAGACGAGGAAGGTCCGGGCCGGGCCTTCCTTCCAGGCGAACACGAAGAGAGAGGCAAAGATCACCACAATCGTCGTCAACACATGCGAGAGCGCAGTGAGCGCCAGGGCGAGGGCGGCCCACTTGATGTATCTCCGGTCGTCCCGGACCGCTTTGATGAGAAAACCGAGGTAGACGAGCGAGAGGGCAAATGACCAGGAGTAAGAGAACTCACCCGCAAGTGTCGAGGCAACATTGCCGCCATAGATCGAGNNGCCCCCGACCCGGCTGCGATCAGCGAAATGTGCCTGCCCAATTTCAATGCTCTGGTGTGGAAGTAGATGGCGGGGGCCATCGCCAGCAAACCAAGGACGGTGACGATCTTGAACGCCACCCCATAGGGCAGGAAGAAGTCGAGAACGACGATGGTCAGCGACGGCAGTGGGAAGTAGAAGTAGAAGGCGGGGAAACCGGCGAACCAGTCGTTCGACCAGCCCAGAATCCGGCCCTCGGGCAAGAGAACATCGCGCAGATAGGCAGGCCCAAAGACATGAGCACCGGTGTCCCCGCCCGTCGGGGTCGTGGATGACAGGATCAACCCCGGGTTCATCACGATGAAGATGACGAGGGAAGTCGCGACCAGAATGATCGCCGGCAGAACTGGGATCCGCCGGAGCGTCTCCCGGATCGTGATCACTGTCGTGCTTGGCGGACTATCTCCAGGACCTGCGTTACGTCGATGTCGACGCCTTCACGATTCCACCACTTCTCTTCACAGTTGTGACACCAGAAGAAGACCACTTCGGTGCCGTCGGGCAGGACATGCTCGATCTCGAGCACGTCGTTCTGTGAGCAGCGTGGGCAGTCCATGAATGGAGACATGCTAAGGCCAGGTCGGGGTTTACTACAACGACCGATTCCCGGCTCTCAAGCCTCTTCGTCCAGCAAGCGGCCTATGTACCGGCTCCGCCGCCTGCCGTCTTCGGTCCAATAGGCGTACCAGTAGGGCCCGTGCGGGCACTTGGTGCATCCCGACTTCCCGCAACGGACCATCTGCTTGCGAAGGCTCACATTCGGGCCATCGCTCGGATCGATCACACCCGACCGCTCCAATTGCGCCTTGGTGAGGATCTGAAGGCGGCGAAGTCCGTGCTCATCCAGATCCTTGACCGCGTCCAGTAGGTCGCGGTCTAGTGCTCCGGCCATCGGCCTCGGTGATGGTCAGGGCGAGCCAGAGGCGCCGATGAGAGGCGGGGAGTTTCGAAGAAACTCCAATCTGTCCGAAGGACAGGCGTCATCTGGCCATCAGGCAACTTGCACCGGTGCGAAGAGCGGAGTGACGGTGCGGCGATCGGTGAGCGTCCAGCCATGGGGCGGTGTCATCCTGTCGGCGTGGTCTGCACAGAGCAGATATCCGAACTTGTTCACAGGATCGCTCAGGTCGTCCATCCAGACAGCGCCGTCCGAATAGTTGAATGTCATCATCGCAGCGGCGGGGGCACCGCATCTCGTACAGCTAACTGTCATGCAGCCACGGTAGGGATCGCGAAAACCGCGTTCAAGGATCAAAGACGTGCAAGCGCACGCTTGGGTTGACCGGGATAGAGCTTCCCACGCCCAGAGTCGTCTAGGACGGCGACGGCGGGCACTGCATCCACCCCTAAGGCCGTGAACAAAGGGGCCTCGTCTTCCCAGGCGAACTCGGTGTATCCGGACCCATCCAGCCGAGCCTCCAATGTCGCTCTCGCCCGGTCGCATGTGGGGCAGGTCGCCGAGGAGAAGAAGTAGATCCCTGCCCCCAAGGCCTCGGCCTCGATCGGGCGGATCGGAGGTCGCCGTCGCCGGCGAAGAGCGGCCACGGCCCCGCCGGCCAGGGCCAGCATTCCCACCAGGACCGCGATCCGGATCCAGATCTCATTCATCCTGATTCCTCCTGGAGAGGGATCCCCATCGCCGCGGTGCCGCCCCCTCCCCGACTCGAAGTCCACATTGCGACAATGGGTCCTGTTGCCTCGACCCGATACCCATTCGCGGCCGCGAGATCGACGACGAGGATGCCCTCGGCAGGGACTTCGAGATCGCGGACGATTGAGTTCTCACCCAAAGACCTGACAGACACCGTCACTGTCTCGATCCCGGAGTTGAGGACGGTTATCGAGCCGGACCCTCCGGTGGGGCCGCTGGCGCCTGGCAGGAGCCACGCTGGCCCGTCGATCTGGCTGGCCGTGGTCCGGGCCAGGCCCTGGGGAGAGTCGATCCAGAGCAAGGGGACGACCGGGCCGGTGGTGTTGACTCTCACTCCGGCAGCCTCGGAGGTGACCGCGGCGAGAGGAACGGTGACACTTCCCCGAGGTCCGATGACGCCTGTGTCGTGTCCCTCCACGTATCCGTCGGGACCGTAGAGATCCACCTGATATTCGATCTCGGCGTTCTCGGGTGTGGCTATCCGCATCTGCTTCGTCCCTCCACCCGGTGGCACCGGCAGCCACCAGTCCTGGCCGGGTGCCACGGCTCTCCAAAGAGCGGTTCTTCCTTGGATCGTCTGCCGCCCGAACGCCAAGACCGACCCCCGTGAGGTCTCGATCTCGACCGATATCGACTCACGCCCCGGAATGATCTGAGTCAGATCCAGGGTGATGGTGCTCAGGGCGGGAACGATCACCGCATCGAAACGGTTGTCCGACTCGAGGCCGGCGTCGGAGTTGACCGTGAGATCGACCGTGGCCTCTCCTGCGTAAGGATTGATCAGCTGGATCTCGAAGAATGACTCGCTAATGGTCGAGCCCCCGGCGATGAAGGCCTGCCCGGTGGGGATGTCCGCGCAGGACTCGGCCGAAGTCGTTTCCGGGCCCTCGGTCACCACCGCTGCGGCGGTCGTCTCCGAAGGCATCTCGATGAGGCCGCCTGCGATGCCAACGGCTCCAGCCTCGGCTGCTGACAGGGTCACCGCACCGGTAGGGCCGGTTCGGAAATCGAGCACTCCGGTCTCAGCACCGGCAGCGAACGTCGAGAGCCGGCCCTGACCGTTCACCGACGAGAGCACAGAGACCTCGGTGTGGCTCTCACCTGACTCGAAGATGGGACAAATCGCCACCGGTGGTGTCTCCGAGCCCGNNAGGAACGTGGCCAAGGCGAACCCCAGCATCGCCACGACGAAGACGTATCTCATGATCGTCTCCGGCCCAGAGCGATCATCACGAGACCACCGACCACGAGGACGATCGAGGCCACCGGGAGTGCCATCTCGATGGTGGACGCCGAATACCAGGCGCGCCCTTCCCTGCCGTCGACCGTGACCGACCACCCGTTTCTGGCGGCGTCCGGCTGCCAGTCGTCGTCGAACCCAACCGCGATGGGGATGTCCGCTTCCCTCGCCTCGCCCTCGAACCCTGTGCCCGAACGGACCCATGGGCTCTCCGTCGTTCCGGCCAGAGGCACCGCGTTGCGATTTTCGTAGACCCGCGATTCGGGGTCGAGTGGTGTCAACACTAGGTCGAGCTGCGCGTGGAGCGCCTCGTCGAGCCTGAAGCTCGCACCCTCCAGAACGACCCAGTCGATGGCGAACGGAGCGAGCAGACGACCGGGGCGCAGACTCGACCCGGTGGCGATCCGGGCAAGGGCTGCCTCTAGCTCCTCGTCTCCAGTCTGCGCCGGCGGCAACCAGACCTGATGTTGGGTGGTGCCGGTCCCATCCAGCACCCGGTACCAGAAGCCTGGCCCGGGCCGGGCTTGCCCCGGTATCAGGTCGCGCTCGGTGGAGGCGAACAGCACACGGCCGGGACCCTGCTCACTGGAGAGCGTGGTCGTGAACGAGAGCCGCTCGTTGACGTCGCCCGCTGGGAGGCCGAGACGACCGTTGAAGACAGTGCCCACCGACATGACCAGGACGGCTATGCCACCCGCCAGGGCAACTAGCCGGAAGACATTTCGTGAGAGGTTGTCGAGTGAAGCGGCCACGACCAACGCTGCCCCGAAGGAGGCCATGATCAGGATGGCCTCCTGGGGCCCGGGGCCAAGAGGCAGCAGACGGGTAACAGCCAGGGAGGCGAGCGAGATGAGGCCTCCCGTCAACCCGACCGTGCGTAGACGACTGTCGTTCAGCAGCAACGGAACCGATGCGATCAGGATGGCTATCGGCCAGAGATCGGCGACGTTGACGTCGAGACCTTGGGTTTGATCGGTCAACCAGCCCGGAGAACCGAGGACGAAAGCCAAACCAGCCACTCCCCCCGCCAGACCGACGAGCGACAGGAGGAAGCTCGCCCGGTCTCCACCAAGCACACGCCAGAGCGCCACCGTCACCAGCGGAGCGATGGCGAGCAACGGCGAGAACCCGGCCAGAGCCACGCCCATCAGCAGAGCCCAGCCGACGTAGGTCAACCGGCTGCGGCCGAACTCATGGGGGTGAACGAAGGCCGATCTCACCGCCCATGGGAGGACGGCCGCGGCACAGAGAGCCAGCCAGGATCCTCGGGCGGCGAGCGCGGCCGTCCCTGGCCCGGCGATCAAGACCAGACCGGACAGATATCGCCCGGNNACCGACGATGCCGAGGATCGCTACCACCACGGTCAGGACGGTTCGAGCCGCCCCTTCGGCGCCGAACCAGGCGATGGATGCGAGCCCGGTAAGCCCGGTCGCGGGGTGGACCGCCGTGGCCGAGCCGAGACCGGCGTCGTTCCAGCCGGCGAACCAGCGCTCGAGGGCCACCGTTGGCGCTTCGAACGGAAAAGAGAACCCGGTGTTCGGCATCCCCGTGAAGATGATCGCCCTGGCGGAGAAGAACACGATGAGCGCGGCCAGCATCGCACCCCAGATGCCAGGAGACCTCCATACCCGCCTCGAGCCTCGGGCGAGCGCCTGATCATCGTCGAACATGGACAGGGCTCGGCCGCTGACTTCCTCGCCGATGGCACGTAGTCGCACCGACCCCTTGGCATGGAACCGGAACAGCTCCTCGTCGCCTTCGGAGCGCACGAGTCGGAGTCTCCGGCGCTGCTTGATCGTCGAGGGGAGGTGATAAACGTTCCAGGCCCACGAGTACACATGTCTGACCAACGGCTTCCACCGCAACAAGAGGAGGCTGGCTATCGAGTCGAGCACCGAGACCAGGAGGTCGTATGGGATGACCCACAGGAGCGTGAGTGGCTCGTAGGAGATGAGCATCGCTCTGAGGCGGCCGGCCTGCTCTCTCCATCCCGTGCCTCGCTCGCCACAACGGCCTTGGTGGTAGACCTCGGAGGAGGGAACGCTGATGACCTTCCCACCGGCCAGTCTGGTTCGCTGCGAGAAGTCGAGACCCGCGGCCACCGGCGGGAGGAGCGGGTCGAGTCCCCGCAGGCCCTGCGCCAGGTCACGGCGCACCAGCATGGACGCCGACTGCACGAAGGCCACCTCACGCACCACGTCGTATTGCTGGAGATCGATCTCGCCTTCGTCGAGGCCCGAATAGGGCTCACCGAAGACATCGGTTGCCCCACCGACGGACTCGAGCTCGTCCATCGTCCCCGCCTTGAGGAGCTTGGAACCAGCCAGGGAGGCTTCGTTTCGCTCGACCTCGGAAATGAGAGCGGATAATGCATCGGGGCGTGGCCGGGCATCTGCGTGGAGGAGCCACAGATAGTCCACGTCGTGATCGGTGGAGCTGATCGCCTCCTCCAGTGTGGCGGCCGTGGACAACTCGGATCCCACATCGACATCGCCGCCGACCACCACGACCTCCGGAGCGGGCTCGTAGACTTGCCGCCCAACTACCGCCAGGGCAGCATCCAGGTCGGCACCTGCCACCGCGGTGAGCAAGACTCTCACCACCGGGGGGCGCGGGATGCCTTCGGAGAATTCAGTGTCCGCGACCTGCGGAGTGGTTTGGGACATGCGAACTGNNGAGGTGTTGGCGGGGCCCGGCTGGCCAGGGGTTTGGAGGCCCTGCCCGACATCGATCTGACCGTGATAGTCAATGTCGGCGATGATGCCAACAACCATGGACTGCACATCTCACCCGACCTAGACACAGTGATCTACACGCTGGCGGGATTAGAAGGGCCGCACGGTTGGGGCCGTGCAGGAGACACTTTCAACCTGAACGACGAACTGGGCCGGTTCGGGATCGACAACACCTTTCAGCTGGGAGACCGCGACCTCGCTCTCAAGCTCTATCGAACGAACGCGATGCGCCATGGGGCGCCTTTGTCCTCGGTCACCCAGGATGTGACGGCAGCCTTCGGGATCGGGGCGCGCGTCCTGCCGGCCAGCGACGACCGGCTCAGAACATCGGTCAAGACGGACGACGGTTGGCTGACATTCCAGGAGTACTTCGTCGACCGGCGCCATCGCGACGAAGTGCTCGAGCTTCGATTCGAGGGCGACGGTCGAGTCGATCCCGCCCCGGGAGTGCCCGAGGCGATCGCCACGGCTGACCTGTTGTTGATCGGTCCGTCGAATCCCCCACTGTCGATCTGGCCGATATTGGCGGTCGACGGAGTTCGTGATCTCGTGCGCTCGCACCCGTCTGTGACGGTGGTCAGTCCTCTAATCGGGGGGAAGACCGTCAAAGGGCCGGCCGATCGGGTGATGAGCTCGCTCGGCTTGCCTGGGGGCAACCGAGGCGTGGCCGCGGCCTACGAAGGGCTGGCAGATCGACTTGTGATCGACGTCGCCGACAGGGACGATGCCGGGTCGTTAGAGGGAGTCGAGGTCCTGGTGACCCCAACATTGATCAAGGAACGCGACGAATCAGAGCGGCTCGCACGGGAGTTGACCGGGCTGTGAGCCTCCAGGTGCACCCACTGGTGGGGGTCGGCCGTGTGGAGCGAGGCGACGATGTCGCTTCGGTGCTGGAGCCTTCATTGCGGGAACTCGACCCACGGCAGGGCGACATCCTCGNNAAAGGCAGAGGGCGCGGTGCGCGAGATCGATGGCGACGAGGAGGCGTTCAAGAGACGGCTTGTCGAAGAGATCGCCACCTCGATCGTCCGTCGCCGCGGCGACTTGATAATTGCTGAGACCAGCCATGGCTTCGTTTGCGCAAACGCCGGGGTGGACCGGTCCAATGCGGAACCGGGGACGATGATCCTCCTTCCCGACGACCCCGATCGTTCCGCGCATCGGATCAGGTCGAGGCTCCACCGCCTGCTCGACGTTGATCTCCCGGTGATCATCTCTGACACCTTCGGCCGTCCCTGGCGGAAGGGCCTGACCGACGTCGCCATCGGACTGTGCGGGTCTGCTGCCGATACTCGACCTGGTCGGCACCGAAGACTGGTCGGGACGTCAGCTCGACGTGACCGAAGTGGCCGTGGCCGACGAGCTCGCCTCCGCCGCAGACCTCGTCATGGGCAAGGCCGACGGTATCCCGGCAGCACTGATCCGCGGCTACGAGGGACCCAGAGGAGACGGACGTGGCAAGGATCTGGTCCGTCCGGTGGATGAGGACCTGTTCCGATGAGATCGACTGGTTGGATCTATAGGGCGCTGCACGCCACCCTACTGCTGTCAGGGCAGCGACATCAGGCGCGAGGCCTGCCCAGACCCCAATAGTCGAGACCGGCGCCGCGCACTGCAGCAGAGTCGAGCAGGTTGCGTGCGTCGACGATGCGGTGACCCTTCATCACCCTGGCGACGTCCGAGAGATCGATCGTCGCAAACTCGGGCCACTCGGTGGCGACCAGAAGCACGTCGGCATCCGTCACCGCCGCGATCGGATCGGGTGCCATCACCAGCTCATCGCTCGAAGCCTCCGGATCGTATGCGACCACCTCGGCTCCGTCCTTCATCAGGAGGCGGGCGATCCGTAGCGCCGGAGACTCGCGCACATCATCGGTGCCCGCCTTGAAGGCGACGCCCCACATGGCGACTCGCCGCCTGTGGAGACCTCCCCCCGCGGCCTGTCGCACCTTCTCGGCCACCCGTCGCCGCTGCTCGTGGTCGGCGTCGATGACCGCCTTGAGGAGTTGGAAGTCGTAGCCGGCGTCTTCGGCGACACCGATCAGGGCGGCCGTGTCCTTGGGGAAACACGAGCCCCCGTAGCCAGGGCCGGGTTGGAGGAAGTGGGGACCGATCCGATGGTCCATGCCAATTCCGGTGATCACATCGACCACGTCGGCACCCACTGCCTCACAGACGTTCGCCAGGGCGTTGGCGAAGGTGAGGCGAGCGGCGAGATAGGCGTTGTTGGCGTACTTGATCATCTCCGCCGAAGTCGGGTCCGTGATGACCACATTGGTCTCCAGACTTCGATAGAGAGAGGCGACCAGCTCGGCGTCCGCCGGGTCGTATGCGCCGACGACGATCCTGTCCGGCTCCATGAAGTCCTCGACTGCCTTCCCCTCACGGAGAAACTCCGGGTGAGAGACGAGGCGAGCCGGGCTGCCGAGGTCCGCCAGACGCTTGCGCAGGCTGGCGGCCGTACCGGGCGGGACCGTCGACTTGACCACGAAGAGCGTGTTCTCATCCACCACGTTGGCGAGCTCATCGATGACCGCGTGGACGAAGGTCAGGTCGGCGCGGCCGTCCTCAGACTCGGGCGTGGGGAGGCAGAGGAACACCAACTCGGCTCCTTCCACGGCCTCGGTGTTCGAGTCGTGGTAACTGATGGTCTCTCGCTCGACGGCGCGGTTGAGAAGGTCGGGTAGGCCCTGTTCGTAGATGGGCACGTCTCCGGCCTTGAGTCTCGCCACGCGCTCTGGATTCGCCTCGCCGATGCGCACCTGGTGGCCCAGGTTCGCCAGCCCGGCACCGGTGACCAGGCCCACGTATCCAGCGCCAATTATCGCTACATGCACTTGACCCATCCTATGTGTTGGTGAACGACGGTCTATGAGGCGTCAGACCCCACTATGACGACTGCGTCATATCCATTATCGACCGCTCCGAACTGGACTACACCATAACCCAGAGCCGAAGTGATCGTCTCCCCGTCATCGCTGCCTTCGGGGACGATGATCGTCGTCTCCGCATAGGAGTTGGAACCGGCGTTGCCGATCGCCTCCACGACAAAGCCGAGCGACACGAGCCTGTCGGACATCTCGCCGGCAGCACCCGCGGTGCCATTTCCGTTGAGGACCTCGAGACGGAGCGGCTCATCATCTTGGTCGGCCAGGGCGGACCCGCTTCTGAATTCTGCCAAGACCTGATCCGCCTCCGGCTGCTGGGGGATCTGGTATGAGGCGCCCCCGATGCTCTCGGAGTACGTCGGCAGAGTCACTCCATCTATGGAACCAGCCAGGATTCCCTTGAAGCTCCAGATCATCCCGGCCACCGACTCTCCTGCGAGCTCAGCGTCGGTCATGTGCTGGCCCATGGCAGATGCGATGTCCCCCGCCTCTGCGATCGAACTGGGTCGCTTCAGACTGGAGACGATCGCCCTGATGACCTCTTGTTGCCGCTGGGTACGACCGATGTCGTTCGCCTCGACCGCGACCCACGACCCATTCTGGAGTTCCTGATAGGTCCGCGACCGGGCGTAGGCGAGAGTCTCCTCGCCATTCAGGACGTGAGTGCCGGCGTCGACGTCGAGGCCCGACTTGACGTCGCGGGCCGGGTAGGGGAACGACATCTCGATGCCACCGACTTCGTCGACCAGGGCCTGGAAGCCGACGAAGTCGATCTCGACGTAGTGGTTAACC
>JABAOG010002196.1_pt1 | contig 14552 bp, 17 predicted proteins | sample 7062131 | NCBI WGS metagenome assembly JABAOG01 (sample SAMN14538629, study PRJNA623070) | marine sediment metagenome | biome: marine biome [ENVO:00000428]; feature: marine pelagic biome [ENVO:01000023]; material: deep marine sediment [ENVO:00002113] | place: India: Arabian Sea | collected...
GGCATCGGCAGCCCCAGGAGAATTAAAGGCGGCGCGACCATAATCAACAAGATGTGCTGCACCATATGAAAAGAAAAAAGGAAACCGGATAAAACGTCAATGGGGGAAAGTAGGGCGATGAAGAGTGCTGCCAGACCCAGGGCGAAGAACCAGGGGTGCTGCTTCTTTATCAGACCGCGCCGGAGCAGATTTGCCAGACGGCCGTCCTCGTGAAAATGGTAATAACCGTAGGCATAGCTCACCGCAGCCAGCCCCAGGCCAAGTAATATGGCTGGCTCCCACGACCATGAGCTTAAAACTACTAAGAGGGTCGTGTCCTCCATTAATCACCTTCAACAAATTCAACCACAATGATGGCGTCTACTGGACAAACCGCCAGACAATCTTCAAAATCGCAGCAAGTATCGTTAATGACATACACCGGTTCGGCCGCTTCAATAGCGTCAATCGGACACTCCGGCAGACACAGGCCGCAGGCGGTGCAGGTCTCAATAATCTGGTACATACCGGCAGCCGGTAGCCGGTAGCCGGTAATCAGTAGCCGGTCACTTCGCAATACCGGCTACTGAATACCGACTACTGACTACTTCTAAAAACCTCCGGCCGTTCCATGCCGGCCATGCCTGCCTTCATCACCTCCGGGGTAATGAGCAGGATGCCCTGTCGTTGGGCGTAACTTTCCAATCCTTGTTTGACTTTCTTTCGAATAAAGGCCAACGGAATCCGGTCCAACCGGGCCTGGGCCTCAGCGTTCCAGGCAATCTCGGCCGATTCCAACGGCCGTCCCGTCGGCTGGTAAGTACAGGCGGGGTCTTCTTGTAAATAGTCGCCATAAGCGGCATAGGCCCGGCAGCGGCAGCCGCCGCACAGGGCGTTAAACTCGCAGGCCCCGCAGCGGCCTTTCAACACCTTCAAATCTCGCAATTGTTGCAAGACGGCCGAACTGCGCCATATCTCGCTAAAAGGTTGGTCGCGCACATTGCCGGCTACAACGGTCATATAGGGACAGGGGGTGACGTCGCCGTTGGGGGTAATACGGCCGTAGTGAGTTCCGGCCATGCAGCCGCCGCTCTCCAGGCCACCGAGACCCTGCTCATACGCAATCCGCTTAAAGTGGGGGGCGCATTTAGAGCGAACCAGCATCGGCCGGTATTTATCCTGGCTTTCAACCAGGTAGGAGAGCATTTTTTCGGTTTGTTCGGCGGGCAGGTCGTTCATTTCCTGCCCCCGACCGGTCTGGACCAGGAAGTAGAGATTAAACGACCAGGCCCCTTTTTTACGGGTAAAGTCAATCAGTTTGGGAATCTCCTCATAATTCATTTCCATGACGGTTGTCTGCACCAGGACCTGCAACCCGTTGGCCCGGCAGATGTCCAATGCCCGGACCGAATATTCCCAGGCGTCCGGCCCGCCTCGAAAGCTGTTGTGCTTCTGGGGGTCAAGGGAATCAAGGCTGATACCGACCCCTTTTACCCCGCACTCTATCATTTTTTGGGCAACGGCGTCTGTAATCAAGACGCCATTTGTGCCCATGACGACCCAAATACCCTGGTTTGAAGCGTATTGGGCAATATCGTAAATGTCCCGGCGCAACAGTGGTTCGCCGCCGGTCAGGATGAGCATTTCCGTGCCCATCTGCCTCATCTGGTCAATCAGAGCCAGGCATTCGGCCGTCGTCAGTTCCTTCTCTGCTTTTCGGCCGCCTTCCATATAGCAATGCGGGCAGCGCAGGTTACATTTCCTGGTCAAATTCCAGGAGAGGAGCGCGGGACGGTACTCAGTTATTTCCATTCTTTATGTCCTTCCGGCCGCGCCAGTTCGAAAAGCCGTGCCAGGCTGAACGAGCCAGCATAACTACGATAATCACCATCAGCAAAGCATTGACGAAGGCGATAGGTTGCGGTTCAACGGCCGTCGCGCTGAACGGCCGCAGTTCAATATGCCAGCCCCGGCCGTCATTAAAATAGGTGAAAGCCCGCCAGCTATTGGAGAAAATCAGAACGGCCGAAATCAACCACCAGCCCCGGTAAATGAGGGCGGCAAAGATAACGATAAAAAATGCACCGATGCTCAGTTCAACGGCTGCATTTTCGCGTCCTTCAGGGACCAATCCGGCGACAAAAGTCAGCAGGATAACCAGCACGCCCAACCCGGCATAAGTCAGGGCGGCCGCTTTATGGGGCTGTTCCAGTAACCGGGAGATTGCGGCCGATGCCGGCGGGCCATCAAGATGACGGCGCTCCTCGAGGCGCTTTGTCTCTTCGCTCATCAAATTTCCTGCTTCAATATTTCCAAAATTCGCCTCAAGTTATCAACTTACCAGCTACCGACTACTGGCTACTGATCCTACATCTCCGTCATGCCCAGGGCTTCACGGGCTTCGGTCATAATGGCCGGAGTGATTTCACTATAGCCCTTTTGCCGGGCATAATCGGTGTAAAGATGGCGAACCATGCCCTGCACAAAGGTCGGAGCCGCCGCCAGCCGTTTCAAGGCTTTCTCGGTCCAGACCGGTTCAATTCCGGGAGCGGCCGTTGTTGACTGCTGCCCGGCCAGGCTGTCTCGAATCAGGGACATTGGCCCGGTGGATGTTCCGAGCGGTTCGTGGCCGATGGTGACATCCAGGCTGCGGACCATCTGGGTTTCGCCGGGATTGGTAATCATGGAGATGGAACGCCCGCAGTTGGGGCAGCCATAACTGATTGCCATCGAACTGCCATCGTCGGCCGGTTCGTTGTCCATAAATTCCATTGTCTCGCGGCAGTCGTTACAAACGAATTTCATTCTTCCAACGCCTCATGTTCAGAAGCCACAGATTAGAGAACCAATCTGCGAAATCTGCGGCTGCTCATTCATAAGGAGTCCTCCAGTTTGTGGGCCAGGGTCAGGATGGCCTGACCGGCGGGTCTATCGCCATTTTCCAGGACAAACGGCCGTCCGCCGTCAGTTGTGCGGGCCAGGAGACCGTCAAAGGGTATTTTGCCCAGATAAGGGATGCCCATCTCTTCGGCAAAGGTTTCGCCCTGGCCGCCGGGAAACAGGTCGCCANNGCGGCCGTAATTGAGCGCCGCACTACCAGATGGGACACCTGGGAAGGAATGGTGACGGCCAGAACGCCGGACAGACCGGGAACCAGTCGCAGCAATGTCTCTAAGCGGTCGGTGCCGGGAGGCATATCAATCAACAAGAAATCGAGGTCGCCCCAGCATGTATCGGCCAGGAACTCCCGCAGGACATTGGCTTCCATCGTGCCCCGCCAGACGAAGGTATCGGCCGCCAGCCCGCCGGGATGCCGCCAGGCTACAGGCGTACCATCCTCTTTCAAAAATAAGTCCATGGACATGACCCGGACGCCGGCCATTCCGACGGCCGGTCTGGCGCCATTTGTCTCAACAACAACCTGTTGGCCGCGGGCGCCCAGCATCGCCGCCGCCGATGGGCCGTGAATATCGGCGTCCAACACCCCGACGGAACGGCCGTTCATCGCCAGGGCAGCAGCCAGGTTGGCGGTCAGGACGCTTTTCCCAACCCCACCTTTACCGCTCATCACCGCCGCCACGAACCGGATTTGTGCCAGACGGGCGGCGACATCCTGGCGTTGGGCCAGCACCTGGCCCAAAACATCCGGTTTGCCGTCCGCTTTACTCACGGCGCGGTGAACCGCCGTTGTCAGTTGGGTTCTCATCGTGCTGAGCCATACCTTTGAAGAAGCCAAACGCGCCTTCACTCTGGGCCTCCCACATCTGGCGAACCTTGATTAACATCTCGTCGGCGACATCGTAGTTGACGGCCGAATGACCATGCTCGCGGGCCAGCGATTCAACCATCTCCCGCACCATCTGCCGCTCAAATTTGGGAACCCGGCTCAAACGCTCCAGGGCGTTGTCGGTCCAGGGCAACTCTTGCAGCGGGCCGTCGTCGCCGGCATACCCCAGCCGCCGGGCGACCTCGATAGTGACTTCCAACGTCACCTCCGGCAGCTTCTTCTCCCGGGCGTAACGTTCCATGGCCAGCATTGCCATTGGACGAATGAAGGGCGGCACTCGCCGGTTGACCCGTTCAATAGCTTCATCCGTCCACGGGAAAACCCGTTCGTGAGGCACGTATTCCTCAATGGGGGAGCGGGCTTTGGCGCGGGCTTCGGCCAGTTTGCGGTCCTCCGCCTCCAGCCCCATGAGGTGTTTGGCCGAGGGCGGCAAAATCCCGCTCAGAGCGCCATATAACAGGTCAAGGGTGATATGCTCAAAGCCCTCTTTGCGAGCATACTCTTCGACTGAGGCTTTGGCCATGGCCTGGGCGAAGGGTGGGGCGCGGAGGATGAGCTTCAAGGCGTCGTCGTCCCATTCCAGCGGCTCTTCCTCGTACTCTTCCAGCATGGGAATGTCAAAGGGCCGGGCATCGGCCGCGCCAACAATAAGGAGATTTGAGGGAATCAGCCGCAGTAAATTATCGGTGTTGGAGCCCATATCGGCCCCTTCGACGTGGTGAGCGCCCCAACGGCCGATAATGACCAGGTCATAGTCGTCTCGCTCGCAGACATCAATTATCTTGGCAAAGGGCTTGCCGACCAACACTTCCGTCGTTATGGGAATGCCTTCATCATTTGCCACCTTCTCGGCCCGCATCAAGTTAGCTTCGCAGACCTTCTTCAGCCCCCGGTCAATGATATTGTTATGGAGTTCTTCCTGTTCCTCAAACTTGAAGACCTTGCCCGCCTGGTAGGAGAGGACGTGACGGATGTTATTGAAGGCGGCGTAATGGTAGAAGGGGTCGAAGGCGGAGACACAATGGACGCTGGCGTCAAAGGTTTGGGCCATCCTCAGCGCCTTGCGTAGGGCTACGAAACAATAGGCTGAACTGTCCACACAGACCAGGATTTTACCACCCTGGAGGCTTCGCTCTTGCTGCTTCATCACCAGCATATCGGTCGTAATCAGGCGGGCAACCCGGGCCGTTACCTGGCCGATGAGGCTGCGTTTCACCTGGCCGATGCCGTGGGCGCCCATAATCACCAGGTCATAATCGCTGGAATTAATGTCCTTGGCCAACTGTTCGTAATGGATGCCTTCCATTAACTTACGCTCTATGTCAAGGTCGTGTTCTTCACCGCGCTTATCGAGTACATCCAGGAAGGAGTCGGAAATGAGAATCAAGCCGGTTTCAATTAATTTGTCGTGAATCCGGCGTTGCCGAGCGATTTCTTTATCGGTTTGGAAACGGGCCGGCAGGCCGACCTCCAGCTGGCGGAAGCGGTCATCGTGAAGCCGGGCGGCATAGACGTGGTTGCCGACCAACTTCGTGTCCCAGGCGCGGGCAAACTCGACTCCCCAGTGAATGCCTTCGTGACACAATTCGGAGTTGTCGGTCGGGATAACAGCTTTTGTATATAGCGGGCCGGATTCCCATTCCCTGGTTGGGGCAGTTTCGGCCGTTTCCTGTGCTTCGATGACGTTTTCCATAATTATCTCCTGTTGGTTGGGTAATTTGGTAATTGGTAAATAGTAGCTGGTCAGGTTTTTCCCAATTACAAATTAAGAATCACACATGGTAAAGTAATAGATAAATCGCAACCCCGCTGACCGAGACGTAAAGCCAGAGCGGCAGCGTCCAGCGGGCGAGCCGGCGGTGGCGGGAAAATGTTCCTTGCCGGGCCCGGTAAAGGGTGGTCAGGGCCAGCGGCAAAACGACAATCGCCAGAATAATGTGTGAAATAAGCAAAGGCAGGTAAAGGGAGCGCAGCCAGGCCGGGCCGTTGAATGTCGTATGGCCGGCTGAAAGATGGTATAAGACATATGAAACCAGAAACAAGGCGGAAAAGGCGAAGGCGGACAACATACTAAGGCGGTGGAACCTGACCTGGCGGCGGCGGATGAAAAAATATGCGGCCAAAAGAAAGAGAGCGCTTAAACCATTCAATGTGGCGTTTAGGTGGGGTAGCCAGCTAAGGTCGAGGCGGTTCGGCCGTATAAAACTTCCTCTCGGCGCGATCATCAACAAGGCGACCACCAGGATGACCAGTAAAGAAACTGCCCCAATTACCCAAACGGCGTACCTCTCTCGATTGGCGATGGCTGCCCGTTCAACGTTCAATCTTACTTTTCCTCCAAGTTTTATCCACAGTTTCTACAGCGAGCGGTCGGCCATGAAGATAATCAGCATAATCAGGACCAGGATGAGGGGAAAGCCGCCGACAATGGACAGGATGCGGTGGTCGTAGCGCAGGTGCATGAAAAACAACGCGACCAACGCCGCCTTGGAAGCGGCCAGCAGCAGCAGCACAGCAATTTGGAGCGTCTTGTCAATTTGTAAAGCGGCAACGCCGACCTCAACGGCCGTCAACACTGCCAGCCCGACGAAGACCTGGATATACGGCCGTTTTTTCTCATGGCTGTTTGTTGTCATTGGTAATCCTCTTGTAACGCGATTTGCCAAACTTGTGATGAACACAGTCGAATCATCGCGCTACGCTCAAATCAAGTACAAAATGGTAAATAAGATAATCCAAACCAGGTCCACAAAGTGCCAGTAGAGGCCGACCAGTTCAACGCCCTGGTGGTCCTGAGTGTAGCCGCCGCGAAAGGCCTTGATCGTTACCCACAAGACCCAGAGGACCCCGACCGAAACATGCGCCCCGTGGAAGCCGGTCAGGGTGTAAAATGTCGCCCCAAACAGGTTGGTTGATGGTTCGATGCCTTCATTTAATAATTCTTGCCACTCAAAAGCCTGAATACTGACAAAGATGATGCCCAGAACGGCCGTCGCCAGCAGCAGGAACCGAAATTTATCGTCGCCTCGTTCCACCCTGTCAAAAGCCAGCACCATCGTCACCGAACTGACAATCAGGATAAAGGTGTTGGCGGCCACCAGGGGCACGTTCAATACTTCAGAAACTACCGGCCAATCGGCGCTGCTGAAGCGAATAGCCAGGTAAGCGACAATCAGCCCGGCGAAAAACATAATTTCAGAGGCCAGGAACAACCAGACGGCAAATTTCTGAGTCGTTACACCCGGAAAAGGTTGTTCTACGGCCGAATCAGTTGTAGTGGTTGTGATAGCAGACATTATGTATCCTATATCTTGGTATGTGGGACAAATTGGTAATTTGTCGAGGTAATTTGTTAAATTGCCCTACCATCAATCCCCGGCCATTTGCGGGACCGGTTGGGCGGCAGCCCCGTCCAGACTTCGATCCTGGGGCAGGTAATCTTCAGAGACGTCGGGCGAGGCGTATTCATACGCCCCCCGGTAAACGACCGGAATAGCGTGAAAGTTTTCGTGGGGTGGCGGTGAGGCGGTAGCCCATTCCAGGGTATTGGCCTGCCAGGGATTTTCGGCCGCTTTCCGCCCTCGGACGAGCGACCAGGCAAAATTCACCACCAGTATCAGCTGGGCCAAACCCAGCACATAGGCGCTGATAGTCATAAACTGATTCATGGGTTGCAACGAGGCCAGGTAATCGTAGTTGTAGGGGTCGGCCAGGCGGCGGGGCATGCCGTTGGCCCCTAAAATGAACATCGGGAAGAACACCAGGTTAAAAGTGATAAAGGTAAAGATAAAATGGAGCTTGCCCAGGCGTTCGTTCATCATACGGCCGAACATCTTGGGGAACCAGTAATAAATACCGGCAAAAGCCCCAAAGAGGCTGCCGCCAAACAGGACATAGTGAATGTGGCCCACAATCCAGTAAGTGTCATGGATGAAAATATCTACCGGGGTTGCAGCCGAAAAGACGCCCGACAGCCCGCCGATAATGAACATGGAGACAAAGGCAATGGCGTTGAGCATCGGCGTCGTGAACTGGATACGGCCGCCCCACAGCGTCCCCAGCCAGTTAAAGGTCTTGATGGCCGAAGGCAGGGCAATCATCATGGTCGAGGTCATGAAGGTGATGCCCAGCACCGGGTTCATGCCGCTGACAAACATGTGGTGGCCCCAGACGATGAAGCCCAGCCCGGCAATGGCCATGATGGAGTAGACCATCGGCCGGTAGCCGAAGAGCGGCTTGCGGGCAAAGGTCGAGAGGACATCGGACGTGATGCCCATCGCCGGCAGAATCATAATGTAAACGGCCGGATGGGAGTAGAACCAGAAGACGTGCTGCCACAAAATCGGGTCGCCGCCGCCTTCGGCCAGGAAAAAGTGGGTTCCAATCCCTCTATCCAACATCAGCATTATTAGTCCGGAGGTTAAAACCGGGGTCGCCAGTAAAACTAGCACAGCGGTGATAAACAAGGCCCAGATGGTCATCGGCAGGCGGAACATCTTCATCCCTTTGGCCCGCAGCATCAGGATAGTGGTGATGTAGTTAATGGCCCCCATCAGGGATGAGGTGCCGACCAGCAGCAGGCTGATTAACCACAATGTTTGCCCTGTCCCAGAGCCTGGAACCATCTCCGGCAGGGCGCTCAAGGGCGGATAGGAAGTCCAACCGGCGGCGGCCGTTCCCCCCTCTACGAAGAAAGCCGACAGCATCACCACAAAAGCCGGAACCATAAACCAGTAAGAAAGCATATTGAGCTTCGGAAAAGCCATGTCCCGCGCCCCAATCATTAAGGGAATCAGGAAATTGCCAAACGCCCCGGACAGGATGGGAATAATCACGAAGAAAATCATGATGGTTCCGTGCATGGTGACTATAGCGATGTAGGATTCCGGCAGCATAACGCCCCCGGATTCTGGAAAGAAGCCGGGAATTTCCTCAAAAGGCCAGGCCAGTTGGGTGCGAATCAACATTGCCAGCGAGCCGCCCAGCACGGCGAACAACAGGCTGGAAATGAGAAATTGAATGCCGATGATTTTGTGGTCGGTCGAGAAGATATATTTGCGCCAGAAACTTGTCGGCGCCTGGTGTACCTCATGACCATCTTTTGAAGGGGTAGTTGTGTCTGTACTCATCCTCATTCCTCGTTTTCTTACAGAAGTCAGGCTTTTTGAGTGAGCAAAAAGCCTGACTTCGACACTCTCTAACGCGAGGCAATCTCCGCCAGCCAATCCTCAAAAGTCGCCTCGTCCTCTACCGTTAAAAAGCCCCGCATCCGGTAATGGCCCAGGCCGCACAATTCGGCACAGGCGATCTCGAACTCGCCGGTTTCGGTGGCCTCAAACCAGAAGCGGATGTCACGGCCGGGAACGGCGTCCTGTTTGACCCGCAGAACCGGCACAAAAAAGCTGTGAAGAACATCCCTGGAGGCGAGATTGACAATGATTTTGCGGTTGGCCGGTACATGCACGACGTTGGAAGGAGCTTCAATGTCATCATCGGTGTCAAGACGGCCGTCCGGCCCTGGATAGGTAGCAAACCATTCAAACTGCTCCGCTTCCAGGTTGATTACCAGCGACTCAGATTCGGCCGGTAATTCCTGTTTGATCTCGCGCCAGGTGCTTGTCTGGTAAACGGCCAGACCAAAGAACATCAACCCCGGAATAACCGTCCAGAGTATTTCCAGCCGGCGGTTGCCATGAACATACGTTGCCTTGCCATCCCCCCGGTGGCGGTAGCGTATCAGGAAGTAAATAAGGACCGCCTCGGTCAGAACGAAAGCAACACCGGTGATTACCAGGATCAGGGTATAAAGAGAGTCAATCTCGCCGCCGAAGGTGGAAATATTATCTATGCCCATGGCCGTTATCCGCCTTCAAAGGTGAAATCGGCCGTTGCCGATTCACTCTCACCGACCGTCACGTTTATCGTTTGGGTTCCATACAATTCGTGCCAGGCTTCAATCTCATAGTCACCCGGCGGCAGGTTGGGCAGTTCAAAAGAGCCGTCGCTGCCGGTGACCGCAAAATAGGGATGGTCAACAACGCCGATGTAAGCCGTCATCCAGCCATGAACGTCGCAGCCGACCGGGACCATAATTTCGGCCGCCGGGAAGGAGCGTTCCGTTTCCATGTCCTGGTTGGGCTGGCTGACATTGAAAGAGCGGCTGTTGGTTGGTTCGGGGTGGATGTTGTGCAAGACATCATCGCTATTCCGGATAAGAAGGGTCTGGTCAGTCTGGACGCCGAGCACATGGGGTTCGTAGCGACAGCCATTTTGGTCTAAAACAACCGGTTCGGAGGGAGTGGAAAAGGTCATTCCCTCCAGGCCTGTTTTCACATAAACGAAGACGTTCGCCAGCGTCCCATTATCGTTGACGACGACCTCCTGGGTGAACGGCCCTTCGCTATATTGCTCCATGCAGGTTGGCTCAGCATCCATCTGGATCAATTCCGGTTCAGGCGCAGTTCCAGTAAAGTTGATCGTGCCGGCGATGCTGCCGGCGGTAGCCGGGTCTATCTCGGTTGCTGCTTCCCCACCGCCGTCACCGTTCTCGCCGCCATTCTCGTCGCCCCCTCCGCCACAGGCGGCCACAAAAAGACAAACCAAAATCAACATCCAGGGTAAGATTTGACGAATCCGCATACCAGTCCTCCTATTGAATCTCTAATTGTCTACGAAAAGTATAAGTGGAAACCTCCCAGGCATCCGGGTTAATATTCTTGAGGCACTCCCGGATAATCTCCCGCTGGGTCGGGGACAGCGTCGCGATCGGTTCGGTGTTGGTCCGGCTCGCTTCGCTGACGAAAACACGGCCGTTTTCCCTATCAAGCTGCCAATGGGCCACCCCTAAAGCATAGTAGCCTCGCAGCTGCCCATAAAGCGCGTAGCCGGAGACGATTACTTTTGTATATTTTTCTGTAGCGGTTGGCGGCGCTTCCCCATTATCTACCCACTCATATTCATCCAGCCAGACAGGAACAATCCCCTCAGAAATCAAGGCGTCATTATGAAAGATAAGTTGCGTACTCCACCAAGCCATATGACTTGTTAGCCTCCAGAATTCTGTGCAAAAAACTTTCGCTTTAGGAGCGAATATTTATGAACTGGTTGACTTTTTGGGAGTGGTGCGCCGAACTCGCCAGATGACGAAAAATTCGGCTGCGGCAACAATGATGACTACGATTGGCACCCGGCTGTATTCTATCAAAGGGGTAGGAGATAGCAAATAAAGCTGGGACCAGGTAGTCAATCCAACGTCTGTTCCAGCTTCACCGGCGAAGCCGTCCCAGACCATAAAAGAGATAGGGATAAACCGGTCAGTCTCAAAGTCTAAATCACCGGCCTGATTGGTTTGTAACGGCCGTCGAACCAATAACTGCCATTGACCATCCTGATAACGAGATGCTGTCGTTACCTGCTGCTGGTTGTCGCCCTGGTCGGAAACAGTTTCTACCCCGTTGGCATTCCGCTCGGTGACGGCATCTGTTTCGGCCGACCAATACCACTGGTAGACGCCTCTGGCCGTGTCGCCAAAGTAGAAATACGGCCGTTCGTTCCCTTCTTCCAGGGTTTCCGGGAACTGGAGAGCCAGGGCGTCAACAGCCTCGCCCTCTCGCGTCTCGGTGCGGTCATTCCAGGTCACCAGAAAGGCGATTTCAGAATCATTGTAAAGCGAACGCACCTCCACATCCTTAATAGATGGCTGGTAATAGCGGGGGGCGCGCATTATCTGGCCGGTCAGCGGGTAATAGGCCGGGGTGAGTTCCTCCCAGGCCGGGTCATCCGGGGCTGAAGGCAGGGAACCATCAACCTTTTCGGCCGACACCAGAACGGCCGGATCCGGCGCTTCTTCAGGGGATAGGGAAAGAACATAGTTGACCAGATGCCAGGTGTCATCCTCTGACACGCCCTCGGCAAAGGAAGGCATCGGGCTGCCGGTCAGGCCCGTTCGCAGCCGCAAATAAATATCCTCCGCCTCGCCGCCGCCCCGGAAAAGCCAGGGCCGGGTCAGGTCGGTCGGGAAGGTAACAAAACCGGCGTTATCGGTCAGCTCAAAAGCCGAGGGGCCGTCGCCTCGCCCGCCCCGGCCATGACATTGGAAACATTCAATCTCCTCCTGGTAAAGCAACCGCCCCTGTTCAATGCTCTCATCCGATGGGCTGATGCGGCTTGGAATTTCGATGGGCGTCGCGCCATATCCTTCCTGGCTGAAGAAACGGCCGAACCCCTGAATATAATCGGCCACCGCCTCCATCTCAGACTCGCTCAAAACCCCTTCCCAGGCCGGCATTGAAGAGCCCGGCATTCCCTCAGAAATAACCTGTACCATATCCTCTTGCGACGGGAATTCATCTCCAACGGTAGACTTTATCTTATATTCATCACGGGTGAAATCACGGGGCTTGATAAAGAAATTTTCCGCACCCGGTCCCTGCCCGTCGCCGTTAAGGCCATGACAGGCGGCGCAGCGTTCTTCATAAATCTGCTGCCCTTGCGAACTGTCTTGAAGGGCGGGCGCGGCCGAAGCTTCCGGCGTCCCGGCCACAACCAGGAGGAAAACGGCCGAAAGGGCGATTATTCCGAGCAGTCCAAATCCAGTCCGGCGCGACATGTTCATCATTCCGAAGTTGCCCTTTCGGCCGGGAAAATATTTGGTCCGGCGCCATGATAAAGATAGGCAATGACCTGCCACATTTCGGTTACGGTTAATTCATCTTCCCAGGCCGGCATGGCCGAATTCCAGGGCGTGCCTTCTACCGGTAGACCCGGCCCGCCTTTGGCCACCCGCCAGAAGACATAGGACTCCGATAGCTGGGCGATGGTGCCGGAGTCGGTGAAGTTGGCCGGGCGGGGCCGCAATCCGTCGGCGAACATCCCTTCGCCGTTCAAAGCGTCGCCATGACAAAAAACACAGTGGGTGATATAGATTTCATGGCCGGCTTCAATATCGGCCGTTGCCACCTCGCCGTTTTCTCCCCGCAGCGGGTTTCGCAACCCCTGGAGGACAAACTGCTCACCGCCAACAGTGATAGTCCCCGGGTCGGCCGGATGAATTGAGCGCAGCCCGGCCGGGGCGGTCACTGTGGCGCTTATCTGGAAAAAGGTAAACAGACCGGCCAGCAAGGGTACGGCGACCAGGAGAACTCGCCGCAAAAGCACCACCCGCCGGTTCTCCTGTTCGACAACCAGGGTCCGTAAGGGGGCCTTGAATTCCTGCCAGGCGGCCTCATTGGCGGAAACGAACAACAACAACACCAGAGCCACTATCGGCATATAAATAGTCCACAAAAGGTGGGCCGGGACGGGGGCGGCTACTCCCGTAAAAATTGTGGAAAGTATTGGAATACCGAACTGGAAAAATAAATAGGCCAGCAGCAGGACGGCCAGGTATTGGGCCAGTTTATGCTTAAAAATAGTGTTTATCGAGGTCACGGCCGTTTCCTATTCCAATGCGAAACCTCCCGGAGGCTTGATGCTTTTAAGCCAGGGTCATGCTCAATTAGCCTCCGGGAGGTTGTTGCTTGAAACATTATCAAAATCTCGTCGTCGTATTATTCTAATCCGCTCAGAAAATTTACCAGGGTCTCCAGTTGGGCCGCTGTCAGGCGGCTGCCGAAATCTTTGGGCATCACCCCGGCAGCACAGGGGGCGGATGGACAATCTTCGGCTATCGTCGCGTCGGGGTCGAGTATGGATGTGCGAATCTCTTCGGCCGTTAAGCGGCTGCCGACCGCCGAAAGGTCCGGCCCGACCACACCTTCCGCCCCGACCGCCTCAATGGTATGGCAGGCGGCGCAGCCTAGCTCGGCTATGATTTCTTCGGCCGTCGTGCCGGCCACCCCAACCCCGCCACCGGAAGGGGCCGCTTCCGCTTCGGCTTCCTCGGCCGATAGACTGACCGTAATCTCACCGCCCTGGCTCTGTAAAAAAGCAACCAGGGCCGTAACTTTGCCCGGCCCCAACGTTTGCATCATCGTTTGAGGCATGATGCAGTCATAGCCCTCGACCACGTAGGCGCAGGGGTCAACGATAGCTTCGTGGATATAGTCTTCGGCCGACTGGCCCGGTACCCGCTCAGCGGCGCTGGCTCCAATCCCAGCCAAATCGGGGGCGCGCAGCCCTTCCCGGCCAATGGCATGGCAGGCCAGACAGCCCGCCTCCGGGCTTTCAAATACCTCGCCGCCCAATGCCGCCAGCTCCTCACCGGAAAGGTCGCCGGATATTTCCAATTGTTCAGGCGCAGGGGATTCAACCTGGGGGATCAACGAAGCAAAGCCGGCGATGACAACGACGACGAGAATGACGAATGCCGCAACTTTTAGGGAACTTTTCATGGATTAATCAGCAGCAACAGGTTCCGATTGCAGCCCGGCGGTCGACCCGGGAACTGGTTCCTCAATAGCAGCCTCCTTTTTCTGACCCAGATTGCCCAGCCAGAAAATGAAGGCAACTAATCCAATAAACAACAACACACAGACAGAGATAACCCTGGCTGCGAAGCCAAGAGTAGGGGAAAAGGCATCTACCGAGGTGTCCTGGATGACCTGGTAGACGTGCCAGTGCTGGCGAATGGCGTTCCGGGCATAGCCCATCAACCCCATCAACCAGGTAAAGGTGACAGCCAGCAAGATGAGAATGTATTGGGAGCGGACCGGCATTTTGCCCCAACGAATAGCCCCAAAATTGGGGGCGCCCTGATACAGCAGGATGTCAATCGCGCTCACCGAAATTAAAGCGGACAGGACAGCCAGTACCTGGTAAATGGAAAAACCGATGCGGACAACGGCTT
>JABAOG010020280.1_pt1 | contig 14545 bp, 11 predicted proteins | sample 7062131 | NCBI WGS metagenome assembly JABAOG01 (sample SAMN14538629, study PRJNA623070) | marine sediment metagenome | biome: marine biome [ENVO:00000428]; feature: marine pelagic biome [ENVO:01000023]; material: deep marine sediment [ENVO:00002113] | place: India: Arabian Sea | collected...
GCGCCGACGGGGGCGGGTGCGGCGGCGGTGGCGGGTGCGGTCGAGACGGTGTGCATGGCGGACACGGAGGGCGCGGCGGGCCCGTGGCTGGCTGCCCCGTGGCCGGTCCGGGAATGCACCCGCGGCGACGGCGCCCCGACCACGACCAGCGCCGGCGGCTCGCCGCGCGTCGCGCGCCAGCGCTCGCGCACGCGGTGCAGGAAGTCGATGTTCTTGCGCGGATCGCCGTCGCCGACGGCGAGCAGGTAGCGCGATGGCACGCCGAGGCGCTCGCGGAGGCGCCGGGCCGCCGCCTCGTCGGCGGGCCGGTCGAACGGTTCGACGCCCTGTCGCACCACGGCGATTCGATCCGCATCGATCCCGAGCGCCGCGGCCACATCGCCGCGCGCCCACTCGGAGACCGTGACCAGGGCGGCAGCGGACCGTGCCGCTCGTCGCTGCACGTGGCGGTACCACGTGCGGAACGCGCGGCCGAACCATTCGGGGCGGGTCAGCGCGAGAGCGTCGTGGATCACGACCACGTGCGGGCCGCCCGCGAGCGGCGCGGTGTTGGCCGGGTGCAGGACGACGTCGCAGCGCGCCTCGCGTGCGCGCCGAGGCAGCTCGAGCTGCTCCCACGCGTGCCCGGCGAGCCGGCCGTGCGACACGCGCACGCCGGCTCGCGCCGCGTCGGGCGCCGCGGCGCCACGCGGGAGGAAGAGCGTGACGTCGTCGGCGAGTTCCGGCAGTCGCGCCGCGACTTCGCAGGCGAAGCGCTGCACGCCCGTCGGCCGCGCGGCGAGGAACCGGCCGTTCAGACCGAGGCGCACGGCACCCAGCCTGCCGGGGTCGCTGGCGTGTCCCGCGCGTGCCGGACCGGGTCGGCGCCGGACCGGAGCCGGCGGACCGTACCGGGCGTCCACCCCGCTCCCGGCGTTTGACGATCCGCCGCCGCGCGGCGATTATGCCGGGGAAGGTGCCCGCCGGCGAGCGTTCCGGAGCCTGTCATCGTGATCCACACCCGATCCGAACCTCTCCCGTTCGACGCGCTCGATCTCCCGGCCGCGACGATCGCGGCGCGGTTCCGCTGGGCCCGCGAGCGCGGGCACCCCATGTACCTGTGGCCGGAGGTCCCCGTCGCCGAGTGGCGCGCGGCGCTCGACGAGGTCGAGCGGGTCGCCGCGGCGCTCCTGGTGCAGCCCACCCATGCGCCCCTCGCACGACCCACGGAAACGGCGCCGACGCTCGCCGGCCGCGCACCGCTCGCGCGGTCCGACGAAACGGTGTCCGCGCGCGTCCCCGGGCCCGTACGGCTCGCCCCGTCGCACGGAACCCTCGCCCTGAGCGTCGCCGGTTACACCTCCGGGCTCGGCCCGTGGCTCGGCCACGCGCTCGAGGCCGGCCGGCTCGAGGCGGAGGGCGAGGCCGGCGCGCTGCTGCGCCTCCATCTCGAGCACGCCCGGGCGCGGGCGCGACGCCTCGAGGCCGAGCTGGGCCGCGCGCTCGACGCACTCGCCGGCGTCGGGATCCCGGCGACGGCGCTGAAGGGCGCCCACACCGCGCGCGAGTACTTCCCCGAGCCGGCGACCCGGCCGGCCGCCGACATCGACCTCGCCGTGGCCGAACCCGACTTCGCGACGGCCGAGCGCGCCCTCGAACGCGCGGGATACACGCTGCGCCTGAGACAGCCGAGGCCGCGCCAGTCCACTTGGGTCCCGCGCGGCGCGCCGACCCGGCCCCGGTCGCTGGCGCTCGTGCACGCCGAGGACCCGTACACGCTCGACCTGCACGCCTCGCTCGAGCGCGACTTCTTCGGCGTGCGGACCGTCCGCTTCGGCCCGCTCGACGCAGTCACCCGGCCGTGGCCCGAGTTGCACCCGGCCGCCCGCGTCCTCGACCAGCCCCTGCTCCTGGCCTTCCTGGCCGTGCACGCGTCCCAGGGGCTGCACAACCTGACGCTGCTGCGGCTGGTCGAGACCGTGCTCGTCGCGCGCACGGACACGGACGCCGGCCGGCTGCGCTGGCCGGACCTCGTCGCCTGCCTCGAGCGCGCCGATGCGTTGCGCTTCGCCTGGCCCGCGCTCGCACTGGCCGAGCGGCTGGCGCCCGGGACCGTGGAGCCGGACGCCCTCGCCGCGCTCGCCGCCGCGGCGACGCCGCGCATGCGGCGCGTCCTCGCCGGACTCCGGCCCGCCGACGCACAACGCCCCGAGCGCTTCACCCTCGACGAGCGCCTCATGTGGGCGCGCGGGCCGGTCGAGCACGTCCGCCGCGCGCTCTACATGATCTGGCCGCTCTGGGTCGGCGCGTCGTTCGGCGAGCTGCGCCGGATCTACGCGGAGCGGCTGCGCCGATTGCTGCGCCGCGCGGTCGGCTGGCGCGGTGGCGGCCGCCCGCGACGCTAGCGTGATCGGCGCTCGCGTCCCGAAATCGCTCTGCCCCCGGGTTCGCCCGCGGCGCGCCGCCGGACCCCGAACGGATCGGCCAGCCGCGCGCCGCGCCTCGCGTCACGCGAAGATCCGCCCGCATTCCGGCGCCAGGTCGAGCACGCGCCGTGCGACGGTCGCGAGCGGCCGGGCGACCCGCTTCGTCGTGGTACCCACCCGCAACTCCTCGGTCGCGACCCCGCAGCGTTCGAACAGCGGGGTGAAGCGCTCGTCGCCGAGGCGCGGCTCGCCGCCGACGAGGACCAGGTCCACATCCGCCGCGCTCGCCTCGAGGGCCGGGCGCCGGAGCGCGACCAGGTCCGCCGGCGCGCCGGGCGCGAGCGTCGGCGGCGGGAGGCCGAGCCGGCGGGCGGCGGTCGCGCCGACCGCGTCGAACAGGCGTGCGTCGTCGAGCACGCCGAGTGCGCGCGCGGCGCGCAGCTCGTCGAGCAGCGTGCCGTCGCCCGTCAGCAGGGAGTCCGAGCCGAGCAGCACGTCGACGCCCGGCGCCAGCAGCTCCGCCGGCGCCGTGCGGCCGAAGAGGAACCGGTTCGACGTGGGGCACCAGACCACGGCGGCCCCGGCCCGGCGCAGCCGCCGGATCCCGTCGGCATCGGCGCCGACCACGTGCACGGCGAGAACCCCGTGGTCGAGCGAGCCGCGCCCGTCCAGCTCGCGGACCTCGTCGGCGGCCTCGCGGCTCGTCCCTTCCGCCAGGTGGATGCACAGCGGCCGGCCATACAGCGGCGGCCCGCCGTCGGCCGCGGCCGCGAGGTCGGGGTCGAGGCCGAGCGAGTGCACGGCACGGGTCCTGACGACCCGGACCGGGAACCCACCCTCGAACGCCGGCTCCCACCGGTCGTGGTGGACCACGCCGGTCACGCCGCCGAGCAGGTTCTTGAGCGCGCCGAACCGCAGCGCGTCCCGCCGGTCGAGCGCCCGGCACCGGGCGACATCGTCGCGCCAGCGCTCGTGCAGGTCGCGCCCCCACGCGTACGCGTCCGGGTAGGGCGGCGCGCCCAGCCGCGGGTAGTGGTTGCGGTGCAGGTGGTCGTGCGCGTTGACCAGACCGGGCCGCGGCTCGGCCGGTCCGAGCTCGACGGTGAAGTCGCCGCGCGCGTCGGCGCGCGCGATCCGTCCGTCCCGGATCGCGACCGCCGCGCCACTCGCCGACACCAGGCGGTACCTCATCGTACGAACCGAAGCGCCAGCACGAGCGGCAGCCCTCGCTGCGCCTCGTAGCGGGCCGGCGCGCCGGCCCGCTCGTAGAGCGGCCGGACCTCCGGTCCGACGACGGCATCGCGCCGGGCATCGAGCGCGAACCCGACGAGGCCGGCCGCGCGCTCGTGGTCCTCGGGATCGTGCACGTGGTGCTCGACCGTGCGGAGCCGGCCGTCGACGTCCCGGAAGGTCCNNAAGTCGGTGACCACCAGGCACGCGCCCGGCCGACTCACGCGCGCCAGCTCGCCATAGAGCGCCGCGAGCGCGGGCAGGTGCCCGGCCACGAGCCGGCACCAGACCACGTCGAACACGCCGTCGCGGAGCGGCAGCGCCGTCACGTCGCCGGCGACGAGCGGCGGGCCGGCGGGCCGCAGCGCGCGGCCGGCCTCGAGCATCGCGGGCACCAGGTCGACGCCGACGGCCAGCCCCGACCCGACCGGCGGCGCCAGCCGACGGCCCGTGCCGCACCCGGCGTCCAGCAGCGCCCGGGCCGCGGCCGGGGGCGTGAGCTCCGCGACGGCACGGTCCTCGAGCCGCGTGACGACGTTCNNTCCCGGGCGGGGAGCGCGGGGTCGGTCCGGCTCATCGCGACCTCCCTGCCCGGGGGATGCGGGGGCCGGCGGGCCCACCCGGGCCTCCGGTCTTGCCATCGCGGAGCCGTGCGTGTAAACGTAGGCGCGGCGGCCACCCGAATCGAGTCCCCACCAGGAGCCCGGCCGCACGCCGCGGTCCAGCGCGGCGCGGGCGACGGGCGGCCGCGGCGGGCGGCCACTCGTGGACGCGGCCGATGGCCAGGGGGTGCACGTGCGTACGATCCGGCGAACCGATCGCGACGGAACCGGCCCGGCCAGATGGCCGCGTAGCGCGTGGCGCCCGTCCGTGCGGCGGGCGGTGGCGACCTTCATCGCGGTGGTCCTGCTCCACGGCGCGTGCGGCGATGGGCCATCGGCGCCCGAGTTTCGGCCGCCGATCGAGCTTCCCCCGGACCTCGCCGCCGTCACGTTCGTCGCCGAAGGACGGCCCACCGCGCCGTACACCCTCCTCGAGATCCGCCAACAGGAAGGGTTCCGCGGGTTCGTCGCCGTGAACGGCGATGGCCGGACCGTGTGGTTCTACCGGACCGCCGGCAGCCCCCTGGGCGCCACGCGTCGCGCGAACGGCAACTTCGTCTTCCTGGACCACGAACGCGGGCTGCTCGAGGTCACGGTCGCGGGGGACGTCGTGCGCGAGCTGGCCCAGGAGGCACGCCCCGGCCGCTTCATCCACCACGACGTCACGGCGACGCCCCGCAACACCATCCTCTTCATCGCCGAGGACGCGCGGCCGTGGGGGGACAGCCTCCTGACCGGGGACGCGGTGTGGGAGTGGAGCCCGGAGAGCGGTGCCGTCGTGCGGCGCTGGAGCGCCTTCGACCACCTGGATCCGGATGCGGACCGGGGGTCGCGCTCGCGGGCATCCGATTGGCTCCACGCGAACTCGCTGTCCGTGGGCGCCCGCGGCAGCGTGCTGCTCAGCCTGCACTTCCTCGACCAGGTCGTGTCGATCGCGCCCGACTTCGGCGGCCTGGACTGGCGGCTCGGCGGCGTCGGCGCGACGATCGCGGTGGACGACCCCTTCTCCGGGCAGCACACGGCAGCGGAGATCGAACCGGGTCGCGTGCTGCTCTTCGACAACGGCTTCGATCGGGTCGACGAGCCCTACTCCCGCGCCGTCGAGTACGAGCTGGGCCAGGAGACGGCGCACAAGGTCTGGGAATGGAGGCCCGAGACGGACAACTGGGCACGAGTCATCAGCTCGGCGCGGCGCCTGCCGAACGGGAACACGCTCGTGGCGTTCGGCACGCGGAGCGACCCGGCTCTGGGCTCGACCGGCCCGATCGAAGTCTACGAGGTGACGCGCGGCGGTGACGTGGTCTGGCATCTCGTGCTGGGCGGCGAGATCGGCTCGATGTATCGGGCGACGCCGCTCTTCGAGTTCTGACACGAGCATCGAGGGAACCCTCGCACCCGGAGGTACGGGGCACGCGGGCGCCCGTTCGACGACCGTGCGCCGCAACGACGCTCCGTGCCACGACCGCTTTCCCGGCCCGCTCACGGCACCTCTCGCGCCGTGCGCTCGAGGTGCACCAGTACGTGGTCAGCGAGCAGGGCCAGCGGCGCGGTGAGCAGACGATCGACGGCCGCGAGCGCGGTCACCAGGCGAGGAAACCGCGAGATCCCGGGCTCGGCCGCGCTCGGCGGGACGAGGATCCCGATCCCGCGGATGCGTCGCAGCCGGAAGTACGGCGCGAACGACCGTGCCACGTCCCGGGGCGAGGGGTACCGGACCGTGAAGTGCTCGCCGCCGAGGCGAGCGGGTGCCGGCCCGCTTCGGAAGCGGCGAAACGCCGCCTTCGGATCCCGGCGGAGCAGCTCCACGACCACTTCGCCGGCCGCACACGGGCCGAAGACCACGAGGGCGCAAGCGGCGCCGGGTCGCAGGAGCCTCGCCAGCGGGACGGCGACGTTCGCGAGATCCGGCACGCAGTTGAACGCCGCGAAGTTCGAGTACGCGCCGTCGTACGGCGCGGCACCGAGCCGCCACGCCCGCTCGGCGAACGCGTCGAGCTCCTCCAGCACCGCCTGTTCGACCGGAACGCGCTCACCGTAGCCGGCCCGTCGGAGCTTCTCCGATGCGCGGTCGACCATCCGTGGCGATCCATCGGTGAGCGTCACGTGATAGCCGCGCTCGAGGAGGAACAGCGCGTCGTCGCCGGTCCCGGCTCCCAGCTCGAGCAGCCGGCTCCCCGCCGGGAAGGCCTTCAGCAGGTAACGCCGGACCGCGCTGCGCTGCGCGGCAACGCTGCGCCAATCGCCGAAACGCTGATCGAAGCGGTCGGCCGTCCGGTCGAAGGCGCGGACGGCTGGGGGCAGCGCGCGGGGCGCGGCGGAGAGGGGTGGCGTGATCATGGGCGGTCCATCCGGAATGCGGTCAGGCTCACGTGCCGGCACCGGGTATGTCAATGACGGTGTCGGTATTGAGCTCGGTGATTCGGACGCATGGCCTCGTAGATGTCCAGCACGAGGCGCGCGGTCCGGTCGGCGTCCTCGGCTACGGCCCGCGCCTGTGCGGCGGCGGCGATCCGCAGGCGGCGGGGGTCGTCGGCCAGGAGGGCCGCGGTTTCACGAGCGAGCAGCGCGGCATCTCCTACGGGCACGGCGACCGCGGCATCGGGCGCCCAATCGGCAATGTGGCCGACTGCCGTGCCGACCGTCGGCACGCCCGCGACGGCGGCCTCGAGCACCACCACCGGGTCGGCCTCGTGGCGCGACGACACCAGCAGCAGGTCCGCCGCTTCGACCAGCGGACGCAGACGGCAGTGGGGCTGGAAACCGTGGAACGTGACGACATCGTCGAGACCGAGCTCGGCGGCCATGCTTTGCACGGTCCCGCCGAGCGTATCCCCTCCCGCGATGTCCAGCCGGAACTCGACGCCCAGCTCCCGGAGCGCCCGCGCCGCCTGCAGCAGCGTGCCCTGGTCCTTGACGCGATTCAGGCTCCCGACGTGCAGCAGCCGGGCCGGCGCGTCGGGCGGGCGCGGCCGCGGCGCGAGCGGCGGCCAGTGAGCCAGCGAGACGCCGTACGGTAGGCGCTCCGCAGCGATGCCGAGCGCCGTCGCGGAGCGCAGCATGGCCGAACTTGGCACGGTCACCCGGCTGGCGCCGCCGACCGCGAGCCGGAGCGATAGTCTTCCCTGCCACCGCCCGCGCGCACCGAACCCGATCTCCGGCAGCGCGGCCAGGTCGCCGCCGGTGAGGTGCGTGAGGACCGGCCGCCCGATGGCACGCCCGATCGCGGCGGCCACGACGCCGGGCCCCGCACCCCAGACCGCGTGCAGCACATCGAATGGCCGGCGGCGGTGCGTGGCGAGAATCGCGGCCGCCGCACGGAGCCGGTGCGGGCGCGAACCGATGTTGTGCACCGTCGCGCCCAGGAGCGGGTACTGCGAGGGCCGCGGTTCCTGGTGCAGCGCGAACACGTGCAGCTCGTGCACGCGCGCGAGCCGCTCGATGAGCCAGAGCAGGCATGGGATGACGCGGTGCGTGCCGCTCCTGTCGACGCCGCCGGGAACGATCAGGGCAGTCTTCACTCGTGGACCCGAGGTGCATGCTCACGGGCGTGCGCGCGAAGCGCACGGTACGCGGACCGCAGCTCCTCGGCCAGCGCCCGAAACGACAGCGCGCCGTCGAAGTGTGCGCGGGCGGCACGTCGGAGCGCGCCGCGGTCCCGGCCCGCCCACTCGATGATCGCGCACGCCATCGCCGTGGCGTCCCCCGGCGCCGAGAGTGCGCCGAGCGCCCCTCCGCCCGTGATCCGACGGTACGACGGGATGTCCGTGACGAGCGGCGTCGTCCCACACGCCAGCGCCTCGAGAACTGCGTAACCACTGCCTTCCATATGGCTCCCCAGCACCAGGAAATCGGCGGCGCGCAGGACGTCCTGCACCCTCTCGTGCGGCAGGGCGCCGAGCAGCCGCACACGTGAGGCGAGCGCCGGATCGCCGGCGAGACGCGCACGGACCGCGTCGAGCAGCGGCGCGTCGGTGTAACAGCACCAGAGCCGGGCATCCGGCAACGCGGGCAGCGCCCGTGAGAGCGCATCGAGCACGGTGAGCGGGTCCTTGTTCGCATCCAGGCGGCCGACCCAGACGAGGCAGGGGTCGCCGTGCAGGCCGGTCGTGTGGCGAGCGGAATCCCGATCGCCCGGCGTGAATCGGCTGGAGGATTCGAGCACCTCGAAGACCGGCAGATCCGCACGGAGGACGCCCGTGGTCATGAACGGCTCCGCCTGCGGCCGCGCCGTAAACGCAACGCCCGCGATCGGCGCGAGTCCCCACCGGTGGATGGGCCGCTTCCTCCGCCCGGGCGGCCGGCTTCCGTGGTCCTGTACCAGGATCGGCACGCCGGGGAGTCCCCGTGCGAGCATNNCACGTGGAGCACGTCCGGCCCGAGCGTGACGGCGCAGCGGAGAACCGGGCGCAGGGCGAGCGCAGGCACGCGTGCGCCGAACGTCGCCACCCGGCGACGCGGTAGACCCGTCCCGACTCCCGGATCGGCCTCGACCGCCCCGCCACCTCGGACCCCCACGAAGTGGAAGGTGACGCCGCAGCGGTCGAGCACCGCGTCCCGGTGCGCGGCCTGGACCACCGTGACCCGGACGCCGTCGCCGTGCGCGGCGCACGCCACGTCACTCAACGTCGGCCAGGCGTCCAGCAACGCTTCCGGCGCCCGTCGTAGGGGATCCACGCCGAAACCGATCTGGACCGCGTGCAAGCGGCCTCCGACGGCGCGACGGCCGGCCATCAACGCGACCTCGCCGCCTTCCGGCCCGGCGTCATCCCGCCACGCGGGTCGGCGGCCGCAGGTGTCCATACGCCTGAGTGTCGTCCTGCACCCGTGCCCACCGGCGCACCGTGCGTAGCAACCCGGGGTTCTCGAATCGACCGGTCCGCCACCGCCGCGCCGCCAGGATCCGGGCCAGCGACTTGCCCCAGCCGGCGGTCTTCGAGTCGTGTAGCGAGGGGAACCGGCTCTTCAGGACCAGCTCGAAGTCATCGACCCGCGCCTTCAACCGACGGTCCAGCCAGGGCGTCTCCGGGTCCTCGTGCGTCATCCACGCCACCCAGCGCGGCTCGATCCACTCTTCGAGCGTGTCCGGAGTGCCGGCCAGCGGGTCGACATCGCCGTACGTACCGCGACGCTGGGGCGTCGGCGTGTAGAAGTAGGTGATCAGCTCCATGGCTGGATTCACGGATTTCAGCTCGCGGATGAAGGCGAGCGTATTCTCGATCTCGCCCTCCGGGTCGTCCGGTCCGCCGAGCACGAACGAGAACTCGGGGATGATCCCGTGCTCCCGCGTGCGGGCCGCGACCTCGAGCGTCTGCTCCGTGGTCAGCTTCTTGTTCATCCGCCGGAGCACCTCGTCCGAGCCGGACTCGGCGCCGAGGAAGACCATCCGAAGCCCGGCGCGCGCGATCCGGCGCCACGTCGCATCCGAGAACCGGAGCAGCGCGTCAATGCGCGCCTCGCACCACCAGGACAGCCCGAACGGCTCGATCCGCTCGCACAGCTCCCGTGCGTGATCTTCCTTCACGAAGAAGTTGTTGTCGTAGAAGTGCACGCCGTCCAGCCCGTGCCGTTCGACCAGGTAGCCGAGGTGAGCCGCCGTACGGACAGGCGATTCGAGCTTCTCGCGACTGCCGAATACCGAGATGACGCCGCAGAAGTTGCAGCCGTATGGACAACCGATGGATGCCTGATAGACGCCCGAGCGCCGGCCCAGGAACGTGGGCATCAGGTAATCGTCCACCGGGACCCTGTGGTACGGCGGCGGCGGCAGATCGTCCGGCCCGATCCACGGCCGCTCCGGGCCGATCACGTGCGTACCGTCCTCATCGCGGAACGCAAGCCCTGCGACCGTTCGCGGGTCGCGCCGGCCATCCAGGACCTCGAGCAGCTCGCGGAACGTGTGCTCGCCCTGGCCACGCACGGCGTAGTCCACGTACAGCGAGTTCAGCACCGGCGTCGGGTAAAGGCTCGGGAAATAGCCACCCCACACGATCGGAAGACGCGGGAACCGCTCCTTGATGCGCCGAGCGAGCGGGACCGCGCTGACCAGTTGCGGCCCTGGCATCACCGTCATCGCGACGAGCTGCACGGGATCGCCGCCCCCGGCGCGCCCCTCGACCCACCGGACAGCATCATCGTAAGGGTCGACGCCGGGCCGGTTGCCATCTACGATCTCCCACGCCACGCCCTCGGGCAACGCGGCGCCGACCGCCATGATGGACAGTGGAAACCGTCGGTTCTTCGGGCGAGTCGCCCGCGGGTTCACGAACAGAATCACGGTACCTTCGCCTCCCAGAGGTCGAAGCGCGACGGCGGGCGGCGGCGCGCGAGCCACGCGATGAACGGCCGCCACTCGTAGCGCCACGGATAGCGCACGCGACGACGCCGCCATGCGAGCCCCAGCGACTCGGAAGCCTCCGCCAGCCGCTCGCGCGTCAGGAACTCGATGAACGGCAGCGCGAGTAGATCGCCGGAGGCGGCACCGAATCGGCGCTCACCATCGCGGTGCTTCTCCTCGACCATCGCCCGCCCGTCCGCCTCCGTCCTGTAAAACGGCGAATCGAGCACGACGATCCGACCGCTCGGCCGCACGACCCGCGTCGCCTCGGCCAATGCCGACCGCAGGTCGAACGCATAGTGCAGAGCGGCGTTGAACACCGCGATGTCGAACGATGCGCCGCATAGAGGCAGCGCCTCGAAGGACGCCGCCACTCGCCCGAACAGCACCGGGACGTGCTCCGCGTACGCTGCCGCGGCGCCCAGGCCATCCACACGGTCCTCCCGGACGTCGACCGCCGTCGCACGGTGCCCCAGGCCGCCGACGCGCCAACAGAGCCAGCCGTTGCCTGCGCCCAGGTCCAGAATGCGCAACGGCCGGCCGATCTCCCGCGCCATCGGCTCGAGTACGGCGGAAACGAAGCGGTCGAACGTGCGGGATCGCACGGCCCACTGCCGCGCCTGCGGGCCGCGCTTCAGATACGGCAGCGCCAGCAGTTCGCCGAGGCCACCCGCACCCCGACCCTCCACCGCCCGGTGCCGCCCGTACGCCGAACGGAATCGCCGCAACCGTGGATCCGCGCACGGGGCGATCGAGCCTTCGGTTCCAGCGCCGGGGCCGCCCACGTCACCGTTCACGGGCACTCCTCCGGCGCGGCCGCCGCAATCGCCCTCCATCTCGGCGCCGGCAACACCCGACCCGGAGTCGCAAGCGCGACGCGCACGATCAATCGGACGCCGTCGCACGGTTGCGATACTCCTCCTGCGCCGAACCCAACTCGCGCCAACGGCGCCCGAAGTCCGCCGGATCGCGCCCCGCGCCGTAGGCCTCGACCTCCTCGTGCAGCAGGTCCCGGATCCGACGGTAGAACTCCGTCGTGTACGTGCCGTGGAACATCATCGCCAGCTCGCCCGTGTCCTCCCAGTTGCGCTTGGCGCCGAGCTGCTCGCGCACCATGTCGTGGAACTTCGTGCCCGGCAGCGGATACGAGACCGACACGCCGATCTCGTCCGGCCGCTCCTCGCGGATCAGGTCGCGCGTCCGAAGCAGATCCTCCCACTCCTCGCCCAGGTACCCGAGCTGGATGAACCAGCCGCTGCGGATTCCCTCCGACCGGAGCGCGCGCGTCGCCTCACGGACCTGCTCGACCCGCGCCCCCTTGTCCATCGCATCCAGGATCTTCTGCGAGCCGGACTCGACGCCCAGCCACACCTCCTCCGCTCCCGCCGCCCTCAGCGCCGCGACCGTCCGCGGCTTCATCAGGTTCACCCGCGACTGCATCATGAACGGCGTCCGCGCCCGGCGGCGCGCGACCTCCTCCGCGAACGCCTCGATCCACTCCGACGTCAGGCCGAAGATGTCGTCCGCGAACCAGATGTGGTCCGGCGCCACCTCGTCCCGCAGCCGCCGCATCTCCTCCGCCACGGCCGCCGGGCCGCGCTGCGCGTAACGCCGGCCGAACAGCGGCTTCGCGCACCAGTTGCAGCCGTACGGACAGCCCCGCGACGTCACNNGCCGACCGTGCGCGCGAACCCACGCATCGCGGTACCGTTCCACGTCCACCAGGTCCCACGCCGGGAACGGCAGCGCGTCCAGGTCTTCCAGCGCCGCCCGCGCCGCGGTCCGCCGCACCCCGCCGCCGTTCCGCCGCAGCGCCAGCCCGGCGACGCCATCCAGCGCCGCGTTCCGGCCGCCCGTCCACGCCGCCGCCACCTCCAGCAGCGTCGGCTCGACCTCGCCCACGATCACTGCGTCCGCGCCCCCCTCCAGGTACGCGTCCGGTCGGTCCGACGCATCCGAGCCGTTCACCACGACCCGGCAACCCCGCGCCCGCGCCGCCTCCACCATCTCCAGCGCCGCCCGGCGCATGCGTAGCGTGCACATCTTCGTCAGGAAGTTGAAGCCGTCCTCGACGAGCGCGACGATCGCCGGCCGCTCCTCCTCCAGCGCCGCCTCGAACTCCTCCACGCCCGGCGAGAGCATCGCATCGAAGAGCCGCACGTCGTAGCCGCGCGCACGTGCGAGCGCCGCCGCGATCAGCGTCGCCAGCGGCGGGTACGGCTTCATCCGCCGGAGCTGCTTCGCGTCGTACCGCAGGAAGTACGAATGCGCGAGCAGGATCCTCGGCCCGGACCCGCGTGCGGTCATGGCTCGGTCCTCCGCGACGGCTCGCGGGCAGTGTCTCGACGCCCGCACGGGTTTTGGAGTTTTGTCATTGATTTAAATACCATTCGCCGGCGCGCTTGACAAGCGGCGGCGCGCGCGGCTACTTGCCACGAGTTCGCCACGCCCACGCACGGCCAGCCGATGTTGATGACGATGGACCCCCCGAACGACGGGCTGCCGGCCGGCCGGTCCGACTCGACGCGNNCGCCGCGGCGCTGGACGCCGTGGCCGCCGCGTACGGCGTCTGGCGCGACGTGTCGCGGTGCGGGTCGTACATCTCGGCGCTGCGGGTGCGGCCGCGGGTGGCGATCGAGGTGCTGTCGGGCGGCGGGACGGACGGGGGGCGCGGGCCCATCCGCGTGGAGACGGCCGGCGCCCGCCGACTCCGGCTCGAGAGCGCCGACGCAGCCGGCCACGCGGACGTGGACCGGATGGAAGCGGCGGTGCGGGTGGCGCCGGCGCTTCTGGCGGATGCCGGTCGGTTCCGGGACGTGCTCGACACGGTGGTCCTGTTCCTGGTGACGCGCCTGGACCGCCAGCCCGTGCACGCGGCGGCGGTGGCGGCAGGCGGTCGCGGCCTGGTGCTCGCGGGCCCGAGCGGTGCCGGGAAGAGCACGCTGGCGTACGCGGCGCACCGGGCCGGACTGCGCGTGCTGTCGGACGATGCGGTGTACGTGCAACTCGAGCCGCGGCCGCGCCTTTGGGGGATGGCGAGGCCCATGCAACTCCTCCCGGAGGCGGCCGCGCGGTTTCCGGAACTCGCCGGCCGCGGCGCCACGCTGCGTCCCAACGGCAAATGCAAGGTCGGCGTGGAACCGGTCGGGGCCGCCCGGACCGAGGCGCCGGTCGCGGAGCCGGCGGGCCTCTGCCTGCTCGAGCGCGGGCAGGAGGCCGCCGCCGTCGAGTCGATCGCGCCGGACGAGGCCGTCGCGTGGATGCTGGCTCACCTGGAGCCCGGCTTCGACCTCTTCCGCGACACGGCCGCGACGGCGCTGGCCGCGATCACCCGGGGCGGCGCGTGGCGGCTGTGTCTGCCGGCCGATCCGGACGAGGCGGTCCCCTGCCTCCGCGCGCTGNNGGCGCCGGCGGCGCGCGCAGGTGTTGCGGCGCCGGCCTGGCGCGCCGGCCGGTCCTCCAGAGCGCACCCCATGGCCAGCACCAGCAGGACCGCCTGGCCGGTGCCGTGTGAGAACGGCCAGATCACGAAACCGGCGAAGCAGGCGGTTGCGAACGACCAGAGCAGCGTACGCCGGAGGCTCCGCTCCTCCGGGTCCGCCGTGGCCGTCGCGGCGCGCCGTGCGCCGCGCAGCAGCGTGTGGAGCGCAGCACNNCCAGCACGCCGGCCTCGGCGGCCATCTGTACGAAGGCGTTGTGGGGCGTCGGCAGGTAGTCCCAGAGCCAGAACACCTGCGCACCGAACCGGTCGAGGCTTTCGGCGAAGCCGCCGGGCCCGACGCCCAGCAGCGGGTGCTCCAGGAACATCAGGACGCCGGCCAGCATGAGCGCCGCGCGCTGCTCGAGAACCCAGTCGCCGATGGTGCGCTGCGCCGTGTCGCGGAGCGCGCCGCCCGATGCAACGTCCAGGGCGACGGCGGCCAGCGCGGCGCCAACCCAGATGCGCAGCGCGAAGCGGCGGTCGCCGGAGACGA
>JABAOG010001576.1_pt1 | contig 14540 bp, 26 predicted proteins | sample 7062131 | NCBI WGS metagenome assembly JABAOG01 (sample SAMN14538629, study PRJNA623070) | marine sediment metagenome | biome: marine biome [ENVO:00000428]; feature: marine pelagic biome [ENVO:01000023]; material: deep marine sediment [ENVO:00002113] | place: India: Arabian Sea | collected...
CTCACTCCTCCCAGCCGCTGGGCTAGATCGAAGATCCAGTCTCCATATCTGTCTGATAAATAAGCCAACGCACGTGTTCGACTTCCGTCACTCCCGAGATCGGTAATGGCTTCACTAATCTCATCGATCTTTTTCACGACGTAATCAAGAAGGTCCAGCTCATAATCCTTCACTCGAACAACAACCCTTCCGCTGCCTTGATAGTCTCAAGAATGTCAGCTTTCTTGGTATGACCACTCAACGGGATAGCCCATTTCTTGGCGAACTCTCGGAGTTCAGCCACCTTCATTCCCTCACCCGCATTAGGAAGAGGGGGTACCGGGACTGGATCGGGAAGGGCAACGTCTCTCAACATCTTCTTCCCTCTGCGGCGAACCTCTTTAAGTTCCATCGCAAACTGGACAGCTTCCCAGCCTTTCTCGATATCCACCCAGTACAAAGTGCATTCGCCTTTTTCTCTGGGAACATGAGTAAGGATGGCTCGTTTCTGGTCTACATCAGGCAGAGGCTTTCGAACCCATTCCCATTTCTCAGTCTCCGGGTCGAACTCAGGTTCGTAGATATCAGAACGGGCATAGATAGCCAATTGCATTGCAAATTTCAGACCGCTGAACTCCACCGATCCGGTCTTGGTGTCACCGATGTAGGTCTTTCCGGTGACCTCATCCAGATACGCACGGTCCAGGGTTCCGGCGCAGCGAGCTTCGTCGTTGACTACGAACTGCTCGTTTAGTACCGGAGTGAGCCGGGTGGTTGCGAACTCATACGCGTTCAGGTCATCTTCGGCTTCGATGTAGATCTCATCAAGACTTTTGCCAAGAGTCTTACATGCCTTTGTTACATCATCTGGAGGGACCTCATCGGTCCACTCGACTTGATTGTCGATGCATTCAGTAAACCAGTGAACAATGGTTCCCCATGCGGAGGCTTCGTTTCCTCCTGCATAATCCCGAGCTATATCACATAACGAGTTCAGCTCTTTTGGGATGTTCCGGTTTATCTTGATCTCTCCGAGCAGCCACTGGTGATCTGCAATTCCGATGGCGACCAGACGTTGGTGCCAAAGATCAAGTCCATAGCTATCTTCTAGGAGACCGGCAACCTTAGAAGATCTGGAATAGAGTTTAGGGTCTTTCTCTCCGGGCGGTACGATGTACGGTCGTCCGTCATCGGCTCGCTGTATCTCTGGAGTATTCAGTTGTCTCGTGTACTCCTAGCACTATGCCAGACCGGGGGTCGGCTGGACTGATCTCACTACTATCTCCACGGTATCGCCATATGGAAGAACCTCCCAGACAGCGGAGTCCTCGGGTAAATCACCAAGAGCTTTCAGTATGTCCGAAACTGATGATTTGTACCCAACTCTGATGACTGAGAAGGTTTGGTTACCCTCTGTCCACTCTTCAACCATCAAGGCGCTTAATCCTTCCGAAAGTACGAGCACCCTTTCTTATACTTGGGCCAACGGTAACATGCTCTTCAAAGTGCTTGCCACTGTGGCTCTTGGCTTGTAATCTTGCTGTGATGTCAGCAAAAAAGATCTTAGGATTGAAAGCAGTATCGATCCTGTGTGGGTCGATGATCTGCTGTTGCATAGTTCTCTGGCGCAGATCTATCCAGCATGAGGCATGGCTAGAAACACTTCAGCAAGAGCTTGAGGCTGTAGAGATCCTAGAAGAGTCGAAGCGACCGAGAAGTCCAGATCCGGTACTTCGGTTAATAAAGGACAAACTTAATAATCACCGGCAATCTCCTCAAGAATCTGATTGATACTCACCTGATCTTTCATCTGCCTTTGTCTCTCAGCGATCATAGCTCTCCGCTGATCTGCGGGAATCCTGGTGAGAGACCAGATCTTCTGATCGGCTGGGTTGCTCCAGACCTCGGGTCCGGCGTCGTCAGGAGGCCGGATCAGCTCGGCATCACCAGGCTGTCGGGGCTCCAGTCCCCACCCATCATCGTAGTCGTATGTCACTACCTTCTGATCTTCAGCTCTCTTCGTGAGCCACCGGATCAGCATACCTCGCTTCTCGGGAGGGATACTAGTATCGCCCCGGCGTGCTCGCCCCAGCAGTCTTAGGATCTCCGCAGTCAGCTTATAACGATCTTCTGGCTTAAGTTTCCAGGGAATGGTGTCGGTGTGGTCATGCCTAGACCCTTCCGCTGTCAGCCCAGCTTTCCGCATAGCCTGGTAGACAGCCGACTTCGATACACCGAAAGCTCTGGCTATCTCCTGGTATGTGTGTTTTCTGCCGTTACAATTCCTGACTGGGCAGTTGTTTCTGTTGTGCCGCCTGATCAAGCGGGCTAGACCTTCTGAACTTGGTAGCACTGGTGGCCTTCCGAAGGTCACTTTCAAGATCCCTTCCTGCTGTTTCCCTTTCCAAAGTATTAACTTTAGCTGAGGACCCTAGCACAGCCTTAACTTGCCTGCCAAAGTATGTTCCTGGTACAACATTGGGCATCATAGTTGCAGCACACAAAGCAATACATATTCGGTGAAGAATAGGTTGAAGCCAAGTATCAGAAATAGCTATGCTTATCCTCCCTGCTCAGGACGTTCATAGCTCACAAGTATCACTTAATGGAGGTACACATGCCACGGAGGCCGACACCAACGATCAGTCAAGCGATCACCGAGTTCCTGGCACAGCGACAGCCAAAGATCAAAATTGACACGCTCTACCACTACAAGTCCGTTTTGACTATGATGTCCAACCATGTCGGTCCTGCCCGCAGGATGGGATTGATCAGATCCCATGACATTGAGGATTGGTTCATCCAGTTGATCGAGGAAGACAAGGAACCGTCCACGTACAACGCCTACCGAACCAAGATCAAGGTGTTCCACCGCTGGAGCGTCGAGCGTGGCTACACCAAGCAGGACTGGCTCAAGCACGTCGAGCCGGAAAAGATCTTCCAGCGAGATTGGGTCCAGCTCGATCCGGATCAGCTTCTAGCTCTGATCGCTGCTGAGGGCCACCACCCGCGTGATCGTGTGCTGCTGGCTATCGCAGCCAACACCGCGCTACGCATCAATGAGATCATCAAGCTCCGAGTTAAAGATCTTGATCTCTGGAACACTCAGCTCAGCGTCCGGGTAAGCAAGCAGAAGTCCCGACGACCGCGTATCGTTCATCCGCCTCTGACATCGGACCTTATGACCGAGCTTGGTGCCTGGCTGGAGTACTACGAGAGCCAGTCAGGAGACCTGAACCCGGACTGGTACCTTTGTCCGGCCAAGAGCCGGGACTACCTGTCCTATGACAACACACATCGCAGTCTCCAGGTCAACAGTGGCAAGCTGCGGCCCACCAACATCATCCAGCAACCAGCTCCTCTGGCTCGAAAAGCCTTCGAGCGTGCAGGTCTGACGATTCCACGTGGTCAGGCATGGCACGTCCTACGGCGTTCAGTGGCTCGCATCTACTTCGACTCGGAGATGGACGAAGGAGCTACCTACGCTCACGCACTGCGTCGTACTGCGGCTCTGTTGAACCACGCCTCTACCACCACGACCGAGCGCTACCTGGGTCTGGACGTGGATCGAGCAGCATTAACTGACGATCTGGCCGGGAAGCCTTTCCTTACCAGACTCAGTACCACGAGGTTGGCTAGTCACCGATCCTCTTGAATACATACGGCCCAGTCTCTTCGTCATCGTCAAGAGTCCTTCTCATCCGATACTTACCCGGCTCCACCGGAGGTCCTGATTGAGAGAACAACCATTCTCCTTGCTCGCAGTGCAATAGCTCCCGGTTCACTCTCTCTTTGAGTGGGTGCTGCATCGAGAAGTCCTTGGCTCCGATGAATACTACGTGTTCAATCTCATCATCTTGAATGATCTTGTGGAGTGCATAGGGATCGTCACAATACTTGCTTTTGCATACGATCTCATTCACATCAGTATACAAAGCTAGGTTACGGCAACCACATGAAGGACAGCATCCCTTGACTTTGATCTCGTTTTCTTCCATCTTCGCTTCGGTATCTACTATAGGCCGGAAACCAGGAATGATCACAGCTTCTGTCGTTTCCATACGTAGTGCTTGGGGGAGTTTCGGTGTACCGATCTCAGCATTTCTATCCAGAAGTAGATCTCCCGAGGAACCCACATACTGGAGATATAGATGAATGAACCAATATCAGGCTCATGTCGTTTGGTCACTTCTCCTGATACCCGTATCCCCAGCTATCCCCATAGATTTCTGCCTCTGCTGCGATGGGCACGCCGTAGTAGTTTCCAGTCATAATCCTCTCGATCTCTTGTGATACATCTTTGGCATCATTTTTCGGAGCTTGCGCCAGGATCTCATCATGGATCGGAAACATAAAGAACTCTTCCAGCCCAGCTTCCGCCATGGTGATCAGGTCCTGACAAAACAGATCACGAGCCGAAGACTGAACCATGTAGTTCGTGACTGAATACAGCCGGTTCTCATCGACCGGGAGTCTCCGCCCGGTGGGCGTGTAGACCACGAAACCGTTATCTTTGGCCCGCTCCATCAGCTTCCGGGAGTACTTCTTGATCCCAGGAAACCCTTCGGAGAAGATCTTCTTTGCTTCCCTGGCTACCTCGATATCGACGTTGGCCTGCTCAGCCAGAGTCTTGGCTCCGCCACCGAAGACCTCACCGAATCCGGTGTTCTTCGCCAGTTTGTACTGTTTATCGCTGTACCCAGAACCGAACATCATTGTCGCTACGATGTCATGGACTTTCATGCCTTGCTTGATTTTGTTGACCATTGTCAGTTCTTCAGCAAGAGCGGCGAGAATCCGCATCTCAACCTGCGAGTAGTCCGACGAGATGATCGAGTAACCCTGACTGGCAACAACCGCTAGCCGGATGGTTCGATCATCAGCAGGCAACTGCTGGAACGGTGGAGAACTTGCCGACATACGACATGTCCTCGCCCGGAGTGCAGCGATCATCGGGTGGATGTGATCCCACTCGTCACGCAGCTCCAGCATGGTGTCCACATACGAGGACTTCCGCTTAGCGATCCGCTTTGCTTTCAGCACATACCGAGCTAGATCAAATCCTCTCTCCTCCAGCTCGGCCAGAACATCATCATCTAGGACTGGCTCTTTGGACTTCGGCGTGAACTTCTCAGGCTTCCATCCGTCCGCGAGGAGAGACTCTGCGATCTGCGCGTTGGAGTTGACATTCTCAACCTCATACTCCTCATACGCACGATCAGCCCAGTACTCCCACTCGTAGTACATCTCGTCCTGGAGATTCCTGGTGTACTCAACATCCAGAGGAAGACCCCGAAGGGTCATCCTTGTGGTAAGTTGCTGGATTCGGTGCTCGAAGTCCAGAAGATGACTCTGGCCGGTCTCGGCCACCCGTTGTACCAGCTTTTCGTTGAGTCTCCAGGCAAGTACAGGGTCAAGACCTCCGTACAAAACATAGGCCGGGTGTCTTGTAGAGATGTGTCTCCAGCCATCGGCGTACCTCCGTACTCTCAGATCCTCACGGAATACCCGCTTCAGTTCCTCTTCACCATCGGTAGCCGAGGGATCGATGTGTTCCTGTGCTACCTCTTTCAGCTTGTGCCCGACTCCCCCGTCTCGTTTGTCTCGGGGGTCGGTCAGGTGTGCCGGGATGTAGGAGTCCAGGCACTGATCGATGAAGGTAGCGCCGTCAACCAGTCCTTGTCTGTCCAGTGAGCATGTGTCATACGGAGCGTTGTGGAAGATGAACGTACGAGATCTGTCTTGCAGTACTCGCTTGATCGCCCAGTCGAACCCTTCACCGACCGGGAGACACCAAGCCTCGTTCGCGGTTCCGAACTGGATCAAACGAACTCTGAAGTCCGGCTCGTATACCAGCTTCGATGAGTTCTCGGTGTCGCACCCTAGGACAGGCTTGTCTCTGGCCCAGTCAAGGAACTCCAGCGCATCGGTAGCATGTTCTGGATCACGAATCGTTACTAGCTCATCGGCTAGCTTGAATCGCTGAACACGAGCCACATCTAGTCGTGCTCGTAGAACTCTACGTGGAATCCCTTGGCGTCGGCTGTTACCTCTGCCGGGTCTCCGAACTTCTCGTTGAGAACGACATAGTGTGTGCCGCTTTCGAGAACATCCTCGAATTCCTCAAGAGCTGCCTTCACCTGAGCTGCATCAGCACCATCCAGCTTGATCAACGGTCGGTTGTAATACCCATACGATGGGTCTGAATAGTCCTTGAACTCGTATGAACTCCGCCAGATCTGCTCACCAGCCTCGGCTTCATCGTAGTCTCCATCGAAAGTCTCACCCTCGTTGGGGGTGTCGTTGGCTACAGCGACCCGCGCTCCATAGATGCTGAAGACACAAGGGTCTCCGTCGTTGAAGTAGGGGGTGTACTGACACCACCTGACAGCGGTCACTCCGGGGACTGCTAGAAGCTTGTCCAGTGCGTCGATAAATAGCTGAGGGTCATCCTGTGGCTTGAGTCCCTCGGTGTAGTGATTCACATCACCTGTGATTGTGCGGCCATCGAATACGTCTGTCATTTGTTCTCCTTTACAAGAAAGTCTTTACGACTTACCAGTTTGCTTTTGCGGCCTGACATCCAGACCTGGCACGACATACACTCAGCCCATTGCTCTGGGGAAGGTAACCAGCCAAGATCTTCGACAACATGGTTCTCTGCGATGTCTCGCACCAGTACCTTCTTGGTACCACCAGTCTTTTTCTGAACTTCGATGTAGACACCGAAGACCTCTTGTGCCAGCCATGGTCCTTTGGTGTTGTGCAGGAAAGCTCGGTGCCGTACATCGCCCATCGTGGACTTAAACTGATCGATCCACTCATGGATCGGGAGATAGTCTTCGGGGGTACCGCCGAACATCCTGGCGGATGCTTGTGCGTGCCAGAAACTGTGCAATCTATAATCCTGTAGGTCTAGGACTTCCGGGCTGCACGCATAGCCGCAGCACGTTCCGCTCTCTTTTGTTTCTCTGTTTCAGAAAGGTTGAAGCGCTTCTTCGCTCCAGTAACCGGGGAGTACTTGTCAGCGGGGATGGTGAACTCAGCCCAAACAACCCTTCCGCCCTGCTGGCCGGACGAGACCAGCTCGAAGCGGTCATCTTTGGTTAGGCGGGTGATTACTGTACGCTGGGCAGTCCATATACGGACTACATCATCACCATCGGAGGATCTGACTATTGTCTCCCGTTCATCGGGGGTCAAACTTTTCCTTCCGGGGCTTAATCGATCACTTATGATCTATAAAGGGGGCATTAAAGACATAGGGGGTCATTTATATCTCTCCCTTATGGGGGGTGCTGCAAAAATAGGGGGATGCTTGTTGGGGGCATCCGAAAAATCCGGGGGCATTGCAACCGGGGCATTCTAAGGGGACCCGAATTTAGGGGGCCGGAATTTCTGGGTGGCCATTCGGTGGTTGATCAGCCGAATGTAACGACACCGGTCGGGATGTTGTAATCAGTCTAGTAGTAGTAGTAGTAGTTGAACCGGGCACCGTTAACCTGGTTGCTTACAGTCAGGCGCTCATCACGCTCTGGGTCCGGTTCTCGGTTCTTGTTCCCGGTCGCGATCCAGACAGAACACACTGCGCACGCACGCTCGTCNNGAACCAAGCTGATCAAATCCACTTGACCCCGGTCCAACTACCGTCTTTGTGCCGTCTACCCCTGGCCTGCTCTGGCCATCACTGAGCGCAGACCTGAAACCCCGATGGGTAGGGTACAGGAGGATCATGGGTAATCGGTCCCACGAACCCCCCTCGCATCCTCAGACTGACAAGACCTAGCAGACCTGTCAAGTTGATCTTGATATTTACGTACCGACTTTCGCCAGGGTTATAGCTATGATTCCGTACCAACTTTTCAAAAAGTATTGCCTGATTCCGTACCAACTTCTCTCAAAGTTATAGGCGGTCGCGCTTCGCGCCCGAGAAATGGTAAATTCCGTACCAACTTTTCAAAAAGTATTACAAAAAACCAAGATCGCAAGCGAGTGCCCTGATATATCTAGATATGTCCGGTTTGTCCCGGCCTCGTGGAGCATCAGGCAAGATCCGATGATAAATCGGACCAGACCCACACAAAACGGACATTCCGGGCTGGCATCCGGGGCGTAGTGTCCGATTTGGCTTAGTTTGCGGCATTAATGCGCCGGGAATAAACCGCATATCTGGCAGATACATAGATAAGCCTGTATCAGCGTAACAATTTGGACATAACAGAATACGTCCTGTAAGGCTCTGTGCGGCCCATAGAAGCTCTCGACCCCTAGTTAGGTCCTGCCATACACAAGCCTTAGAGTTTGTCGATCCTCGCGTATTTATGCAGGTCAGAGGCATGATCACCGATCTTTAATTTGTGCTACTTGGAATAATCGCCGTCGATTCACCCCGTAGTTTCGTATGTTATCGTAATAAATCCCCCCGACTGCGCAAACCCGGACACTCCGGACATTACCCCCGCTGATACACCACTGATCAACGATCACTCCCCCACCAAGATCACTGATCAAGCTGACGTCGCCTAGATCAACTAGATAGATCAACGATCACTGTCTTGATTGTCCGATTCGCTAGGTTTGTATTCATGACAATTCGGACAACGCCCAGGTCCGGGGCATGATCAACGATCTTTCTGGCGTTGCTGGCAGACTAAACCATTACAATTCGGACATACCCGACTTCAAGATCATCTAGCGCGCTCGACTGCCTGCCTGCCGTGATCAACATCCACACAAGTTATTACGCGTGAGAGACTTTGATCTTGTATAAAGAATCTTGAAAAGAGTGTCTCACTATTTGAGATTAGAGGTTTAAACGTACGTCTCAACGGGCATTATCTAAGTGAGGGCACGGAAGCGAACGAAGATCGCCGGGACGGCGAGCTTGAATCGATCACAGAGGCAGCCCCAGATCCTCTCGATCAAAGTCGAGAGACGCGGAGCGCATGATCGCTGATCATGGTCTTGAGCCGCACGAATAACGGGAAGATGATCAATACGGATGGAACCAGAGTTGCCATGATCATCCCGCGTAAGCAAGATCACAAGTTAAAGCGGGATGGGAGCGATGGTCGGAAGCGTCAAAGAAAACTTGATCTCTCAACCCGTAAGTGATCACTATAAAAGTGATCACACTCGGCTACTAGACATACGGAAACTATCCGCCCGGATGATCATGGGTTCGACTCCCATGGTAGCCACTAGGCCGCATGATCAGGATGACTTCTAAGCCTTGATCTTGCGGCTCAATCTTGATCACTAATTGCTACTTTGGGAGGTAGTTGATCATGCTAGTTATCCGCGTCCCGTTCGTGGATCTTCCCTACGTGGTGATCACTCGATACGTGATCACTGTCTGGGATAGGCAGGCTAACCCGCACACACTCAAGATCAAAAGGAGGTAGTTGATCATGGGCAACGGAACGTATACCGATAAGGACGGAAACCGCGTCACAGTCCGCAAAACGGACAAAGGGTACCTGCTTCGGTATGCCGACGGCAGGACAGTCTCGATCAAGGCTTGATCGAGTGAAGGGAAGTTGATCATGTCGTACTCGATCTATGAGAAAACGATCATGTATGGCGGCGCAACGCTTGACGCCAGCACGCTAGATGATCTTGATGATGATCAGAAACTTGATCGTCCTTACGTCGTTGGTGGGGCGAAAAAGATCAAGGAAAGATCATTCGATCTTACTGATCCTGCTACTCCGGCCATGGTTGATCAATACGTTAGTGATCTTGCTAGCGCCTTCTTGATCGACACTGTAGGAACGTGGGTTGATCACGAAACGGGCAAGATCGTTATCGACGCTGTGGATCGCTTTAGTGATCTTGCTCCGGCGTTGCGTGTTGCTCAAGATCGCGGAGAGCGCGCCATATTCGATCTTGCAGACTTCCGAGTGATCACTGTTCAATCTCAAGATCACGTTAGGAGTTGATCATGGGTAACGCAATAACGACGTTCAGCGTACTGTGGAAGTACGAAGATCAACACGGAACCGAAACGAAGATCAGCCGGGTCATGATCATAGATGGCTACTCGACTGTCGATGATCTTCCTAAGATCATCGCTATGAACCGCTGGCAAGATCCTCGCAAAGCTGATCAAGTCAAGATCATCAGCAAGTCCTTTATCAGTCGCACACCGCAGACATGATCATGAGACCCTACACAGAATTGATCATGGTCCTACAAGATCACGAATGGGACATGATCATCGACGGGCTTCGTGATCTCGAAACTGATCGACGTGCTACTAGGGACGTGCTGATCAGTTACATCACTGAAAAACGATCAAGAAACAGATCCTAGTGATCTTTAGTCATGATCAAGCTCCGGCTTGATCTTGGCTATGCATTACTAGATCAATTTCTCACACTTAGGAGAGTGGATCATGGACCACACCGTAACGATCAGCGAAAAGGATCTTGGGCTGATCGTTTCTGCGTTGCGGAACGAATATACACGAATCAGCCGACACGAGCGCAGAGCAAGAGAAAACGGACATTCCACCGATACGCTTGATCAGCTTATGCATGATCTTTATACGGCTACTCGGCGGATCGAACTACAGACAGGACAGTGACGATCATGAAACGAGAGATCATCGGCGCACTACTAGCGATCATGGCGATTATGTCGCCAGCCATGATCAACTCGAATGAAGATCATCAGATCCGACCATGCGCTACGGAAGATGATCAAGGTCTGTGTCTGTGGACACAAGATCAAAGCGAGGGAAGATCATTCTTGGTCTGGCCATATGGAGATCCTCGCGAAAACGACGATGATCTTGTTCTGTATCTGGACTGATGATCATGAATAAACCTGATCAGAAACACGTTCTAGCGGTCTACGCGCTAGCCACCGATGATCAAATTGAGGCCGGTAAAGCCTGGTACCAGGACGCAAACGATCTTGCTCGCGAGCTTGATCCAAACGATCATAACCGGGCTGCCGGTGTGATCGCTGCCGTATCGCCACTCACACCATGGCATCGGAACAAAGATCTTGCACGGCAGACATACCGTGATCAAGGTCTTCATTACGGGACGCTATCGCGCAATAGGGACAAAGCTAACCGGATCTTCGCTGGTGAAGATCCTTTGTCCGTTTTGACTGGAGAAAAGGTTCGTGCGTTTTATGCCGCAATCGCAGATCCTGATCATGCCGATGTTGTGTGCGTTGATCGACACGCGTATGACATAGCTACCGGCTCAAGATCAAAAGACGGGACTCGTCCTGATCTTCGTAGACGCGGACTCTACAAGATCATATCCGATGTCTACGTCGCGAGCGCTAAGATCATCGGGATCTCGGCAGTAGCACTACAGGCTACAACTTGGATCACCTGGCGTGATCAACAACTGCGCGGCACAAAGTACGAGTGGATCTTGGAAAGATAGGAGAAAACGATCATGTTTGATACATGCGATCAGTGCGGTGTGAAAGTACGCGCTACCGTGCGAGCGATCAAGGACGGATCTGATCTTGAATTGACGTTCTGTGATCACCACGCGCGGCGCAACTCGACTGCGTTAACGGGATGGCGATATGTGCCAGCAGAGGCTACACGCGTCCCGCATAGCCGTTATCAGCCCGTGCCTGTGTTCTGGTACTAGGCAACGTTTCTAAGCGCTTACAGAGGCTTAGAATCAAGATCAACAACAACCCTCACAAACCGGACAGAAAGGAATGATCATGCCTACACCAAAAGATCTTCAAGACAAGATCATGAAGGACAAACTTGATCAGCTCGCGCGTCGTTACGGCAGGCGGTAATTGATCATGGAAGTTCTGCTGCTGNNGTAGTGATCGAGTGGCACTAGCAATCGCAGCACTGTTGATCTTGCTATCGCTGGCAGGATTAACAGTGATCATGATCAAGTCGATACAGGTCGGACTCACTGATCTGTTTCAATACTTGATCAACGCTAGTAATCGAGTCTGTACGAAGTGCGGGACGCGTATGGCAGCTAACAGAGATCCACTGCCGAAACACGCAACCCCGACAAAACGGACATATGGAGGATGATCAGTGATGATCAGTAGTGTCTGGTCCACATACGGACACGCGTTCCTGTCAGAAGACGATCATGAGCGGTGTTTGATCTGTGGAGCAGAGTATGATCTTGTGGCCGATGATCAAGACCCGTTCTCTGGCACATATCAGAATTACCGGGGTGATCAACCCGCAACGCGGTGCAATGATCTTCCCGATGATCTTGTTCATGGCTATGACAGTCAGTCAAGATCACACCACTCACTCGATCACTGCCAGGAATTCGATGATCTTGGAGAATGTGATCATACCCGCCATGGTTGCAATTGCAACCTTTGTATCTAAACGATCATAGTCGTGATCATCCTCCGGGATGATCATGGCTATGTTGGCTTAGAAGATCAACAGAAAGGATGATCATGGTAGAATACAGGATAGTGATCTATCGCAACGGTCGTTATAGCGGCAAGATCGTTATGCAATTCTGGCGTAGCGATCTTCACTCCGCAGTGATCGCTGCCGATCATTATCTGCGGAAGATCAAGGCTGGCAGCTTGACTGCCAAGATCTTTGATCAAGACAACACTCTGGTACACAAGATCGACGTTAGGAACTACTGATCATGAGTGAACAGAAGATGATCAAGGAAGCTGCGGAGCTTATTGATCACATCGGAATTGATCTTTCGGATGATCAATGGCAAGAAACTCTGGCTAGTGATCTTCACAGTCTGGGTGTTCGCTATGATCCTTTGACCGTGCGGGACGCGCTCGCGATATCCGAGATCATCCTATGGGCTGGCCGAACGGCCAAGATCGCTAGGCTTGATCGTCGCACCGAGTCCGATGTTGTCTATGGACACGCAAGATCAATTGGTGATCGAGACTTTGGCTTTATCCATGGTGATCAAGATGTGCGGGACGCGTTCCTACGCGTGACTACTCGATCTGGCGTAGAGGTTGCATGGCCGATACGAGAGTTGGTCGAGGACTACAAAGATCATCTATTCACTCAATATGAGTGGAGTTGATCTGATATGATCGAATTCGAGAAACTTCCGGACCTATGTCCGGTATGCGGTGTGCATGGTGATCAACCATGCATAGCCGATGATGGAAGATCAGAAGTACCTGATCATGAAGGCCGACCGATTGATCATGTTAACCGAGAGGAAGAATGATCATGCTACAAGAGATCATTAGAGATCAGTTGATCAAGACACTGGTCGCACACGTGATCACTTGCCCGCGCACCGGATTGATCTTGGACGCTCGCACTTGTGTAAGTGCTAGTTGATCAAGATGGTGATCCTGCCGTAGTCCTGTCACAGACAGGGTGGAAAGAGATCGTTTCGGAGGGAATCGATCAAGTACTTGCTGATCGCGGTTATACCGTTGATCAGTCTACAGTGAAGGAAAGTTGATCATGGACCCGAACGAAGCGTTGAACATGATCAAGGCCGAACGTGACAGGTTCCTTGATCATTACAACGAAGATCAAGAAGTAGCGTTGCACGCTGCCTATGATCTTGTAATGGCACTTGATGATCTTGATCAGTGGATCTCTAACGGCGGATTCCTGCCTACGGCATGGCGACCACAAGAAGATCATGGCCCACCTGATCTTCTTCCGGACCCTACGAAGTTAGGAATGTGATCATGAGCTATACCAAGAACGATCTTGTGGATAGGATCACTGCCTACGAAGCAGGCGATCTTGACGAAGATCAAACGATCAAGCTTTTCCAAGATCTTGTGGACTCTGGCCTCGCATGGCAGCTACAAGGTCATTACGGCAGAACAGCGCACGCGCTGATCAATAACGGTCTAGTGCGCGATCCTCGCGAGGGTAGTTGATCATGTATCTGGTACGGGATGAGTACACGCCTAGGTTCGGCAGGCAATACCTAACCTTATGGTCCGGTATGTTCGCAGAGCAGTATGAAGGTAGCGCGTTAGAACTACCTGGACATAACGGGTACATGATCACTCTCGGCGAGTACGTCGATGATCAGCTCAAGATCAAAGTATCTTGCTCATCGCCTCGCACTGATCAGAACTTCCACGAAGTCGATCAAGAGATCAATGATCAACTAGAAGAAAACGGTGTGGACACTCGACTGCGCCTATCAATGCGAAGGGATGGAAGTTGATCATGGCCAAGCGTAGGTTCGCGATCTTCGATAGTGATCAAGAGTGTGTTGATCATTCCGTCGCATGGTCGGGACGTATCCCGAACACCGGCACGCTACGGTGCGCGCTATGTGGCACGGAATGGCTTACGCGACGTGAGTATGATCTTGAGATCGGGGGTATTTGATCATGAAGTTTTATACCAGAGACAGTGATCACAAGCACCGAAATGATCAAGAGGTAACGATCATCAAGATGATCAACGAACCCGACCTAGATCACGATCTTGAGGTACTGCCGATGATCAAGGTTAGGTTCGCTGACGGAGTTGATCTTGATGTCTGGTCGGACGAGTTACGTGATCAAGACGGAAAGATCATGACCACCGATGATCTAGCCAAGATCAGAGAAGGTAGTTGATCATG
>JABAOG010003799.1_pt1 | contig 14538 bp, 13 predicted proteins | sample 7062131 | NCBI WGS metagenome assembly JABAOG01 (sample SAMN14538629, study PRJNA623070) | marine sediment metagenome | biome: marine biome [ENVO:00000428]; feature: marine pelagic biome [ENVO:01000023]; material: deep marine sediment [ENVO:00002113] | place: India: Arabian Sea | collected...
CGTTGCGGCGGGGCAACCTTCGAACGGCTTGCCACGAAGGGAACGAAGGGAGGGAGGGTACGAAGGGATGGGTCTGGTGGACGATGGGTCCGGGGGGCTCACGGGGAGCGTCATCGGGGCGGCCATCGAGGTGCACCGGCACTGGGGGCCGGGGCTGCTGGAGAAGGCGTACGAGGTGTGCCTGGACGCGGAGCTCCGGCACCGGGGCTTCCGGGTGGAGAGGCAGATTCCACTCCCCCTCGAGTACCGTGGCGTTCGNNGCGGTATCGGGGAATGCGGGTGGAAACGCAGGTTCCGCTTCCGCTGGAGTACCGGAACGTGCGGCTGGACTGCGGCTACCGGCTGGACATGCTGGTGGAGAGGGAGGTGGTGGTGGAGCTGAAGGTCGTCGAGAAGCTGGCTCCCGTGCACGTCGCGCAGGTGATGACGTATCTGCGCCTCACAGACCTGCATGTCGGTCTCCTCCTGAACTTCAACGTGGAAGCCCTCGCCGCCGGCGGCATCCGCCGGGTCCTGCGGTCGCGATGAGGGCGGAGAGCCCTTCGCGCCCTCCGCCCCTTCGTTCCCTTCGTGTCAAGAAGTCGTTTCTCACTCCTCCCGCCGCTTCTTCCGCTCCACCGCCCGCGCCGACCGCATCGCCTCCATCGCCGCGGTCTTGCTCGTGCCCCGGCTGTACGCCCGCTGGTGCATGTACTTCGCGTCCGCCGCCGTGACCTGCTCGGCGTCGAACCGCTCGGCCAGGTCCCGGAGGTCCTCCATCTCGTCCCGGACGTCGTCGTCCGCGGCCGCGTGGGGCGCCATCTTCTCGGCGACGCTCCGGAGCTTCCGCGCGCCGTCCTCGAACGCCCCGCGCGCCCGGTCCTCCAGCGCCGCTTCCCGGGCCCGGGCGGCCTTCAGCAGCAGGGCCTCGCGCCGGACCTCGGGCTCCACCACCGCCCCGGCGGCGCGCGACACGCGGATCGGCAGCTCCACCGTCCGCTTCTCGACGCCACCGTTCGGCAGCAGGACGTGGCCCTCGACGGTGAGGGTGGCGACGTCGGTCTCGGCGTCACCGCCGTCGCTGGTGAGGAGGAACTCGCAGAGGAGGGACTTGGGCTCGAGGGCGTAGAGGTCGCCGAGCTCGAGGCGGAGGGATCCGTCGTCGTCATGCTGGCGCGGGTACTCGTGGAGCACGGTGGCGTGCTCGACGGCCGCGGCGGGCGCCACGGTGACGGCCACGTTCTGGGCGGCCAGCGCCATGAGGCCCTCGATCTCGGCCTCGAACACGGCGGGCGCCTGGTCGGGCTCCTCGATGTAGTACGTGCTCCCGCCGCCGGCATCGGCCAGGGCGCGGAGCAGGTGCTCGTCGTAGTCGGCGCCGAACCCGATGGTCGTGGTGCTGACGCCGTCGGCCGCGGCGGAGGCCACCAGCTCCCGGAGCCGGCCGGGGTCGGTGATGCCGACGTTGGCCAGCCCGTCGGTGAGGAGGAGGACGCGGTTGACGCCGCCGTCCACCGGCGCGTCGGCCACCAGCTCCCGGCCCCGGAGCCAGCCGCCGGAGAGGTTGGTGGAGCCGCCGGGTGCGAGGGTCCCGATCTGGCGCAGCAGCTCCCGGCGCTCGGCGCCACGGGTCCGCGCGGTGACGGTGCGGACGTCGTTGTCGTAGGCGACGACGCTGACCACGTCCTCATCGCCCAGCCGTCGGACCAGCAGGCTCGCCGCCTCCTTCGCCCGCTCCAGCTTGCCCCGGGCGCCCATGGACCCGGACCGGTCCAGGACGACGCCGAGGTTCAGCGGCGGCCGGTCCGCCGCCTCCGGCGCCTCCCCCGTGATCCGGAGCAGCGCGCGTACCAGGTAGCCGCCATCGGCGACGGGCTCGTGGTCCAGCAGGATCTCGGTATTCATGGCAGCCCTCCCCGTGTTGTTTTCGCCCCGTGGGCACGACGGTCAGAAGATACGGAGGGGGTGTGACGGTCCGTCCCATCGCACCCCCCGATCCTCTTGACTCCGCTCCGGCCGGCGGCGCATCCTCATCGCTCATCCGCTCCCCCGACGAGGAGGTCCACCATGACACGACATCCCCACAGACTCGCGCTCCTGCTGGCCGTCCCGCTCCTGCTGGCCGGGTGCGAGGCGCCGGAGCCCGGGACGGACGCCGGCGCGGAGCCCGGCGCAGAGGCCGCCGACACCTCGCCGGCCGTCGACGTGGCGGCGGTGGAGCAGGCGATCCGGGACCGGGAGGCCGAGTGGGAGCAGGCGGCCCTGGTGTCGGCCGACAGCTTCGCGGCGTTCTACACGTCGGATGGCGTGCTCCTGGCGCCGAACGCGCCGCCCATGCAGGGCCCGGCGGCCATCGCCGAGGGCATGGGCCCCATGTTGGAGACGGTCGACGGCATCTCGTTCGAGACCGTGTCCATCGACGTCGCGGCGAGCGGCGACCTGGCCGTGGAGCAGGGCCGCTACAGCCTCACCGGCACCGCGCCCGACGGCACCGCCTTCGACGACGAGGGCAGCTACCTGGTGGTGTGGGCGAAGCGGGATGGGGTGTGGATGGTGACCCACGACATCTTCAACACCGACCGGCCGGCACCGGGCACCGGCGAGATGTAGCCGGCCGGCGCCGGGCACCGGCGAGTCGCAGCCGCGTCAACGCGGGGGCGCGCGTTCGCGTCAGCGCGTCAGCGCGGGGCCGGGCGTGAGCGAGCCCCGGGCCGGCCGTCAGCCGGCCTCCCGCCCGTCCAGCGGCACGGTCAGCACGAACCGGCTCCCCTCCCCCGGCCGGCTCTCGACCTCGACCGTGCCGCCCAGCTCCTCGGCCGCCTGGCGGACGATGCTGAGCCCGAGGCCGGTCCCGCCGGCGGTGCGGGTATGGGTGGGGTCGGCCTGCCAGAACGGGTCGAAGATCCGCTCCTGGTCCTCGGGTGCGATCCCGCGGCCGGTGTCCTCGACGACGACCTCGAGCGCCTCGCCGTGGGCGCGGGCCCGGACGGAGACGCCGCCGCGGTCGGTGAACTTGAGGGCGTTCGTCACCAGGTTGCGGACGGAGCGCGTGAGGAGCTCCCGGTCCGTCACGACCTCGATGTCCGGGGCGTGCACTTCGAGGGTCAGCCCCTTGCGGTCGGCCTCCTCGCGGACCTGGTCGACCACGGGCTCGAGCCAGGACCGGAGCCCGAACCGCTCGGGCTTCCGGGTCCGGCGGCCCGGCTGCTGGCGGGCGAAGACCAGGATGTCGTCGATGACGCCCGTGAGGTGCTTGGTGCCGACCCGGATCCGCTCGAGCTGGTCGAGCTGGGCGTCGTTCACCGGCCCCACCGTGCCCCTCTCCAGCAGCTCCGTGTAGCCGAGGATCGCGTTGAGCGGGGTCCGCAGCTCGTGGGACATGACGGCCAGGAAGTCCGTCTTCGCCCGGTTCGCCGCCGCCGCCTCGTCCCGGGCCCGCTCGGCGTCCCGGACGGCCTCGTTCATGGCCTGCTGCCGGCGGGCGACCTCGTCGGTGAGCTCCCGCACGTCGCTCGTGGCGCTCTGCAGCTCGCGCTGGAGCGTGTCCCGCACCTCCCGGAGCTCCGCGTTGGCCGCCTCGAGCCGTTCCCGGTGGACCGCCGCCTCCCGTGCGTCCCGGATCAGCTCGAGGAACCGGGGCACCAGCGGGGGCAGCGCGATGGCCGTGCCGAGCGACGCCAGCGCGGTCACGCCCTTCACCCCGCCGGCCGTCCAGTAGTCGGCGTTCCAGACGTTCCACGCCGCGAAGAAGTGCGTGGTCCCGCAGGCGATGATGAAGAGCCCGAAGGCCAGCAGCATCCATTCGTGAGGGAGGCCGCGCCGCAGGTGGGGGGCGCCCTCCGGCACCGCCCGCCGGGCCCGGAGCATCAGCACGAGGAGGGTCGGCGGGATGGCGAAGTAGGCGAGGCCGGTCACGATGTCCGCGCCGACGTGGAGCCAGAGCAGTCCCGGCTCCCAGAGAAAGCACATCCCGTGGGGCATGAAGTCGTTCATTGCCGGCATTCTCCTGCGGGTAGGGGCACTGGCGACCTGGCCATGCACGGCGCGTTCCGACCGACGGCCGGGGACGGGGGCGGGCCGGGGCCGCGCCGGTAGGGCGGCCGGCGGCCGACACCGGGGGATCCCGCCGACGCGGGGTCCACGTTGATCGACGCGCCCGTCGCCCCCAGAATCCACCGCATGCTCGACATCCTCGCCGCGCCCGCCCTCGCCCCGATCCTCGTCGCCCAGGGGCTCTTCGTCCGCTGGCGCACGACCCGGTTGCCCGAGCCGCCAGGCGACCGGGAGGGCGTCACCGGCGCCGGGCCCCCGCTCCGCCTGCTCGTCGCCGGCGACTCCGCGGCGGCGGGCGTGGGCGCCAGCACCCTGGCCGACACGCTCACCGGCCGGCTGGTCGACCGGCTCCGCGGCGCGTTCCGGGTCACGTGGCGGCTGGAGGCCGCGACGGGCGCGACGACCCGGGACACCCTGCGCCGGCTCCGCGGGCTCCCCGAGGGGCGGTTCGACGTCCTGGTCACGTCGCTGGGCGTGAACGACGTCACCGGGGGTCGAACCGTCCGGGGCTGGCTCGACGACCAGCGGGCGCTGCGAGGCCTGGCGAGGTCGCGGCTCGGCGTCTCGCTGCTGGTCATCACCGGCGTCCCGCCCATGGGGCGGTTCCCCGCCCTGCCGCAGCCGCTGCGGTGGTACCTGGGGAGCCGCGCGGACCGGTTCGACGAGCGACTCCGGGCCGACCTGGAGGCCGACCCGTCGGCCCGCTTCCTCGACCTCCGCTTCCCGCTGGACCCGGGGGCCATGGCGTCCGACGGGTTCCACCCCGGGCCGCGGGTCTACAGCACCTGGGCCGACCGGGCCGCCGCGATCATCCGGGAGGAGCGCGGGGGCTAGGGTCCGGGACCGCTGGCCCACCCCTTGCCCCGAAGGTCCCCACGGCACGTGAACCCGGAGATCGTGGAGCAGAGCCAATGGTACGCTGGAGGGGACACCGTCGCAGCGGGAACGTCGAGGACCGCCGCTCCATGGGCGCGCCGGCCAAGATCGCCGGCGGCGGCATCGGGGTGCTGGTGCTGGCCCTGGCGGTCTGGGCGCTGGGCGGCGACCCGTCCGCGATCCTGGGCGGCGGCGGGGGCGGCGGCGCGCCCGCCGGCCCCCGGCCCGAGGCCGGCCCGCCGCCCGCGGACGACGAGGAGGCGGCCTTCATCGACGTGATCCTCGCCGATACCGAGGACGCCTGGCACCCCCAGTTCCGCGCGCTGGGGCTCCAGTACCGGGAGCCGGACCTCGTGCTGTTCCGCGACGCCGTGCGGTCGGCGTGCGGGATCGCCGGCTCCGCCGTCGGGCCGTTCTACTGCCCCCGGGACGCCCGGATCTATCTCGACCTCTCGTTCTTCCACCAGCTCGCCTCCCGCTACGGCGCCCCCGGCGACTTCGCCCAGGCCTACGTGATCGCCCACGAGGTCGGGCACCACGTCCAGAACCTGCTGGGGATCTCCGACGAGGTGCAGAGCCGGCAGCAGCGGAGCGGGCGGACGGACGCCAACGCCCTCTCCGTCCAGCTCGAGCTCCAGGCCGACTGCCTCGCCGGCGTGTGGGGCGCCCACGCCGCCCGCGAGGACATGCTCGAGCCCGGCGACGTGGAGGAAGGCCTCCGGGCCGCCGCGGCCATCGGCGACGACATGATCCAGCGGCGCCAGGGGGGCGCGGTCGCGCCCGAGAGCTTCACCCACGGGACGTCCGAGCAGCGGGTCCGCTGGTTCCGCCGGGGTCTCTCCACCGGCGACCCGCGGCAGTGCGACACGTTCGCCGCCGACCGCCTCTGACCCGGGCGGCGCGGGCCCCACTGCCCGCCCTCGCCGCGACTCCGGTGGGGTCCGGCCGCGGGGGGCGGGGCGCCGCCCCTCCGGCCGGCTCGCGTCACTCCCCCGCGCCGAGCTCCGGTCCGTCGAGCTGCCGGACCTCGCACTCGACCTCCCACTCGTCCCCGTGGACCCGGAGGAAGCGCTCGGTGAGCTCGATCGCCTCGTCCATGGATGCGGCCTCGAGGACCGCGTAGCCGCCGACCACCTCCTTGGACTCGGTGAACGGGCCGTCCACGACCGAGATCCGCCCCCCCTTCAGCCGCACGCGGGAGCCCTCGGCGCTCGGCCGGAGTCCGGCGGTGCTGATCAGGCTGCCCTCCCGCGTCATCGCGTCGATCAGCTCGCCCATGTCGTTCATGAGCCGCTCGTCGGGCTGCAGGCCGGCGCTCTCGTCTGTCCGGATCATCGAAAGAAATCGCATCGCTCCACTCTCTGATGGGTGTCGTTTCGGGCGTCCTCGAGGCTCGCCCCTGTCACTGCGTCGAACGGGCGGCACCCGGATCGACGTCGACCTGCGCCAGGGTCCCGCGGCATGCGGTCCGCGGCGCGGCGGGCGCGGTCAGGCAGGACCCGGCCGTGCCCATCCCCGGCGGCCGTACACGACCGCCAGCAGAAGCAGGCCCACGACGAAGGGGGTCACGGCCGCGCCCAGCGAGATCCGGAGCGCGGACGACGCCACGGCGCCGACCATGATCACGATCAGCCCCGACGCCGCGAAAGGGGTCAGCTCCCGACGGACGCGGAAGGCGCCGGGCAGGAGCAGGCCGAGGCCGCCCGCCACCTCGGTCAGGCCCACGAGCTGCATCAGCGGGCCCGGCAGCCCGGTCTCCGCCGCCAGCTCCGCTGCCGGCATCATCAGCTTGAACGCTCCCGCGTATACGAACAGGACGGCGAGCAGCGCCTGGAGGGTCCAGAGCGCCGCGTTGGTGGCCTTGCGGTGATTCACATCGATCTCCGGGTCCGGGTGTCGGGCCGAGGTTTTTCCTCGTCCTACCCGTTCGTCGATCGATGACCGGGGGAATCGACAGGCGCCTCGCGGGCCGGACCGGGGCGGCTCCCCGGGCCGTACGAGCGGGTGCGACGGCTCCCGCGNNTCAGGCCGGCGGAGTCCCGGGCGCGCGGCCGGGCCCGTCGGACCGGAACATCACCCAGGTCGTGAACGCCGAGCCCACGTCGGCGCTGCCGAGTACTTCGTACCCGAAGTGGCGGTAGAGGGGCACGTTCGTCTCGAGCTCCGTGCTCAGCGAGACCCCCGCCGACGCGGCGTCCGCGGCCGACCGCGCGTGCACCGCCTCCAGCAGCCGCCGGCCCAACCCCCGCCCCTGCGCGGCGGGCCGCACGCCGATCATGTTCAGGTGGAGGTGGTCCGCCGCCACCGCGAACGGCTCCGTCGCCGCGCCGAACGCCTCGTAGCGCGACCGCTCCGCCGCGCCCAGCGTCGCCCACGTCTCCTCCCGGAGCTCCAGGAGCGACGCCGGCGACGGCCCCGCGCCCGGCCGCGAGACGAGCGCGGTCGCTACCAGCCCGTCCTCCCCGCGCACGCCCAGCAGCGTCTCGTCCCGGAGCGCCCGCGCCATGACGAAGAACGTGATGAGCGTCTCGAGCCGGGCGTCGTAGTCGCCCGTCTCCCCGAGCACGAACCGCATCACGGGGTAGTCGTGGAACGACTCGGCCAGGACCGAGACGACGGCGGGGACGTCGTCGGGGGCGAGGACGGAGACGGCCTCGGGCCGGCGGTCGGAGCGGTGCATGCCCCAAGGTAACGGCCGGGAGCCGGGACGTTCCACCGGCATCGCCCGGTCCCGGGGGCCGGAGCCGCCGCGCTTGACCGGCCCCGGCCGGGCCCCGGCGAGCGTCGAGGTCGGCCCTCAGCCCCCGCGGGGCCTCGCGCCGTAGACCACCTCGATGGCGCCGTGGGGGTGGCCGACTCCGAAGCGGAGCGTCGCCTCCCGGGCGTCGAGGTATTCCACCCGGGCGAGTCCATCGAGCGGGAGCCCCCGGAGCTGCTCGAGGCCGCCCAGCTCCATGCCGTCCACGTAGACCCGGATCCCGCCGTCCATCGTGGGGGCCACGGGCCCGCGGGTCTGCAGCCACAGCGGACGGGAATGCCGGATGAGCCAGTATACGTCGGTCCTCGGGAGGCTGGCGATCTCCCGGCCGGTGATGGCGGAGGTCTGGTCGGCGGCGGGGCCCGGGAGGAGGACCGCCGGGCCGGGCGCGCACCCCGGGATGAGCAGCAGGCCGGACACGATGAGGGTTCTGCGCATGAGTCCATCTCCTCTGGCCTCCGAATCGCTTCGAGTGCAGTCACGGCCGGACCCAGGCGTCCGGAGGAATCCCCGCACTGCGTGGCATACAGGGCCACCATGCCCGATCCCGGGCCCCGGCCGAAACCGGCATGTCGGGAACCGGCCCGCTCGGGGAGTGATCGCCCGGAGCGACGCGGCGAACGGTCGGGCTCCCGGGCGGTTGCCCGCCCACGGGCCGTGATTTCGGCGGCACGGGCGCATGCCGGCCCTGCGGGCGGGCGCCGTCGATCGCGGGCGTCGTTCGCCACACCCGGCGGACCGCTCGCCCCGCTCCGCCGGCGTTGGCCACTTCGGACTGGAGGGGAGAGTGGGTCGTACGCGATGGTGCACCGGGCTCAGCGGCACGAGCCCCCTCCCCAGGGAAGGGAGGAAACTGGATGGAAACGGCGGCGCTCCGGCGCCGCCGTTTTCGTTTCCCGGGCTTCCCGGCGGGTCCCGTTCCCCGCCTACGGGTCCTGGGTGGACACCAGGATCGCCCCCTGGAGGTGCCCGGAGCCCCACCGGTGGGTCGCCCGTCGGGCGTCGAAGTACTCGAGGTAGCGGACCGATCCGAGGGTGATGCGGCGCAGCGTCTCCGGCGGCCCCAGGCGCGCGTTGTCCATGTAGACGACGAGCGTCTCGTTCCCGGTCGCCTCGCTCAGGTTCTGGAGCCCGCGTTTCCAGAGCCACTGGGGTCGCAGCGACTCCACCAGCTCCCACGCCGACCGGGCCCCGCTTTCCTCGATCTCGGCCCGGCTGATGAGATGCCTGCGGTCCGGTGCGCGGTCGCCCGGGGCGGCGGCGGCACAGGCCGTCACGGTCAGCACGATCAGGAGACCGGGAGCGTACCTCATGGGTCCGTGGGGGAAGGAGAGGAAGAAGTGAGGGGGTCCGGACGAGGATACCCCGGGGCCGCCCGGCGGGGCCGGGCGGCTCCGGGTGCATCCGGGGTCGGGGTCAGCCGGCCTCCCACCATACCGGGACGGTCAGCGGCTCACTGCCCAGGTCGATGAAGTTCTCCGGGTTGTACAGCGCCTCCTCCGGCGGGTAGTACAGCCGCGATGGGAACTCCCCCGCGGGGAGCGCGGAGTTCTCCGCGGGCTCGAGATCCATCCAGCCCACTCGCCGCATCTCGTTGAACGCCTCGGGTCCGGCGAGGTAGAGGGCGATCCACTTCTGGAGCCAGATGTCGTCGACTCCGGCGTAGGCCACCTCCGGCTGCGCCAGGTAGGCGTCGATCTCCGACTGGGAGATCCCGTGCTGCTCCATGGACGCCGCGATCCCCTGGGCGTAGAGCGCCGCGGGGTCGGCNNTAGAGCGCCGCGGGGTCGGCCGTGATCCAGCCCAGCGCCGCCGCTTCGGCGCCCAGGAAGAGCACCTCGGCGTACGACATCAGGACCGACGGCGCGTCGGGCTGCAGGAAGTCCGACCCGATGGTCGAGAAGTCCGCGGCGCCGAGGCCGAGGTCCGACGGCACCAGGCCGTTCCGCAGCCCGCGATACTCGCCGTCCGCGACGGCCGGCTCGGCGTAGACCGCGAGCCGCGGATCGCTCCGGGCCGCCAGCCGATCCACCAGCGACGAGCTGAGCCGGAAGTCGCCCGTCCGACCGGCGAGGATGATGCCCTCGTAGACGGGGTTCGCGGCCGGATCGGCGCCGGCCCACTCGAGGTCCGCCGCCTCGGCCACGGCGCCGATGGTGTTGCTGCTCCAGGCGCTCTGGAACGCGGACCTCGCCTCGCCGTTCATGGACGTGTTCACCGCCCGCAGCGCCAGCCGCAGACGCAGCGAGTTGGCGAACTTCTGCCACCCGTCCATGTCGCCGTGGTAGATCGGGTCGAACGCGTCGAACCCCACGTTCGCTCCCGGCGAGATCATCGCCGCCGCGGCCTCGAGGCGGTCGATCAGGTCCGGGTAGATCGCCGACTGCGGATCGTACGCCGGGAAGAGGATGTCCTGATCGAGGCTCAGCGCCTCCGTATACGGGATGTCGCCGAAGTAGTCGGTGAGGACCATGAAGCCGTACACGGTCATGATCTCGGCCACCGCCCACAGGTCGTCGCTGCCCTCCTCCGCGGCCACGTCCTTCACATAGTCCAGGTCGGTGAGCGCCGCGTACATCTCGTTCCAGATGTTGAGCGGGATCCCGTCCCGCGGGACGTAGAAGTCCTCGTCGTTGTAGACGGGCTGGGCCAGGTGCTGCGCCCAGTTCTCGCCGTGGTACAGCATCGTCCACTGCCCGAACGCGCCGCGGTTGCCGGCGTTGGCCACCACGTCCCAGATCCCGCCCAGGAGCACGTTGCCGACGGGCACCTCCTCCGGCGCGTTCGGGTTCGCGTTGATCTCCGTCAGGTCGGTCTCGCACCCGCCGGCCGCCACGGCCAGGGCGAGGGCGGGAACCAACCAGGTCGTCTTCTTCCAGTTCATCGTAGGTTCCTTTCTCGCCTCACGGCCGCACCGTGACGTTGAAGCCGATGCTCCGGGCGCTGGGCATCTGCCCGTACTCGAAGCCCTGGATGTTCGTGGCCTCCATGGCGGTCTCCGGATCGAGGTGATCCGACTCGGCCCAGAGGGCCAGGTTGCGACCGATCACGGACAGCTCCAGCCCGCTCACCCCGAGCCGGCTCGCCCAGGAGCCGGGCACGTCGAAGGAGAACGTGACCTCCCGGAGCTTGACGTAGCTGGCGTCGTCCACGTGGGCCTCCCGCACGCCGTAGAGCGCCTCCCAGTAGTCCTGGGAGCTGATCACGGTCGTGTTCTCGACGTACGTGGTGTCGCCGCTCTCGCTGACCACGCGGTTCACGCCATCGACCACGATGCCGGTCTCGGCACTGCACTGCGGGTAGCCCGGCAGCGCCTCCACCCCCGGGTCGTACCACAGGCACCGGCCCGCCAGCGTCTCCTCCAGCACGCCGGCGTAGCGACCGAACATGTTGGTCACGGAGTAGACGTTCCCGCCCTGCTTCATGTCGAACAGGAAACGCAGGCGGGCGTTCTTGTACGCGAACTCGTTGGACCAGCCGCCGCGCCAGTCCGGGTTCACGTTGCCGATGACCTGCGGCGAGTTCGTCGGCAGCGGGGCGCCGTTGTCCGGGTTCACGACGATCCGGCCCTGGGGATCCCGCTGGTAGGCGGTGCCCACCAGCTGGCCCAGGGGCTCACCCTCCCGGGCCCAGAGCGACACGCCCCAGAAGCTGCCCAGGCCGAGCTCGAGACCCTCCACGCCCTCGGCCAGCTCCAGCACCTCGCTGTCGTTCTTGGCCCACGTGAAGGCGGTCTCCCACCGGAAGTCGCCGGTCTGGATCGGCCGCCCGCGCAGCAGCACCTCCCAGCCCCGGTTCTCCACCGCGCCGGCGTTCACGAACCGCTCCTCGTAGCCCGTGGAGTACGAGAGCTTGACGGGCATGATCTGGTCCCGGGTCTCCGACCGGTACCAGGTGACGTCCATCCCCAACCGGTCGTCCAGGAACCCGAGCTCCGTGCCCAGCTCCACGGACTCCGTCGTCTCGGGCTTGAGGCTCGCGTTGCGCAGCTGCCCCGGCACGCTGAAGCTGGGGATCCCTTCCCAGATCTCGTCCGCCGCGAAGATGTTGCGCAGCCGGTACGGATCGGTGTCGTTCCCCACGCGCGCCCAGCTCGCCCGGAGCTTCCCGAAGGAGAGCAGGCCGCCACGGAGCCCGGGGAACGCGTCCGAGAAGACCATGCTGCCGCTCACGGACGGATAGAAGTACGAGCGGTGGTCCTCCGGCAGCGTGGACGACCAGTCGTTGCGGCCGGTGAAGGTGAGGTACAGGTAGTCGCGGTAGCCGAGCTCGGCCTGGCCGTACAGGCTGTTCACCCGCTTCCGCTGGAGCGTGGTGTTGAGGTCGGGCGTCTCGGCCGCGTTCGACACGTCGAAGATGCCCGGCGTCGCCAGGCTGCCCACCCACGTGTAGTCGTCGGTACGCTCCCAGTCGCGCCGGTTCCCGCCGAGCAGGAAGGTCGTCGTGACCGGCAGCCCGAGGTCCGGCGTCCCGTTCAGCAGGAACTCGTGGTTGTTCTCCTGGAACGCGACGCCCCACCGGCCGAACCCGCCGTTGACGGACAGGAACTCGCGCCCGGCGGTGATCGGGTTCGTGGTGTAGTCGCCGTAGACCGCCAGCCCCGGGTTGTAGGCGTAGGTCTTGAGCCGGGACTCGTCGTACCAGTCGGTCCCCGACCGCACCATGGCGCTGAGCCAGTCCGTCACCGCGTAGGTGGCCGACAGCTGGCCGATCAGCCGGTCGCGGGTGTCGTTGTTGCCGTGCTCGAACTGGACGAAGTACGGGTTGGTCCAGTAGGCGTAGTTCCAGTTGAACGGGAGCCCGGCCATGGGATCGCCCTCGGGCCGCACCTCGTCATAGCGGTCCTTCAGGACGTCCATGTCCACCTGGCGGCCGAACCAGATGAACCCGCTCATGACGTTGTCATCGCCGTACCCGACCCCGGGACGGTTCTCGCCCTCGGACGTGATGTACTGGACGGAGGTGTTGATCTCCAGGGCCTCCGTCGCCTGCATCCCGCCGGCGAAGCTCAGGTTGTAGCGCTGCTGCTCGTGGCCGGGGACCATCCCGTTCATGTCCGTGCGGCTCAGGCCGGCGCGGCCGTGCAGCCGCTCCGTCGCCGCCGACACCGACACGTTCGTGGTGAGGGTCGTGCCCGTCTCGAAGAACTTGTCCACGTTGTCGGGGCTCGAGACCCACGGCAGCGGGACCCGCTCCCCCGTCTGCGGGTCGATGGGGCTGTGGAACTGCGGGATCATGAGCCCCTGGTCCAGCGGCGGGCCCCAGCTCTCGTCGAAGTCGTCGTAGACGCCGTTGCCGAAGCCGTCGTGGTACGCGAACTGGCCGTTGTAGCCCTGGCCGTACTCGTTCTGGTAGTTCGGCAGCTTCAGCTCGTCCTCGAAGGTGACCATCTGGCTGACCACGATGTCGGCCGCGCCCGTGATCCCCCGGCCCTTCTTGGTCTCGATCAGGATCGCGCCGTTCGACGCACGGGAGCCGTACAGCGCGGCCGCGTTCGGGCCCTTCAGCACCGTGATCGACTGGATCGCGTCCGGGTTGATGTCCGAGATCGCGTTGCCGTAGTCGAAGCCGCCCTGGTCGTTCAGCACCCCCGTCGTGCCGCCGACGTCGTAGCCGTTGCTGTTGTCCACCGGGATCCCGTCGACGACGAAGAGCGGCTGGTTGTTCCCGGTGATGGAGTTCGCGCCCCGGATCACGATCCGGGAGGAGCCGCCCTGCGGCCCCGAGTTCGTGATGTTCACGCCGGCCACCTTGCCGGACAGCGTGTTCACCAGGTTCACCTCGGCGCGCGTCAGCTCCTCGTCCATGATCTGGGTGGTCGACACCCCGACCGTCCGGGCCTGTCGCTCCACCCCCAGCGCCGTCACCACGATGCCTTCGATGCCGATGGCCTCGCGGCTCAGCGTCACGTTCATGCTCGGGCCCGTGATCTCCCGCTCCACGGTCCGGTAGCCCAGGAAGGTGAAGACCAGGACGTTGGACTCCGTCGGGACGCGCAGCGAGTAGTTCCCGTTGCCGTCCGTGAGCGTGCCCACGGTGGTCCCCTTGGCCGTGACCTGGACGCCCGCCAGGGGCTGCCCCGTCTCTTCCGACAGGACCTGGCCCGTGACGCGGTTCTCCTGCGCCGCGAGCCACGTCGGCGCCAGCAGCAGCACCGCTGCGGCCAGGATCCGCCGCATGTCGATGTTCATGAATCCTCCATGCAGAGTTGCGAGCTTCGGGTGGGCCCGCGCGTCGGCGCGGTCCACCGAGGTCGAGCGTCGTTCCGGCTGGCCAGGCTCCGGACCCCGTACGGGAGTCCGGGCTTCGACCGGAAGCGTGCGGTGCAGTGTGCGCCGGCGGGGCGAGGCCGGTGCCCCGACCCCGTCCCGCGAGCCGGGTGGGAAGCCGGTGAGCCGACGGCACGGGCTGGAACGACAGTGATCCGTAGCGAAGGAGCCCGTCTACCTCCTTTCCTGGGTGAGCCCGAGATGCCCCTCGGCACCACAATGAGCGCCCCTCCGACGGCGGAGACAGTGCGATGTGGCGAAATTCGATGTGACCACGGCGAACGGGCGGGTTTCCGCGGCGAATCGCCCGGGGCGCCGGAGGCGGAAACGGCGGTGCCCGTCGGCCCGCGCCACGCGGGCCGCGTCTCTGGTGGTCGGCCTGATCCCTGTTAGCGGGGGTCGAGGCCCAGCTTCCCGCCGACAGCGCGGGGATCCGTGAAACGGTCCTCGACTACGTGGAGGGCTGGTGGTCGGGCGACGAGGTCCGCATGGAGCGGAGCCTCCATCCGGACCTGGTCAAGCGGCGGATCCTCGCCCACGAAGAAACGGGCCGGAGCCTGATGGGGTCCGGCACCCGGACCGACAGGGTCGAGTACACCCGGG
>JABAOG010010736.1_pt1 | contig 14537 bp, 15 predicted proteins | sample 7062131 | NCBI WGS metagenome assembly JABAOG01 (sample SAMN14538629, study PRJNA623070) | marine sediment metagenome | biome: marine biome [ENVO:00000428]; feature: marine pelagic biome [ENVO:01000023]; material: deep marine sediment [ENVO:00002113] | place: India: Arabian Sea | collected...
CGCTCGGTGGTGGTGGTCTTACCGGCGTCCACGTGGGCGAAGATGCCGATATTACGGTAGTGGGTTAAATCAGTCATAGTCGTACTCAGTTATTCCTGTGTAAAAATGTTCCGGCGATAACCTGTCTCGCAGGATGCCCGTATTGCGGGGCGAATGAGCCCCTCATCCACAACGCCGGCGCCGTTACCCTGACTGGACATTAGCCGCTAGTCCTGGGAAATATGTTGAAAAATCGCCGCGTCTAAGCCTTGTGGCGGCTCANNGAAAAGCGCGCTATTTTACCCAAAAACGTTACTGAAATCTTGAAAAATTTCTGCTGTAAAAGTGGATTGGGTATATTTTTTACAAATATGCGGGTAAAAACCATGGTTTTTGTGATGATAATGGCCGTCTTGTGGCTTGAAACTACCTGAACATTCATGGTGAGGTACGACAAGGATCGAGCCAGTGTTGTAGTGAAATGATCTTAAATGCGCTATTCGTCGCAATTATCATCGCAACTTTCATTATACTGCTTTGAATGGGCTGTATCCTGTAGACTGAACTCAGCAGGCTAGCGAAGTAGAGAAGAAAAAGAGGGATTGAAATGTCGCGAATTGATTTTGCTCGGATTTTCCACCGTAATACTGAACCTGGCGATCAGCAGGCTGAGGAGGGGGATTCGGTGACCGAACGCATCAAGCCGGAGGGCGGCGATACAATCCTTATTGTCGACGACTCCAAAACGATACATCTCGTTCTGACACGTCAATTTGCCGCCCTGGGGTATGAATGCATTTCTGCTTATGATGGGGAGAGCGCCATCCAGATGGCGCAAGAGCATAAGCCATCCATTATTTTGATGGACGTGGTAATGCCTATCCTCAACGGCTTCCAGGCGACCCGCGAGATCCGCAAGGACGCAGACCCGGTTGTGGCGAACATCCCGGTGATCATCATGAGTGGTAATGCCCAGCCTACAGAAGAGTTGTGGAGTATCAAAATCAAGGCTAACGCCTTTATTGCCAAACCATTCTCCGACGAGGAGATTGTTTCTCTCATTGAGTCTTTGATCCCCGCTTCGACGGAAAAATAGGGGCGTATCTTAGCTTTCACGTACAACAGTCCCTCTCCTGACCGGGATCTGGGCAGGGTACACCTTTTCCCGCACCGGAGGCCCGGAACATCCGGAAAGGGCTGACGCGGCCTACCGGCGAGCATTTCTCCGTCGATGACAGTGACTACCTCACCTTAATTGAGAAGACTGTGGTGGCCGAGTTTCTCCCCGGCAACAACGATACCCGGAACTTTTTGCCTCGCTGTGACAGGGGCGAACGCCCGATGAGATTCACCGTACCCTCCTTCTGCTCACAAGTCGATTGGTCTCCTGGTGTAGCGAGTCATGTTGGAGGGAGATGTATTTCGCTGACGAAAGCTGATGCGGGGTCTTACCCCGCTGGAAATGGGGATTTAGGCGTATGGTTGGGCTCGGGTTTACTCATTAATCTGTGCCAGAAGCGACCCAATGAACCCTGGGTACTGTTTTCTGGAGCACTTGATTAGCAGGAGTGAGCTATGGTGTCTATTTATAAACACGCCATTTATCCGGCACTCTTTACGATTTCAATGGCTGTTTTTTTTGCCGTAACGGTGAAGACCACCGAGGAAACTCCTCCGTCGAATGTTCATATGCCGCAAGTGGTACAGAAAAGTTCGGTGCCAACGCGGGCCAGGGCTTTCGTCGATGACTACGCTCAGCTCAACGCCGTGCGCGAGGGGGTGATTACCTTGCCTAGCGGCGTACAGTATGAGGTGTTGACGGCGGGGAACGGCAAGCAACCCCATTCCAGCGATACGGTGTCGGTCCATTATCGGGCCATGCTCGCCACCGGGGTCGAATTCGGCAATACCTATGTGAATAACAAACCCGATACCCTTCGTCTTGACCAGTACATCGTGCCGGGATTGAAGGAGGCGCTGTTGTTGATGAGGGAGGGAGATGAATGGCGGGTGACGATACCGGCGAAGATGGGTTTTACCGGGGGAAGGTTTCTGCGCAAGCGCGACCTGATTTACGAAATTACTTTGCTCTCCATCGTGAAAGCACCGGGCAGTGAAAGGGAAGAGTCCCTAGGAACCGGTTAACCCCAGTGGGGTCAACCTTTTCGTGTCATGGGACGATCCGGTCGCTGGCCACAATCAACTTATGTGATTCGGGTGAAGCGTAACGCAGCAGTGCACCGCCGCGGACCGCTACACGCTGCCCAGGAGCCAGGCTCATGCGACCGTAGTAGGCGACGTGGCTGTCAGGATTTACCCAATTGGTGCCGTCGCTGTATTTATCCACCAGGGTTTCCAGAGTCTCGAGCAGGTGTTCCCGGCTCAATGGTACCGGGTGGCGACGCACCTCCTCACTGCTGATCGCTGAGAGAGCTGCCGTGAAGAGGTAACTGGCGGCATAGGCATCGGCCTGCACCCGCAGGGTGCCGTCGTACGAAAGGCCCTGCTGTTCGAGCCAACGTCTGATTCTTAGTTTCGCGATCTCTCCCTGCACCCCGATATCATCAAATAACGATACCCAGTTCACTCGCAATTTCCAGCCAGGTGGCAAAGAGATCTCCTCTGGCGGTGCGAGCAGGGCGGAGATATAAATATTCTTTACAGCAGGCGCCTGGGGTGAAGCGGCCACGAGTTGTGCAATTTCATCGGGGCGGAGCCACAGTACCAGAGAGCCGTTATGCGGCAACTCCGTGAGTACTGCCTCAGGTTTTACACGCTGGTAGCGTTCGATTCGGTGTTCACCTTTAAAATAAGAATGTAGTGAATGGGCCGCATGTTTTCCGGTGGCATCCGAATAGAGTTGGACAACTTCTGACGGTCTCTCTTTGGTGTCATGGCCATTTTTGAGATAGTTGGCCAGTACCTGTGCTTCAAGGATCACCCCGGGCGAGTAGTAGATAGAGTAATAGTTGCCTCTACTTTTCGGCGCCACTTCCACCGAGGGAAGAATGCAAGGAACACGATTCTCTTCGCAGAACCGGTGCACTGGGGACCACTGCGCGCGCCCTGCCCCGGAGAGGACAGCAAAGACCGGTTGCTTGAGATAGCGTTTTTGCAGCTGAATGCCCCAGCTTTCTGCTGGCCCCGTCAATTCCCAGACATGCAATCGCCAGGTTTTCGCGACTCCTTTTGCACCGGCAGACCAGGCACGGAGGACACCGAGTATTGCGTTGGCCTGTTCTTTGGGGACATCGGGAGTGATGATGGTTGCCAGGTGCAGGGTATGGTCTTCAACGCCTGGAGCTGGTTTTGCTGCCAGTTCCTTCAGATAGGCGAGGAGGGCGGAGATCGCCTGGTCATCAAGTGCATAACGAGGCATAGGTGATAATGGTTTGTTGTCGGCATCCACCCCTTCAACCAGTGCACGTTTGAAGCTTGCCTCATCATAGGCGCTACGGGTGAGCGCCCTGGCCCAGGCTTCGTTCGGCACCCAGTGATGGGAATGGTCAAGAAAACTTCCGTGGAAACGCGCCGGCTTGAACAATAGCGTTCCCGCCACCGGTGGGACCAGGACGGTAGTAGAATCAAACCCCTCGACTGATCCCATCCCACTTCGTCGATGGCAGGTGGTGCACGCGGCATCCTTGCCTTCAAACAAGGTAGCCTCGGCTCGCAGCGCGCGCAGCGATGATCCATCAGGAAGGATACCCTCCTCATAGATGCGGCGGCCCGCTTCTGCAGCAGAAAAGTTCTTGTCGAAAGCCGCTTCGCTTGTCGGGAAGAGTGCTGCCAACTGGCCGAGGATAAGCCAGGCCATCCCCAGGCAGCATCTGCGGCAAAGCGCCTTTTTACTTGGCATTATTAAGATTGACTTTTTTGTTGTCCGACCGGTTCTGATCATCCACGGAAATCAGCTCCACATCGAACAGCAGCGTTCGCTTCTCAAGGGGGCCCCGGTCATAGGCAAGATTGGGTGGAATGACCAACTGGATCTTTCCTCCTTCCTTAATCAGCTGCAGCCCCTCGGTCCAACCCTTGATTACCCGATTGAGTTGGAAGGTGGCCGGTTTACCGCGATCATGCGAGCTGTCAAAGACCTGTCCGTTGCTGAGTGTTCCACGGTAGTGGACTGTTACCTGGTTTGTTGAGGCGGGGGACTTTCCTGTGCCCTTGGAAAGAATTTTGTACTGTAAACCGCTCTTGGTAGTGTTCACTCCTTTCTTGTGAGCATTTTGCTCCAGATATTTTTTATCCAGTGCAAGATTTTTTGCCTCCATTTCCAATCGTCTGGCCTTATGTTCTGCAACCACCTTGCGTTTTAAGTCGACCAGAGTGGTATTCATTTCCTGCGGAGACATCAGGGGTGTCGTATCGGTAAGGGCGTCCTGAATTCCCTGGACCACGGCTTCCTTGTGCAGTTCAACGCTCTGGCGTTTGAAGTCGCCGCCAATCTGGTAACCCAGGCTGTAACTGGTGCGTGCGGCTTCATTATCAAGCTTGAGGGGTTCGGCGGCGTTGACCCTGGCAAGAGGTAAGATCAGTAAAATAATTGCAGCAATGGTTTGACTTCGCATCTGATTTCTCCGTGGTTGATAGTGAGAGATTCACTTCCGGCTGGTTGCAATTAGTTCATTCCCATAAAAGTGCCGTCCGTATTACGGACGGCACTGGTCGGGTAGCTTATTCCGGGTGAAGCACGTATTAGGGCACCGCGGTGCAGCCAGATGCGGAGCCTTTATCACCGACACAGAACGGGACCATCATCTCGTTGTCCTCATGCTCGACGATGTGGCAGTGCCAGACATACAAACCAGCGATATCGAAGGTGGTATTAACGCGGGTCACCTCGCCGGGATAGGCAATGACAGTATCCTTCCATCCTGCCTCGGTTGCTTCAGGAGCACGGGTCGCGCCAAGTGTCCCGTTAACCGGATCGAAGGCTTGCCGTTCAACAAGCTTGAACTTCACCAGATGGAGGTGGATCGGATGTGCATCAGCTGACCAGTTCCACAGTTCCCAGGTCTCCGTGGCACCATAGGTAGGGTTGGTCTGGATCGGGTCGGCCCACAGGGTGGCCGTGCCGCCTCCGGCACCGTTGATCCCGAGCACGGCGGCTTTTGGTGCCATCGGTACGGAGTGCGCAAGAGTGCCGTTACCATTACCATTTTTCCTGCCGGTTTTGAGGCAGGTACCTGGGTTGTTCGGGTCCGGAGTGGCGTGGCTGTCATAATTGATCTGCCCGCTTGGGCTGACATTGACACAGACCGAGATGGATTCCTCTTCGAGCAGGGCCATGTCGCGCGTTGCTTCCGGGATGACTGGGCCATTGGCGGGATCGCCTGCATCCGGCAGGCTCAGCACCAGGTCTTCCGGTGCCGAAGCGCTATTGCCAGCAGGTGTATCGGCGATAAGCGCGAACTCCATCACCTGGCCGGTGGTAGCGGGGTCGGCAGCAGGCACCGGGAAGCCACCGAATGGTGAGTCAGGGCCGGTGTTGATCATGCGCACCCGCTGGGTGCCGTCCGGTAGGGCGGAAAAGTCGACGATCACATCGGCTCGCTCGGCCAGGCCCATTAGCAGAGCCTCCTCGGGCGCGACCGCCGCAGTGGGTGCTGCCGGAATGGTACCGTCACCGGCTAAAACCGTCTTGAAGCCGGTCTTCACCTGCACAACGGCAGGCAATAGCCCCTGCTCGGCGCCGATCTGATAGAAAGGCACCTCACCGAGCACCTGGCCGGCAGCGTCGAGCGCTATCAGGGAGAGGTTGAGGAAACGCGAATTGCTTCCGTTCAACAGCCGGAAACGGTAGCGGTCCGGTTCTACATTCATTGTGGGCCAGCTGACACCGTTCACCACCATGACGTTGAAGAAGGCCTCCGGATTCCACATGGCGGGAATATCCGAGGGATTGTCCGGATCGCCAATGAACGGGATGTTCAACTGGTTGGTGCGCACCTCCTGGAAGAAGGCCCGCTCGTCCGGATAGAACAGCGAGCCGTCGGCATTGAAGGAGCGGTCCTGGATCACGATCGGGATCTCGCGAATCGCTGCACGTACCGGATTTCCCGGGGTGTTCAGATCTATAACGCCCTGCCCCGCTAGCGGGGCTGGGCCCGGCAGGGTGCCGGAAACCAGCCCGTCCTCACCACCGCTTGCGGTACGGAGCAACCAGAAGCCGGCAGGTCCGGCATAGACATTGTTGCGGGTCATGCCCAGCGTGTGGTCGTGGTACCACAGGGTGGTCGCCGGCTGGTCGTTGCGGTAACTGAAGCTTGCCATGCCCGGAGTGGTGTTGGTCGGGGTGCTGTACTGGTTAACCAGCGATCCGAGCGTCGCATAACCGTCAATGTTGTTGGCATCGGGCAGCCACCAGGCCTCGGGATAACCGTCACTTTCAGGATCCACATGGGCGCCGTGTACATGAGTCACAATCGGTACCGGCCCGCGATAGGGTTGTTGCAATTGCATACCGTTGCCGGCCGGATCGGGGCGACAGTCCTTGTTTTTTGCCGGGTCGGTGCAGGCGAGCTGCTCGGGGTTGGCCCAGTGCAACGAGCGATCTATCGGCAGAAGATGGGGAAGGTAGTTACAGGCCGGGGCCGCGGCGAACGCCGCCGCATTACCCGTTGCCCTGATCGCCTCACAGGCCACGGGATCGGCAACCAGGTCGTTGATCCAGTTCACCCTGACGGGCGTGTCAACCGTTGCCTCTATGGTGTAGGCCGGATAGTTGAATTGGGAATAGCCAACCGGGGCAGGGCCCATCGGCGTGATGTCCTGGGCAGGTCCATAGCTCCAGATTGTGGTCGCCGGAAGACCTGAGGGCAGGATTTGTTGCTGGAATTGTCGTACTGCGATGTCGTAGTCGTTTGCGGTGGCTCCGGGAGCGTTTGAGGGTTTCATCACCGGCGGGATGACCAGTGGCGTGACATATTTGGGAATGGTAGTGGGATCGAGTGTGCCGCCTGGAACGGACTCGGCAAGGACGTTGCCGCCGATACCGGTGAGCCAGGCGGCCACGGCTGTGGTCAGAACTTTCTTCTTCATGAGTAAAATCCTCCTGCATGGTTGAGTTCGGCGGTCAACCCTCCCAAGCCAGCATCCCAGGGCGATTTTTTTCGTGACGTTCTGATATTTATCGGTTGATTTCGATGAGCAAGCGCCACCGATCACTCCTTTCGGTCCGTCAATCGGCCACCGATAAGGACTTAATAAATTGCTTCAATAACGAAGACAGACTAGTGGTGGGTTACAGGAGAACCATGGGGTGAACGACTTATTTTGTTGGTAGGGAAAAACTACATCCTTTGCTCAAGCATACAGACACTAGCTAATTTGATATGGCTTATAAAAAAAGTGGATTTTTCGAACGTTTTCTCAGTCGAGTGGAGCAGTTTAATGGCCTGACCATTGTTACAGACAAGTAGCTGCCGGATGGAGCGCATCAATCATCCTCACGCTCCAGGCTGCAACAAGCCCCTTTGGGCTCGATGGTGGGTAGCTCCAGGATTGAGCCGCTGACCGGGTTTTCGCGAAACGTGGTGCAGCCCTTGAGGCCAAATTCAAAAGCCTCGCGATAGATCGCCTTGAACTCCTCAAAGGGATAGGACTGGGGTACGTTGATGGTCTTGGAAATGGCATTGTCGACATAGGGTTGTAGTGCAGCCTGCATCTGCAGGTGTTCGTGGGGCGAGAGAGCATGGGCGTCGACGAAGACCTCGGGCAAGGGTGCTGCGCCATGACAGTGCTGCCAGCGCCGGTAGGCATGATCGCTCACTTCATGCACGCTCATGGAGCCGTCGTGTTGTGTGATCCGGCGGCTAAAGCGGTAGGCGAACACCGGCTCGATGCCGCTGGAAACATTGTCGGCCAGCAGGCTGATGGTGCCGGTGGGGGCGATGGCGGTCAGATGGCTGTTGCGGATCCCGTGGCGGGCAATGCCCTCGCGGATATCTTCCGGCAACGCCTGGATGAAGGGGCCTTTTAGATAGGGTTTTTTCTCAAAATAGGGAAAGCTTCCCTTTTCCTGCGCCAGTTCAATGGAGGCCCGGTAGGCGTGGTGACAAATTTCGGCCATCAAACCGGCGGCAAGGCGGCGTCCTTCATCACTGGCATAGTGCAGCCCGAGCATGATCAGGGTATCGGCCAACCCGGTCAGACCCAGGCCGATACGGCGCGTGCCGTGAGCCCTTTTGGCTTGTGCCGGCAAGGGAAAGCGCGAGGCGTCGATGACGTTATCCATCAGTCGAACCGCGATGGGGATGATCCGTTGCAGTTCTTTCCGATCGATCCGCGCTTGTGGGCTGAATGGGGCCTGGACAAAACGAGTGAGGTTGATCGAACCGAGGTCGCAGGCACCGTAGGGCGGTAACGGGATTTCGCCACAGGGGTTGGTGGCGCTGATTTGTTCGCAATACCTGAGGTTGTTCAGTTGGTTGGCCCGGTCGACAAAAAAGACTCCGGGTTCCGCATAATCATAGGTGGCGCGCATAATTCGTTGCCACAGTTCCCGTGCCGACACCTCGCGATAGACCCGGCAGGGTATCTCATCCTGATAGCCTGGCCAGTGGCGTAGCAGGGTCTGGCCGCTCTCGGCTTCCCCGAGAGGAAATAGCAGGGGCCAGAGGGCATCCTGCGACACAGCCTTCATAAAGGCATCGCTGACTTGTACGGAAAGATTAAAGTGACGCAGTTCCTGCGGGTTGGCCTTGGCGTCGATAAAGGCCTCGATGTCAGGATGATCGCAGCGAAGAGTCGCCATCATGGCCCCACGTCGGGCGCCGGTGGATAGCACGGTGGCGCACATACTGTCCCAAACCCTCATGAACGACACCGGCCCGGAAGCGATGCTGCCCACTCGATGGGCCGGCGTGCCGGCCGGTCGCAGGGTAGAGAAATCGTAGCCGACACCGCCCCCCTGCTGCATGGTGAGCGCGCCTTCCTTGAGGGCATCGAAGATCCCGCTCATGGAATCGCCCGGCAGACCCATGACAAAGCAGTTGAACAGCGTTACATCGCGGCCGGTACCGGCACCGGCAAGGATGCGGCCTCCCGGCAGGAAGCGAAAGTCCTCGAGGACAGAAAGAAAATTCGCCTCCCAGTGTGGCGCGTCCGCGCTCTCCACGGCCGCTAGGGCGCGGGCGACGCGGCACCAGGTATCCTGAATATCCTGATCGAGGAAATCATTGCCGTGACGGAAACGGTATTTTGACTCCCAGATTGTACGGGAGACCGGATTGTCGAGCCGTAAAACCACTTCTCTTCAGAGGCCGCTGATGGCGGCTACGCCAAACAACGTGGGGTGGAGAAATACCAGGGCGACATAGAGCAGCAGGCCCACGCCGATGACAACCAGGTCGCGATCGATGGTCATCGCCAGGGCGGCTTTCCTGGCGCCTCGCCGATTGCCCGACCAGATGGCAAACAGACTGTAAAGGCCAAGGGAACCGAAAAGCAGCAACGAGGCTGCATCGCCATTGGCCAGCAGATGGCCCACTGCCCACAAAACGACCCCCCAGGACATCGGGTGGGGCGTGAGACGATGGACATTTCCGGGGAGGTAGGCGCCCACCAGCAGGATCAAGGCGGGGAGCATGAAGAAGGGCGTCAACCCTTTTCCCCACAAAGGGGGCTGCCACACAGGAATAAATTCCGCCTGGCTCATGCCGAGGATTATCAGGACCAGACCTGCCAGGGCAAACAGGGAAAACAGTCCCTTGTATGCTGATTCGCCCAGACGGGTGACTAACCAGCGCCTCAGTGGCGGCATGCTTGGAATCATGTGCACGCCGATCAGTACCGCAAGGCCAAGAATCAACCAGTTCATGTGACAAATCTCCATATTCGTACGCAAGTCAACCTGACTCAATCCTGCGTTTTGCGTTAGCGTTCGGGCCGATCGGTTTTCAGCAGCCCCGCCAACATGATGAACGCCAGGGCGGAGAGCAGAGCCCCGGCAGTAAAAGTGTAGGCCGGATCGAGGTCCCAGAGCAGGCCGGCGAGCAGCCCGGCAGGCAGGGCCGCGATGCTGGTGGTCATATGATAGGCGCCGAGCGCTGTCCCGCGCTGATTCTCAGGCGCCAGATCGGACACCATCGTCCTCTCGGTAGCCTCCACCAAAGCGTAGTTGATTCCATAGAGGAGGAACAGCAGCAGCAATGAGGGCAAGGCGGCGGTAAACAGAAAGCCGAGGCAGAGCAGGGTAAACAGCCCATAGCCGAGTAACAGCACCGCACGCCGTCCAATGCGATCGGAGAGGATTCCTGCGGGGATGGCGAACAGGGTAAAGCTGAACTGGTAGAGGGCATAGAGCAGCAGGGGTATCACCACCGCCATTTGCTGCTCGAATTGTCCTTCAGCCCGCAATACGAAAAACATGTAGCTGAAATTGGCCAGGGCGTAGGTGAAGGCGATAAGCATGAAGCGGCGCAGGGGAGGCGGCAGTGCGGCCAGATGCAGCCGCGGGGGATGGGCTTGTTTAGTATCACCTCTTTCGTGCACGAACCACAGCGGCAACAAGCTGGCAAAGCCAAGCAGGCCGGCGATAAGAAAAATGTGCAAAAAACTGNNCACCAGCAGGGTCCCCAGGAGGGCGCCGCCGCTGTCCATGGCGCGGTGCAGACCAAAGCCGCGGCCGCGAGAGCGTTTTTCGGTTGAGGCTGCCAGGATCGCATCGCGTGGGGCCGAGCGTACCCCTTTGCCGAGGCGTTCCGCCACCCGCAGTCCCATTACCTGCGGCCAATTGCCGGCAATGGCCAGCAACAGCTTGGCCAGCGCAGAGAGGGCATAGCCGAAAAGGACAAAGGGCTTGCGTTGACCAAGCCGATCAGACCAATAACCGGCAAAGAGTTTGGCAAGACTGGCGGCGCTGTCGCTCAACCCCGCAGTCAATCCCACTGCAAGACCACCTCCACCGAGCTGAGAGATGAAAAGCGGCAAGATGGGAACAATGATCTTGCTCGAGGTGTCGTTGATGAAACTGACTATCCCAAGCAAGATGACATTGGCCCTGCTGCGGGCCTGCCGTGCCGGGTGACCGTCCATCAGCAGCTCCAGTAAACGGGGGATTCATTCAGTGTAGAACAGGCGTAAGCGACCCGGCCTTGCTTGCCGGTGTTGCAAATCCCTGTGTCTGACCTAGTTTTCTTCTGCTGCTATTTAGGTAGCCCTAATGCCAGAAGGAGGTCGCTCGTGGAAATAGTCGTCGATATGCCCATGATTCAGCACTGTGATGCTTCAGAGTGTTCTTACAATCTCAATGACGCCTGTCATGCCAAGGCGATCACCATTGGTGACGGCGTCTCGCCCGGTTGCGATACTTTTATGAATGCGGGAAGTCATGTCAGGAACAAGCAGATTAAGGCGGGGGTCGGCGCCTGCAAGGTCGAGGGGTGTACCCATAATGCCGATCTGGAGTGTGGGGCTGACAGCATCAGTGTCAGTCATGAGGGAGGCAAGGTGCTTTGCATGACGTTCATGCCGCGTTGATGCCTGACAGCGGTGAGCTGGCTCGTGCAAAAGGGGACGCCATGCGTCCCCTTTTGTTGTCGGAGGTCACGGTGCGTAAAAAAGGCTGCTGAAAAGTGTGAGTAGCGCATTTCTCTGGTAAAGCCGGCTGGGGTATAGTGAAGCACTCTTCCAACTGAGAAAGGACAGGAGATTTCCTTGAGCAATTCCCTGCAGAGCCAATTGTTGAAAATGGGTCTGGTTGACGAAAAGCGAGTCAAGCAGGTGAAAAAGGAGAAGCACAAGCAGGCCAAACAACGGGGCAAAAAGGCCCTTACCACGGACGAAGCCGGCCGTTTGGCGCAGCAGGCGGCGGCAGAGAAGGCCGAGCGGGATCGTGAGCTCAATCGCCAACGCAAAGAAGAGGCTGAGCGCCGCGCGCTGGCTGCCCAGGTGCGACAGCTGATTGAGGTTAATCGTCTACCTAGAGACGAGGGTGAGATCGCCTACCATTTCAGCGACGACGGCAAGGTCAGGAGTCTTTATGTCACCGAACAGGTGCAGCTCCAGTTGGGACTTGGAAGACTGGCGATCGTCAGGCTAGATGAGCAATATGAACTGGTGCCGTCGGCTGTGGCCGAGAAGATCGGCCAGCGTGACGGGGCTTGTGTGATCCTGTGTAACGAGCAGGATCAGGACTGTGATGAAGATGATCCCTACTCCGAGTACCGGATACCTGACGATCTTATGTGGTAATCAGGTCGATTGACTTGCTGTTGAGTAAATGTTGATGAGAATGATGATGTCACAACGGATGATCTTTATTGCCGGCTTCCTCGGCAGCGCCGCGCTGCTTGCCATCGCCCTGTACATGCAGCATGGCATGGGCCTTGAACCTTGTCCTCTCTGTATCTTGCAGCGCTTTGCCGTGATCGGCATCGGGGCGGTGCTGCTGGTGGCCGCCCTGCACAATCCGGTCGGTTGGAAGAGTCGGGTCTATGCCGGACTGGCCGCATTGTTTGCCCTGTTCGGTCTGGTGACCGCCGGGCGCAATGTCTGGTTGCAACATCTGCCGGCGGACAAGGTACCTGATTGCGGTCCCGGTCTGAGTTACATGCTCGAGGTCTTTCCCTTGAATCGTGTACTGGAGATGGTCTTCAAAGGTTCCGGTGAATGTGCCGAGGTGCAGTGGACCTTCCTTGGCCTGAGCATTCCCGAGTGGATGCTAATGGTCTTTGCCGTCTATTTCTTCGCTGGCTTCTATCTCGCTCTGATTCGTAAGCCTGGCTGATTATTTTTTCGACATCCCCAGTAACTCCTGTTCTTCTTCTTTGCTGAGGTGTCGCCAGGGCAGGGGGATCAGCCCCGGCACTTTCCGGCGATATTTACGGTAGACATCGCCGTGATAGCTGATCAGTTTGCGTTCTTCCATTTTTGAACCGACGATAAAGTAGAGTGTGATGACACAGGCTGTGGCGAGAAACATCGCATCCATGTCGCGGGTCCAGAGGATCACCAGACCGAGCGTATACCAGGGGTGGCGGACATATCGGTGTAACGGCGAGAGGTGAAAGTGTTCCTGATCGGCTACCGATTTTTCTCCCCGCAGCGCCTGATTCAAGCCAAGAAATTCCGAGCCCGAGTAATAGCGCAATGTCCAGAAAAAACCGGCGACGGCCAGCAGGGCCAGACCGTTGGCCAGCCAGAAGAGTGGTCCGCTCCACTGCCAGAGAAGAGGGCCGCGCCAACTCCAGGTCAGGTACAGTGGCGGTAACAGCAACAGCACTGCGATGGCGTTATACCCCAGGCGATAATAGGGCATGAGAGCCGGAAAGTGAGCTGCAATAAAACGCTTTACCGGTAACGAGGCCAGTAGCGAGTGGAGCAGTGCATAGAGGCCCCACATTGCTATTAACACTAACAAACTGACAGTTCCGGTCTCCATCAATCATCCGTCACAGATCGACAACCGAGGTGTTTCCTGATCAGCGGGGCGTGTGCAGTCATGCCAAACGCCGCATTTGGTGAATAACTTCACTATACGAGAAGGTATCCGATCTATTTTGCATCAATCGCCGAGACCGAAAGCGGTCCCCTGATCATTTATCCTCTGAAGGTTCTTCTGCCTCAGGGGGCTTTGGGGCTTTTCGTTTTGGGCGGCTTTTTTTCGTTTTGGGCGTACTCTCTACAGTCCCGGATTCGGCAGAGTCTGGCTGAGATTTTACTGCTGACTGTTTTGCGGCCGGTTCGCTCTCCTCCTGCTGCACACTCTCTAGTCCTTCACCAGGCCATTCGCTGAAAGGAAAGGGTTTGAGATCCGAGCGGTAGGTGAAGAATTGCAGAAGTTGATAAAAGTACGCAGTAAGGCCGTGACTGAACTTACGGAGCTTGTCGTTGGTCCTGCCGGTGAATAGCTGGCTGCCGAACTGGAACAGGACGATGGCTGCCAGTACGATTTCCGCGATGCTGTAGATGACTGCAAAGAGCAGAATGAACAGGCCGCGTATCCAGGTATCGGTATGGCGAACATAAGTTTTGAGTTCTGTGCTCATCAGGCGTTTTCTCCCTTGCCGTTGTGGGTGTGCTTCCATTATAGCCGGTGCTGGTGCCAGAAAACGAGCTGGATCTTCGACGCATCGGCGGAACAAGTGCACGATTTCAAAAACTATGCGGCGCCACTCTCCGGCGTCTCCTCCTCTTCCTCTTCAATGGCTTCCAGACTGAGATTCATCCCGCCGTCAGATGAGGGTTCGGATGAACCGCCTTTTTCGGAAAGACTGATGCGCAGGCGCAGGTTGTTCGGCGAGTCGGCATTTTTCAGCGCCTCTTCAAGACTGATATGACCCGCTTTGTGGAGTTTGAACAGGGCGCCATCGAAGGTTTGCATGCCAGCCGCTTCGGATTTTTCCATCACTTCTTTGATGCTATGCACCTCGCCCCGTTTGATTAGCTCCTGAACGGTGGGACTGCCCAGCAACACTTCGATGGCCGCCTTGCGTTTATTGTCCACAGTGGGAATCAGCCGTTGTGAGACGAAAGCGCGCAGGTTCGAGGAAAGATCCTGCAGCAGTTGTGGCCGGCGTTCCTCCGGGAAGAAGTTGATGATGCGGTCC
>JABAOG010003954.1_pt1 | contig 14534 bp, 17 predicted proteins | sample 7062131 | NCBI WGS metagenome assembly JABAOG01 (sample SAMN14538629, study PRJNA623070) | marine sediment metagenome | biome: marine biome [ENVO:00000428]; feature: marine pelagic biome [ENVO:01000023]; material: deep marine sediment [ENVO:00002113] | place: India: Arabian Sea | collected...
CCGGTGGCGGCCACGGGCGCCTCGCCGGGGTCAGCGGTGCAGAGTGGCCCGGTCGGGCCGGTCGCTCCCCCGGTGGTCGTGGCCGCGATATCACCGAACACGGTGGAAGTGGGCCTCTCGGTCGACGTGACCATCACAGGCTCCGGCTTCGCGCCGGGTGCCTCCCTGAGCGTGGAGAACGGGACGCTCGGGCCGCCGCCGGACGTACTGAACGTCGTGGTGGTGGACGGGAACACGATCACGGCCACCATCGCGGCGAAGATCGGGGGCCCGAAGCGGGACCGGCTGTGGGATGTGCGGGTCACGAACGCCAACGGCGCGTCTGGCGTGCTGGTCGGCGGTTTCACCATTACGTCAGGGCCCTGAGGAGGCGCTGCGGGGCCTACCCTGGAGGGGCACGGTGTAGCAGAGCGCCGTCCCCTCCAGGGCGACCACGCCGTCGTCCCGGGTGACGGTGGTCCGGAGCTCCGTGATGGGCTTGTCCGTTCTCACGTCGAGCACCTCCACCCGGCCCGTGATGGTGTCGCCCGGACGGACCGGGGCCCTGAAGCTCCAGTCCACCTGGAGGAACACGGTGCCGGGACCCGGGAGGTCCTCCGCGACGACGGCGTTCAGGATCGCGCTGGTGACCCCGCCCTGGACGATGATCTCGCCGAACCGCGACGCCCGGGCCGCCGCCTCATCATAGTGGAGCGGATTGCGGTCCCCGCTCAACTCCGTGAATCGACGGATGTCCTCTGCCTCGACCTTCCGGCTACGCTCGGCCCGTTCGCCGGGGCGGGGCGCCCCCTGCGGCCACACTTCGCTTCGGGCTTCCATTCGTCGCATCCGCTCCGGGTCGCCACTGGGAGGTATATCGGGCGCGTGCAGTCACCGGGTCCCTCGACCGGCACCCCTCGACACCGGCATCCTGGACGGTGAGGATCGCGCGGCGGGAGGCTCCGGCCGACCGTCCGCCCGATCGTAGGGACTCCCGGCGCGCGGGGTCAAGGTCGCCCGGCCTGGGCGGGCCGTAGGTTCGCCGGGTACCCGAAGCGGGAATCCGGATGCGCCGACGCCGGGCGACCAGCGCCACTCCGGCGATGGTGATCGCTCCACCCACGGCCGTCTCCTGGCCCACCGGCTCGCCCAGCAGACCCCGGCAGCACCGCCGACGCGATCCCGAATCGCAGCAGCGCCAGCGCCCCCGGCGGATAGTCCCGACCCGCGTAGCGGATCCCCACGAACGCCCCCGCGAAAACCGCCAGCAGCGCCAGGATCCCCAGTCGCGCTCGCACCCCTCATTCCCTCGAGGGAGGAAGGTACGGAACCCGCAGCCGGACCCGCGGCGGGTACGCCGGCAGGAGACGGAACAACCCTCGCAGAACCGCGAGCAACACGGCACCGAATCCGTGCTCCGGCGGCTCCGGGACCGGGGTCGGCAGGAATGGCTCGTTCATGGCAAGATCTCCTTGACGGAAGGGGAGTAACACCCTAGATTGCTTAAAGGGTGTTACAACGATACGCGGGACATGGTAATGTGTCAATACTCATCTAGGACATTACATGGGGGCCGGAGGTGAATGAGCCGATGGACGGACGTGCACGCCACGCGTTCGAGCTGGACGCGGGGGTGCTGTGTCTGGATTTCGCGAACACGCTGGGCAACCGACTGGGTCCGGAGCCGCTGGAGGAGCGTCTCGAGGGCTACGCCGACCTGGTCGAATTCGCGCGCCAGGCGGGGGCCCTGGAGCAGGGGGTGACGGCCGGGCTCGTGGAGGCGGGGACGGGCCGGAGCGAGGAAGCCGCGGCGGTCTTCGAGCGGGCTCTGGAGCTGCGGGAGGCGATCTACCGGGTGTTCGTGGCGGCGGCGAAGGGGGAGCGTCCGTCGGGTCCGGACGTGGCCGTGGTCAACGAGGAGCTGGGCCGCGCGCTGGCGCATGCCCGGGTGGTGCCGGACGGCGGTGGCTACGCGCTGGCGTGGGTCGATCCCCTGGACGGCCCGGTCGCCGAGCTGGATGCGCCGCTATGGCCGATCGTGCGGTCCGCGATGGAGGTTCTGGTGGAGGCCGACCTGGACCGTATCGGCGAGTGCGAGAGCGACACGTGCGGGTTCCTGTTCCTGGACGTGACGCGGAACCACAGCCGACGCTGGTGCGACACGAAGGTGTGCGGCAACCGCGCCCGGGTTCGACGTCACCGTCGCAGGAGCGAGGCGTAGTGATCGGCGGGCGGGGTCGTGCTCCCGGACGGGCCCGCCCGGGAGCACGACCCCCTCCGGACGCTCAGACGCCTTCGTCGCAGGAGGTGGAGACGTGGCGGAGACTGGTGACGCGAAGGTGCAGCTCGTTCTCTTCCTCCGGCTCCACTTCCTCTTCGGGCTCCTCTACATCCACGTCCTCGTCATCGTCGGCGATGACGAGGCCGGAGACCTCGATCATGTGGCCCACGTGCCCATCCAGGGACACGCCTTCACCCGGCACGAGCTCGATCTCGTCGAACGCAGCCATCTCTGCGCTGGCGTGGGTGAGCAGGTACTCGATGCCGTCGTCGTCTTCCTCCTGGGCCAGGCATCCGGTGGCCGTGACGGCGTCTCCGATCGCCTGGGCCGATACGACGGTCGCTCCGGCGAACAGTCCGAGGAGTCCGAGGAACGGGAGCAGCTTCCGCATGATCACACCTCCGGGGCGGGGTCGGGACAGGTTGTCCGTCCAACCTCCATTACTGCACCTCATACTCCACCAGCGCCAGCGGCCCGTCGACGATGGTGCCCACCCCTTCGGCGAACACCTTGTAGTCCTTCTCCTCGTCGAGGGGGTTGTACTCGCGGAGTCGGATCGTCGCGAGGAAGGTTCCTGCCGGAACGGTGGTCGGGCCGATGGCGACGATCTTGCCACGGTCCTCGGCGACTCCGGGGGCGCCCTCCATCTGGAACTTCAGCCCCGGTCGGGGCTCGCCGGGCATGAATACGCCGGCGTGGTTGCCCGGCTCGTCGGCTCGCCAGGCGCCCTCGTGTGAGACGATCTCGCCATCCTCGTAATCGTCCACCGCTTCGCCGAAGTAGCAGACTGTGCCGTCGGCGGTACCGGCGAAATAGTTGAAGGAGACCTCGACCAGCTCCCACTCCTCGGCATCATCGTCGTATTCCCATTCGGTCTCGATGACGACCCGGGTGGTGACTCCACCGACGTCCTCGGTTTCCTCCGTGACGTCGATCCTCAGGCGGAGGGGGGTCTCGTCCTCCTCCCCTTCCAGGATCCAGTAGCTCCCCGGGGCCAGCGGGTAGAAGGCGTTGCCCGGATCGAGGGCGAACTCCTGGCCGAAGGCGCAGATCTCCGGCCCCAGCTCGTTCGGGGATTGGGACGCCCCGGGGGTCGAGGCCAGGATCTTCGAGGCGAGCGGTCCCGTGGGTTCGGGGTCGCAGCCGACGAGCGCTGCGGCGGCGGTCAACGCCGCGATGGAGAGAGGGGTCCGGGGCTTCATGGGTTCCTCCGGGAAACGGGGATACGGGCCGTCGATCACGGCAGCGAGATCATCACCCCGACCTCCGGCGCCCAGTCCTCGGCCTTGGAGGTGAGGCCGAAGGCGCTGTTGAGGTGGAGTGCGAAGCGAGGTCGCGGAGACCACAGCAGGACGGGGATCAGCTCGACTTCATCCTCACTGCCCTCGACGGCCGCGAACACGCGTACGGTGGGCGACAGGCGCTTCAGATACTCCAGGGCGTATTCGCCGAGCTCCGTCCTGTCATCCTCGCCGTCGTACTCGGCGGCGAGTCGGAACGTCATGGTCCCGAATCCGAACGTGCGCACGAGGCCCGTCCCGAGCTTCAGCTCCCAGTCGCGGGTCCCGATGAGAACCTCGTCTTTCTGGAGCGGCAGGACGTACTCGAAGAAGGAGAAGATGCCGGGTCGGGTCCCGGCCGCTGCGCTCCACCGCCAGCGGACCTGACCCTCGACATCGCCGAGCCCCGACTCCTCGATGCGTGTGGGCATCGGCGAGGGGTCCCCGGGCGCTTTCGCCTGTCGGGCGGTGGTGTACACCGCGGCCTCGAGCTCCAGGGCCAGTCGCCGGCTCACCCCGTAGCCGAGGAACAGCAGGACCTCGTGGCCGCGGGAAGGCGCCCTGAAGTCCTGGTCCAGGCCGAAGCCGAACTCGTCGGGACTGTATTCGGCGTCGTCGTTCGTGTAGTACTCGTAGAACGGGTAGACGAGAAGCTCCCCCGGTCGCACGTACGTGCCGAACATGGAGACCGGGACGCCGCCGTTCGTGTCGCCCGGGAAGTGGAATCCGCCCTGGGCCGCCGCGTCCCGGGGCAGAGCCAGGGCGAACATGGTGGCCGTGATGGCGGTGAAGACGGCCCCCGTCGGAGCGCATCGGGACACGGCGCCTCCTCGGTTCGGTCAATCGGGGACCCCGCGGCCCGGTCCCCGGGGCGGGGTGCTGTTCGGGGAGCAAACGACACGACGTTTTGTGACAGGGTGTTCGTCACATGGGCGTGTCGAGGGAGAGGAGGTAGGCGCCGTCCGGGCCGGGCGCTACCGCCGCAGCGGTCTCCGGTCCGTCCTTGAGGAACGCGCGTCGACCGTCGATGACCACCTCCACGCGGACGGCCGTGCGGGGGACCCGGAGCTCGAAGGCGGCGGGCCCGGCGGGGTCCACCACCAGCCGGCCGGGCTCCGAGGTGTAGCGCGCCGCGCCCGCGTCCGCTACCACCTCCACCAGGGAGTCGCCGGTGAGGACGACCCGCAGTCGACCGCCTCGGGGCGAGGGGAACGCGACGACGAGGGGCATGGCCGGGTCGAGGCCGACGCCGGCCCCTCCCTCCGCCGGACCGGTGCGGTCGATGGGCGCGTCGACCTCGTGGGACTCCCCCGCGCCGGATCCCGGGGCGATGCCGTCGATCCAGCCGCGCACCGGCGATCCCGGGACAGCGTAGGCGGCACCGGCGATGCCGAGGGCCAGGGCGACGCCGGCGGCCCAACGGCCCCACCCGGAGCGGCGCTCGGCGCGGGCGACTAGATCCGCGGCCGTGACCCGGGGCGGATCGTGGTCCAGACTCCGGAGCAGCGCCTCGAGCTGCGGGTCGGGTCGGTCGTTCTCAGGCATCGATCGTGACTCCGTACCTTTCCCGGAACATTGCCCGCGCTCGCGAGAGGAGTGTGCCGACACTCGCCTCGTTGAGTCCGAGGGCGGCGGCGAGATCCCGGTACGCGTACCCCTCGGCCCGCAGGAGCAACAGGCTCCGCTCCCGCTCGGGAAGGCCGTCCAGCGCCGCCCGCACCCGTCGCCGCGTCGCCTCGGACTCCATGACCCGCGCCGGCGAGGCCGGCGGATCCCCGTGGGGGCTCGCCCACCGCCTCGCCAGCAGGCGCCGCCGCCGCGCCGCTGTGGTTCGGGCGTTGCGGAACAAGTTCATGGCCACACTGATCAGCCAGGCGTCGGGCGAATCGGGCAATGAGCCCCTGCGGTACAGTCGCATGAACGTCTCCTGGGCGAGGTCCGCGGCGAGATCCGGATCGCCACTCAGCCGGTCCAGGTACCGGAAGATCCGGTGGAAGCCGGCATCGAACAGCTCTACGAAGCTGGCATGGAAGCCGGGCTCGTCGCTCAACGCCCCGACCTCCTGCCGGCGCGGCGGCGGTCTCGACTGCGCTGCGGGCAAAGGCACCCTCCACGTTCCCTCGGGGGGTTCACCTCAGGAGCCGGCGGGGCCGTGATTTGTGACACCGGAGGCATCAGAACCGCGAGTCGATCCCCAGGACCAGGGGGGCTCGCGGGAGCATCTCCACGGGCTCGCGGTCGCCGGTTCCGGGATCGATGAGCCAGGTCAGAATGTTGCGCCTTCCCAGGACATTGGTCAGCGATGCGAAGGCTCCGATCAGCACATCGCGGCCACCCAGCCGGAGGTGCCAGTGCTTCCGGCCCCCGAGGTCCAGCCGGACGTAGGCCGGGAGCTCGGTCTCGCCGGGAGCGCCGCCGAGGCGGGGCGAGCCGGCGAACTCGCACCCCCGGTCCAGCAGGTTGCACGCTTCCCATTCGAACGGCCCGGCCACGGGGGCGGCGGCGCGTCCCGCGGCTGCGGTGACGGCGAGGCGAAGCGAGGCCGTGGCCGAGGGGAACACGATCACCCCGGCGTCGATGGTGTGCGCCGTGCCGTGGCGCGGGGCGTATTCCGCATCGTCGTGCCGGATCCGGGTGCGCTGCCAGCCGTATCCCGCGACCACCCCGTAGCGGGCGCCGCTGGCCGCCAGGTCGACCGAGACGCCGCGCGCGACGGCCGCCCCCGGGGTGAAGGAACCCATCGAGAATGGCTCCGATTCACCGGGCCCCACCAGCACGAGATCCTCCATCGCTCGCACGAACGCCTGGCCGCCAAGGCGGATGCCCGCCAGCGGCGTCCAGGACGCCGCGGCCACGAGCTGGTCGCTGCGGGGGATCGGGACCCCCGCGACCCCGGCGGCCAGGAACAGGTCGGCGGGGAAGACGTGCCCCACGACGGACTCCGGGTTGCGCAGCGATTGGGCGAGCTGGTGCGTGCGGCTGAAGGCCAGCGTCCAGTCCAGCGACGCGATGGGCCGCCAACGGATCCGGACCCGGGGCGCGAGGCGGGCGGATCCGCCGGCGAGGGAGGCGGAGCCGCCACCCCCCACCAGGATCGCAGGGCCGAGCGCCGTGGAGCCCCACGCGAAGACGGTGGCGCCGGCGACCGAGCCGGCGGCGTCCGGGGCCGGCCCGGCCTCCGTGTCGACCTCGTACGCGGTCTCCACGTGCCGAAGCCGGATCCCCGCCTCCCCCTCGGTCCGCCCGGACCGGGACCCGACGACCCCCTGGATGCCGTGGTCCACCCTTCGGGAGGTCATGGCGACCGGGCCGATGGCCGCGCCCCAGTCTGATCCGGCCCCCGTGGCCGCACGCCAGGCCGTCAACCGGACCGTGCGGTCACGGGTCCCGCTCCCCCCAGGGCCTCCGGGCGCCACCCACGTCCAGCCCAGTCCGATAGAGCGGGTGTCCCACTCGAAGCGGTTCTGCGGGCCTTCGGCGCCGGGATCGCGTCCCTCCCCGATGTCCCTGGCCGCGGCGATCTCGTTCTCCGAATCGTACACCAGGATACGGCCCCGCCCGCCGAAGGCCGGCGCCTGGATCTTGGCCAGCAGATCGCCGGACTCCCCGGACAGGTACGACGCCTCGGACGGCGCCAGGGGGCCGGGGAACCCCGACCGCCAACCGATGACGTAGCCCGCTCCGGCCGGGCCCGCCGGCCCGTCCACCGTCAGCCGCGCCTCGGTGTTGCTCATCGCGGTCCGGACGCGGAGCCGGTCGCCCGGGTCGCGGGTCGTCGCGGTGATCGCGCCCGACAGCGCATCCGGGAGAGCGGGCGATCCCGGCGCCGCGGCCAATCGGATCCGGGCCAGCGCATCGGGGTTCAGGGCGCTGAAGAGACCCGCGGCATGGTAGGGATTCAGCAGCGGCACGCCGTCCAGCAGATACGCGGTGTGGTCGGCCCCGCCGCCCCGAACGTGGACGCCGACGGCGGCCTCGGGATCGAGCACCACCTCGCCTCCGGCCAGGGCGCGGAACGCGTCGGGCTGCGCCAGCGTGGGGTGGTTCATCAGAGCCGCCATGGTCAGCCCGCGGTCGGGGAAGGCCGTGCTGTCCCCGGCATCGAGGCCCCGGATGGGCCGGGACGAGGCCACCACGAGGCCCTCCAGCTCGAGGGGCGCGGGCTGCAGGGACACGTCGACCCGGAGTCCACCACCCGGGGGGACCAGCAGGTGCAGCGTTCGGCTTCGGTAGCCCAGCCGACGGACGACCAGGTGCTGCGGCCCCGGCGGGACCGCAGCCAGCTCGTAGCGGCCATCGGGACCGGCGACCGCCGTCCGGTCCAGGTCCGTGAGTGCCACCACGGCTCCCGGCAGCGGCTCCCCCGTGGCGGCGTCCCGCACCGCTCCACGGATCGTCGCCTCCGGTGCCGGGATGGCGAAGACCAGGGCGACTGCGCCGACCAACATGGGGGTCACGGGCATGCCTGCATTCCCCTCCGCCCGGACGGCTCCCGCAGCGACGGGCGGGCGAGTGGGCCGGGCATCCGGGTCGAGGAGCGACCGGGCGTCCGTCCCGGAGCCGCTTTCCTGAAGATCCGTCGGCCCGGCGCGCCGACGCAACCCGGACGGCCGATGCCCTGCCGACGGCGGCCCGTCCGGACCGGGACCCGATCGGGGGTCCACGCACCTCCGCGCCCAGACCCTCGTGTGCCCTCGGCGTGGGACGTCGGGAGGTACCGGAGGGCCGTGACGCGGCCGCGCGGCGGATTATATTGTACCGGCGCTGTCTATCGGTTCCCGACAAAGGCGAGGGTCGACATGCGCGAGCGAGGCGAGCGGGTGCGGGTCGTCGTTCTGCTGGCCGGGCTTCTTTTGCTGGCGATCGTGGCCGCGGGCTGTGAGGACACGACGAGCCTCGACGACGAGGCCACGATCAGCGTCCCGTTCCAGTTCCAGCAGGATGCCACGGGGCGGACGGCCTTCCAGTTGATCGGCGTGAACGGGGAGGTCGTGGTCACGGGGGTGGCGGAGGGCGAGTCCGTGGTCGTGAGCGGCTTCCGCCGGGTCGTGGGCTGCGGCCAGGAGGACGCGGACGTCTGGATCGACGAGCTCGAGGTCCGGGTGACGGAGACGGAGGACGAGATCATCGTGCAGACGATCCAGCCCGTCGGCACGAGTCCGTGCACCCTCGTGGTCGATTACGAGCTGAGCGTGCCTCAGCGCCTCGCCGGGGAGATCGTCAACGTGAATGGCCCGGTGTCCGTCACGTCTCTGAGCGGGGGCGTGACCGTGACCAGCGTGAACGGGCCGGTCACGCTGGACGACGGGCAGGGCGACACGACGGTGCGCCTCACCAACGGGGCGATCACGGCGGACCTCGCCATCGAGGCGGGGGAGACCATCGACCTGCTCACCGTGAACGGCGAGATCGACCTTTCGATCCCGGTGACGACCAGCGCCATCCTGTCGGCCATTCTGGTGAACGGGACGATCGACCTCGACAACCTCACGCTGTCGAACGCGTCGACCAGCTCGACGTCCCTGACCGGCACCCTCGGCGATGGCGCGGGCGCCATCCTGCTGCGCACGACGAACGGGAACATCTCCATCACCGGCGTGTGATCGTCGGGTGGACGCCACGGGCCCTCGACCCCGCGCTACTCGACGACTTCCGGGGGCCCGCGGGTCGCCTTGTGCGTCTCCCAGATCACGCCGCCCAGGATCAGGATCGCCCCACCGAGCAGGGCGGGAGCGTAGAAGGTGTACACGCGCCACCAGAGCAGCAGGCCCCCGAGGTCGGCCCGTGGCAGCACGCTGGCCAGCGCGGCGGCGAAGCCGGCCTCGATGGCCCCGCCGGCCGCCGGCGTCGGCACCATCGCGCCGCCGTAGAGGAGGAGGAACGGCCAGCCGATGAGCGAGGCGATGGCGTCTCCGTGGACGCGTCCGACCGCAAGCGCCGGCAGGACCGCGAGGCGCCCCGCGATGTGCACCACGGTCGCCACCCCGATCCCGGCGAGGGTGGTGAGTGACAGGTGCTCAAGTGCCTTCGACCGGTGCCGGAACCGCCGGGCCACGACCCGCAGGACCCGCCAGCGACGCTCGCCCAGCCCCAAGCGGGACCACCAGCTCGGCGCGTCGCGCAGCGGCAGCCGCGCCACCCAGTACAGCACCACGACGGCGACGGCCACGAGCACGGCGTAGCCGAGGGCGGCGTAGGCGCCGAGCCGTCCCGCGGGCAGAAACAGCAGCGCCAGGATCGCCAGCGGAACCAGCGCGATCGCCTCGGCCAGCGTCTCGCCCACCAGGACGGCGCCCCCCGTCCCCACGTCCATCCGGTCCCGCGTCAGGATGGCGATCTTGGCCGGTGCGGCGCCGGCCTTCGAGGGCGTCACCGCCCCGGCGCCCTCCCCCGCGAGCATGGCCCAGAGCGACGTGGAGAACCGCACCGGGTGGCCCACGCCCCGGGCCAGGAGGGAGACCCGGACCGCGCGGCCCAGGAAGTCGGCGGCGAAGGCGGCGAGGGCGAGGGCGTGGACCCTGGCGGGGAGCAGCCCCACGACGCTGGTGAGGTTCGCTCCGGCCTGCATCGTGACATAGACCATCACGGCCGCCCCGGCCAGGATGGAGAGGGCGATGGCGACGCGGGCCGTCACGGGCGTGCGTTCCCCCGGGAGGCGGTCGCCGTCGGGCGGTGCGGGTTTCTCTGGATCGGATTGCTCACGCCCGGGGCGAGTGCAGGAACCGCACCGCCACTCCTGACGTCCGCCGCGGCCACCGGCGTTTTGCCGGTTTGGCATCCGCGGTCCGGTGGCGTATCATGCAGCTTCCCGCTACTCGTTACTCTCCGGAACCCCTCCTGGCACACGGGTGTGTGTACCAGGGAGATCGGCAGGATCGTTTTACACTCAACAGGGAGCAGGTCGATGAGGACGTTCGCCACCGCAGTATGCGTCAGTGCCCTCCTGTTCGTCGGCTGCGCCGGTGAGGAAGAGGCGGAGATGGACGACATGGGCGAGATGGAGCCCGCCGGAGAGGTGATGGAGGAAGAGGGGATGGCCCCCGATACCGCCATGATGATGGATACCACGATGATGGACACCACCATGGAGGGGATGCCCGAGGAGATGATGGAGGAGGGCGGCGGCACGGAGGACGAGATGGGCGGCGGCGACTAAGCCCCCGGCAGGACCGGGGGCACCCGGGGGGACGCGGTGAAGAGACACCACGCGGTGATCCGGATCACCCACTGGGTCAACGTGATCGCGCTGGCGATCATGGCGGGCAGCGGTTTGCGCATCTTCAACGCGTACCCCCGGTTCGCCCCGCGGGGAGGCGAGTTCTGCTGCTACCCGTTCGAGGGCGTGGCCATCCCGGAGTGGCTCACGTTCGGCGGCTGGCTGGCCGGAGCCCGCAACTGGCACTTCGCCATGATGTGGGTGCTGGCGGTGAACGGGCTGGTCTACCTGGGCTGGGTCTATCTCCACGGGGAGTGGAGGGACCTGGTCCCGCGGCGGGGCGATCTCCGGGACACGTGGCAGATGGTGAGATTCTACCTGACGCTGCGACCGGACCACCCGCCACAGCGCAAGCACAACGCGCTCCAGAAGCTCTCCTACTTCGCCATCCCGTTTATCGGCGCCGCGGCCGTGATCAGCGGGATCGCCATCTGGAAACCGGTGTCCCTCGGCTGGCTGACCGGCCTCCTGGGCGGCTACGTCTGGGCCCGCTACTGGCATTTCCTGGCTATGCTCGCCCTCATCCTCTTCACCGTGGTCCACGTAGTCATGGTGATCGCCGTCGACCCGTACTCCATGCGGGCCATGGTCACCGGTCGATACGACGAGCGCCGCTCGCCCGAGGCCCGCAACGCCCGCCCCTTCCGGAACCTGCGCGGGCCGGGGAGCGAGGATCCGACCGGGCCGCCGTCCGAGCCGGAACGGCCGGGCGGGGCACCCGGGTCCACCCCCGAGAGTGGCGCGGAGGGGGATCCCCACGCGCGGGCCCCGGAAGCGGAGGGAGAGTCGTCCCATGAAACGTAGAGATTTCCTGGCCCTCGGTGGCGCCTCCATGGCCGGTCTGCTCGCGGGCTGCGACGCCCGCGGGGAGTGGGCGCGACCGCTCCTCGAGCTGGCGGAACGGCAGAACGAGCGCCTGGAGCGGGCGCTCCTCCGGCCCCGGGTCCGGGACCACCCGGCGGGCCATCGACCGGCCGGGGATCGTCTGCCCGCGTACTACGTCTCCGACTCGGTACCGGTGTGGGATCCGGCGGTGCGTGGGGCGTGGCGTCTCGAGGTGAGCGGGCTCGTCCGGACTCCCGTGCGGCTCGACCTCGAGTCGCTGATGCGCCTGCCGGCGGTCACCCAGCGGGTGAACCACTACTGCGTGGAGGGCTGGACCGCCGTGACCGAGTGGACCGGCGTGCGGGTGGCGGAGCTGGCCCGACGCGTGGAGCCGCTGCCCGGGGCCCGCTACGTCGACTTCGAGTCGTTCGACTCCGGCTACCACGAGAGCTGGGACCTGGAGAGCGCGCTGCATCCGCAGACGCTCATCGCCTACGGCTACGAGGGGCGGCGCCTGGATCCCCGGCGCGGCGCGCCCGCCCGGCTGCACTCCCCGGTCAAGCTGGGCTACAAGAGCGTGAAGTACCTGACCCGTGTCGTCTTCCTGCCCGAGCGCAGTGGCGGGTACTGGAGCGACCGGGGCTACGAGTGGTACGCCGGGACGTGAGAGGCGAGGCTCCGCTCGCCGAATCGGTAGACCGGCGGTACCTTGACCCAAGGCGCCCCCGCCCGGACCACGGCTCAGGGCCCGACCGGCCTCGGTCGGGAAGGAGGGTGTCGTGCTCGAGAGATCGGTCATCGGAGCGTGCGCGGCCGGGGTCGCCGGGCTCCTCCTGGTGTTGCTTCCGTCCGGGGACGCCGAGGCGATCCCGGCATTCGCCCGGAAATACAACGTATCCTGCTCGCTCTGCCACAATCCGGCGCCCCGCCTGACGGCGTTCGGCGAGCAGTTCGCCGGGAACGGCTTCCGGCTCACGCTGGAGGAGGAGCCGGTGGACTCGGTGGACACCGGGGACGACCTGCTCCAGCTCATGGCGGACCTCCCACTGGCGGTGCGGCTCGATGCCTACATCCAGGGTCGGACGGGCTCCGGGGAGCCGTCCGTCGACCTTCAGACCCCCTGGGCCATCAAGCTGCTGTCCGGGGGGCGCGTCGCCGAGAAGGTCAGCTACTACCTGTACTTCTTCATGTCGGAGCGCGGGGAGGTCGCCGGCCTCGAGGACGCGTACCTCCAGTTCAGCGATCTCGGTGGCAGCGGCGTGGACCTGCTGGTCGGCCAGTTCCAGGTGTCCGACCCGCTGTTCAAGCGCGAGCTGCGGCTCGAGTACGAGGACTACCAGGCGTACCGGGTGCGGGTCGGAGGAGCCCGAGCCGACCTGACGTACGACCGCGGGCTGATGGCCGTGTATTCCCCCTGGGACGGGGCGGACCTGTCGGTCCAGCTCGTGAACGGCCGGGGCCTCTCGGCGGCCGGTGAGACCCGGACCTACGACGTCGACGATGGGAAGGCCGTGGCCGGGCGGCTCTCGCAGGACCTGGGACCTCTGCGGCTGGGCGGGTTCGGCTACGTCGGCCTCGAGTCGGCGGACGGCGTCGACAACGAGATCCGTATCTTCGGCCCCGACGCGACGCTCGCGCTGGGAACCACGGCCGAGGTGAACGCCCAGTACCTGCGCCGGACCGACCAGCGCCCCTTCTACTCCGACGTGGGGCCGACCGACACGGACGTGGACATGGGCTTCGCCGAGCTGGTCTGGTCCCCCCAGGGCGGGACCGGACGGTGGTTCTTGACCGCCCTCTACAACCACATCGAGGCCGATGCCGCCGTGTTCACCATCCGCCAGGGAGAGCCGGGCCCGCTGACTCGCTACCGCGCCGGCGCCCTGGGCGGGAACTACCTGCTGGCCCGGAACGTACGTCTCACCAGCGAGGTGCAGTACGACTTCGACCGGGAGGCCTTCCGGCTCGTGGCCGGTTTCATGTCCGCGTTCTGATGGGAGGGATGTCCATGCGTCGCATCACCGTGCCGCTGGCGGGACTCGCAACGATGGCGGTTGCGCTGGCCGCCACCCCGTCCGCGCCCGCCGGTACCGCGCCGGCCGATCGGGGCCAGGATCCGGAGGCCGGGAAGGCGATCTTCGAGGGCAAGGGCAACTGCTTCACCTGCCACGGCCGGGATGCCACCGGTACGCCCCTGGCTCCGGATCTGACCGACGCGGCCTGGGTCAATTTCGAGGCGCGTCCATCGCCGGGCGAGGTCGAGACGCTGGTGAAGGAGGGCGTCGCGCGACCGGTCCGCTATCCGGCACCCATGCCCCCCATGGGCGGGGCGCGCCTGAGCGACCAGGAGGTCGCCGACGTCGCCGCCTACGTGCTCTCGCTCAGCGAAGCGACGGAGTCGGCCAGACCGTAGCGCCTCCGGGGATCCGGGGCCCGGACTCGCCCACGGCCCCGGAGCTTCGGTGGCCCGGATTCGCCCTGGGCTCTACCGCGGTCACGCGGCCGCGGCCTCGGGGCACGGTCGCGTGCCCCGATAGTCTCCGCCGGCCGCCCCGCACAACACGAGGTCGGCGATCTCGTGGGCGATGGCGGCGCCCCGGTCCCGCGCGTACCAGCGCCGCAGCTCGCGGTAGCGGTCCGACTTCGGGAGTGGGCGACCCTCCGCCTCGAACCACGCCTGGAGCTCGCCGGGGCGGGGACCCCACCACCCCCTCGGCTCGCTCGACCCGTCCAGCAGGATGAGCACGGGGATGGACCGGCTCCCGCGAGTCAGGTGGCGCGCCATCAGCGCCGGGTGCTCGTCGCGCCGGACGACCCGCAGCTCCAGGTTGCCGGCGCCCTCGGCCAGCCGGGCGACGACCGGCAGGATGTTGAGCGCATCGCCGCACCAGTCCTCGGCCAGGGCGAGGAGGCGCCAGCGGCCCGGGGCGGCCGCGATCCGCGCACGCGCCCC
>JABAOG010001948.1_pt1 | contig 14524 bp, 15 predicted proteins | sample 7062131 | NCBI WGS metagenome assembly JABAOG01 (sample SAMN14538629, study PRJNA623070) | marine sediment metagenome | biome: marine biome [ENVO:00000428]; feature: marine pelagic biome [ENVO:01000023]; material: deep marine sediment [ENVO:00002113] | place: India: Arabian Sea | collected...
GCGGCGCCAACCACAACTCCACCGCGACCGAAGCCGGTCCGTGGCTGGAGAGCTGGGTGCTGGCCGTCGACAGCGGGGGCGGAGCTCCGGCCTGCCCGGGGGAGACCATCGCCCAGTGCGTTGGCGGCGGCGACATGGACGGCGGCGTGGATCCGGACGGCGGCGCCTGAGCGCGCCCTTGCGCGCCCGCTGACCGGCTCCAGGCATGATCGCGTGAGCTACGCGATCGAGGCCGGAGAATCCGTCGACGAAGCACTCCGACGCATCGCCGGTGANNTCGCCGCCTGCCAAGGCGAGCTGCACCACGCGATCCACGAGGTCCGCAAGCGGTGCAAGAAGATCCGGGCGCTGCTGCGCCTGGTCCGCAAGGCCGAGCCGGAGCTCTACCGGGCGGAGAACGATCGGCTGCGCGACCTGGCCCGAACGCTCTCCGACTGCCGGGACGCACAGGCGAACATCGAAATCATCGACGAGCACGGTGACTCGCTCGATCCCGCCATCCGGAGCCTGCTGCGCGAAGCATCGATCGTACGGCGCGACACGCTGGTCAGTCAGCAGGACGCCCACGCGCGGCTCAACCGGGTGCGCATGGCGCTCGCCGTCGAGCTCCAAGACCTGAGCGGGTGGTCCGTGGACGAGACCGGCTGGGACGCGCTCGAGGGCGGGCTGCGCAAGACCTACCGGCGAGCACGGCACCGGTGGCTCGAGCTCGGCGACGACCCGGAGACCGAAGCGCTCCACGAGTGGCGCAAGCGCTGCAAATACCATCGGCACCACGTGGATCTATTGCGCCGCTCCTTTCCCGAGGTGCTCGAGGCGCGAGAAGACGCGCTCCACGACCTCACCGACGTCCTCGGCGACGACCAGGACTCGACCCGCCTCGCCCGGGTCACCGAAGAAGAGGAGCTCCTCGACGACGACGGCATCGAGGCGGTCCGAGCGTGGGCCGACGAGCTGCACGACCAGACGCTCGAGCGCATGAGCGAGNNCACGCGCCCAGCGCTCCCCCTCCTCTTCGCTGCTCACGATCGCGTAGGGGTAGACCGGCGGCGTCACCAGGTAAGCGGTCCGAACCAGACCGCGGGCGATCACCCCGTGGGCGAGGATCGCGGCGCCCGCGCTGTCGACGCGGTCGCGCTCCGCCGTCGCCTCGCCGTACGCCGCGAGCATCTGCCGCTGAGCTCGGTTGGTCCGCAGCAGGCCACCGGTGTCGACGATCCAGGCATAGGGCGCCGGCAGCGTCGGCACGAGCCGAGTCATGAAGGCGAGGAAGTCGCGGATCTCGGCGTCGGTGAAGCGCTTGGGGTAGCGCTGCAGATAGAGGTGCGGCTCGATCGGCTCGAACCAGGGGTGCGTCAACGCGGGCTCGGCCACGGCCCGAGCATAGCGGGCGATCCCCTCCGCACCATCGGCGTCCAGAGCGAAGCGATCGGCCCCTCCGCGGGCACCGACATCCGCGCCGCGCCGATGCGGGGCAGGCGCCCACGCAGGAGCCGCCTCAGCGACACCGGACGGCGACGAGGGGTCAGCCCGGGCGCGCCCTGCACGACCTCGTCGTCGTCGGAATCCGGTGGGCCGCCCCACCCGCCGCTCATCCAGTCCTCGCAGCGGTTGCCCGGCCACCGATGGAGGACCGCGTAGCGCGCCTGGAAGGTGTTCGAGGACGCCTGGCGCACGGTGCGATCGAGCGCGCCGTCCCGGTCCGGCTCGCCGATGCCTCCGGCGATGGCGGGCGCCCGGCGGAAGATCAGGTCGTCGGGCGCTTCCCGCCCGTAGCGGGCGCGCAGTCGGGTCACGGTGAACCCCTGCGCGCTCGGCAGGTAGCGGTGGACCCGTTGGTTCAGGAAGAGGCCGGTCTTCGCCCGCACCTCGCCGGCACGCAGCCCGGCGCGGCTGACCGTGAGCTCGCCCAGGGCGCGGCCGAGGCAGGCGCGCGTCCGTTCGTCGGCGCCAGTGAGCGCGGCGGCGACCGAGCCGTCGTCCGCCACCGTCAGGGTCAGCCCGACGCGCACCGGCGACTCCACGCACTCGAAGAGCTCGGTGGTCCGCGCCTGCAGCGCGTTCGTGATGCGCGCCCGCGGCAAGAGCGGTCCCTCGTAGACCTCCGGCCGCTCGATCGCGAAGCCGCGGCCGAGGGTCCGCTCGACCGCGCCGCTGATCACGTCGCCGCCGAAGGTGGTGATGTCGTCCGCGCTCATCGTCGGACCGGGACAGGGATCGCAGCTCGTGGCCGACCAGGCGTACTCGGTGATCACGCTGGTCGGCTTCTCCCGCCAGACGTGATCGAGCAGGGACTCGTAGAAGGAGCGAAAGCGGCCCTTCGTGGCGGCGCGCACCTCCAGGTTGGTCGGCACCCGCACGTTCGGTCGGTTGGCGACCTCGTAGCGGCCCTCCCGGCTGATGACGTGGACCACCAGGTCCTGCTCTCCGGGCGACGCGAGCGTCCCGAGCCTGATCGGCAACGCGAGACGCTCCGAGTCGTAGCGGATGCGGAGCGGCGAGAGCAGCGCCCGGCCACTCTCGAAGCGAACCCGATCGACGTCGACCTTGGCCGCGAAGAAGCGCATGCCACGCTCGACGTAGGGGCGGAGCACCGCCTCGGCGCCCCGGGGCAGCTGGTAGCCCTCCTGCTCGAGCCAGCGGACGAGCCCCTGCGATTCGTCCGCGCCGAGCACGACCACGTCGTACTCCCCGACCGCGAACTGCGCCTCGATGGTGACCATGCCCCCACCGCCCGCGCCGTAGCCGTAGCCGATCGATCCGTAGCCCACGCCCCCGGCGGTGGGGCACATCGGCTCCTGCTCCCAGTACTCGACGAGCCGGGGCNNGGGACCGGCACGATCAGCGCGAAGTCTTGGGCCGGCCCCTCGTAGCTGGACTGCATCGAGAGCACCGTCGTCGTCCCGTCGCGGAGCAGGACCGCTCGGCTGGCGCGACTCTTCAGCTCTTCCACCTCCCGGTCCTTGACGTAGAACCCGCAGAAGGCGGCAGCGGGGGCGGCGACGACGAGGGCGGCGAGCCCGGCCCCGAGGGCGAGCGCGCGGCGGCGAAGGGCGGACGACACGTGCATGGGCCATCCGACAGCGATCGACGCCCGGTGTTCCCGAAGCCTCGGCGTCCGCCCGAATCGTGCTAACTTCGTGGGCGATGGAGTCCCNNACTTCGTGGGCGATGGAGTCCCTCACGGTCGTCGTCGTCGACGACGACGAATCCGTTCTCACCCTGGTCCGCCGCACCTTCGAGCACGAGGGGTGGACCGTCGTCACCTCCCGCAGCCCCTTCGGCGTCGCCGGCCTCCTCGAGCAGAGCTCGCCCGACGTGCTGGTCCTCGACCTGATGATGCCCGGCCTCGACGGGGACGCGGTGTCGCAGTTCGCCGCGAAGCTGGGCGAGCGGCCGCCGGTGGTCTTCTACTCGGCCGCCGACGAGGAGCGACTGGCGCAGCTCACCCGGCGCACCCTCGACGCCCGCTACGTCCGCAAGGGCGCGCCGCTGACCGAGCTCGTCGCCGCGGTCCGAGAGTCGGCCGAGCGCGGCACGCCTCGCGCCACCTGAGCCGCTCGCCGCTCACTTGTCGCTCGGGTGGACGCCGTGCTTCTTCGCGAGCTTGTGCAGGTACTTGCGATCCATGTCCGCCGAGCGAGCGGCCGCGGAGATGTTCCCCTCGTGGCGCTCGAGGAGCCACTCGACGTAGCGGCGCTCGAACTCCTGCTCGAAGGCGGCCTTGGTGTCGCGGTAGCTCATGGCGGGGTCGAAGGTCGGCGCGATGCCCTGACCACCGCCCACGGGCGCGCCCACCGGGACGTGGCCCAGCCGGATCTCGCCGTCGCCGGTCTGCGCGAGGAAGGCCGCGCGCTCGAGCACGTTGCGCAGCTCGCGGACGTTGCCCGGCCAGTCGTGGCCGGCGAGCGCTTCCACCGCCGCGGCCGCCATCCGTAGGTCGCCGGCCGCCGGATCGTTCTCCTCGATCTGCTCGAGCAGGTGGTCGACGAGGAGCGGCAGGTCTTCCTTGCGCTCCCGAAGCGGCGGTAGGTCGATCGGCACCACCGCCAGGCGAAAGTAGAGGTCCTCACGGAACTTGCCGCGCTCGACCTCGACGGCGAGGTTCCGCTTGGTGGCGGCGATCACCCGGATGTCCACCGAGAGCTCCTTGTTGCCGCCGACGCGACGAAAGCTCCGGGCCTCGAGCGCCCGGAGCAGCTTCGGCTGCAGGTCGAGGGGCAGCTCGCCGATCTCGTCCAGGAAGAGGGTGCCGCCGTGGGCCAGCTCGAAGGCCCCCCGCCGGCGCTCGCTCGCGCCGGTGAAGGCTCCCTTCTCGTGACCGAAGAGCTCGCTCTCGATCAGGTTGGCGACCACCGCGCCGCAGTCCACCACGATGAAGGGCCGGTCGCTCCGCTTGCTCTCCTGATGGATCGCCCGAGCCATCACGTCCTTGCCGGTCCCGGTCTCGCCGCCGAGGAGCACCGTCGCGTCGCTCGGAGCGAGTCGCTCGAGCAGCCCGAAGATCTCACGCATCCCCCGGCTCTTGCCGACCACCGCGCCGAAGCGGGTCCGCTCGGAGGGGAGCACCTCGATCTGCTCCGAGAAGGTCCGGACCTTGAGCTCGATCTCGCCGACCGTGAGCACCGCGCCCGGCTTGAGGAACGCCTCCCGCACCTCGGCGCCATCGAGGAGGGTCCCGTTCGTCGACCCCAGATCGCGCAGCAGGTAGCCGTCCTTCTCCCGGACGATCTCGCAGTGGTTCCGGGACACGGTCTGGTGAGCGAGCACCACGTCGTTGGTGCTCGCCTTCCCGATGGTGAGCCGGTCGCCCTCCATCACGTACTCGGTCCCGCGCTCGTCGCCGGTCAGCACCACCAGGGCCAGCCGCGGTAGCTGCACCACCCGGCGGCCGCCGTGACGGGTCTTCACGCTCGTCAGGCTCACCGCTCGGCCCCCAGGTCGATGCGGAGGACCCCCTGTGAGGGCACGTCGAAGGAGCGCTCCACCCGGCGGGTGGCGCCGTCTCCATCCATCAGCGTCGCGGCCACCTGGTAGTGACCGGGGGAGAGCTCCACCTGGTGGTCGAGGTGCTCGGGCATCCCCTCCGGCTCCCGGAAGGACACGCCCGCCACCTCGCCTTCGTCGCCCGAGTAGGTCAGCTGGACCTCGACGAGGCCCCGGTGATCGGCGCCCAGGTCATAGCGAAACGCCACGTCCCGCGGGTAGGCGCGCACGACCACCCCCCCGACGACCAACGCGCCGATCAAGAGCGCGCCCTTGGCGACGCGCTTTCGCCAGCTGGCAGGAGCCCGACTCACCGCCCTTGTGTACCACGAGGCGGCGGCCCGATCCGGCCGGCGAGGGCCGGACGACCAAGTGGAGTGAGGGCCTTTCACGCCGTTGTGTACCCCCGAGGGCGGTGTTACCGTTTTCAAGTGATCCCGCCCATGCACACCCCAGGCAATTGGCGAGCTCCGAGGAGCGTGCCCCCCCCACGATGAAGGGTCTGGCCGATCTGGTCGCCAAGGTGCGGGAGTACCACCCGCAGGCCGACACCGAGCTGATCGACAAGGCATTCGCCTACTCGGAGCGCATGCACGAGGGGCAGATGCGAAAGTCGGGGGATCCCTATTTCATCCACCCCTCGTCGGTCGCTCACATCATCGCGGAGATGAAGCTGGACCCGGCGAGCATCTGCGCCGCGCTCCTGCACGACGTCGTCGAGGACACCGACGTCACCGAGAAGGACATCGAGCAGCAGTTCGGCAAGGAGGTCGCCTTCCTCGTCGATGGGGTGACCAAGCTCGGCAAGGTCAACTTCCACTCGAAGGAGGACCGGCAGGCGGAGACCTTCCGCAAGATGCTGGTGGCGATGGCGCGCGACATCCGCGTGCTGCTCGTGAAGCTCGCCGACCGCCTGGACAACATGCGGACCCTCGAGCACATGAAGCCCGAGTCGCAGGAGCGCATCGCTCGGGAGACGATGGAGATCTACGCGCCCCTCGCCGGGCGGCTGGGCATCAACTGGCTCAAGGCGGAGCTCGAGGACCTGAGCTTCCGCTACCTGCACCCCGATGCCCACGCCGAGCTGTCCCGGAAGGTGAAGAAGGCCTCGCGGGACAGCGAGCGCTACATCACCGACGTCACCAAGCGCCTGCAGAAGATGCTCATCGAGCGCGGCTTCGCGGTGGAGGTGCAGGGGCGCGTGAAGCACCTGTACTCGATCTTCCGCAAGATGCGCCGGCAGAACATCGAGTTCGAGCAGGTGCAGGACTTCGTCGCCTTCCGCGTGCTCATGGAGAACGTCGCGGACTGCTACGCGGCGCTCGGCGTGGTGCACTCGCAGTGGACGCCGGTCCCGGGGCGCTTCAAGGACTACATCGCGCTGCCCAAGCCCAACATGTACCAGTCGCTGCACACGACGGTGATCGGCCCCGGGCGGCGGCGCATCGAGGTGCAGATCCGCACCCACGAGATGCACCGCACCGCCGAGTACGGCATCGCGGCGCACTGGAAGTACAAGGAAGGCCGGCCGATCGCGGACAAGGACGAGATGAAGTTCAAGTGGATCAGGCGGCTCCTCCAGTGGCAGAAGGAACTCTCCGATCCCACCGAGTTTCTCGATACGGTCAAGCTCGACCTCTTTGCCGACGACGTCTACGTGTTCACGCCGAACGGCGAGCTGCGCGAGCTGCCGCGCGGCGCCACGCCCATCGACTTCGCGTACAATATCCACACCGACGTCGGGCATTCGTGCGTCGGCAGCAAGGTCAACGGCAAGATCGTGCCGCTGCGCTATCAGCTTCACAGCGGCGACACCGTGGAGATCCTGACCGGCAAGGAAAAGCGCCCGCACAAGGACTGGCTGCAGTTCGTCAAGACGAGCCGCGCGAAGGCTAAGATTCGCAACTTCCTCCGCTCCGAGGAACACGAGCAGAGCGCGGCCATCGGCCGGGAGCTGCTCGAGAAGGCGCTGTCGAAGTATCGCGTGAACCTCAACAAGGCGATCAAGAGCAAGGAGATGTTGGAGTTTGCGAAGAAGGCGTCCTACGACAGCGTGGAGAGCGTGCTCGCGGCGGTCGGCTACGGCAAGATCTCCCCGATGCAGGTGGTCGCGGTCTTCGTGCCGCACGAGGAACTCCATCCAGAGGAGCGCCCGAAACAGAAGGAGCCGATGTCGGTGGTCGGCAAGCTCGTCAAGAAGCTCACCAAGTCACGCGGGTTGGTCAAGGTCAGCGGGATGAGCGACATGCTGGTGCACTTCGGCAAGTGCTGCAGCCCGCTGCCCGGCGATACGATCGTCGGCTACGTGACGCGCGGGCGCGGCGTGTCGATTCACGTGAACGATTGCCCGAAGGTCGTGGGGATGGATCCGGCGCGCCGCATCGACGTCGAGTGGGACTCGCCCGAGGGGGCCTTGAGCGAGGCCACGATCCGCATCGTGTGCGTCGATAAGCCGGGTCTGCTCGCGTCGATCACCGACGCCATCACGAACGAGAGCGTCAATATCGCGGCGGCATCGGTGCGCACGACCGAGGACCACACGGCGATCAACACCTTTGAGCTGCAGCTCAAGGACGTAAATCAGCTGAGAGCGGTGATTAAATCGCTGGAACGGCTCAAGGGAATTATCTCGGTGGAACGCGTAAAAGCGGGTTAGACTGCCTTCTGGACGAGGCCGGAGCGCAGACAACGCGTGCACACGAGGACGCGCTTCACTTCCCCGTCAATCTTCGCCCGGATACGCTGTAGGTTGGGCTTCGAGATCTTCTGGGTCTTGTTGTTTGCGTGCGAAACGTTATTCCCGAACAGGGGTCCCTTGTTGCATATGGTGCATTTTCGTGCCATGACGTTACCTCTTCCTGCGTGATAAATTGGTTCGCGGAGCTAACAGGGATTTGCGCTAAATGCAAGAAAAATCAACGACAACGCAATCGGCGGGGGCGGAGGGCGAGCGGCTCGCCGTGGCGTATCTCATCGAGCACGGCTTCAAGGTTCTCGGGCGCAATTATCGCACGAAATTCGGCGAGATAGACATTATCGCGGGTAAATCCGGCGTCGTCCATTTCATCGAGGTCAAGGCCCGCGGAGGGGGGAGCCTCATCGATCCCCTCGAGGCGGTAACGCCGGCAAAGATGAAGCGGGTGAGGCGCGCCGCCGAACACTATCTCCTGAAGAATCCCCGCGTCGAACGCATGCCGTGCTCGTTCGGCGTCATCGGCATCGATCTCACGCGTATGCCGCCGCGCATCGAATGTGTGCTTGATGCTTTCGAATAAATGAGATATCCGATCACTTTCTGTCTGCGGACGAGCTGAGGGGTGTTCTATGAGGGGGAGCAATATCGTAACGGAGTTTTTCGCCACAGCCAAGAAGCTGGGCGATGGGGTCTGCTTTCACTACAAATCAGGGGATACGTGGAATACGCTCACCTGGGCCGAGGTAGCCGACCTGGTTCATCAGTACGCGCGCGGTCTGATCGCCATGGGCGTCACGCAAGGGACGCCGGTAGCGATCCTGTCGGGAACGCGCATGGAGTGGACCATGATCGATCTTGCGGTCTTAGCGGTGGGCGGCGTGGTCGTCCCCATCTATCCGAACCTGCCGAGGGAACACATCAGCTACATCCTCAAGGACAGTGGTGCGCACCTCGTCGTCGTGGAGAACGACGCGATGCTCGCATGCCTCAGGGAGGCTGGCGACCGTGCGGCGTCCTACAAGGTGATCATCCTCCAGATCGAGGGCGGCGGCCACTACGAGGGAACGACGACGCTGCGCTCGCTCATCGAACGCGGCAATGAGGTGCAGACTCACGAGATCGAAGCGCGCGCGGCAGCGGTCACGCTGGATATGCCGGCCAGCTATATCTACACGAGCGGGACGACCGGCGTGCAGAAGGGCGTGATCGTGACCCACGGCAACATCTATGCCGTCACCGAGGGGACGCACGATTTGATCGATTTTAAATCCGATGAGATCTGCATGGTCTGTCTGCCGCTCGCGCACGTGCTGGGGCGCATGACCCAGTTCTATCTCCTCACGAAGGGATGCCAGTCGGCGTACGCCGAGAGCATCGAAAAGCTCGGACAGAATTATAGGGAGGTGGGGCCGCACTTCGTCGTCGGCGTGCCGCGCATGCTCGAGAAGGCGCTGGAACGCATTGAGTCCGTCATCGAAAGGACGTCGCCGGTGGCGAGGAAGCTCTACTACTGGGCGAAGCGGGTCGCCATCGAGGTCGGCGCGCGGCGGGAGCATGGCGAGAAGCCCCGGGGCATGCTCGCGCTCAAATACGCGGTCGCGAACAAGCTCGTGTACAGCAAGCTGATCGATCGCATGGGCGGGAATCTCAACACGTTCGTGAGCGGGGGCGCGCCGCTTTCGTTCGAGATCGCGCGTTTCTTCACCGGGCTGGGCGTGCAGGTGCTGGAGGGATACGGCCTGACCGAGACCTTCGCCGCCTCGACGGCCAACCGCCGCAACGATTTCAGGTTCGGCACGGTGGGCAAGCCCGTCAAGGGGGTCGAGATCAAGCTCAGCGGCGATGGCGAGGTCATGATCAAGGGTCCGACCGTCTTCAAGGGATACCTCAACAAACCGGAGGCAACCGACGAGGCGTTCGAGGGTGAGTGGTTCCACACCGGCGACATCGGCGAGTTCGACGCAGGACGGGTTCCTGCGGATCACCGACCGCAAGAAGGACATCATCGTGACGGCGGGCGGCAAGAACATCGCGCCGCAGCGGATCGAGGCCGTCATCATGGAGAGCCCCTACATCAACCACGCCATGGTCTACGGCGACAAGCGCAAGTACCTGACCGCGCTCGTGACGCTCAACCCGGACGCCATCAAGCAGTTTGCTCAGGAGGAGGGCCTGATGTTCTCGCGGCAGGAGGAGATGGCGGAGAACGCGTCGGTCCGCGAACTCATCGATAAGGTGATCGTCGAGCAGAACAAGAAGCTCGCGCGTTTCGAGACGATCAAGCGCTTCGCCATCGTGCCGACCGATTTCACGCCGGAGACCGGGGAGATAACGCCGACGCTGAAGGTGCGGCGCAAATTCGTGACGAAGAAATACGCCGAGATCCTCGATCGCCTGTACGAGGATTGATATAGGTCTTGCGAAGCACTTGAAAATCATGCATATATGATCAAACTGTCAATGTGATCATGAAAGGGGGAGGCCATGAGAGTTGGAGGAGAGGGAACACCACCGGCGGGAGGACAGACGGGCGGCAGCGGATCTCAGGGGACGGGATTGGCGCCCAACATCGCCAGCCTCCTGTGTTACATCTGTATGCCCATCACGAGCATCATCTTTCTCATCATCGAGAAGGAGAATCAGGACGTGCGCTTTCACGCCTGGCAGGGCACGGCGTTCGGCGTTGGCTACATCGTGCTGATCATCGCGCTGGAGATCCTGGCGGCGATACTAGGCGCCATCGCCAGCGTGCTCGGCATCATCATCGGCTTCTTCGTGCCCATCGTGGGCCTGGCGGCCTTCGTGATCTGGATCGTTTGCCTCATCAAGGCTTATCAGGGTGAGCGTTGGCGCATCCCGGTCGTCGGCGATTTTGCGGCGAAGAAGGCGGGCGTGGCGTAAACGACGTGGAGACGGTTCGACGAAACCGGATAGTCAAGGGCTGGATTCCCCTCCTGGGGATTCCAGCCCTTTTTCTGTCCGCCTATGCCTTGGGAGTCTATCCCCGCGTGGTCGAGCTGCCGCTGTGCGGAGTGAAGCTCTTTCTGAACGTGCCGTGTCCCGGCTGTGGCTTGACGCATGCGTTCGTTGCCCTCGCCCACGGCCGCCTCGGCGCGAGCATCGCCTACAATGCGATGGGCGTCGTGATAGCGCTATGGCTCTGCTACCAGTGTTGCCGCGCGATGTATTATCTGCTCACCGGTTCCTTCCCGCGCCCCTTGCTTTCCGACGGCACGCGGTTCTTCCTGCTTTGTGGCAGCCCTCATGCTGCAGTGGATAGCCGGACTGATCATCCGCTACTGGTAATTCCTTGATTTTGCCGGCATGGCTGATAGACTCCCCGTTCATCGATATTCACCCAACACATTCACCGGAGAACATGGTATGGCGACGACGGGCAGGGAAATCATGGAGCAGAAGATCACGAAGCGCATTGCCGACGACCCCGAGGGCGCGAAGGACATCGGCGTGAAGGTCGCCGTTGAGCTTACGGGGGAGAACGGCGGGCGGTGGATCCTCGACTGTTCGAAGAATCCCGCGACGGTCAGGGAAGACGATAGGGAACCCGCGCATACCACGATTTCCATGGCGGGCGAGAGCCTCGTGAAGCTGTCCGAGGGCAAGCTCAATGCGGTCTCCGCGTTCATGTTCGGCAAGATAAAGGTGGACGGCGATCTCGCGGTCGCCACGAAGCTCGGCAAAATCCTCTCATGAAGATTGCGGTCTGTCAGATCAACACCACTATCGGCGACTTCGCGGGGAATGCCGCGCGCATGATCGACGGCATCGCCTGGGCGAAGGCGGGCGGCGCCGAGCTGGTCGTCTTTCCGGAGCTCACCACCTGTGGCTATCCGCCGCGCGATCTCCTGGAGAAGCCGCTCTTCATACAGCGCAACCTCGAATGCGTCGAGAACGTCTCGCGCGCTGCGCGCGATATCGGCGTCGTCATCGGGTTCGCGTCGCCCAACGAGATGCAGACGGGGAGGGGATTGTACAACGCTGCAGGCCTCTTGAACGACGGCCGCCTGGAGTTCGTCCAGGAGAAAAGCCTGCTGCCCGAGTACGACGTGTTCGACGAGGCGCGGCATTTCGAACCGGCCGGGTCGCGGCGTGTGCATGCGTTTCGCGGGACGACGCTCGCGCTCTCGTTGTGCGAGGACATCTGGAGCGATTACACCTTCGGTGGCAGGCGCCTCTATCGCTGCGATCCGATCAAGGAGTACGTCGACCTGGGGGCTCAGGTCATTATCAACATCTCGGCGTCGCCGTATGTCCTGGGCAAAGCGTCTATCCGCGAGACTCTCACGACGCAGGCCGCTCGTCGGCATCGTAAGCCCATCATCTACTGCAACCTCGTCGGCGGCAACGACGAGCTGATCTTCGACGGCCAGAGCATGGTCGTCGACGCCGACGGCACGATCGTCTGGCGCGGCAAGCAGTTCGAAGAGGATCGCGTCATCATCGACACGGATGCGCTTTCGCCGGTTGCGCGCGGAGCTGAGCCGTCCGACGTCGAGAAGATAAGGTTGGCCCTGACGCTGGGCATCCGCGACTACATGCGCAAGTGCGGGTTCGAGAAGGCGATCATCGGGTTGTCCGGCGGCGTCGATTCGGCCGTCGTGGCCGCGCTGGCGAGCAATGCCATCGGGCCTGAGAACGTCACCGCGGNNCGAAGGAGAGCGTGAGTGATGCCGAGGATCTGGCGGGCAAGCTCGGGATCGAGACGCGCACCGTGCCCATCGACGGCATCTACGAGGCGTATCGGAAGACCTTGAACCTCGCCAACAGCGGCGCGGATATCACGGTCACCGAGGAGAACCTGCAGGCGCGCGCGCGGGGCAACATCCTCATGGCCATCTCGAACCGGGAGGGGGCGCTCGTGCTCTCCACCGGCAACAAGTCCGAATTGGCGGTGGGCTACTGCACGCTCTATGGCGACATGGCGGGCGGCCTGGCCGTCATCTCGGACATCCCCAAGACGATGGTCTATAGGCTCGCCCGGCATTTTTACGAGCGGGATGGCTCCATGCCGCGTTCCATCATCGACAAGCCGCCCTCGGCCGAGCTCAAGCCCGACCAGACCGACCAGGACAGCCTGCCGCCCTACGACGTCCTCGATCAGATCCTCAAGCTCTACATCGAGGATCACCTGGCGAGCGTTGCTATCGTCGAGAGGGGTTTTGACGAGGCGACGGTGATGAAGATCGTGAAACTGGTGGAGTACAACGAGTACAAGCGGCGCCAGGCCGCGCCGGGGCTTAAGGTCACCTCGAAGGCGTTCGGCAGCGGTCGGCGCTTTCCCATCGCCAGAAAGATCTATTGGTAATGCCGGGCACCCTCTATATCGTCGCGACCCCGATCGGCAATCTCGAGGACATCACGTTCCGCGCGAAGCGCATATTGAGCGAGGTCGACCTCATCGCCGCCGAGGACACGCGCCACACGCGCAAGCTCCTCGCTCACTTCGATATCCATACGCCGCTCACGAGTTTTTCACAGCATCACGAGAAGGGGAAGGCGCCGAAGATCATCGAGCAGATCAAGGAGGGCGCGAACGTGGCGCTCGTCTCGGATGCCGGCACGCCCTGCATCTCCGATCCGGGGTATCCCTTGCTCGTCGCGGCGATCGAGGCGGGCATCGAGATCGTTCCGGTGCCCGGCGCATCGGCCGCAATCGCGGCGCTCTCAGCGGCCGGGCTGCCGACCGATCGCTTCACGTTCATCGGATTCCTCCCCGAAAAACCCGGCAAACGGCGCGCGGCAATCGAGGGCCTGGCGGACTATGACCACACGCTCGTCTTCTACCTGTCGAAGTGGAAGGCAGCCAAGCAGCTGGCGGAGATGTGTGATGTCTTCGGCGACCGCAAGGCATGCATCGCGCGCGAACTCACCAAGGTCCACGAGGAATTTGCTCGCGGGACGCTTTCGGAACTCGCCTCCCGATTCGAGGAAAAGCCCCCCAAGGGCGAGCTGGTGCTGGTTGTAGCCGGTTTTCGCCCATCATAAAAACCACGCAACCAATTCTGGAAAAGCCCGATATATCCTCCATGAGCGTTAAAATGCCTCATATGCTCGTCGTGCACCCGATGGGGGCCGCTCTGCGCGCGGATTACACTGACGCGATCGATGCTCGAGGTGATTTCCTCACGCCGGCGCCTCCCGCGCATCTGATCTGCGGGATGCGGCCGTTCGGTGATTCGATCCTGTGCATGGGGCGGTTCGAGTGCGGGGGATCGAGGCGGAGCGATTCTGAGCGAGCGGCAGAAAGACCCGCATGGGATGCGACGCCGCGCTCGTTGAGGGACGTGCTTAGGCATATCGTGGATGCCGAGTTGGGTGGGGATACCTCGTTGATCAATGCGGCCAAGTCGTTTATGGGACAACGCTTTACGTTGCCTCATGGAGAGCTCATCACGGGGCGTCAGCTCCTCGCGGCGATTGCCGTGCTTGAACGCCCCATGATGGCGCGTCACGAGGCCCTGCGTTCGCTTCGCGAATCGCGCGTTGCACGGCGTGCGCGACTCACCTATGATGATGCACACATGTCCCGGGAATTCGGCGAGGAGATCGATGGCATCACCGGCTACGGGACCTCCCTGCAAACCCTGCTGACATTCCTGAGCGCTCTTGAAGAGCGCGGCGTGAAGCTCGTCGTCGACGTGCGTACGCGGCCGCAAAGCCAGTGGCACCCACATTTTAATCGCAAGGCACTCGAGCGGTCCCTCGCCGTCGCGGGCATCGGCTATGCGTGGCTTGGCGACAGGCTCGGCGGATATCCGGAGGGGTATGACGGCGACTTCGAGCGCTATATGCAGGATGATCCTGAGGGTCGGTTCACGCAGG
>JABAOG010005111.1_pt1 | contig 14516 bp, 10 predicted proteins | sample 7062131 | NCBI WGS metagenome assembly JABAOG01 (sample SAMN14538629, study PRJNA623070) | marine sediment metagenome | biome: marine biome [ENVO:00000428]; feature: marine pelagic biome [ENVO:01000023]; material: deep marine sediment [ENVO:00002113] | place: India: Arabian Sea | collected...
TAGAAGCTGCGCACCTCGTCGAAGACAGCGTCGAACTTCGCCTGGTCTCCCGCGCGGACGATGCCGCCGAGCTCGGCGGCGGCGGCCTCGAAGGCCTTGGTCACCTCCTCGGTCCGCGGGTTGAGCATCTCGATCGGTCCGTAGAGACCGGCCGACTGACCGAAGTGACGCGCGACGACGTAGGACTCGAGCAGGTACGCCGGCGAGGTGTAGGCCGCGGTCTGCTCGAGGGTGGTCCCGAGCCGCGCCAGCGCCAGGCCCATCACCTGCGTCTCGAAGTGGTTCAGCACCTGCACCACCGCCATCATGCGGTCGTGCTCGGCGGCCTCCGCCTCGTGGACCATCAGGCCGCGGGAGAGGAACGTCTCCTTGGCCCACTCGTACCACCGGTCGCCGCGCCCCTTGCAGAGCACGACCCGCTGGCCGGTGAAGCTGTGGACCCCCGGACCGAACATCGGGTGGGTGCCGACCACGCTGGTCTTCTCGGTCGCCTCGAGCATCGCCTGCAGCGGCGCCTGCTTGAGCGAGGTGACGTCCATCAGGAGCGCGTCGGCGCGCACGTGGGGCGCGACCGTGCGGATGACCTCCTCGGTCGCGCGGATGGGCACGCTGATCACCACCACGTCGGCGCTCGCCGCCGCCTCCACGGGGCGCAGGTCGGTGTCCACGTCGGCGCTCATCACCGCGTGGCCGAGATCGCCGAAGAGGCGCGCCACGCTCTGACCCATGCCGCCCTCCCCGCCGATGATGGCCACCACCTTCGGCTCGACGTCCTCGGGCACCTCGGCGCGGAGCTCCGCCTGCCGGTCGCGGCTGGCGAGCATGAGCAGCCGATAGACCGACTCGATCACCCCACCGGGCAACCCGAGGCTCTCCGCCCGCTGGGTCCGGTCGGCGAGGATCGCTCGCTCCCGCTTCAGATCGCGGATGCGCTTGCGGTGGTGGCGCTTGTGGCTCGCCACCTCCGCCACGATGCCCATCCGGCGGGCGATGAGGGTCAGCAGATCGCGATCGACGGCATCGATCAGCGCGCGGAGCACCGCGAGGGGGCGGCTCCGGGTGTGCAGGGCGTCGCCGGGATCGGTGGGCGACGCGAGCTCGTCGTTGGAATCGTTCGACATGGCGCGGCGGGCTCACCATACTCGGCCGCGCGCCCGCGCGCCTCCCGATGAAACGACTTCAGCTCCACCACTGGATCCTGATCGCGATGGTGCTGGGCGCCGCGGTCGGCCTGCCCCTGAACTTCGCCGCCGAGAGCGGCGCGATCGATCCCGCGATCGTCCGCACCGTCGCCGACGTGGGCAAGGCGGCCGGTGACCTCTTCCTGCGGCTGCTGCAGATGCTGGTGGTGCCGCTGATCGTCTCGTCGCTCATCAGCGGCGTGACCGGCATGGGCGATCTGAAGAAGCTGGGGCGCCTCGGCGGCCGAACGGTCGGCTTCTACCTGCTGACCAGCTTCATCGCCATCGTCACCGGCGTGGTGATGTTCAACGTGTTCGATCCCGGCGCGGGCGCGGACCTCGACGTGCTGACCGCGAGCGCCGGCGAGGCTCCGGCGATCGCCGCCGAGGGCGGGCAGCACGTCGGCCAGATCCTCTGGGCGCAGCTCGAGGGGATGATCCCCAAGAACCCGCTGAAGGCCGCGGCCGACGGCGACATGCTGCCGCTGATCTTCTTCTCGATCGTGCTCGGGATCTTCATCAGCGCGGTCGAGCACCAGCGAAAGCCGGAGCCGGAGGAGGGCGAGGGCCCCTACCGCGAGGGCGCGGACGAGGAGGTCGCCGAGGAGCGCCGGGGCGCCGCGTTGCTGCGCCGCTTCTTCGCCGGCCTCTTCGCGGTGATGATGCGCATGACCCTGGCGGTCATCCGCCTGGCGCCGATCGGGGTCCTCGGCTTCATGCTCTCGGCGGCCGCCGGCCACGGCTTCGAGGCGTTCGAGCTCCTCGGCATGTACGCGCTGACGGTCTTCGTCGCGCTCCTGGTGCACGCCTTCATCACCTTGCCGCTGATCCTGCGCTTCCTCGGCAACCGATCGCCCCTCGACCACGCCCAGGCGATGATGCCCGCGCTGCTGACCGCCTTCAGCACCGCCTCGAGCAACGGCACCCTGCCGCTGACCATCCAGTGCGTGGAGCGCTCCGGCGTGCCCAACGAAGTGAGCTCCTTCGTGCTGCCCCTCGGGGCGACGATCAACATGGACGGCACCGCCCTCTACGAGGCGGTCGCGGTGCTCTTCATCGCGCAGGTCTACCACTGGGACCTGAGCCTCGGGCAGCAGGTGGTCGTGGCGCTGACGGCCTTGCTCGCGAGCGTCGGCGCGGCGGGCATCCCCCACGCGGGCACGGTGATGATGGTCGTGGTGCTCTCGGCCGTGGGCCTGCCGACGACGGCCGTGGGCCTCATCCTGGCCGTCGACCGGATCCTCGACATGTGCCGCACCACCGTGAACGTCTTCAGCGACTCCTGCGCTGCCGTGGTCGTCGCGCGCTACGCCGAGGCCACGGCCGAGCCCGCGAACGAGTAGACTCCCGCCGATGCCTCTCTCCCTTCCCGCGGATGCCGTGCGCCCCGACTGGCGCATGCCCCCTCGCTTGCGACGCGCCGCGCGCGCGATCGCCGAGGCTCTCTTTCACGATGGCGACAGTCCGCCGAGCGACGAGCACCTCGAGTGGCTCATGGGTGAGGTCGAAGCCTTCCTCGGCCACGCCGGCGGCCGCTCGCGCGCGGTCTTCCGGGCGAGCGTGCTCGCGCTGACCACGCTCGCGCCGGCCACCGTGGGCAAGGCGCCGCCGCTCGCGCGCCTGGACCCGGTGACGCGCGCTCACGCCATCGAGCGCTTCGAGGCGACGCCGCTGGGGCTGGCGGTCCTCGGCGCGAAGGCGATCCTCTGCATCCACCACTACGACGCGCCGAGCGTGCGCGCCGAGATCGGACTGGACGGCAAGTGCCTCGTGACCGGCGAGGAGCCGTCGTGAGCTTCCGGAGCATGCGAGACCACGAGGGTGACCTCGAGCTCGGCGCCGACGTGGTCGTCGTCGGCTCCGGCGCCTCGGGGGCGGTGATCGCCCATGAGCTCCAGACCTCCGGGCAGCGGGTCATCGTCCTCGAGGAGGGCCCCCGCATCCCGGCGGACGACTACTCGAAGATGTCGATCAGCGAATCGCTGCGGCACATGTGGCGCGACGGTGGGATGACCGTCGCCGTCGGAGTCGGGGACTCGCCGACGATCAACGTCACCATGGGCCGGGTCGTCGGTGGCTCGTCGGTGCTGACCGGCGGCGTCTGCTTCCGCACCCCCGAGCGAGTGTTGACGGCCTGGCAGCGGGAGCACGGCCTGCCGAGCTTCTCGGCGGCCTCCATGGACGAGCCCTTCGGCTACGTGGAGGAGAAGGTCCACGTGGAGACGGTGCCCGAGGCCATGCGCTCGAAGGCGACCACGCTCTTCGATCGGGGCATGAAGGCCCGGGGGCTGAAGCTCGAGAGCATCCGCCGGAACACGAAGGGGTGTCGCGGCTGCGGTCGCTGCAACTTCGGTTGCCCGGAGAAGGCGAAGCTGAGCGTCGACCTGAGCTTCCTGCCGCAGGCCGTGGAGGCTGGCGCCGAGGTCATCAGCCACTGCCTGGTGGAGAAGGTCCTGAGCAAGCGGGGCCGCGCGGTCGGCGTGCAGGGGCGCGTGCTCAATGGTCCCGGGGGCAAGCCCGGCGGCAAGCTGAAGGTGCACGCGCGGCGCGTCGTGATGGCCTGCGGCGCCTGGCACACGCCGCTGATCCTCAAGCGCAGCGGCGTGGGGAAGCGCAGCAAGGCCCTCGGCAAGCGGATGACGCTCCACCCGGGTTGCCGGATGATGGCCCGCTTCGACGAGAAGGTGGAGGGGTGGAAGGGGGCGATGCAGAGCGCCTTCAGCGAGGCCTTCGAGGCGCGCGGGCTGACGCTGGTGAGCGTCTTCATCCCGCCCTCGGTGGTCGGCGCCACGCTGCCCGGCATCGGCGCCGAGCACCACCGGCACGCGCAGATGCTTCCGCACGTCGCGATGTTCGGGGGGATGATCCACGACGAGGGTGGCGGAACCATTCGCCGCGGCCCGGGGCGTGAGCCGGTGGTGACCTACCGGATGGCGAAGCAGGATCGTGGGCGTGTGCGCGATCTGGTGCGGACGCTGGGCGAGACCTACCTGCTCGCGGGGGCCAAGGAGATCTTCCCGCCGATTCTGGGATTGCCCGGTGGCCTCGACGCCGACGCCTTCCGATCGCTCGACTTGGATGCGATCCCGCTCTCGCGCTTCGAGGTGACCAGCCAGCATCCGCTGGGCACCGCTCGCATGGGACCGGACGGCAAGCAGGCGGTGGTCGACGAGCATGGTGAGGCCTTCGACCTCGAAGAGCTCTACGTGGTCGACGGGAGCATCGTGCCCACCAGCCTCGGCGTGAACCCGCAGCTCTCGATCATGGCGCTCGCGACCCGGCTCGCCTGGGGCATGCGCGGACGACCGCTGCCGGCGTGACGTGCCCGAGCTCCCGGAGGTGGAGCTCGCGGCGGAGCAGCTGCGGGCGTGGATCGAGCGCATCGACGCGGTGGAGGTGCGCGACCCACGGGCGCTGCGTGGACAGAGGGCGAAGGCCTTCGTGGGGACGCTCGAGGGGAAGCGGGTGAAGAGCGTGGAGCGGCTCGGCAAGCACCTGGTCGCGCACGTGGGCAAGAGCGACTGGTGGATCCACCTGGGGATGAGCGGCCGCCTGGCCCGACGGGACTCGGTGGACGAGCTGCCGGCGGCGACGCGGTGGGCGGTCCGAAGCGGCGACCGGTGGGTGGGGCTCGTGGACCCGCGGGTCTTCGGGCGGACGGCCGCTGGTGACCCGGCGTGGGTGCGGCGGACGGCGAAGCTGGACCAGCTCGGGCCGGACGCACGTTCGGTGGACCGCGAGGAGCTCGCCGAGCGGCTCGGGGGAACGCGCCGAGCGATCAAGGTGGCGCTGATGGACCAGGCGTTGATCGCGGGGCTGGGGAACATCCAGGTCGCCGAGGCTCTCTTCCGCGCGGGCCTGCACCCGAAACGATCGGGCGGCGAGCCTCGACGAAGGGGAGGTGTCGGCCCTATGGGAGGGAATGCGAGGGACGCTCGACGACACGTTGAGTGACCTCCGCACCCAGGCGGATGAGCGAGGCGAAGTGAGCTACATGAGCGACGGCGGCGACAACCCCTTTGCGGTCTACGGCCGGGAGGGCGAGCCCTGCGCCCGGTGCGGTGAGCCCATCACGCGGATCGTCCAGGGGGGCCGGAGCACCTTCTTCTGCCCGAGCTGCCAGCCGGAGCGCGGCACGTGAGGTGGCTCGCACTGGTTTCCCTGGTCGTGGTGGGGTGCACCCCGCTCCCGGAGGCGCAGGCGCCGCGGGGGCTCTACGTCGATCTGAGCAAGGCGGTCACCCTGCAGGAGCAGGAGGAGTGGGTCGTCGACCGGCTCGAGGTCGAGGACGCGCTCGAGGGAGTGATGGGCAGTATCTGCGCCTCCACTCGCACGGCGCGCGAGGATCTGCGGGCGTGGCTCGACACCCGCATCGAGGCGGAGGCCGGCCCGGGAATGGCGGACGTCGAGAGCCCGTCGCGCGCGCTCTATGCGCAGGCCGGCGAGATGAACGGGGACATCGAGGACGTCCGGACGCTGGAACGCGTACGGCTGCTGCTGGACGCGGCCGAGGACAGCGCGAACGAGTGCCCCTATTGGCTCGAGGAAGAGACGGAGTTCGCCGGCAACGAGCCGGACGAGGGACGCTTCGTGGTCCTGGCGGAATCCCTCGGTGGGGCCACGCTGCGGGTCGGGCGGGAACGTCGACCTCGGTGCCGGCGGTGGAGGCCGAATCCTGCTCGGGTACGGTGTCTCGCAGCGACTCACCATCGCCGTCGGGGGAGAGATCGCGGCGAGCGGGACCCTCCCCGAGACCGAAGACGGGACGCGCACCTTCGAGGCCGTAGCGGCGAGCGCGGTCCCCGTGCTCTTCCGCATCACCGACGTCTCCCGTCACTTCGACATCGAGCTGACCTGGCGGACCCTCTACCCCGAGGGGCCGAACCGCCACGGGGTCCGCCTGGGCATCGGCTACGGACTGAGCACCCCCCGGGTCGCGAGCTTCATGCCCTACGGGCTCATCTGGGTCGGCTACGAGCTCTTCCCGGCCCAGCACGGCAGCGTCACCGAGCACGCCATCATCGTCGGCACCCGCGTCGGCGTGAACTGGGACCCCTGACCCGCACCAGCCGACCGCCAACCTCGGTCGGATCTCTCCCTGGTGCGGTCGGCTCTCTCTCCTGGCGTGGTGCGGTCAGGGTTCGAAGTGCCAGCGTTCGAGGCCTTCGCCGAAGCGGACGAGGGGGCCGTGGTCCCAGCCCTTCAGCTCGGGGTCGGCGAGGATGCGCTCGGCCGCGAAGAGGAGCGGGAGCACCGGGAGACGCTCGCTGATGAGGGCGAAGAGGGCGTCACGCAGCTGCTCGCGCCGCTCCGGATAGAGGGCATGGCGTTCGCGCTCGATGAGCTGATGAATCTCGTCCGTGTAGGCGTCGTGGCGCGCGTCGTAGTCGTACGCGCCATCGACGTAGGGGATGTTCCAGAAGCGCCCCGGTGAGGCCGAGCGGTCGCCGCGGATCACGTGGGAGAGCAGCCCCCCATGGCCACCGGCACGCGAGGTGCGGAAGGTGCTCTCCACCACCTCGTCCTCGACCTCGACCCCCACCGCCTCGAAGTAGCCGACGAGCCGAGCGTTGATGAGCTGCGACATCTCCGAGGCGTCGTGGATCAGCTTGATCGACGTGACCCCCTCCGCCCGCAGCGTCGCTGCGGCTGCCTCCGGGTCGTAGGCCGTCTCCACGATCCCGGGCGCGTCCAACTCCGGGATGGGCGTGTGCGCGACCCGCCCGGCGTCACCGTAGATCTCTCGGGCCAACGCCTCACGATCGATGGCCTGCAGCAGCGCCCTTCGAACGGGAAAGCGATCGTAGGGCGCCACGCTCATGTCCGGCTCGAGGAAGAGGTACGCCGCCGAAGGCCGAATGTGCACCGCCTCCGGTCGCTCCTCTCGCACCGCGAGCGCCTCCTCCATCGTGACCGAGTTCGGGATCGTGATGTCGATCTCCCCCTCCAGAAACGCGCGCACCAGATCTCCCGCCTCGTACTTGATCTCCTCCACCCGCTCGATGGCCGGCGCCGGCCCGATGAAGTGCGGGTTAGGCTCGGCCACGAAGCGCTCACCCGGGCTCGCCTCGGCGATCCGGTAGGGCCCGAGCACCGGCGTCGCCGAGTGCCGCAGCCGATCGAGAACCGCGTCCCTCCCCTCCACCCGATACAGATCCCCGAGTTGGTGATGCGGAATCACCGACGGGCCGTCGAGCGCGTCGGCCAGCCGACCGTCCCAGGTGACCACCAGCACGTCCGGCGAAGGCGTCTGCACGGCGGTCACGTGCTCGTCCTCCCACAGCTCGTAGGCGAAGGCCACGTCGCCGGAGGTCACCGCCTCTCCGTCGGACCAGGTCACTCCGTCCCGCAGGCGCCAGGTCACCTCGAGGGTGCCGTCCGCGGCGAAGCGGAGCAGGTCGTTGTCGATGCCCGGTCGACGGATCACGTGCATCGGCTCGCCCTTGTCGTCACCGTCCAGGTCCTTGAGCGCTCCCCAGAAGACCCCGCGGTAGAGCGTCGACGAGAGCAGGCTGCCCACCCGGTTGCTGCCGATGCGCAGCTCCTCGCGGGCCGTCTCCGGGATGGCGATCTCCGGCACCGGCTCCGGCTCCCGGGGCTCCCGCGCGGGCACCTCGGGGATCGCCAGCGCGGTCGCGATGGCACCCGCGATGGGCAGGAGCACCCGCGAGACCCGGTCGGTCCAGATCGCCGTCCGGACCTTCCCCCGTCGGTCGAGGGTGTGGCTCACGATGCTCACCACCAGGCACGCCGTGCTCAACACGTAGGCGATCAGGAAGAGGATGTCGGTCAGCGTCAGGTAGGAGACGGCCGGCAGGCTGCCTTCCAACGTGAACTGGAAGGCGAAGCAGCTGAGCAACGCGGTGACCCCCACGCCGGCCCGGGGCTCGATCGCCTCCGCCGGAAGGAAGAGCGCGATCAGCGCCACCAGCGCGATGATGGCCAGCGGCAAGAAGATCTTCAGCGCGACGGTCACCAGCGGCCGAATCAGGTGCACCTCGAAGGTCGCCCGATGGACCGTCGTCGGAAGCCCCTCGCGGGAGAGGAAGCCGAGGTCCGAAGCGACCGTCTGCTCGGTCGTGCTCAGATGGAACTCCGGCTCGTAGCCCCAGTCGGTCAGACTGAAGCGCTCGGCCATCCCGCTGCCGGCGGCATCGGTCACCAACCGGCCGTGCTCCTCGGGCAGCTCGAGCACGATGGCCACGCTCTGCTGGTCGTAGGGGAAGGCCTGCATCGGGAACTCGCCGCGCAGCGTCCCGCGCACGCGCCAGCGCGCGACGTGCCAGTCGCGGTCGCTCGCCATCCCCAGGCTGATCCGCTCCACGTCGGCCGCGTTGGCGATCATCAGCTGGTCCGGGTCGAAGTCCCCGCGCCACTTGGCCCAGAGCTCGAAGTCCACGCTGAACACGCCGTCCTCGATCTCCACACCGGCGACGTCGTGGAGGAAGACGCCCGCGTAGATCTCCCGATCCACCCGAGGGCCGGTGCGGACCGCCAGCGCCTGATCGCCCCTCGGCTCGGCACCCGCTTCGGCAGGGGCCTCTTGCGCCATCACGACCGGCGCCGCGACCAGCGCGAAGAGCCCCAAGAAGGCCGAGCGAGCGAGGGGGGAGCGCATCGAGGGGGCGACCATAGCAGGCTCACGCTTGCCCGGGCGCTCGAGCGCGCCCATACCTCCTGCGATGACGACCGCGACTGCCGATCGGTCGAGCGACCGGCTCTTCTTCACCCTCGCCGCGGTGATCTCCGCCGGTGCGCTGGCGTTCCTCACCTGGCTGCTGCTGCTCCGCGACACCACGACCACCGATCCCGGAACGCTGAGCTTCATGCCCGCCGTGAACGCCGGCCTGAACGCCACCGCGGCGCTCTTCTTGGTCCTCGGCTGGCGGGCCATCCGCGCCGGCCGGCGGACTCGCCACCAGTGGCTGATGATCGGCACCTTCGCCTGCTCGGCGCTCTTCCTGGTCGGCTACGTCGCCTACCATTACCTCCACGGCGACTCCCGCTACGAGGGCCCGGCCCGCGGCGTCTACCTGGCCATGCTCGCCAGCCACGTGATCCTGAGCATCCCCGTCGTGCCGATGGCGCTCACCGCCTTCTACCTGGCCTACAAGAAGCGCTTCGCGGCCCACAAGAAGGTCACGCGCTGGCTCGCGCCGATCTGGCTCTACGTCTCAGTCACCGGCGTGCTGGTCTACGTCTTCCTGAACCTCATCGGCCGCGCCGTCTGAGGATCTCCGCCGCAAGGCCATCGCGCCTTCGGTCAGCATCCACACCACCAGCGCGAGCAGCGCGACGGTCACCGCGGTGAGCAGGTCGTCGCCGATCGCCAGGAACTCCTGCAGCTTCGCCAGGAGCGCCAGCAGCGCCACGCCGGTCACCAGCACCATGGGGATCAGGATCGGCAGCACCGGTTTCTTGCGCGCCCCGAAGTAGAGCGCGAGCACCATCAGCGTGAGCGCCGCGAGCATCTGGTTGCTGGCACCGAAGATCGGCCAGAGCACCCAGCCGACCTGCTTGGCCTGCCCCATGGCGTCCGTGGTCTCGCCGAAGCAGAGCGCCACCGCCGGCAGCACGGCGATCAGCGTCGCCACCGTCGGCCGCTTCAACACCGGCAGCGAGACCGCCTCGCCGAGCTCGGCGATGATGAGGCGCTGGATGCGGGTCGCCGTGTCGAGGGTGGTGGCCGCGAAGGAGATCACCAGCACCGCCATCACCGTCCGGGCCAGCTCGGTGGGCAGGCCGACCGACTCGAGGAACGCGCCGCCCCCGAGGACGAAGGCGCTGGCTTTGTTGGCGCCCGCGTGGGCCCAGCTGTCGTAGTAGGTGCCCCAGCTCAGGTCGGCGACGGCGCCGTGGGAGGGCAGCTCACAGGCACCGACCAGCGCGATGCCGGCCACCGCCGCGAGCGTCGAGGCGAGCGCCAGGGTGCCCTCCCCCAGCATCGCCCCGTAGCCGATGGGCCGGGCGTGCCGGAGCTCGCTCAGCTGCTTCGAGGTGGTGCCGCTCGAGACCAGCCCGTGGAAGCCGCTGATGGCCCCGCAGGCGATGGTCACGAAGAGCAGCGGGAAGAGGGGCGGCGAGTCCGCGTCCATCCGCACCGCCGGCGCGTCCAGCTCCGGGTGCGCAATGAAGAGGCCGGTGAAGAGCAGCGCCAACCCCACCATCAGCTGGTGGCTGTTGATGAAGTCGCGGGGCTGCAAGAGCAGCCACACCGGCAGGAGGCTCGCGATCGCCGAGTAGGCGAAGAGGATCAGGATCCACGCCGTGCGCGGATCGCTCACCCCCAGCGCGCCGAGGTCGATGGGCGCCTTGGTGCCCACCCAGACCAGCACGTAGAGGACCACCAGCGCGACCACGCTGGGCCAGAGCGCGGGAACCCGCTTCTTGTAGACCAGCCAACCGACGATCACGGCCATCACGATCTCGGACTGGATGGGCAACACGCTCGCCGGCTGGGCGACGAAGAGCCCCGCGATGGCCATCGCGAAGACCGCGAGCACCAGCCAGACGACCGCGGCCACGAAGCAGAGAAAGAGCAGCCGCGCCCGCTTGCCGAGCACCTTCGCGGCGATGTCCGCGATGCTTCGACCGCCCTCGCGAACGCTGAGCACGAGCGCGCCGAAGTCGTGGACCGCGCCCATGAAGATCGTGCCGAGCACCACCCAGAGCAGCGCCGGGAGCCAGCCCCAGTAGGCCGCCACGCAGGGCCCGATGATCGGCGCCGCGCCGGCGATGGAGGTGAAGTGGTGGCCGAAGAGCACGTGCGGGTCGGTGGGCACGTAGTCCCGCTCATCGCGGAGCGCGTGCGCCGGCATCTCGAGCTCGTCGGTGTCCCCATAGATCCGTTCGCCCACGAAGCGCGCGTAGAAGCGGTAGCCGAGGGCGAAGCAGAGCAGGACGACGATGGCGGCGAGGGCAGCCACGTCAGTCGTCGGTCGCGGGCGTGCCCGCGGCGTCCGCGCCGAAGAAGCGGGCCACGAGCCCCTCGGTCGGCGGCGCCTCCGAGAGCGGGATCAGCGGCGCGCTCACCATCGGCCCCGCCTGTCGGAAGAGGAAGCGCGAAGGCTCGGCGTCCTCGGCGAGCTCGTAGGCGCCCTCGTCGCTGACCGCGTAGGCGTGAGTCGTCCGGTCCAGGTTCGCGTCGATGCGGGGCGCGTGGAGCGCCAGCCCCGTGCCGTCCGCGACGCGATGCACCTCCACGTAGGAGCCGCGGCGCGCGGTCACGTAGGTGCCGAGGGGCGAGAAGCTGAGCGCGTCACCGCGCGTGCAGTCACCCATCGTGCGTGTGTCCTGAGTGAGCAGGTCGGTGACCACGAGCACGCCGCTCTCGCAGCTCGCGAGCTTCTCCGCGTCCCCCGAGACCGCCCAGGGAAGCGGGATGTCGTCCTTCGCCGTGCGGGGGGCCCCGTCGCGGTCGAGCACGCGCAGCCGATGGGCCTGCTTCACGATCAGGGCCGCGCCGTCCGGCGAGAAGCTCAGTGAACGCACGCCCTCCTCGCCTTCCGTGTCGTGGGTGCCCAGCGTCCGCCCCTGCGCGGTGTCGATGAGCACCACCTCGCTGCCGTCGGCGATGGCCAGCCGGTCCGAGGTGGGCGCAAAGGCGAAGTGGCCGACGCTCGCCGCGGCGGTCTCGGCGACCGCCTGCATCCCGCGCACGCGGTAGAGGCTCGCCCGCAGCCCCTCCCCCTGCGGGCTGCGGAAGACCAGCAGCGAGGCTCCGTCCGGCGAGAGCGCGATCGACTGCACCGGCGCCTGATCCTCGGGGAGGTTCAGCCGACCGAGCCGGCGCCCGCGCCGCTGATGGACGAGCACCCGATGGTCGCCGCTCGCGTAGGCGACGACCTCCCCGTCCGCGCTGAGCGCGTGCCGCTGCACGCACTGGCCGTAGCGGCAGGTGGAGGCACCCCGCGCCTTGCGGATCCGTCCGACGCGGGCCCCGTTGGCGTCGAGGACCTCGAGCTGCCGGCCGGTGTCGACCAGCACTCGGCCCGTCTCGCTCGTCGCCAGCGGCGGCGGCGCCTCCTCGGTCTCGCCGTCGCCGAGGTCGCAGCGTCGGGCACCCATGTAGAGCGCGGGCTCGTCTCCCCAGAGCACGGTGCCCGTGCCGCGGCAGGGGGTCGAGCGAAAGCCATCACGCCCCCACCACTCGACGCCCCCACGACCGTAGGACACCAGCGCGCTCTCGTCCGGCTTCCAGGCGACGCCCCAGACGCTGTGCTCCCCCCCGGCGGGCTCGAAGCGGGTCGGCGCGAGCTCCTCCGCGTGAAGATCGAAGAGGGTGAGCGAGCGACCGAGCACGCCGAGCCAGCGACCATCCGGCGAGAGCACGAGTCCGCTCGTGTAGTCCTGCAGCGGGATCTCGGTGGGCTCCCCCGGCTCCGCCTCGCCGACCCGCAGCGGAACGGCCACCACCGTCTGCCGGCCCAGGTAGAGCAACCGCTCGCCGGGGTGATCCAGGTAGAGCCCCTCCGGACCATTGAAGGCCTGCTCCCAGCCCTCGGCCAGTTGGGTCCGACCGAGCACCGTTCCGTCGCGGGTCGAGCGCAGGGTGAGCGTGCCGTCCTGCCGGATCAGCGCCACGCGCTCGCCATCGCCGCTGGCGAGGAGCACCCGGATCGGCGCCTCGTGGTCGATGGCCACCTCGGCCAGCCGTTCGCCGGTGATCGGATCGTGCCAGCTCAGCGGCCGGTCCGGCGTGGCCACGAAGAGCGCCTGCCCCGCCGGGTGCGGGACCGCGAGGACCAGGCGCTCCGCGTCGTCCGCGGGCTCGACCGTGAAGCGCGGCTCCTCGCTCTCGTCCTCGAAGCCCCAGAGCGTGACCGTGGCGTCGCCGTGGCGGACCAGCACCGAGCCGCTGGGCAGGATCGACGGAAAGCCGGCGACGGCGAGAGGGATGTCGCGCCATTCGCCCCCCGGGGTCTGGAGCCGGAGGAGCGTCGCTCCCTCGAGCTCGTGGATCAGCGCGAGCCGCTCGCTGCGACGGTTCATGGACAGCGCCTGCACGTCCACGTAGGCGACATCCGGCAGCTCGACCTCCCGGAGCCGACCGCTGCGTAGATCCCAGGCGCGTAGCCCTCCGCTCGCGCCGAAGCTGGTGCCGTTCGCCACGTAGGCGACGCCGCGCTCGCTCACCTCGAGCTTGCGGATGGCGCGGCGCACGAAGACCCGGCGACCGGCGCGGATGCGACCGCTCTGCAGCTCGACGAGGGAGGCTTCGCCATCGCCGCCGAGGGTCACCACGGCGCTCCCATCGGCCGTGAAGCCGGCGTCGACGACGTTGTTGCGCGCGACCGATTGGAAGACGAGCGTCGGCTTCGCCGCTTCGACGCCTCCGGGCCCTTCGGTCGGCACCGGCGGGAGCGTCGCCTCGGCGAGCCAATCGGTGGGCGCCGGCTCGGCGGGAGCCGGCGGCGGGGTCGTGTTGGGCGCGGGCGTGGCGGCGGGGCCACAGCCCAGCACGAGCCAGGCGAGCGCGAGCGGGCGGGCGAGCCTCATGGCCTGGCGAGCATAACGCAGAGGTCGGCGCGATTGACGAGGAGCGGGATCCACGGCGAAGCTGTGACGCATGGGGTGTCCGATGGGTGGTTCGGGAGAAGTCGACCGGGAGACCTTCGACGCCGAGGCGTCGGCGGTGTTCCGCGGCACCGGCGATGCCGACGCGGGCATCCACGGCCCCGGCTCCACCACCTGGCGAATCGCCCGCGAGTCGGTGCTCTTCCTCGGCGGCGGGCGCGCGGCGCTGCTGCAGCTCGCCCACCCCTTCGTGGCCCACGCGGTGGCGGAGCATTCCGAGACGCAGACCGACCCCATCGGGCGTTTCGAACGGACGTTCCGCCACGTCTACGCGATGATCTTCGGCGATCTCGGCCACGCCCGCCGCTCGAGCGACCGCGTGCGGCGCATCCACGAGACGATCACCGGCACCATCGACGAGCGGGTCGGCGCCTTCGCCCCGGGCGATCGCTACCTGGCCAACGACGCCACCGCCCTGCTCTGGGTGCACGCGACCCTCATCCACACCGCCATCCAGGTCTACGACGCGGTCGTCGCGCCGCTGAGCTTCGCGGAGAAGGACGCCTACTGGCGCGAATCGAAGAAGTTCGCTCGCCTCTTCGGCGTCCCGGCCGACGAGCTCCCGGAGGGTTGGACCGAGTTCGAGCGCTGGTTCGCCCGGATGCTCGACAGCGATGTCATCGCCGTCGGCCGCCCCGCCAAGGAGATCGCCAGCTTCCTGCTGACCCCGCCGCGCCCGAGCGCGGTGCCGCTCATGCGTTGGTACCGGACCATGACCTCCGGCCTGATGCCCCGCTCGCTCCGCGAGCCCTTCGGCCT
>JABAOG010006299.1_pt1 | contig 14516 bp, 17 predicted proteins | sample 7062131 | NCBI WGS metagenome assembly JABAOG01 (sample SAMN14538629, study PRJNA623070) | marine sediment metagenome | biome: marine biome [ENVO:00000428]; feature: marine pelagic biome [ENVO:01000023]; material: deep marine sediment [ENVO:00002113] | place: India: Arabian Sea | collected...
GATCGCACTGAATAATATGTAGATCAGCAGGAAAGCGGACGTGAAGACGATCATCGCGATCGTGCCGATCGCGGCGACCGCGTCACCGGCGATATCCTGTAACAGCAATATCGCCGGCCGGATCGACTGCGATTGCAGCATGCCCTCGCCGATCCCGGCCCACAGGGGCGTAGCCAGCATGCCGTCGAAGGTCACGCTCGCCAGCATGATCACGACGAAAACGGTGCGTGATGCGTTCACCGGCCGATCGGTCAACAATCCGACCGCCCAAGGACGGAGATTCAATTGCGGCTGTTCGCCGGCGTGCGCCCCGGCTTTCACCACGCGGTACTCGGTCGGCGCGAACCGCGCCAGCAGCGAAAACAGGATCGAAAACGTCTCGCCATGGCGCAACCATGACGCCTTGCCGAACAGGAACATGCCGAGCCAGGTGATCAGGCTGTACGCCAGCACCGCGCTCGCGAGACGCTGCGGCACATCGCTGTCTGGCCAGATGAGTTCCGCCCAGACGAACCAAAGCAACAACAGCAGGGCCGGGGCGTCGCCGAGTCGTTCTGGGTATCGCAGACCAACGCTCGCGCCGGCCTCCGGCCTGACACGCCGAACGGCGGCGTCGACGACGTCAAATGTCACCGCCCAGGGATTGACGACGCGCCACAGGTCGCCGATCAGGCCAGAGACGTATGCGAACCCGACCCACCAGATGACCCACACCAGCGTCGGCGCGATATTGCGAAACGGGTTCTGATCACCGATGTAACCCGCGACGATGACGAGGATCAGGGCCCCGGATGCGAAAAAGCGGGCGATACCGACCACATATCGATGCCGCAGCACGCGTCCGATACGCGTGCGGTACAGGTCGTACCGCGGATAGTCAGCGCCGGCGTCGTGGCGGCGCAGAAACCAGGCTATGACGACGAATGACAGCGCGACGGTCGTCGCCGCGCCGGTCAAGTACAGCGACAGGGGCACCGGCAGATCGTAGCGTTGCGCGAAACCGTGGGCGAACGCTGCCGACGCGACGGCACAACAGGCCGGCAGCGTGAATCGGATGGCGTTCAATGCGATCCCGTATCTCAGCGTGGATAGACTTCCAGGTACAGTAGAGTCTCATGACCGTGCTGATGGCCGTCGTCGTCCCCCGCCCAGCCATGACTGGAAATCGGAAAGCGCCCGGTGGCGAATGCCTCGAATTCGATTACCACGGGCTCGTCGGGCGTGACCACGAACTCCAAGTCGTAGCCATGCAGGTGCAGCGTGACGGCTTCGTCGGTCGACACCTGCAGTTCGATTGAGGCTGCCTGGGTAACGCGCACGACGTTCAAATCTCCCGTGACGGCGCGATCGCGGATCGTAATTTCGATTCGCTCGGGCGCTGCGAGCGCGGCGGATGCTGCGAGACAGAACACCAAGGCGACACGAGCGTGTTTCACGGCGATCCTCCCGTTGGTAAAGACTGTATTATATGGGGTACAAATAGCCTGAGGGGGATAACCATGAAGATCTCAGTCTTTGTACTGACCTGTGTCCTGCTTGTGCCCGCGATATGCAGCGCGGAGATCCTGGCGATGATGAACTACGAGAGCAAACCGGACGACTCGCTGAAGGAGCTCAAGATGCCTTTCGGTGCCCAGGCGCGTCGCGAAGGTTTGGCGATCATGGACGTCGACCCGAAGTCCGATGCGTTCGGCGAAATACTGATGGACATTCCCTTGCCGAGCGATCTGGTTGCGCATCATATCTTCTACAACCGTGACGCAACCAAGGCGTATGTCATCGCGCTCGGCAAATCTGAGCTGCGCGCCGTGGACATGACGCAGAACCCTTACCGCGTAAAGGTCATCGACGTGCCGACCTGTGAGGTCGGGGAAGACGTAGTGTTCTCGGCAGACAACACGACTTGGTACGCGACCTGCATGGGCAGCAGCGTCGTCATCATGGGCGATGCGATCAACGACACCTACGAGAAGACGATCGAATTGCCGGTGCCATACCCGCACGGGATCGCGATCCACGAGGGAATAGACCGAATGTTGGTCACCAGCACGGTTCGGGCAAGCGATCTTGGTGATCCGGGCGAGACGATCACGGCGCTGAAACTCAGCAGCGGCGAGGCCGTCAAGACCTACAAAGTATCGAACCAGGAGAGCCCCTCGGGTGAAGCGCCGGTCGAGATCCTGTTCGTGCCGGGATCGAATCCTCCGGTCGCCTATATCACGAACATGTTCGGCAACTCGCTGTGGACGGCGACTTGGGATCCGGCGACGAAGGACTTCGACGTCGCCGAGGCATACAGCTTCGCGGGCAGCGAGGCCTCAGTCCCGCTGGAGATCTATTTCACGGAAAATGCTCAGCAAATGTATATCACGACGGCGAGTCCCGGGCATTTGCACGTGTTCGACCTCAGCGAAAATCTGCACAAGCCGAAGCTCGTGAAGAGCGTGCCGACGGCCGAGGGCGCCCATCATGTCGGCCTGACGAAAGACGGGCGCTACGCCGTGGTACAGAACTCGTTCATCAACCTGCCGGGCATGAGCGACGGCTCTCTGACGGTAATCGACCGCAGCGACCACAGCGTCGTCGCGAGCATCGATACGTTCAAGGAGAACGGTTGGGCGCCGAACTGCATCGTCCTGCTGCCCGCGTGGAACGACCCGGCCGGCCACTGATCTGCTAGCTCGGGAGCCGGTCGGAAGCGCTCCGGAGGCGGCCAAGGATGGCCGCCGGAGGTTTAGCGAGCCGCAATAATCTATCGCCTGCTCGGCTGACGTAGGTTGCGTCGTTCCCAAGGATCAGTCGCCGACGGATTCGATCACGTCTCCGGCCCGAGTTCCCGGCTCATCAGCGCGACGACCGCCTGCTCGGGCGGCAGATCCTGGTACAGGATCCGGTAGACCTGCTCGCAGATCGGCATCTCGACGCCGAGTTTCTGCGCGACACCGCGCACCGCGTTGGCCGCGTAGACCCCCTCGACGACCTGCCCGATCTCCCGCGCGACGTCTTCGGTCTTCCGGCCGGCCGCCAGGCCCAGGCCCATGCGTCGGTTGCGCGACTGGTCGTCGGTGCAGGTCAGCACGAGATCGCCCAGGCCCGCCAGCCCCATGAAGCTGTCCGCCTCCCCGCCCATGNNGACTGGTCGTCGGTGCAGGTCAGCACGAGATCACCCATTCCGGACAGGCCCATGAACGTCTGCCGGCTGGCCCCCAGCGCCTCCCCGAGTCGCATCAGTTCGACCAGGCCGCGACTGATCAGGGCGACACGCGTGTTGGCGCCGAAGCCGAGGCCGTCGGATATGCCCGCCGCGATCGCGATAACGTTCTTGACCGCTCCACCCACCTCGACGCCGGCGAGGTCATCGGACGTATAGGCGCGGAACGACTCGTTGGAAATCCGCCTCGCGAGTTCCGCCGCGAACTCGGGGTCGGTCGCCGCGACCGTCATCGCGGTAGGCAGGCCGCGACCGACCTCGCGCGCGAAAGTCGGACCGGACAGGACGGCCAGGGGCCGGTCGACGCCGAGCACGTCCTGCGCGACCTGGTGGGGCAACAGGCCCGTTTCGACCTCGAAGCCCTTGGTCGCCCAGGCGATGCGATGGTCATCGTGCAGGAACGGGCGGATCTGCTCCAGCACGATCCGCAGCGCGTGGCTCGGCACCGCGATCAGGATGTCACCGTTTTCGCGTACGGCCGTCTCGAGGTCCGACTCGATGCGCAGCGAATCCGGAAACTGAATGTCGGGAAGGTACCGCCGGTTCTGCCGCTCCCGGGCGAGGCGCTCGGGCTCGTCTTCCTCGCGGCCCCACAGCGTCGTGGCCTGCAGCGCCCGCGCGAATTGTATCGCGAGCGCGGTTCCCCAGGAGCCGGCGCCGAGTACCGCGATGGAATCCCGTTGTGCAGAATCGGCCATGCGCGCTAGTCCGTCTTATCCATTGCCTGGTTTCGTTCCGCTTCNNGTCTTATCCATTGCCTGGTTTCGTTCCGCCTCGGCGCGCGCGAACAGAGCGTCGAAATTGATCGGTTGGAGCAGGATCGACGGGAATCCGCCCCGGCCAATCGTCGCCGATATCGCCTCGCGGAGATAGGGATACAGTGTCGCGGGGCAGGTCGCCGAAACGAGCTGGCGGAGCTCTTCGTCGGTATAGCCCCTGATCAAGAACACACCCGCCTGATCGATCTCCAGCAGGAACATCGTGCGTTCGGCGACCGTCGCCCGCAGAGTGACGTGCAGTACGATCTCGTAATTGTCATCGCCCAGCTCGCGATGCGAGTTCTTCAGGTTCATGTCGATCTTCGTGCCCGACTGGTCCTCCGCGAACACCGCGGGCGCGTCCGGCACTTCGAATGACAGGTCCCTGACGTAGATCTTGTCGAGCGAGAAGGCGTGATCGCCAATTCCCGGTTCGTTCCCGTTGCCGGCGTTGCGGCCCTGTTGTTCTTCGGTGCTCACCGTGTGACTTCTCCGGGTCTGTACCAACGGCTAGCCGCTCGCTCCGAGCAGCTCGTCGAGCCTGCCGTCGTGCTCCAGTGCGGCGAGGTCGTCGTATCCGCCGACGTGCGTATCGCCGATGAAGATCTGCGGTAGCGTGCGGCGCCCGCTGCGGTTCATCGCCTCGCGACGTCGCTCCGCGTCCAGCGTGACGTCGATCTCTTCGTAGTGGACGCCTTTCGACTGCAGCAGCTTTCGCGCCGCGGAACAGTAGCCGCAGAACCCCCGCGTATACATCGTTACTGTCGGCTGGTCGCTTCGCGACTCGCTATTCATCTTCGCTCGCCACCGTCGGCAGGTTTTCCCGCTGCCAGGCGCCTATGCCACCCTGGAGGCTGAACACCGTCTCGAGGCCCTGCTTCCTCAGCGACGCGACGAGCTGCCCGCTCCTCGTGCCCGTGTCACACACGAGCACGATTGACTTGGATTTCTTAAGCTTCTGCGGCACTTTGTCGGGGACATCCGCCGCCGGAATGTTGATCGACTCGACGATATGACCCTTTTCGAAGCTCTCCTTGTCGCGGACGTCCACGACCTTGGCTCCACCGTAGATCAGGCGCACGACCTGGCTCGCGGGGACGGCCGTCAGGCCGGTCGCCTTCATCCGCAATTCGTTGAAGATCACCGCGAGCGCCATCGCGACCGTGCCGGCCGCCAGCAGGGTGTTGTTGCTGATGAATTCCAGTAGTCGGTCCATCGCAGAAATCAGTTCGGACAGAATGAGATGACTTCGAATTATAGACTCACCGACCCGAACCCAGTGCACCGGGCCCGCACATGCTGCTTCACGCCGCGAGTCTCGTATGGGCGGTGTCGCCAGCACCGGATCGATCGCCTAAACTCGCGCCACATGAAAGCTGCTCGTCTGATGCTGGCCGGCATTGCGCTGACGGCGCTCGCCGCGGCGTCCTCGGCACGAGCCGACGACGAGGAAATCGAGGACGCCGCCGAGGCTGAGCAGCAACTGGCGGAAGTGCGCGCCCGGATCGACGACCTGGAGGAGCAGATCGCGGTCCGGGTCGCCGAGCGAGGCGTCGCGGAGGGCGAGTTGCGGGACGCCGAGCGGCGCGAATCCGGCGTCCGTCGGAAGCTCGAGGAGATTGCGGCCGCGCTCACGGCGACCGGCAGGAGGCTCGAGCAGCTCGAGTCCGAATCGGCGGCGATCCGTGGCGAACTCGCGAGGCACGTCGCCGAACTCGAGCGGCAGCTTCGCGCGGCCTACGTGTCCGGGCGCGACGACTGGCTCCGCAGCGTCCTGAGCCAGCGCGACCCGGCCGAGATCGGGCGTCGGCTCGTCTACCACAGCTACATCGCGCGCCAGCGGACGGGCCTGATCGATACGGTTCGCGACGACCTCGACCGGCTGGCTGAGGCGGAGGCCTCCCTGCAGCGCGAGCGCGAGCGGCTGGCCGAGTCGCAGCGAGCGGAACGCGAGCGGCTGGCCGAGTTGTCCGAGCTGCGCGAGCGGCGCAAGGTCGCGCTGGCGGAGATCAACAAGGGTATCTCGTCGCGGAACGAACGCATGGCTCGGCTGAGCGCCGAGGCCGAGGACCTCGAGGCCCTGGTCGCGGAACTGACGCGGATCCTGGCCACGATCCCGATCGCCGGTGCGGTCCCGTTCGCGGAACGAAAGGGCCAGATGGCGCTGCCGACGTCCGGTCGAATCATCCGCAAGTTCGGCGAGGCGCGCGCCGAAGGGCGCCTGCGCTGGGACGGCATCCTCGTCGGGGCGCCCGCGGGACAGGACGTGCGCGCCGTCCATTACGGGCGGGTGGTCTACGCCGACTGGCTACCCGGAATGGGCCTGCTGGTGGTGCTGGAGCACGGTGACGGGTACCTGAGCCTGTATGGACATAATCAGGACGTGGTGACCGACGTGGGCGAATGGGTCGACCCGGATACCGTGATCGCGCACGTGGGGGACAGCGGGGGACGGGCGGTGACGGGCCTTTACTTCGAGATTCGCAAGGATGGAACCCCCCAGAACCCGGGCCGTTGGCTGGTGCGTTGAATAACGCACCGGGGCCGTGCGGAGACGCTCCCGAAATTGGATCAAACTGATGCGTTTTCGAGTCATTTCAACGTCTAAACGCACTGTGATATCGTCGGAACCGGAGATTGGGTCCTGACGGAGTCCGGATGTCCCGCAAATCCAGAAGCGCGTTGACATTGGCGATCGGCATACTGCTCGGTATCGCCGTCTCGCTCGGCGGCGGCGTACTGGCCGAGCGCGAGCGGATGGGAGAGACGCTGCCGTGGGAGGAGGCGCGCCTGCTGGCCGAGGTGCTGGAGCGGGTCAAGCAGGAGTACGTCGAGCCCGTGGAGGACCGGGCCCTGATCGAGAGCGCCGTGCGTGGCATGGTGACCGATCTCGATCCACACTCGCAGTTCCTCGATCCCGAAGAGTACGAGGAGATTCGCATCAGCACGACCGGCAATTACACCGGTGTCGGCCTCGAGGTCAACATGGAGCGTGGCAAGGTCAGCGTCGTCGCCCCGATCGAGGGCACGCCGGCGGCGCGAGCCGGACTCAGGTCGGGCGACGTCATTCTGAGTATCGATGACATCGTCGTCGACGAACGCAACGTCAACGACACCATCGGTCGCATGCGCGGCAAGCCGGGCACGCGCGTGAAGATCACGGTGGCCCGGGAGAGCGAGGCCGAGCCCATCGACTTCAGCCTGATTCGCAGCCACGTCCAGGTCAGCAGTGTCCGCACGGAGATCCTCGATTCGTCCTTTGGTTACATCCGCATCACGCATTTCAGCGAGACGACGTACCGGGATCTCCGCAAGGCGATAACGGACATCGAGGCCAGCGCGGCCGGCGAGTTGCACGGGGTGATACTGGACCTGCGCGACAATCCGGGCGGCGTGCTCGACGCCGCCGTGGACGTATCGGACGCGTTCCTGGACGGCGGCGTGATCGTAACGGCGAACGGCCGGGGCCACGACGCGACCTTCCGGCACGAGGCGCATTCGGGCGACCTGCTCGACGGGCGGCTGCTGGTCGTGATGGTCAACGGTGGGTCCGCATCCGCGTCGGAGATCGTCGCGGGTGCGCTGCAGGACAACGAGCGCGCTACTATCGTCGGCAACCGCACGTTCGGCAAGGGCTCCGTGCAGACGGTGATGCCGCTGTCGAACGGTCGGGCGATCAAGCTGACGACGTCTCGTTATTACACGCCTTCTGGAGACACGATCCAGGGCGAGGGAATTTCGCCGGATATCACTTTCGAAGAGGGGGGTCTGCAGGATGTGCTGGCCGGCGCGTCCGAGCATCGCACCGATGCCGGCGACGCGCTGCTGCAGACGGACAAGCAGCTGCGTCAGGCGCTGAATGTCCTCAAGGGCGGGCGAATCCTGCAGAGCAGGATCAATTAGCAAGTCTCCATTGCTCAGTCGATGAATCGGCGGCCCGGGCTCACCAGGCTCTGGATCCCGTTCGTCCTGTTGCTCGGCGCCGATGCGTGGAGCGATGGCGCGACCGCCACGGCAGATGCACCGCGCCTCGTACCGCGCATCGCATTGATCATCGACGATCTGGGAAACATGCTGACGAACGGCAATCGCGCGGTCGCGCTCGACGGGCCGGTCGCCTGCGCGATTCTGCCGCTGACGCCGCACGCCGAGCGGATCGCCAGTCGAGCCCATGCCGCCGGCAAGGAGGTGATGCTGCATCTGCCGCTGCAGTCGATCGAGGAAGCCACGGCCATGTCGGTCGGGACCATCCAGCTCGACACCACGCGCTCAGAGCTCGCCCGCATCCTCGAACACCACCTGAAACAGGTCCCCTACGTCGTCGGCGTCAACAATCATCAGGGCAGCCTGCTGACGCGGCACCCCGGCCACATGACCTGGCTGATGGACGAAATGCGTCGCCGCGGCGACCTGTTCTTCGTCGACAGCTATACCACCGAGGCGAGCATCGCACTGCGAGTCGCTCGCGAGCGCGGCGTGCCGTCGATCCGGCGCGACGTATTCCTCGACAACACACCCACGCGCGAGGCGATCGCGAGCGAATTTCGGCGCCTGAAGCGGCGGGCGATGGCGCATGGCGTCGCGGTTGGCATTGGCCACCCGTATGATGCGACGCTGGAATTCCTGGAGCAGGCGATACCCCGGCTGCGCGCCGAGGGGTTCGAGCTGGTGCCGGTGTCGCGCGCGATCTCGCTCGGCCGCCAGGCCGCCGGCGTACAGACGGCCAGCGCAGACCCGTAGCGCTTTGTCCTCCGGGCTCTTAACGCAGATCATGCTCGTCGGCGCGGGCGGCTTCGTGGGCTCGGCGTTGCGCTTCACGTTCAGTGGGTGGGTGCAGCGCCTCGCCGCGACCGGCGGGTTCCCGTACGGCACCCTCGCCGTTAACGTGCTGGGCTGCCTGCTGATCGGCCTGCTCGGCGGACTCGCCGAATACCGTCAGGTCCTGACGGCCGGACAGCGGCTGTTCCTGATGGTCGGCATTCTCGGCGGTTTCACGACGTTCTCGACCTTCGGCTACGAGACGCTGGCGCTCGCACAGGACAGCGAGTACCTCAAGGCGGTCGCGAATACGCTGCTACAGGTCGTGCTCGGCTTCGTCGCAGTCTTCGTCGGAGTGGTCGTGGCGCGGAGCCTCTGAGGTACGGACGCATGGTGGAAGACACCGACGCAATGTTGCTGCGCATCTTCGTGGGTGAACTCGATACGTACTCGGGTCAGCCGCTATACCAGTGGTTGANNGCTCGAATTGTCGGTCGATCTGCCGATCGTGGTCGAGATCATCGACACCGAGGACCGGATCGACGCCTTCATGCCGCTCGTCGATCAGGCCATCGGCGAGGGACTCGCGACGCTGGAGCGGGTGANNCCGAGTGATTTCTCACGCAGACGCCGCTCCCGGCGGCGGCACGTCTCATCGGGCCCGCCACTGCTGCAGGAAACCGATCACCAGCGCGCCGACCAGCATGCAGAACGTGTCGACGGTCGCGATGAGCATCAGCGGTATCCAGTTCACGTTGCCCCAGCCGGATATGAACGTGTAGGTGCCGTAGAAGGCACCGAAACTAATCAGCACCGCCAGGTTCACGGCCTTGAATATCCATGAGGCCGGACGGACCATTGCCGCCTGCAGGAAGGCGATGACCAGCAGCGGGAACATGAAGCCGAATGACAGTTTCGCGATGTTGGCGGGACTCGCGGCCATGCTGCCCGTGCGCATGAAGCCGTCGAGTCGCGGCGTTGCCCATTCGTTCAGGAACATCTCGGCCATGCCCCAGTTCAGCTGGCTCGCCACGATGTAACCGGCCGCGAAGCTCAGCAGGAAACGCGGCCCGCTGACGCCCAGTAGCACGTGATCCTGCGCCGGACGATACAGGGGATGCATCAGGCGAGCGCCTCCCGGATCATCGCCGCATGCTTCTCGAGGGTCTCGGTCGCTGCCATGTCCCTGCCGTGTCCGCGCATGGCGGTGCCGGCGTACACCGGCACGATATGCATGTGGATGTGAAAAACGCTCTGGCCGGCGGCGGTGCCGTTCAACTGCATCAGCCGAATGCCGTCCGGCTCGAACGCGACCCTGACCCCGCGGGCGACGTGCTGGACGGCGACGATTAGCTCTCTGGCGGCGTCGGGGTCGAGGTCGAACAGGTCGGTGGCCGGAAACTTCGGCAGCACGAGCGTGTGCCCGTCGGCCTGCGGCATAACGTCGAGGAATGCCAGGCTATGTTCATTCTCGTAGACGGTGAAGGCCGGCTGCTCACCGCGCAGAATCCTCGCGAAGATATTGTCGTTGTCGTATTCCATCATCCTTTCGCCTCGGGTGTCGTTCTGCCTCGTGTATCGTTAGGATAGGATGCAGTCCGGGGCGGCATAAGACAACCGGGGGGAGCCAGGGTGAGCGACGAACGCGGTCGGCCCGACGCGAACAATTGTTTCGTGTGCGGACCGGTCAATCCCGAGGGCCTGCGAATACATTTCTGGATGGACGGCGACGTCTGTCGGGCGACTTTTACACCCGGGGAGAATCACGTCGGCTACGATAAGATGCTGCACGGTGGAATCATGTTCAGCGCGCTCGACGACGTCATGGCGAACTGGCTGTTCCTGCAGGGTGCCAGGGCGCATACCGCGAAATGCGAGATCCGCTATCGGCAGCCGGTGCCGATCGGGATACCACTGCAAGTCGAGGGCAGGCTGGTCAAACGCAAGGGTCGGCTGGCCATGCTGACCGGAACGATGACGCGGAGCGACGATTCGACCGAGGTCGCCAGCGCACAAGCCAGTTTCATGATCGTCGACGCGGGGTCATTGGCGCGGTGATCGGGCGAGATGGAGGAAGATCGATGTCGGTTCGAGTGGACGGAATACGGACAGCGGGCGCGGTTCTGTTGGTCGCGCTGCTTGGCGGCTGCGGCGGAGAGGGGCCCGAGCGGCCGGAGACGGCGGCGTCGCCGGACGTGCAGGAGCATGATCGGATCGCTTTCGGTGGCCGGCTGTTCGATATGTGGTACGACGACATCGACACCGATTTCGTGCCGGATGACGCGGAGACGCCGGAGGTCGACGGCCGCGGCGGTCCGAACGGCGATGGCACGCTGAACGGCGCCGACGGCATGCCGATCGCCGAATACCGGCCACGACTACCGGCTGAAGAACCTGTTGGGCTGGGATATGCGCGGCGACGCCGGCATCTACGGTCGCGATCACCAGGCCAAGCCGTTCGTGCTGCCGACCGGCCCGCTGAGCCCGGCGTTCGCGGGCGACTCGCGCGACGCATGGATCCGGCGCGTGACCGACGGCGAGGGCGGACTACCAGCGTATGGCGACGTGCTCGACGTCGAGCAGATCGCGGCGCTGGTCGACTACATGCTGGCGGTCCGCGACGGGGTGCTGCCGCGGCCGGACGACCTTTACCTGTTGTCGACCGACGCGCCGAACGGCTTCATCCTCGCGCCGGGCGGAGACGCCGGGCGCGGTCACGAGTACTACCGCGAGCAATGCGCCGAGTGCCACGGAGAGGACGGTACCGAGTTCCTGCTGGACGATGGTGAGCAGTCGCTCGGCCAGCACGCGCGCTACTATGGCTACGCCGTAGCGATGATCACGCTGGCCGGCGAACCGGGTTCGGAGATGGGGCCGCAGCTCGCGCCCGGTCTCGACGCGAAGGAACAGGCGCAGACGCTGCTCGACATGCTGGCGGCGCTGTGCGATCGCACGCGCTACCCGAAAGGAGAGGCGACCGATCCCGAGGTCCCCGACGGCGACCCGCGCTGCCGGGAATACCTGCGCTGACGGGCGCGGCCGGGACGCTCAGCCGCCGGGCATCGGCGGTGCCGATTCGTAGCAGGCGAAGTTGTAGATGCCCGTGCCCTCGCGCAGCGGCGCGACTTCGTTGATATATTTCGGGTCGTCGATGAACCCGCGCAGCGCGTCCATGTCCGGAAATTCGCTGAGGACGATGACCTTGCCCTGCAGATCCTCCCCCTTCAGCACCTCGGCGGCGGGACCTCGGATGACGTATTCGCCGCCGTGCTCGGCCATCAGCCTGGCGGAGTCGACGGCATATTTCTTGAAGTTCTCGTTCGGGTTGGTGACCTCGCAGATCGCTAGCAGGTAGGCCGGCATGGGCTCGCTCCTTTGTTCTTCGTGGCTGGGCGACCGCCCATTGTAGTGGCTGATGCGGCGCGGGTGCGACCGGGGACGCGGATATGCGGTGCGTCCGTCCGTTGTCACGCCTCCGGCCCCATCAGCCTGCGGATCGGCCGCGAGAAGGCCAGCAGCAGCAGCGCGAAACCCGAGCAGGTCAGCACGATCTGCAGGTACAGCGCCGGGAACTCGGCGACCGCCTCGCCGGTGAATTCGCCCGCCAGCAGCCCGGCGAGGATATTGCCGAGTGACGCGCCGAGGAACCAGACGCCCATCATCTGGCCGACGAACCGGTGCGGGGCCAGCCGGGTCGTCGCGCTCAGCCCGACCGGGCTCAGCGCGAGCTCGCCCATCGTGTGCAGCAGGTAGGTAAAGAACAGCCAGGTCGGCATGGCCTCATCGCCACGGATGACGAGCAGCGCCGCGCCGTACATGATCAGGAAGCCGAGGGCGAGCAGCAGGATGCCGATCGCGAACTTGACGGGCGTCGAGGGATCGAGGTTCCGCCGTGCGAGCCCGACCCACAGCGCCGAATAGACGGGCGCGAGCATGATGATGAACGCCGGGTTCAGCGACTGGAACCAGCCGGCCGGAATCTCGAAGGAGCCGACCAGCCGGTCGGTGTAGCGCTCGGCGAAGAGGTTCAGCGACGAGCCCGCCTGCTCGAAGCCGGACCAGAACATCGCCGACGCGAAGAACAGGATGATAATCACGACGACGCGCTTCTTCTCGTCCGCCGTCAGGCGCCCGAACGCGAATATCGAGATGAAATACAGGCCCGCGACCGCCGCGATGATCGTCGCGGCATTTTCGGCGAGCCGCTGCGGGTCGACCGTGACGGTCTCCGACAGCAGCAGCACCAGGCCCAGGACGATGACGCCGAGAGCCGTCGCGACGAACCACCACGCGCGGCGCATTTTCACCCGGTCGGCCGGGTCCGTGCGGTCCAGCGACGGCCGGAGCCCGGCTTCGCCGAGGCGCCACGACGCCACCCGGAATTGCACCAGGCCGCACAGCATGCCGACACCGGCTGCCGCGAAGCCCCAATGCCAGCCGAATCNNTTGATGCCCATGTAGAAGATCGTGAAGCCGGCGTCGCGGCGCGGGTCGCCGGGCCCGTAGAGCTCGCCGACCACGGCGCTGATGTTCGGCTTCAGCAGCCCGGTCCCGACGACGATCAGGACGAGTCCGACGAAGAACGAATATAGCGACGGTATGGCGAGGACGAAGTGGCCGCACATGATGACGATGCCGCCGTACCAGATCGATTTCTGCGCGCCGAGCAGCCGATCGGCGATCCAGCCGCCGGGCAGGGCCACCAGGTAAACGGCGGCCGTGTACAGCCCGTAAATCGCGGTCGCGCTCTCGTCGGTGAAGCCGAGCCCGCCGGTCTCGACGGCGTCGACCATGAACAGCACCAGCAGCGCGCGCATGCCGTAGTAGCTGAAGCGCTCCCACATCTCGGTGAAGAACAGGGTCCTGAGGCCCGGCGGATGCCCGGCATCGGCGCGATCGGGGTCAGACCCCATTGTTCGCTCGTGTGCTGTCAATCTGCCGCCGACCGTGTGAATAACGGGGTCTGACCCCTATCGTTTAAGCTATCGATCGCGTCGCGTCAGGCCGGCTTATCGCCGACGACCCCGGCGTCGGCTTTCGATTTCAGCATCAGCCGGGACATGAAGATGCCGCTCTCGAACAGCACATAGATCGGCACGGCCAGCAGCGTCTGCGAGATCACGTCCGGCGGCGTCAGCAGCATGCCGATGACGAACGCGCCGAGGAAGACATACGGGCGCTTGCGCTTCAGGCTGTCGATGTTCGTCAGGCCGGTCGCGACCAGCATCACCGTCGCGATCGGCACCTCGAACGCGATGCCGAACGCGAAGAAGATCGTCAGGATGAAATCGAGGTACGCGTTGATGTCCGTCATCATTGCCACGCCTTCGGGCGTCACCGACGAGAAGAACGCGAACATCAGGGGGAAGACGACCCAGTACGCGAACGCGATGCCGCAGTAGAACAGCACGACGCTCGACGCGACCATCGGAATCGCGAATCGCTTCTCCCGGCGGTAGAGCCCTGGTGCGACGAACGCCCATGCCTGGTAGATCACGACCGGCATCGCGAAGAACAGCGCGACGAACAGCGTGGTCTTGAACGGGGTCAGGAATGGGGACGCGACCTGCGTGGCGATCATCGTCGAGCCCTCCGGCAGCTTCGCCATCAGCGGGTCGGCGACCGTCGTGAAGATCCTCTGGGCGAACGGCACGAGGCACACGAACACGGCCAGGACGGCGAGCCCGGCCCTGAGCAGTCGCGAGCGCAGCTCGATCAGATGCGATATCAGGCTAGCCTCTTCGAGCTTTTCCTCGTCGTCTTCGGGCGGTGCTTGCGAGTCGTCCGTC
>JABAOG010008427.1_pt1 | contig 14510 bp, 16 predicted proteins | sample 7062131 | NCBI WGS metagenome assembly JABAOG01 (sample SAMN14538629, study PRJNA623070) | marine sediment metagenome | biome: marine biome [ENVO:00000428]; feature: marine pelagic biome [ENVO:01000023]; material: deep marine sediment [ENVO:00002113] | place: India: Arabian Sea | collected...
GCCTCGGACATTAACATGAGATTTCCGACAAGCCGCGCGCGCTATTGCAGCCTTTTTTGCAAGAAGGTCTAATTGGACGCTCGCCACTGCGAGACGTTTAAGGGCCAGGAGCGAAACCTGTGCCGAGATTCCGCCATATCCGCACACCGCTCATGCAGTCGGGTATTCTGAGGGCCGAGAGATGCGATTGGGAATATTGGCANNTCAGCTCAATACGGGCATGACACGAGCGCAGGTCGAGGGCTTGCGGGGCAAACCGGCGAGCGCCGAGACTTCCGGGGATTACACGGCGCTACATTACCCGCCGAGCTACTATGTGATTTTGGAGAACGATCGGGTCATCGCGTTCGGTGATGGAACCCTAAAACGCTATCCGGACAGTAACAGGTATTTCATCGTCCAGACCGATCCTTGAAGACCGCAGAAGCGGCAGTCGAGCATCCCTTAGCGCACAGGCGCTCTCAATGCTAGGCCAACTTAACAAACCCACGGCCAAGTGGCGGCCTAATCCGCTTGACTGGATGCCCTGCGGGCAGCGGCCAGAGAGCTGAAGACCCCCAGTTACCCAGGCGGGGCCTGCACCTCGGTCAACCGTTGCGAAACTCATCCTGGCCGGCGAATTCCGAAGTAAAATTTCATAGCGTCGCTCTTATAAACGTTACCGCTACGGACATCATTATCAAATTTTATGGCGACGGGCGACTAGGCGGAATTTCACAAACCCAAATTTCGACTTTAAAGTCATCAGAATCATTGTTACCTGACCGATTTGGTGAATCACCACAATTGACTACATAGTGCGGTAAAAGCTCGCCTGTTTGTTTGTTTTTCCATCGCCCGACATGCATTCTGGACCTTTCTTTAGTGTCGTCCATTAGAGGATTAAGGTGCCAGTCTTCGACGTCATCATTTGTAGGATTGAGGTGCCAGCACGAGAACGTAATACGTTTTGCTCCTGACAAAGTCCCAGGAACAAACAGATAGGTGCCTCTAACCGAGCGGAGTATGTGTTTTGATTCTACAGGACGACCAAGTTCAATCAGACCGAATTCTTTCCGGGTTTCGTTATGATCAAGGATCCTGAAATACATTTCCTGCTGTAGTTTAGGACCCTCAAATTCCCATTGCATGACCCAGTCGTTTATATCTCCATGTATGTATACGAGAGATTTGCCACGATACGCCGGTGGCGTGCTCGGACAAATGAGAGCAGAACTCGGCGTCCACATCAGTAAAAGCGCCGTAAGCGCCAAAAAGCGTCGAATCATCCCTCCCCCCTTTTTTCTCATCTCTGACTTCTGTCGTGGCGAGCCGAGCCGGTTTTTCCATCAATTTCCGAAAGCATATACTCAAAAGGGATACAAGAAGAATCTCAACAAAATCCGACCATTTTATTAAGGCAACAGTTGGATAGTCCTGGCAATAAAAAGCCCCGCTGACCCCTTTCCCATGTTGCATCCACTGGCGAGTCAGGAGATCGATGAAGCAGCCTGCTCCAGTTGCTGCCGATATTCAACCGGCGTGAGATAGCCGATGCCGCTATGTGGCCGTTCGTCGTTGTAATGCTCTCGCCATGGCTCGACGATTTGACGGGCGTGACCCGGCGACGAGAACACGCTCTCGTTCAGGCATTCATCACGCAGTCGGCCATTGAAGCTCTCGATGTATGCGTTCTGAGAGGGCTTGCCGGGTTCGATGAAGCAGGCTTCGATGCTCCGAGGGTAGGCCATCAGCTTCCTAAGCTGTCAGCCCACCTGGCGACCCAAGGCAGCGCGTCCCCTGCCCTCTCTTGCCGAAACTGTCCTTTGGCTTCTGCGTCGACGCACCTCAGCCATTGCCCTTGGGCTTTCCAGTGCCGCGCTTTGGGAGCTGGGTGCGCCGGCCGACTCTGGCCAGTCAGCACGCCCCTGGGAACTGGCAGCCCGGGACCGGGAGCGGACCTTGCGAATCCGCGAATGATTACCCTCTCCGGTCATCCCATCACCGGATGAAGTCCAGCCTTTAGAACAATTTCGCGAATTTTGATATCGTGCCGGCCTCAATTTCAGCGATCATCGCTAGCGCCTAGTGCTACCGCCTCGAGTCGGTCACGGGTCGCTCAATGTTAAAACAGGAAGAAATGATGCGCTTATTCTCGATGTTTCTCGTACCAATTCTCTTCGCCATCGGAGAGACGGCATCTGCCGCCAAACAAGATATTGTCCACGATGCCGAGTACTACATCCTCGAGGCCCAGCACGCCGAGGAGTGGGCAGCTAGCGATACCGTCGTCGACGAAAAACTTGCCGAGTTCCGCGAACGAAACGGCGGGAAATCACCCAACATTTTGTACATTCTTATTGACGACATCGGTTTCGGTGACCTTGGCAGCAAGACGCTCAATTCCGTTCGCGGTTACAAGACGCCCGCGATCAACGAGATCGCCCGAGAAGGCATGCGGTTGTCCCGTATGTACACGGAGCCTTCCTGCACGCCGACCCGCGTCGCCTTCATGACAGGACGGCACCCTATCCGAAACGGGATGGGCAATACATCGGTGGACATTTCCGGTTTTGGCTTGGCCGAAAAAGAAGTGACGCTTGCCGAGATCCTTTCGGAATCGGGTTACAGTACTGTCCATATTGGCAAATGGCACATGGGCGACATACGGGAAGCCTGGCCCAATTTCCAGGGCTTTGACTATGCCGCCTTTCCCATCCACCAGCAGGGCCAGCTGACAATTTTCCACGATGACGCAGCGGACGAAGAGGTGGCTATCGGTATCGGCGACAATAACTACGACGCTCGCTTCACTCTCGATCGCTGGCTGCGTACTGACGCGTCAAGCATGGCCACTGGTGTCGAGGGCATCCGCGACAAGAACGTTCGCGAGGTGCACATGGAGTCGGGCGAACGCTGGACAGAAGCCAAGTATCATGAAATGAATGTGCGATACCAGGAGCAGGCAAAAGAACAATTGCGCAAGCTAGCGAAGGGCGAAAAACCCTTCTTCCTGCAGTACTGGCCACTGTACCCGCTGACAGGCCCGCGCACCACCACTGATGCGTACACCACGCCCAATGGTGGCACTTACGTGGAGAAAATGAAACTTGTCGATCAATGGATCGGTGAGCTGATGACAGAGATGGATGTCCTGGGCATCACCGAAAGCACGCTGGTAATCGTCATGGGCGACAATGGTCATTTCACGAAATACTCCCCGCAATCAGGTTATACACCCATGGTCTATCGAGGGGGCAAAGGAGACACGACCGAAGGTGGTGTGCGCGTCGATGCTTTCGTGCGTTGGCCCGGCATGATCGAGGCAGACTCGGTGGCAGGGGACATCATTCATGTCAGCGATTTTTTCACGACGATCGCCCGTCTCGGAGGGGCAACAGACAAGATACCTACTGACAGGGTCATTGATGGCATCGATCAGACTTCGTTACTGTTGAACGGCGAAACCCATGGCCGCCGAGACTATGTGTTTATCTACAACATCAACAAGCTTGAAGCGGTGGTGAAGGAACAATATAAGCTGGCGATTCCGGGCGGCAACATCGACAATGCCATCCTTGCTGATTTCTTTGACCTGTTTCGAGACCCCCAGGAAAGATATCCGGTCGCGACCGAGGTTGGCGCCTGGGGCGGCGCCAAGTTCGTTCGCATGATCCAGCGCCACATGGCGCGCAAGGACAAGTACCCGGATGAAGGCCCAGCCACCGGTATCCCCTACGACGGCATCGATAACCTGAGACCGGAATCGAAAACGGCCGTAGAGGAATTTCTATTCATGATGAAAACGCCACAGATGTAGCACTACCTCTGGGCAAAGCTAGGCAGCTTGTTGGTCAAGGCCAGCGCCAACACGGTTGATATCCGTGTGTGGGAAAAACTCTGCCCAGACATGCCAGAAAAGACCGGGCTTCAGAACCTCGACGCGCTTGAGCTGACCTGCGGGCGTGTTGCCGAAGAAGTCGATTTCGGATACCGGCTTGCCGGTGTCGTTGTACCAGACACCTAGACTTTCGTAGCGCGGGTCCCACGCTACAACGAGCGGGTGGCCTCCGACCTCGACATTCACGACATTGCCCTGCTCCACCACGAAATCGTCGGTCCAGCAGACCGCATCGTCGCCGAAGTTCACGCCCCAGACGTATGTCTTGTTCGGCAGGCGGTCATCGTAGTGGGTCATGTTGTCCATGATCGGCTTGGCCTCGCGGTGCTGCCGGTCGATAGAGGCCGAGAACACCATCTCGAGCACCATGTCGAACAGATAGAGGATCGGGTTCGACGGCGGCTTGTTCAGGAAGACCGTGCCCTCGGGAAAAGCCTTTTGGAAGCCACGAAACGTCATCCGGAAGGTCGGCCAGGGACGCATGGCCAGCGACGGACGGAGCGGGCATGCCGCGCCGTCTGCCTCCGGTGCAGCATCCGCCTCACGAAACCCGTAAATCTGCTGAATGGGTTCGCCGGTCCGGTTGTCCCGGAGGATGAGATTGTTGCCGTGTTGCGCCAACACCTGGAGGTCGAGCTTTTGATCCTCCACCTCGGGTGTGTAGGCGATCCCGAGGTTCGCCATGGCGCAATAGGTCATCACGACGTTCTCACCGGCGAGGCCCTCCTCGTTACCGGCCAGATGGGGACGCAGAATCTGCGCTTGCGGATGGGCTCGAGCGATCCCCTGGTTCTCGATCACGATCACCTGGCTCGACGGGCTGACGTACTCCTTCGCTTCCTCGATGCTGTAGTAGCGCGCCGAATCCTTCTGATTTCTTAGCCCGACATGGACCCAGATGTAGGGGAACCCATAGAGAACTCCACCGAGAAGGATTGCTGCCCACCAGATTTCGCGTGAACCCGCGCTGAGGCCGAAATGGGCAATGGTCATGAGACCCAGAGCCGCGAGCCCAATGGCGAGCAGCCGGTACTCGTTCCGAATGAAGCGCAGCATGTTCTTTCGTTTCACCCGGATCAGCATCTGGCTGACATCGCCAAGATCGCGAAAGTAGATGAAGCCGATCCCGAGCGAGACGACAAGCCCCAACCAGAACATTGTACTTACCAACATCGTGCAGCGAGCTGCGAGGTAGGTTTATCCCAAAGTTAAGACGTCATATTTCATCATGGACATGATGCCATTGCCACCACGAGCGGATGGCCGCATACACGGCATTGCGGTCGCTCTCGTACCGAGTCAAGAAAGGCAGCAACGGCTTGGGGAAACAGACATCGGCCNNTACACGGCATTGCAGTCGCTCTCGTACTGAGTCGCGAAAGGCAGCAACGGCTTGTGGAAGTAAGACATTGGCGGCAAGTCCAGGATTGGCGACTTCCATGACGGCCGATTTAGCGGCCCCTCTTCACCAAGCGTCCTCATCGAAGAACCCGCAGAGCACTCACGGTGCCGGAATTTTGCCTGAATAAATCCAGCCGCGTTGTGCACAGTCATGCGATTGCGTCCACGGGCGCCTCTTGATAGCTCGGTAAATGCAACTAGCTAGGGACCCCCGGCTGCCTTCAAGAGGCAGGGATCGGACCCCTCTGAAGAGTCAGCAGAATGATGTGGCAGGAAGTATCGAAAAATAAGCGCAGGTGGCTGTTTCCCTGCGGGTCTAATCCGTCATCTGATTATTCGGGTCATCCCCGATCCCGCTGGTCGCTGCGGTCCCGGCGGGTGAATCGTCAGCGATCTCTTCGGCGGACGTTGCGTCTGCCTTCTGTGTTCTCGCGGCGAGCTTGGCCTGCCTTTTCGCCTCGCGTTTGGCCGCCTTGGCCTTGGCGCGATTGTTGCGATTAAGCGCGTAGTTTGGTTTGCGTGCCATAGATTTCTCTTTCAATGATTTTCGCAGCACCTGTATTGGCCGCGATGAAAGGCGACGGCACATGCCGTGCCGTCGCCACCTCGACAAGCGCCTCGTCGCTAATCGACGATCTTCACGCTCTCGGCAGAGGATTTCCCGTTGTTTCCGGTAACAACCTCATACTCGATTTTCTGGCCCTCGCTCAACGAGCCGATGCCGGCACGCTGCAAGGCAGAAATATGAATGAAGACGTCCTTGCCGCCTTCACTCGGCTCGATGAAGCCATAGCCTTTGGTCGGGTTAAACCATTTTACGGTTCCAACAGACATACTGTTCTCCAATGTGTTGATATCAATCTCGCCTCTCCTGGGCCTCGGATTATCTCGACAATGCAACGGTATGTCGTCGCGACGGGCTGGCAGGGCAAGCCTGGGGCGGCCCCGACCGACTCTCGTATTTGAATTGAGGGATAAATCTAGAGGGATTCGCTGCGAGCGCCGGACGTATAAAACAATAACGGTGTCCAACACAAAACAGTATATCTCAATCAAGCCCGGTGCGGTAGTGGTGCCGGTCCCGCCGGGCTCCACCCCGAGGAATGCCCGTATGGCCTGCCGCAGTTGCCCGAATGGGGCATTTCATGCCGGTTCGTCCGGATTCGTGGCCGGGACTGGAAGACACTATCGAGCAGCTCCCACTGAAAGGCTTTGAGCCGAGAGATTCGAGTTTTCAGGCATCCTTGGTTTAATCCCAGCGCGCCAAGCAGAATTTGTTATCATTCGCCATGTAGCCCAATCAACCATCCGTGCTGGCTGTATCCCCCCCCCTGATTGCTTGGCTCCAGCCTCTTGATTGATCGCTTGGTTTGGCTGCTCTACTCGAGTTACATCAGCCAAACCACTGCGGAGACCACCATGAGTGAGGCGAAAACAGGCGATACGGTGCACGTGCACTACACGGGGAAGCTGGATGACGGCACCCAATTCGACACTTCGGTGGGCGGCGAGCCGCTCAAATTCGCCGTTGGCGGCGGGCAAGTCATCTCGGGATTCGACAAGGCCGTGGAAGGGATGACACCGGGTGATACGAAGTCTGTGAGAATACCGGCTGAACAAGCTTATGGGTCTCGCCACGATCAGTTAGTCCAGGAAGTGTCGACGGCCGTCCTGCCGGATGGCCTTGAGCCCGTCGTAGGAATGCGTCTCCAGACACAGGGGCCGGAGGGCGAGGCCATACAGCTGGTCGTGACAGCCGTCACCGAGAACTCCATCACCGTGGACGGCAATCATCCTCTTGCCGGCGAAGCGCTCAACTTCGATATCGAGCTGGTGAAAATCGTCCAAGCGTAATGCGCACGAATCTCCCCGGAGCGTGACGCACGCAGGCAATCCAAAACGAGCTGTCCGCCTTCGATGGGCAGAAATCGAAGGTTCAACTCTTCTTACGCCAGCCAGCTGCTTGTTAATCCTTTAGATAAGTGGGCCTCAATCCACGTAACATCTACTTCTGTTGTACGAATAGCGAGACGAGCCGGAACGCAAGCCCGACGTTCTCGAGTCGGGCGATTCGACGATCCGGATCCTTACGTTCTTCACCCGCCCAACGGATTCGCGGCCATCGGCCGCCTCGGCAATTTTCACTGGCTGTCCGGCCGCGAACCCTCCCCCAGTCACCGCAGAAGCGTTATTCGGCGTGCTCCTCTTCCTCAACCGGGCAGAGCCGCTCAACATGAGAAGCCGCTCGTCTCTTTATCATCATCGCCAGGCGGACGATTTGTTCGATCTCCTCCTGGGAGATTCCTACCGTTGCGGCTGCCGCAAGGTGATCTTCGAGGGTCGATACGCAGTTGACGCCGAACGCTGCGCCAATGCTGACGAGCTCGGTATCCCGGTTGCTCTCCTCCTTTGGAATATCGGGTTTATCAACGGGCTCGGCACTTCGCAGTCGAGATAACGCATGATTTCGCATGACATCGGTGGCGAGTGCACGCACCGAAAGCGCAATATCTACTGACTGTCCAATCTCGTCATCGGATGCTCCCGCTTTGCGGGCCGCCTTGACGTGGAAACTCGTGCAAGGCTTGCAGCCCGAGGCAACAGAGATTCCGACCGCGCTGAGCTCCTTCTCTCTTGCTGTGATGGTCATGACACACCTCCACTCGCGTGGACGATCCGTGCTCATCTATATGACAGAAGCCTCCAGATCCAACATTGATCTGCATCAACCTCGAGGTAATCGAAAAGGATGAACGTGTTGGGCCCTGCCCGGCTGGTAGAGAGTCCCAGAGGCGGCATTCGAGGCCCGGAAGTCCCTTTAGCCTGCGAGCTTATTCTCGCTGTTCAAAGCGGAAAACTTCGCTGCCCCCCGCTACGCCGAGACCTCTGCCAGCAGATCGGCGACCAGCGCGTGGTCGTCGATCACTACCCGCTCGGTCAACGCGGCAAGCCGCGCGTAGAACGCGATGCGGCTCTCCCCGCCGATCAGGGCGCAGTAGCCGGGCACCCAGGCGACAAGGTGATCGCGCACGAATGCGAGCTGCCGGGCGAGCAGCGCGCGGGCGCGATCCCGGTCCCCGGCGCACCACGCGTCCCGCTCGGCGATGGCGGCGAGCGCCATGAACCGCAGCTCGACCCCGATGTGGTCCTGGGGTCCGGCCTCGGGATGGATCGCGCCGAAGCCAGCCTCGGCATACGCCCGACAGGCCCGGGCCGTGGCCTCGCCCGCGACCGTGGCCTCTCCCCGGTGCACGGACTCGTAAGGCGGAGGCGGCCCGTAGTCCGGCCCGACGCCGCCGAGCAGGCGGGTGTGCTCGCGCTGCAGGTCCTCGGGGCGCGCTTCCCCGAGGGCGCGGCGCAGCCCGACCACGAGGTCGGCCCACGCCGCGTCGGCGCCCGCCTCGCAGGTCTCGAGCTGCGTCGCCAGCGCGTCGCAGCCGGTGCCATCCGGTGCGACCAGGAACAGCTCGCTCAACAGCCAGTAGGTGCGGCTGCGCGCCGCGGCGACCTCGGCGAACGCGTCACCGCTCATCGGCCGAGCGTGGCGGGATACAGCGGCCTGCCGTCCGCCCCGGCACGATGACAGCCGAGACAGGCGCTGCGGTCCAGGACGCCCGGAGCACCGGGGCGCGGGGCCGACTTGCCCACCAGGAAGTAGTCGTCGGGGTAGCGATTCCCGCTGTGACAGGTGGAGCACGAGACGCCCAGCACACTCGTGTGCACGCGGTGGAACCGCCCCTGTGCGAGGCTCATCGAGTAGGTCCCACCGACATCGATGTCGCCGTCGCGAATGCGCTCGGCTACGCGCCCGAGCTCCTCCGTGGGCGCCGCCCCGGAAACGGCGACCCCGATGCCGAGGAGCGCGAGCGCTGCGAGCCGCATCCTCATCAGAAATCACCGCCTTCCAGCACGTAGTGGACCAGCGGCCGGGTGCCGTACGCCTTCTTGATCTGCGTCGCGTTCTTCCTCGCGACGTGGCGCGACACCGCGCTCTCGGGGTCGTCGAGGTCGCCGAAGATCCGCGCCCCGACCGGACACACCGCGTCGCAGCTCGGCGTGTAGCGCGGCTCCTTGCCGATGAGATCGGCGCGCCCCGCCTCGATCGCGGGCTCGAGCTTGTGCCAGCACTGGGTGCACTTCTCCACCACGCCCGCGCGCTTGCGGTGCGTGGGGTGCCGCTCCTGCAGCGTGTGCGGCGTGTCGGCGCCCCCCTCCGGAAACAGAGAAGCCACCTCGTGGTTGTATTGGGGCGCCCCGTAGGGGCACGCCGCGGCGCAGTACCTGCAGCCGATGCACCTGTCGTAGTCAATGATCACCACGCCGTAATCGTTGCGGCTGATCGCGTGGGCGCCCACTCCGTCACACGCCACCTGGCAGGGCGGATCCTCGCAGTGCATGCAGCCCACGGTCGCGAACACCGTGCGCGCGTTCGGGTAACGGCCGCGCTCGTACTCGATGGCGGTGATCCACGGCGATCCCGGAGTGAGGTGGTTCTCGGTGTGGCACGCTGCGATGCAGGCGCGACACCCCATGCACCGTTCCATGTCGATTACCCGTGCGAACCTGGTCATGCGCTCTGCCCCGCAGGGTCGTACCGGTAGACGCGGCACTTCGTGTCGTTGAAGCTGTCCATACCCGAGGCCGGATCGGGGTGACTCTCGAGGACCGAGTTGATCCAGATCCCCTTGCTCGCGAACTCGGGCCAGCCGGGCACCACGTGCCCGTAGTGATAGGACACCGCCACGGTGTCGGGTCGGATTGTCTCGGTCGGCCGCGGCTTGCCCCGCACCCGGCCGACCCGTGTCTCGACGACCACTTCGTCATCCTCCCGGATCCCGAGCGCGGCCGCGGTGGCGCGGTTGATGAGCACGAAGTTCTCGTCGGTGTCGGGGCCGAGCGCGTTCAGGATGGGATTGAGCGCGGTGCTTCCGCTCTGGTTGCGGTACATGCGTTTGTACGTGATCAGATAGAGGGGGAGGTGCTGCGCCTCGGTGTGGGCACGCGGGAACGCGTGCTCCCGGCGCGGAAGTGGCGAGAGCGCGGTCCGGTAAGCGTCGAGGTCGATCGCGGCGAGCCCGTGCCTCTCCCTGGCACGGCGTACGTTGTCGAGCGTGCCCACGAGCTGCTCGGCGTAGAATTGCATCTTCGGGGCGCCGGGGCCGGCGAAGTGCTTCTCCACTCCACGGAGGTAGACGTCGGCCTCCCCGAGCCGCTTGCCCTCGAATCCATGCGCGAGCGCGCGGTCGAAGCTCTTACCTTTCGTCTTCTCTCGCCAGGCGTGCTCGACGAACTCTCTTGCCGAGTAGTCGCGGTCTGTCTCGAGTGGGAAGCGCTTCAGCCCCCACCGCTTGTTGATGCCACGAACATACTCGTCGCGGATCCCGAGCCGCTTCGCGAGCTCCCAGAGGATCGAGAAGCCGTCGTGGGGGATGTTGTACGCGTTGGCGGCCGGCTGCCGGATCGCGGTGTGCTTAGTGCGCACCGTGTATCGGGTCGGGGCGAGGTGCCACGACTCGAGGTAGGTGAGATCGGGGAGCACGATGTCCGCCATCGTGGCCAGCTCGTTCATCGCGATGTCGATGACCACGTTGAACGTGCTCGCGAGCCCGTCGAACTGCACGCGGGCGTCGGAGGTCGAGAAGGGCCGATTGGTCGCGTAGAAGATCTGCATCTCCGGCTGGTACTCGAGGCCGAAGCGCCGGGGGTCGACGACGCTGTGCGCGACCTGCTGGGCCACGTTGTGGTGGGCGTGCGGAAAGAACACGCTGCCCTCGAGATCGATGCGCCGGGGCGGGTACTCCGCCTTGGAAGGCTCGAAGTACGCGGGCCGCTTGTACACGTCGTGCAGGTTGATCCCGCCGACGGCGTCGATGTTCCCGAGCAGCATCTGCAGCAAGAGACCGGCGCGCCAGGTCTGCATGCCGTGCTGCTTCGCCACCAGACCACGGAACGTGTGCACCGCGACCGGCCGGTGGCGAACCTGCTTCCCTTCGACGCGCACGCTCGCCCCGATGAGGGCCGTGCGCCCGACCTCTCGCGCGAGTCCCTCGACGGTACCGGCCGGCACCCCGGTGACCTCCTCGGCGTAGGCGGGCGTGACGCCCTCGAGGCTCCTCGCGAAAAGGTCGAACGCGGTCGCGGCCGGCTCGCCGTCGTCCGCGGGCCCGCCACGCAGCGCCGGCCGGACGCCCTCGACGTAGGCGCTCGCGCGCCCCGTACCCGCGTCCCAGACGAGTGGTCGGCCCTCGGGGTCGCGGCGCAGCCGCCCGTCGGCTCCGACGAGGTTGGGGGCGTTCGTGTAGCGGGTCAGGAAATCGGTGTCGACGGTGCCGTCCTCGATCAGGATCCGCGCCATCGCGAGCAGCAGGACTGCGTCGGTCCCGGGCCGAATCGGGATCCACTCGTCGGCCTTGGCGGCGCAGTGCGACTGGCGTGGCTCGACGACCACAATCCGCAAGCCCCGCTCCTGGGCAGCAACCGCGGTGTGGTCGAGCCANNTCGCAGTGCTCCAGATCGGGGAGGAAGCCGTGGTAGCCCCAAGTCAGCTCGTCGGCGACGTGGCGCGCCGCTTCGCAGCTGGTGGTGCGGTGCACGACGTTCGGGGTGCCGAACGCGGCGGCGAAGGCTTTGGGAAACCGGTCACCGATCAGGTATTTCCCATGCCCGTGCTGCCAGACGAGCTTTCTAGGGTCGTCGGCGCGAATCGCCGACATGCGGGCCGTGATCGTGTCGAACGCCTCTTCCCAGCCGATCTCCACCCACCCCGGGTCCTGGTCCAGCCCCTTGCGCGGATTGGTCCGTCGCAGGGGCTTCTTCAGCCGGTACGGGTTGAAGGTGTTGTAGCCCCCGGCGACTCCCTTGGGGCAGATGCCGACGTTGTAGTACGGCGCGCGTGCCGCATCGGGATAGATGGTGCGTATCGCGTCACCCTCGACCTTGACCTCGATGCCGCAGAAGTTGACGCACTGCGCGCACGTCGACTTCACGTAACGGGCGCCCGCGGGGGTGCCGGTGGCGGCGCTCGCGAGGTTCGCGGCGGCCGCGATCCGGGTGAGATCGGCCCCGAGCGCCGCGCCTCCGACCAGGGTGGACGCTCTCGCAAGGAACTCCCTGCGGGTCAGAGACATGGCGACGACCTTGTTCCGCTTAGACCGCCCCCATCCTCTGGGTCGCGGACACTCCGCGACCATGATCCCGATCAACGTATTAACGGATCAAGACCGTGCGATCAGCCGAGCGAGCGCCAGCCAACGACAGAATCTGACTTCATCGGCCTGTTGATTCGCGGTCCCACGATCGGTGTGTTGGCCGCCATCTGCGACTTCTTCGGCGATATGTGTCCCGCATGTCGCCGCACCCTTGCATGGCGACGATATAGCGGCCAAACCGTCGCGAGTCCGCGCCCCGATGACCTGGATGCAGCGACTGCGCCGGGTCTTCGACGTCGACCTCAGCAAGTGAATGCCGCGGGTTTGAAAAAAAGGGCGGGGTAACCGTTGGGAACAGCTATGAGTCGAATCGACGATCGCTCCAGAATACGGCGCGAAGCGGTGACTGGCGCAAACGAGATTGAGACGTATATCCCGCGGCGCTATTCTCGCCGATAGTGAAGCAGGAGATGGAACGCATGCGCGCCATGATACTGCCGGCCATCGTTTCGATCGCGGACAATCCGGAACCGCTCGAGCTGACTGAACTGAAAAAGCCCTCACCGGGCGCCGGAGAGGTGCTGCTGGAGGTCCTGGCCTGTGGGGTCTGCCACACGGAGCTCGACGAGATCGAAGGCCGCACGCCGCCGCCGAGGTTGCCCGTCGTGCCGGGGCACGAGGTGGTGGGCCGGGTGGTGGACCGTGGACAGGGAGCGCGCCGGTATCAGCTCGGAGAGCGGGTGGGTGTCGGGTGGATCCATCATTCGAATGGCGCCAGCGACGAAAACCTGGCCGCCGAATTCCGTGCTACGGGTCGGGACGTCGACGGCGGCTATGCGGAATTCATGACCGTCCCGGAAGCTTACGCCTATCCCATTCCGGCGCTGTTCTCCGACGCCGAGGCTGCGCCGTTGATGTGCGCCGGCGCGATCGGCTATCGGGCCCTGCGACTGACCGGTCTCAACGACGGTGAACGGCTCGGATTAACGGGCTTCGGCGGATCCGCTCACCTGGTGCTCCAGCTGGCACGTCACCTCTATCCGAACTCCGAGATCGCCGTTTTCGCCCGCGATGCGGAGGTGCGCAATTTCGCCACGTCGCTGGGCGCGAGCTGGGTGGGCGATACCGTAGACCGGGCACCGGAACCGCTGCACGCGATCATCGACACGACCCCGGTGTGGAAACCCGTCGTCGAGGCGCTTGCCAATCTTCGCCCTGGCGGGCGACTGGTCATCAACGCCATCCGCAAGGAGGACATCGACAAGGAGTATCTGCTCAAGCTCAGCTACCACCGGCATTTGTGGCTCGAGCGCGAGATCAAGTCGGTTGCCAATATCACAGCCGAGGATATCAGAGCGTTTCTCGAAACTGCCGCGGCCATTCCAATCCGACCGGAGGTCACCACTTATCCCCTCGAAGACGCCAATACCGCGCTCGTGGAGCTGCGCCAAGGCAAGATCAAAGGGGCCAAGGTGCTGCTACCGTCTCTTTGAGCGCGATCAGCCGGTAGCTCAACGGGCCGGGAATCTGGCCACAAAGTCGCAACCAGTTTCCCGTGGTGCTGCTACTTCTCTATAGGATGAATCTCGGCGATTCGCCCCGCGATGGCGTTATAAAATCCGCCAAGCACTTCATCGGCCTCCTGTTCGGTAACGCCTTCGGGACTGTAGGTACCTTGCCAAGTCAATCGCGATCGGTCTTCCCCGAGAGATGCCACCCGAACCTCTCCGACGTAGTTCTTCATAGGTAGTGGCGACGATTGAATCGTGTAGTTGAAAGCATGCTGCTCGGGAGCGTCGTACACGAGCAAAAGATGAATCTCCCCGCCACCATCCAGGAAATTAATCTTGGTGGCACCAACACCCTCCCTTTCACGACGGCTGCTTGCGATAGGCGGCATGATATTCTCTGAGGGTTGATGAAAATCGACGGTCTTCCAAAGCTTCTCAGCCGAAACCTGATAGATAGCTGATACTGCTGTCTTCATCGTCCCACCTCCGGACCACTTTCCGTGAAGCCAACCACCAACCTGGCGTAAACATATCCGCCGGCAACATTTCTGTACATGAGATCTTGAAGCA
>JABAOG010001723.1_pt1 | contig 14505 bp, 30 predicted proteins | sample 7062131 | NCBI WGS metagenome assembly JABAOG01 (sample SAMN14538629, study PRJNA623070) | marine sediment metagenome | biome: marine biome [ENVO:00000428]; feature: marine pelagic biome [ENVO:01000023]; material: deep marine sediment [ENVO:00002113] | place: India: Arabian Sea | collected...
CAATTTTTGCAACCTCTTCAACTATTCCGGGTTTTTTCGGTTTTCCGGCCATGTGTTCTCCGTAGCAGGTTCTGTGCCATCCTACCGTCTCAAATATAGGACATCTGGACCCGTTTTGTCCACTACCACTATCTTTTTGGCATGCTTCATGCTTCCGGCTGTTGGCATGGGTCTTGCTACGTGGGAAACCCGTTTTCCCTGTAAATAATGATACCGGCCCGTGTGACACCCATTGGCACTTTCGCCAGTTTTCGCTGACACTTAGAGGCACCTTTGTTTTCAATGGTTTACGGCGAAAATTGCAGTATTCTAACTATTGCGGTGCCGTTTTGTGTCAACTCCCGGGTCTGTTGGTTTCAACGGTAAACCCGCTAAATCCTTTGTTTTCATAGGTTTAAACCTATTCCCCAATGTTGGCATGGGCTCTGCTACTCTCCGGTCTCCCGACAGTAAACCGCTCGAACCACAGGAGCCTATCATGTACGCTATCATTTCTCACAATCCCGCGGCCGCTGTTCGCCGCTACCGCGTGAAAACTCCCGCCGGGACCCGTTCGTACCGCTCTTTCGCCGCGGCCTGTACCGCGGCCCGTGATGCTTTCGCCGCGGCCGATACGGGTCGATGGCCTACCGCGGCCGAACTGGCCCCGCGACGGTGCGGCAATCCTTTGGCGCGTGTCAAATCTGACACACCGGCCAAAACGGCACAGCGTGTCACCCCTGACACAGACTGCGTCAAATTGGCGCGGGGCGTTTTTCGCGTCAAGGGAAAACGCGGTATCGTTTCCGTTTCCCGCGACATCACCGCTCGCGGCCGCGAAGCCGCCGAACGGGTCTTTCTCGCGAACCACGGGACCCGCGTTGACAGCGTCCGTTCTCTCTCGCGACGGGACCCCGACGCTACCGCGGCCCGCAAACGGCGAGGTACCGCGGAACGGTCCGCTAAGATCCGCCGACAGCGCTCCGCGGCCGAAACCCGGATTGCCCGGGTCGCCGACCGCCGCAAACGGCACGACAACATTTAGTACTTGACATCACCCAAACCGAGCGTATATTCTACCACGAAAGGAGAACAACACCATGCGAACGATCAAGGTACAGGTTTCCACAGCGGATAATCACCGCATCGGCACAGGAAACGAGACGGGACCCGAACAGTTGCGGTTTACCGCGCTTACACTCTTGGCGCGGGACCTTGACGGCGGAAAACTCCGACTGGGTCCTTTGTCAATCGAATCCGGCTTGGCGATCTTCGACGGTGATGTCGAGCCGCAAGTTACGGTGACGGTCCACGAAGGATCGCCGCTGAAAGCGCTCGAAATATGGCACCGGCTCCGCGGGATTCCCGGCGTCGACTGTGGCCGGATTTACGACCGCGGCCGGTCTTGGTGCGCGAAAGCTTACGAGAACACGTACTGGCCCCTCGGAGACGGGCGGAAACCTTGGCCCGAGCATACTTTTGAGCCCATCGAATGCGAGGTTTGAAAATGGGACGGCAAAAACCTATCACGGTCCCGGCCGAATGGCTCGCGAATATTCGCGCTTGGCTCGACCGCGGCGACTTGGCCGATGCCACGTGGTACCGCAAAGCCCGAGCATGGTGCCACGGGACAGCGAGTGCGACGGGAACGGATCTTCGACGGGTCGCAGCGATTCTCGCGGCAATGTCGCCGGGAACATCGTGGGAGCGAAACAAGATCGAGACGCGGGCCCTTCTGGACGGTGACAGCGGGATCGAGTACACAACCTATCCTGCTAACGTCCTAAAGGCGGAAACGATCCGGGCAGCGAGCCGCGCCGACTGCTACCTTGACCTAGTCAAGCCGCGGCCGCACAGCGGGTTTAAGATCGGATCGTTCTATCGGAACATCGTGGACCCGGACGATCCGGATCCGGTGACGATTGACCGCCACGCTATCGCGATCGCGACGGGCGAACGCGGAGATGCTGGGATCACAGCGTGGCAATACAGATGCCTTGCGGAAGCATACCGCATCGTGGCCCGGGAACGGAACATGGTGCCGAACGAGGTGCAAGCTATAACATGGTGCGCGTTCCGCCGGGAGAACGGCGACCTGCACCAAGAGCCGCTACCGTTTTAGCGGCGAAGGAGCGTCCAATGCGTAAAGGAACGGCGTGGAAACTGTACTTGGCTCTGTTGGTCGCGATCAGCCTGGCCGTATTCGTCACGAGTCTGGTCGCTGCCTGGTCGAGCCCCGCCCAAGGCGAGGTATCGTTCGGGCGACCGATCAGGATCGAGGCAAACGAGGGCCCGGCGAGCGGGCCGGAGATGACGCTGCAGGAGATGCAGTACGAATGGTTCATCATAACTCAGACCCAGGTCTGAAAGGAGAACGAGATGCACGCACTAGAAATCATCGTCGCGAAAAACGAGCGGGCTGCTAAACTGCAGCGAGACCGGAAGCACAAAGCGCGGCCGCAATACCTCAGCCGCAAGGCGAACCGGGAGCAGGAACGCTGGCCCGAGTACAAGCCCGGCAAGACGCCGCCTCACGGTGACCCCCTGACGGCGGCGCGCAAGGTCGGGAAAGCCCCGGAGCCGAGCCGCTTGTCGGCTCTCGAAGATGCGGCCCAGCGTGTGCTTGACACCTGGGAGCACGGTGACCTGGCCGCTGCGGTCCGGGCACTGGACGCTGTTCTGAACGGCGACATTTAGTCCTTGACTCAGCCCCTGGCGTGCGTATATTGTACCCCAGGGGCTGCGATGAAGGACTGAGCCCCTCCACTAGAGCGTATCAGCAGGGCCGTGGGCTGATCTCATTTACGGATGGAATATCGTGCGGGTTATGATCCTGTTGGTATGCTCTAGTTGAAGGACTGAACAGGCACGCTGGGGATGGACTCCACGTGGACCGGCTGAAGCCGGAGGCAGGGGACCTTGCCAGCCCCATCCGGTACCTGAAGCGGCCCAGCGGGCCTGTTGAGTCTTTCAACCGAAACGAGGTGACGTGATGATCGAACCGAGACACAAGAGCTGCGACGATTGCAAGCCATCGACGTGGACGATCTGTCCGGTGTGCAGCAGGTACTACTGCAAGCACAACGGGGGCGGAGTGTGCTGGGCATGCCTGGCCAACCCGCAGAAGATGATCGCCCGAGTCGAGACGGTGTACGCTGGCCCGCTGTGCGCGGTGGTTTGGCGCACCGAGTACGGAGCCTATCGGAGCCAGACTTGGCCCGGGTACTACCGTAAGAAGGACGGGCTGGATATGCTGGAGGCGGCCAAGCGACTGGGCCTGAAGGCTCACCTGCAGGAGCGCCCGCACTACAGCAAGTGGAGGGACTGGTACGGTCGATCGTGCGGGTACAGCGACCCGGAGTTTTTCCTTTGGGTGGAGATGGACCAGACAACGGTGCCCGCCAAGGTTGGCCAGGCCGTGAGGAGCGAACGAAACCGAGCCCGGGTCGAAGTGATCGGCCCGCTGTTGGATAAACCACGGTCCGAGTGGACGCTACTCGGACCACGAGACGTACCACCGTTTCATGGGGACACTGTGATGAACTACATCAAGAAGCTGGAAGCGCAACGCACCATCCTCGAAGAGGCACTGAACACGTACTGCCGGGAGATCGTCCGGCTCGAACAGTACCTCGCCAGTCCTAAGTTCCACGAGGATACAACGGTGCAGGTGCAGGACATATTCAACAGACTGGGCGAGATCCAGTCGAGTGTCGGAGACGTGCTCTTCCGACTGGAGGAATTGCGATGACGGGATGCAAACTGCTTTCGAGCCACGTGCAACGCCAGTTCGGCGACGTGGTAGTGTTCTGCGAGTGGCTGTCGCNNGGTCGCCGGACCTTCCCGACACTGGGCCACGCACTCGATCACCTGGCCTGGCTCTACGCCGAGCAACGACAGGCGTTCGGCCTGTTGAGCCCGACGTGTCAACATGTGGAGCTGACCACCCGCTGGGTGGACGGCAAGACCGAGACCCGCTGCGACAAGTGCGGCGGGAGAGTGGAGGTGCTCTGTGAGTAGGCTGAAGGGACTGGACGACTGGCTGGCCGCCCCGTGCGAGCACCAGGAAGAGCCCGAGTACGACGATTGCTTCGACTGCGACGGGGCTGGCCTCGTTGCCCGGCGACAGCCGGACGGGAGCATCCTGTTGTCCTCGTGCCCCGAGTGCGACGGGTACGGCACGATCGAGGTGGACCCTGACGTAGCCCGAGAGCGGGCTGAACAAGAACGACTGGCTGCAGCGGCTGACGCTGCGATGGAGAGGTACTACCATGACAAGTACGGCGACTGACCTGATCGACTGGTGCCGGGCGCAGGATGCGCTCTGGCTGGACGACAACCCCAGGGCCGAGGCCATCGAGCGACCGCTGATGCGGGAGCCGAGACCCGAGGTGCCGCTGCGAGTGGAGGGCAGACGATGAACATGAAGGACCTGGAGATCCTGATGACCCTGTTCCACCGGATCGTGACCGGGTATCAGATCGTAATCGAACGCAGCCAATACGGCCAAACCAAGGCCATTCGAGTGGAGGTACGAAAATGAGCAGTCACATCGGAACCACGGTGCACCGCACCAAGACGATCGAGTTCGACAGGATGGACGTGAACACGTTCCAGTCCTACAAGGTGAAGGCCACTGACAAGCACGGCGGCGTCGTCGAGCTGTCCCTCTTCGTCCAGAACGAGGACGTGGAAGAGTTCGAGAAGGGATGGAACGATCCTCAGCCCGAGCCCCTCGTGACCGAGGACATCGAGGCAGTGGTCAACGCGCTCCGCGTGTTCATGCTGGACTCGACGGTGCGTGAGGTCCTGAAGCGCATCGACCCCAAGGGATTCGAGCAGGCACGCGAGGCACTGAAGGGGATCGGCCGAAACATCTGAAGGGAGACTGACATGAAGTGGAAGCTGTACCAAGAGATCGACGGCACGGCAGAGGTCGAGATCAGGATCAACCAGAAGGGACTGTTCGAGATCGACGCCATCGACCACGGTGAGCTGTACGACTGGATCCTCGACGTGAACAGCGTGACCACGTTCGAGGAAGCGGTGACCCTGGCGGAAGAGGAGTTCGACCTGCGTCTCGACGAGACCCCCATCGAGGAAGGAGAATGAACTGGCTTCGTGATCTAGCGGGCCTGCTCTGGGGTGCGTTCGGTCTGATCGGCTACGTGATGGCCGGTCCGACCGTCATCCTCTGGCTCAGTTGCCCGAGCGCATGGCCCCTGCTCCTGGTCATCTTGGCCGGGGTGGGGCTGTGCCTAATCTCAGTGGGACTGAAAACATTTCATGAAGGAGGCTGAATCTTATGATGTACATGGTTGTGTTCAAGTGCACCCGTGCAGAACGAGACGGGTACGATGCGGCGGCTGCCGAGGGAGCGCAGCCCCTCGACTGCTACATGGTAGCGAACAAGATGTTCGAGACCGTGGACCAGGCGAAGGTGTACGCCAACGCCATGCCCCTCTCCCGGCAGGCGAGAGTGGTCGACGTGATCCAGTTCCGCTGTCCCCGCAGTGGGGAGTGGATGCCCAAGCCGGGCGACATGGAACCGGTGGGCCCCGGACCCCATTGGTCCGAGTCACAGAAGGAAGCATTCGTCGAGGACCTGGTCGACTGTGTCGGCCACTACCTTGACATCGACACGGGCACCCTGACCACAGGGCAGATGCGGCAGATCGTGACCCGCGTCCGCTTCTGGATCGGTGAGTACCGTACACGGGAGGGATCGTGATGGTGACACACGAGACGAGAGTCAGGCGACTGGCGCTGACCGGGTGGATCCTGGTGGTGGCGCTGCTCGCTTACAACTGCACCCGAGCGGCCGAGGTTGCCCCGGCGGACACCTGCCACACCGGCACCATCTTCGTGCGTGGAGATGGGGACGAGGTGGTGGCGTGCGTGGACGGGGTGCTGGAGCCCATGCTCACGCTGAGCGAGAGCGAGGACAAGGCCAGACGTGCTGCTCACTTTGTTGGCGGGTTCGCCCTGGTCATCGGGTTCATCTTCGGCTGGGCCGTGAGTGCTGGCCGACCAACAGGGAGGAAGCGATGATCACCAAGGCACGGGTCGAGAGCCTGACCCGGAAGATCGACGAGGCTCGCAACGCAGTGCCCGCCATGCGGAAGCAGGAGCGGACCGACGTGCAGAACCTGATCAACTACGTCGAGCACAGCCTGAAGCTGGCGAAGACGTACCTCACCCAGGCCGCAGCAATGAAGCGGCGGGAAGAGAAGAAGGACCGGAGTGGCAAGAGCAAGTGCGCCACGTGCGGAGGGAAACTGCCATGAATAAAGACCCGATTGAGTGGGACNNCTGCGGATCCGGATCGAGGAACTGCGCTGGGTCCTGGACTACGGAGGCCAGGACTTCGATGGCCGCATCGAGAAGCGCATTGCAGAGTACGAGGCCAAGCTGGCCCTGGCTCAGGAGTACGGAGACTGACATGAAGAAGAACAAGACACCCGAGCGGGTGGACCCGAGGTTCCAAGAGACCGCCATCAACTGGTACGCCAAGTCCAAGATGATCGACGTGTACACCACGTCCAACTCGGAGGCGTGCCTGCTCAAGCGACGAGGGTGGAAGCCTGTCGGTGGTGCCGAGGGTGAGGCGGCCAAGCCGTACCTGATCTTCCGCATCCCCCGGCGTGCCCTGTCCATCCGGTCAGCCCGGGCGCTGGCCACCAAGAAGAGGAAGACGACATGAGAAAGGTCGCACTCGGTCGCACGTTCGAGAGGCTGAGCGAGGCCGAGGCACTGAAGATCGTGAGGCTGTACACCGAGGCGGGCTGCCCCGTCTCGATCACCCGGAACCCGAACGGGACGTACACGGTACGGACCTATCAGTGGAGGACACCGCAATGAGGATCGACAAGAAGGAGAAGGAGAGGATGGGCCCGAACCAGGTGCAGTTCGTGACATACGTGGACTGGGCCATCCTCAAGGAGTTCGACAAGCACGTGGGCAAAGGGAACCGGAGCAAGATGGTCCGGCAACTGATGGAAACCTACAACCGAATGAAGCGAGAGGTGAGCTGATGGCGTACCTGTACAAGAGCCCGAGCCACATGCCCAACTTCTCCCCGTTCTGGGACGAGGACACCAACCCCGCCCCGATTAAGGAGAGCGACGGCAACAAGCAGCCGATCATCTTGTGGAACCCGGAGCAGCCTGACTTCGGCCCGGTGTTCCACGTTCGTGTCAACTTCCAGGACCTGCCGGATAAGGTGGAGTGCACTGGACCGAGCACGTGCCCTCACTGCAAGGCTACCAAGGTGTACACCCGGTACCTGCGGGAGAACGGGTACGAGCTGGAGGAAGAGTAATGGGTATGCCAGGAGAGAAGTACCTCAACCTGGGCCGTATAGCCCACAACGAAATCGAGAGCCGCGGTCAGGTCATCCGAGAACAGCGTGTCGAGATCGCCCGGTTGCAGAAGAGGGTGGCAATCCTAGACAAGCAACTGGAACAGCAACACGCAAACACGGCAGAGGCGGTAGACGAGATCGCCCAGTTGCAGTGTGAGATTCAGGAGTGGACCAACCTGCACGAGGAGCGGATGGCAAAGGCCAGCCAGGTAATCGAGAAGCAGCACGCCGAGATCGACCGGTTGCGTGAGGCGCTGAAGCGGCTCTTGGTGAGCACCGTCCAACTGCCGAAGTGTGGTTCTGGCTTGGTCCATGTGGACCTCGACGAAATCCGAGCTGTCCGCGATGCGCTGGGGGGTGAGTGATGGCCGACCAGAAACTCATAAGGCAGACCACGAAGGAAGACGGCATCAACTTTGGCGGCGACTCACTCGGCAACCGGATGGTGTACTGGGTGAGGAACGGCCAGGTGGTGGGCTCCATGCCCGCCAAGGACTGGCACGAGCAGGAGTTTGACATGACCCCGGTGGATCAGATCCCCAACAGCCTGGAGGAATGGTGCAGTGAAACCCGCAATGATGATTGACATCGAGACCCTGGCCACCGACCGTCGAGCGGAGATCGTGTCGATCGGGCTGGTGGTGTTCACCGACAGGTTCATCCTGCAGGAGACGATGATCCACGTCCAGCCGCAGGGCAGGAACATCAGCCGAGACACGGTGGAGTTCTGGCTGCGGCAGGACAAGGCCCCGATCAAGCAGAACTTCTTCGAGGGTGAGCGGATCCCGCTGCTCAACGCCCTGCGCCTGATTCGGGACACGATCGAGGTGAACAATGTGAACAGCATCTGGGCCAACGGCGTGGACTTCGACCTCGCCATCCTGGAGGATGCGTATCAGCAGCAGGGAGAGCGTATCCCGTGGCGCTACGGGCAGAAGTGCTGCATCCGAGGGCTCCGGGCCATGCGTGGGGACTACTCCTCGTGGCGGAGCAAGAGAATGGAGAAGGGCGAGCACGTGCACAACCCGGTCGACGATGCCCGGATACAGGTGCTGTACGTCCAGGACACACTGCGAAAGCTGAAAGGAGCAACCGAATGAGCGAGAACGACCCCAACCGAGAGATGTTCGAGGCATGGCTGAAGGCCAACGTCAAGGACGACCTGCCCAAGCAGGAGCCGTGGAAGCTGGAGATGGCCTGGAAGTGCGACGACGAGAGGTTCAACGACTACACCATCGACGAGTACCTGCAGGACAAGGGGCCCAAGCATCCGACGGTGAGCTACATCGGCGGAGGAGCGTACATCTCCCTGTCCCTGGTCATCACTCCGGCCGGGCAGGACAAGGACGTGCTGATCAAGAGCGGCATCCCCATCAGTCTGAACTAGGCGCGAAGCGCCGCGGGGGTAGCGAGCGCAGCATAAGCGGAGCGAAGCGTGGGGGCGGCCCAGCCCCCATGCTTTAGTTGCGAAGCAGGCGGCGAGGTAAGTTGTTGAAACTAAAGGCCGCCACGAGAAAGTCGCTTTCCCATTGGTTTGGCAACAACTTACAGCGAAACTTGACCGATCCTGGAAGGGCGACTACCTTAGATGTACGGAGGTGAGAACGATGCCATTGATCGACATCACAGGCCAGGTGTTCGGTAGCCGCACGGTCCTACGCTGGGCAGGCGGTGCCTTTTGGTGGGTGAGGTGCGCTTGCGGCAGGGTAGACCGAGTGCGTAGCTTCCACCTTCGTAGGGGAGACAGCAACCAGTGCCGGGACTGCCAGCCCGGTCGCAAACGGCATGGGTACAAGGGTACCCCGACGTATACCTCGTGGATCGAGATGCGTCGTAGGTGTTCCGCCCCCCATCGAGCAGAATATGCCTGGTACGGCGGCCGGGGCATCACCGTGTGTGAGCAATGGTCAAAGTCATTTGAGTCATTTCTTGAGGACATGGGCGAGCGGCCCGAGGGAATGACCCTCGACCGGATCGACCCCGATGGTAACTACGAACCCGGCAACTGCAGGTGGGCCACGGCCAGCGAGCAGGCCCGGAACAGGAGACCCCGACATGCGTAGCAAGTTCTATACCTATGCCCGGATCTGCGTGAACAAGATGGGCTGGTCCATCTTCCCGCTGCGCCCCCGGGAAAAGAGACCCCTCACCACCCACGGGTTCAAGGACGCCTCGAAGAATCCCGAGGCCGTGGACAGATGGTGGACCTCGAACCCCAAGGCAGGCATCGGCCTGCCCACCGGCCTGATCAACGGGATCATCGTCGTGGACCTGGACCCCCGCAACCTGCCCGGGTCCGAGGTGGGAGAGGACGGCATCGAGTACCACCGGGATGCCTGGGAGATGGCGCACGATCTGTTCGGATCCGAGATGCCCCAGACCTGGGTGTCGGAGACGGGTGGCGGAGGGCTCCACTTCTATTTCAAGCACCCCGGCGACCGGCTGTTGCCGGGGCTGAAGGGCTGGCGGCCGGGCATCGACATCAAGTCAGACGGCGGCTACGTCTGTGCCCCGCCGACCATCCACCCGAGCGGAGCCGAGTACGTCTGGATCGAGAAGCCGGACGGGGGTCCGCTGGCTGAGCTGCCCGAGTTCATTCTCACTGCGATGGTCGAGCGCCAGACCAAGCAGATCGAGCGGGAGATCAAGGGCGACCTGGGCAATGGGAAAATTCCTAGCGGGAATCGGAACGACGCCTTGACCTCGCTGGCCGGGAGCATGCGGCGCAGGAACATGGACCCCGAGGCCATCCTCGCTGCCCTGCTCGCCGAGAACAAGGTGAAGTGCGACCCACCGCTGGACGAGGGCGAGGTGCTGGCCATCGTCAGCTCGATCGAGAGGTACGAGCCGGACGAGGATGCCAGCCCCACGCTGAAGGTGGTCGAGAAGCAGGACATCGCCCTGGCTCCGCTGTCGGAGATGCTGGCCGAACCGCCGGACATCGAGTGGATCATCCCGGCCCGGCTGGCCCGGGGTGACTGCGCCCTGATCGTGGGCCCACCCGGGTGCGGGAAGAGCTGGATCACGATGGACCTGGCCGTGTCCGGTGCACTGGGTGGCCGGGTGCTGGGCGAGTGGCAGGTGTCGAAGCCGCTGCGTGTGATCTACATTGATGAAGAGAACCCGAGGGACGAGGTGAACCGCAGGCTGCATGGCATCTTCAACGCCACCGTGCTGAACGGGGCGAGACCCAAGGCGGCGCTGGACCTGGAGGCCAGGCTGTCCCTGTTCGAGCCGTGCCAAGGGTTCACGTTCAAGGAGAAGCAGGGCTGGATCCAACCGCTGACCGACCTGGTCTCGAAGATCGAGCCGGACCTGATCATCATGGACAGCCTGACGGCACTGAGTGGGATCGTGGACGAGAACAAGGCGGGCGACGTGCGTGCCTTCTTCCATGACAAGCTGTACCCGCTGCGCCGGATCTGCAACTCGGCGATCCTAGCAGTTCATCATAGTAATAAGAAGGCGTACGAGACCGAGGGCAACGAGACGGCCACGAAGGACGGGCAGATCAGAGGCAGCATCGACTACCTTGGTGCGGTCGACGCCTGCCTGTTCGCCTCGGCCACGAAGAGTAAGGAGACTGGCGAGGTCACGGCCCGGGCACTGCACCAGGCCAAGCAGCGCAGGGACAAGGAGCCACCGGCCGTGCGCTGGGAGCTGCAAGGCAGCCGCGGATCGGACGGGATGCTCTGCCTCCGCCCGCTGGTGTCGGACACCCCGCACCTGCGCCGGGATGCAGGGCAGAAGGTGACCGGCTTCACGCCGCCCGAGGAACGGGTGGTCGAGCCGCACCCCCAGTTCCTGAGCATGAGCAAGACCAAGGTGATCCGGTGGGCCCGGCAGAAGTGGCCGAACCTGGACCGGCACGAGCTGCACCGCAAGATCGTGGACNNGGCACGAGCTGCACCGCAAGATCGTGGACGAGACCCGGCGGATCGACATCAGCCTGGGGCTAGTCGGCAAGGTATTCGCTGAGGGAGCTTGACTTCGCGGAAACCGTAGCCTATATTTGATGGTGGAGAAGGGCAATGGTGCCCGGAAATACTGTGGAGGAATCGTATGGCAGGACTCAAGTCCATTGAGCATCTCTTGTCTGGTGGCGGGCAGACCCGCCGAGGCATGAAGATCCTAGTCTTTGGCCCAACGGGCAGCGGCAAGTCGCCCCTGTTGGCCAGCTTCCCCCGACCACTGATGGTGATCGACTGCGGAGAGGGTGGGATCCAGACCTACCTGAAGCCGCCCGCTCTTGTGGACGGGAAGCAGCAAGTCAACCTCGACCGTGTCTTCAAGGGCGAGGAAGACCTGTGCGTCACCGTGCAGGGTGAGGACCAGATGTCGCAGGCGATTGACTTCGCCCTCTCGAACGAGGACAAGTTCAACAGCCTGGTCATCGACGGTTACAACCTGGCATGGGAAGACCACATGGACGGGTACAACGACAAGTTCGGTGGCGACATCCAGGGTGGTCAGTGGCGTCTGGTCAAGGGACCGTGGAAGGCCCGGCAGAAGCGGCTCATGCGCTCCCGGTTGAACGTGGGCTTCTCCGCCTGGCTGCGGGACATTGCGTACGAGCAGGTCCAGAGCAGGCCGGGGGCTAAGCCGACTCTGAACATCCACTCGCAAGAGGTNNCGTGGACATCGTGCTCCAGATGCGGGTGGTGGCTGACAAGATGAACCGGCCCACCCCGACCCATGAGATCGTGGTGGCCAAGGCCCGTCGCCCCAGCACCGTCGACCCCAAGGACCTGTTCGTGGGCAAGAAGGTGACCTGGCGCAGCGACAAGAAGGAGGACCTCTGGGGCCTCGCAATCGCCCCGTACGTGGACGCTTGGAAGGATGCAGAGACCACCGACATGATCGACTACATCGGCATGGACGCCGAGGATGCCGTGCGGGAGATGCGTGAGATGAACGCAGCCTCCGACGACGCCGAGGCTGGCCGGATGGTCCGGATCATGGTGACTGCGTTCGAGAAGGGCGAGCTGAAAGACATGCAGGCGTTCGCCCACCTGTGGAACAGCACCGTTCAGCCCACGCTGGCCAGCCTCTCGAAGGAGGCGCAGCACGTGGTGATCGAGACCAAGGAACAGATCAAGAACAAGATCGAAGGAGGGAAGTAGTATGCAGAACCCGTTCGGAACCGCCGCAGGCAACAAGAAGCAGGAAGAGAGCGGTGGCTTTACCGAGCTGCCTCTCGGCGTCTGGTTCTTGGCCCGCACGTCGGACCGCGGCGGTGCCGTGCCGTCCATCAAGGACACCCGAGAGGGTGTGCCGTTCATCTTCAAGACCGGCCTGTACTGTGTCGGTGGTGACGGCAAGGAAGTCACGCCCCGCATGTTCGGGAGCTACGCCTTCTATCAGGCGTTCCTTCGCCCGAACTACTCGGAGCAGGGCGGCCCGCAGTCGCAGGACGACTACGACTCGCTGAGCGGCAGGCTCACCGGGTTCATCAACCACACGCTGTCGCCGGGCATCGAGGGCGAGGCTCGCTGGGCGAACAGCATGCGCCAGCTCGTGGCGTACGCCAACGAGTTGTCCGAGTCCAGCGACCCGGACCTGCGGCTGACGCAGTCCATGTTCCAGGTCGAGGGTACGGACTTCATCGACAACGCTGCGTACATGGCGACGGTCTTCGCCCTGTTGCTCCGCAACAGCCCCCGCCTGGTCATCGTGAACCAGAAGGTGGACAAGGGTAAGAACGGCGACCGCAACGACATCGTTGTCGGATCGGTGAAGGACGCCATCCCGTCCAACGCCAAGACCAAGACCGGCGCGACCATCGAGCCGTTCCCGAGCCGAGAGGGTGAGGTCTTCGACCTGTACTCCGAGGCGACCGAGGCCGAGATCGGAGACGACGCGGCTTTCTAGTCGATCGACACTCGGCTTCGCGNNGGGCCTGTGAAGGTGGCTGGCCGGAGGGCAGGAGGGACACTGCATGCGAGTGACCCGGCCCAGTGAACGCCGAAGCTGGAGGCCCCAACTGCGTTCTGAAAGGAGAACTAGATGCCCGCAACTGGATACACGAAACCCAAGGCGAAGGGCGAATCGCTCAGCTTCGAGGAAGCGCCCAACTACTACGCCGAGCACACTGAGGTACCGGCGGAAGCACTGCACATTGTGACTAGCATGGAGGGGGACCCCCGCAGGAGGGGCACCAACATGAGCCCCTCGGTGTGCAGCGAGAGGACGACCTGCATCCGGCAGCTCGCCATCAAGAAGTTCGTGCCGTACCTGATCAACGGGATCAGCGAGTGGCAGGCGACCGAGGGGTCGGCGTGGCACGCTGCGTTCGAGGCCGTGACACCCGAGGCCGAGGACGAGTACTACCGAGAGGTGCTGCTCCCCGACTTCTTCGAGGTGTTCGTGCCCGGCGTTGAGAAGTTCAACCCCGTCCCGACGTGGGCTGGCAAGGTCAACTGGGGCAACGTCCGGCTGTTCGAGTACGTCAAGGACGTGCACGAGAGCCACGAGATCGAGGTCTTCGACGGCATCTGGATGAACGGCAAGGTCGACAAGCTGCGTCATGACATGACCCGCATCGAGGACTTCAAGACCAAGGCGTGGCCTGGCTGGAAGGACCGGGCCAGTGGGCAGCACCGGGTGCGGCACTACCCGCCGAGCAAGGACGCCGTGATCCAGCTCAACCTCTACCGCCGCATGGTCGAGGTGATGACGGGCGTGAACCCGAGCGAGCTGGTGATCCGGCAGATGTACCGAGGCAGCCGCATCGCTGACCAGAGCTGGAAGAAGTACGACATCGAGGTGTGGTCGAACGATCAACTGGAGTTCGAGGTCCGGCCGTTCATCGAAAAGGCGGTCGGTCACTTCACAGCACTCAAGCAGATCGAGGACGACGCGCTGGCCAAGGGCGACAACCCGCTCTACGCCATCCGCGAGTACATTAACGAGCTGCCCCTCGATGGGCAGGACAAGCACATGTTCAACGGGTTGAAGTGTTCCACCTACTGCACGCAGATGCCGATCTGCTTCGAGTGGGCGAACGTGCCGCGCTTCGACACGAAGCCGGACGAGACCCGAGTGAACCTGGAAGGACTGAAGACATGAAGGGCTACGAGAAAACCCACAACCTCTACACGAGGTTCAAGGACAAGCCGAACATCGGCAAGTACGACACGTCGTCGTTGACCTGCGAGACGTTC
>JABAOG010027596.1_pt1 | contig 14499 bp, 16 predicted proteins | sample 7062131 | NCBI WGS metagenome assembly JABAOG01 (sample SAMN14538629, study PRJNA623070) | marine sediment metagenome | biome: marine biome [ENVO:00000428]; feature: marine pelagic biome [ENVO:01000023]; material: deep marine sediment [ENVO:00002113] | place: India: Arabian Sea | collected...
CCTCCTTTGGTAAAAGAATAATGAATAATAAATAAAGAATAACGAATTGTGAAGTTTTACTCCACTTCACCATTCATTATTTGTTGTTCAATATTCATTATTCATCACGGTGGGGTAGGGGCGGAGTCGGTTTTGATGACGTAGCGGCGGCGGTTGATGATGGCGATGCCGGTGATGATGAGGGCCATGCCGAGGAGCATGATGGGGGTGATGCGTTCGTCGAGGAAGAGGGCGCCGCCGATGGTGGCGAAGATGGGTATGACGTAGGTGGTGATGGCGGCGGAGGTGGCCCCGAAGCGCTGGATAATCCAGAATTCGAGGAGCAGGCCGCCGAAGGCGCCGAAGATGGCGGCGTAGATCAGAGCGCCATACCCGGCGGCATCCACGTCGTTTAAATCGAAGCCGATGGCGAGGGTGGTAAAGAGCATAACGGTGATGGTGGCGAAGAACATGCGGATGGAGGCGACGTCGAAGGCCTCGAATCCCCGGAGGTATTTGCGGGAGTAGACGGCGGCGCTGCTGCCGAAGAGGATGCCGCCCATGACGAAGAGGATGCCGAGCGGGTTGGCGGCTCCGGCGCCGGCCAGGCCGGTTTCGCCGCTGAGGGCCAGGAGGAGAGCGCCGCCTAGCGCTAAAACAATACCAAATGCTCGCCGCCGGTTTAGCTGTTCGTCGGGTAGCAGGAAGTGGGCCAGGATGACGGTGAAGGCGGGGGCGGTGGTGACGAAGACGGCCGTCATGCCGCTGGAGAGGTATTCGAGGGAGCTGATGATGCCGGTCATGGGAACGGCCGTGCCGACCATGCCGAGCAGGGCCGCCCGCCGCCAGAGGGTTTTGTTGGTTGGGAAAGTTCGATTGCGGTCAACGGCGTAGATGAGGGTGTGGAAAACGGCCGCCAGCAGCAGGCGCAGAGCGACGAAGGTGACGGGGTGGAATTGGGCCAGGCCGAAACGGGAGACGACGAGGTTGGAGCCCCAGAAGAAGGCCAGCAGGATGATGTAGGGTAGGGCTTGTGAGTCCAAATGGGGACAAGTCTACCAATTGAAAAAGGGAATAGCAACACGGATTANNCTAAGAGGGCTTGCAGGGCGGCGAGGTCTTGTTGTTTGGCGATGGTTTCTTCGGGAGAGGGGGTGTGGGAAACGGCCGAATCCAGCAGAGGCAGCTCTTCTTTAGGATTTTTGGACGTCCTTTACCCTTTTATACGATAGGGTAGTGGTTTTGTTACAAATTGGGTAGGGATGGGATAATGAATAATGAATTGTAAATTGAATTCGTTATTCACAATTCATCATTCTATAGGGCTATAGTATGATTTTCCCTTACCATAATGAATGGTACAATCAGGGTTAAACCATCCAGCAAGGAGAGAGGACTTGTCCAGCAAGACTCCAAACCAAAAAGCCGCCCGAACATTGCTATTATTTCTGGCCCTCATTATCCTGGTCGCCTGCGAAAATTCGGCCGTAACCNNCCTCCAGTGGCCGCGGCGTCGGCGACACCCTGCGCCTGCTGTTCTGGCAAGCCCCCACCACCCTCAACCCCCACCTGACCACCAACCAGCGCGATTGGAACGCCAGCCGCATCGTCTACGAACCCCTGGCCAGCTACGACAAAGACGGTAATCTCGTCCCCTTCCTGGCGGCCGAAATTCCTTCCCTGGAAAATGGCGGTCTGGCCGAAGACGGCCGTTCCGTTACCTGGATCCTGCGTGAAGATATCTTCTGGTCCGACGGCGAGCCATTTACGGCCGATGACGTCCTTTTCACCTACCAATACGTCACCGAAAACGAAACCGCCACCGCCTCCACCTTCACCGCCATCACCGCCGTCGACGTCCTCGACGACACCACCATCCGGCTCAATTTCGCCGAACCTAACCCCGCCTGGGCCTTACCCTTCGTCGGCGTCCAGGGCCTCATCCTTCCCCGCCACATCTTCGAAGGCCTGGAAAACGACGCCTTCCCCTGCGAGACCAGCAACAGCCAGTCCGTCGTCGGCACCGGCCCTTACCGCCTCGTCACCTGCAAACCCGAAGAAGTCCTTTTCCTCGGCAACGAACTCGTCCAGACCATCCGCATCATCTACGAACCCAACCCCTTCTTCCGCGAAGCCGACAACCCCTACTTCAGCCGGGTCGAGCTGCTCGGCGGGGGCACCGTTAACGAAGCCGCCCGCCGCGTCCTCCAGGTCGGCGACATCGACTTCGCCTGGAACCTCCAACTCGACGGCGAAACCCTGGCCGACTACGAAATGGGCGGCCAGGGCCAGGTCGTCACCAACTTCGGCTCCCGCGTCGAACGGCTCCAAATCAACCACACCGACCCCAACCAGGCCACCGAGACCGGTGAACGCGCCAGCCTTCAATTCGAGCACCCATTCCTGGTTGAACCCCTCGTCCAACAGGCCCTCACCCTCGCTATTGACCGCGAAAGAATCGCCGCCCTCTACGGNNACATCCTCGTCTCCCCCGCCAACCTGGCCTCGCCCAACACCTCTTTCACCTTCGACCTGGAAACAGCGGCCGAACTCCTCGACCTGGCCGGCTGGGTAGACACCGATGGCGACAGCATCCGCGACAAAGACGGCGTCGAAATGAGCGTCACTATCCAGACCACCGTCAGCCCCCTGCGCCAGGACGCCCAGGAAATCATTCAGGAAAATCTGGAATCAATCGGCTTCGAGGTCATCATCAAAATTATTGACGGCGCCACCTTTGGCAACCGCTCCCCGGAAAACACCAACAGCGCCTTCCATTTCTATGCCGATTTACAAATGGTCTTCTTCGGCAACCGCAGTCCCGACCCCGCCTCTTACATGAACCAATGGACCTGTGACCAGATTCCCCAGGAAGAAAACGGTTGGGCCGGGCTAAATATTGAACGCTGGTGTAATCCCGAATACGACCAGTTACTGAGAGACGCCAACGCCGAAATTGATCCCGAGGCCAGGGCCCAAATATTTATCCGGATGAACGATATGCTCGTCAACGAGGTCGTTATGATTCCCCTGGTCCATTTAGGTATTGCCGGCGGGGTAGCCAATGATTTAGTGGGCGTTGATTTAACGCCCTGGGATGTAGATGTTTGGAATATTAAGGATTGGAGGCGTGAAACGTCATGAGCAATGGTAACTCCGTCAACGACAAATCAAAGACAAATCAACTCTTTGCGTTCAAATGGCTGCCAGGCGCTCAAATTTTCTCCAACCTGAATATAAATATAAAGCTCCTACTTGGTTTTGGCCTTTTGGTTATCTTATCCCTGGTTATCGTTGGTATCAGCTTCCAGGGTAGTCAAGAAGCAACAACCATCATCAACCGTACCGGCGAACTTCGGGTTCCGGCTGCCCGGGTTGCCGCCAACGCCCAGGCCAATTTACTCCGCATGTTAGCTGCCACCCGTGGCTACCTTGCCCTGGGCGACCCCCAATTTATCATTGAATACAACGCCGCTGAAGCAGCCTTCGAAGGCGACCTGCAAGAACTCCGCCGTCTATCGGCCGATGTCGACCCCTTGACCGAATATCGTCTAACCAACCTGGAAGCCGCCTACGAAGAATGGAAACCACTCCCCCAACAGCTATTCGACCTGCGCGACGACCGGCTGGCCCGCGAACCGGCCTATGAAGTCCTGGCCACTGACGGGACCACTTTGGGCGGCAACGTCCTCATCAATACTCAGAAAATGNNAAAATGATTGAAGAACAGGCCCTCCGACCTGCCACCGATGACAACATCGAACTGCTGACCGATATGGCCAATTTCCAGGCCTCCTTCGCCGCTCTGTTTTCCGGTCTGCGTAACTACGTCACCACCCAAAACCGCATCTTCCGCCAGGAATATGACGTCAATCTCATTTCTAATGAATTTGCCTGGGACCGGCTGCAACAAAAGCAAGAACGCGGGCTGCTCTCCGCCAACCAGATAATCTTGCTCGATTTAATTGAGGACAACCGCAACGCCTTCCTTAATTTGCCCGGCAATGAAATATTCCCCGTTCTGGAAAGCGAACGCGCCCGGGAAGACCTTTATCTCTTCGCAACCGAAGCCGTCCCCATAAACGAACAAATGTTAAGTTTGCTCGATGATATGACCGGCGCCCAACAGGCCATCCTCCAACAAGACCTGGACGCCGGCCGCACCGCCTTGAACCAGGCCCAACAACAAACAGTTGTCGCCGGTGCAGCTGCGGCCGTAATCGGCATCATCCTCACGGTCACCATCAGCGCCCTCATCGCCGGTCCTGTTCGAGACCTGACCCAGGTAGCCAGAGTCATTGAAGGCGGCAACCTTGAAGCTCAGGCCGAAATCGAATCCAAAGACGAAATCGGCATTCTGGCCAAGACCTTCAACCAGATGACCAGCCGCCTGCGACAATCCCTCATCCAGGTCACCAAAGAGAAAAAGCGGGCCGACGACCTGCTCAACGTGGTCATCCCCATCGGCGTCGACCTCTCTTCTGAGAAAGACTTCAACCGCCTGTTAGAAAAAATGCTGGTCGAAGCCAAAATGTTCTGCCATGCCAACGCCGGCATTCTCTATCTCCGCACCGAAGACGACAAGCTCCGCTACGTCATCGTCCGCAACGAAGAGAGAAAGATAACTATGGGCGGCACCAGCGGCATTGAGGTTCCCTACCCCGCCATTCCCATGTACACCAACGGTCTGCCCAACCACAAAGACGTTGCCGTCCAGGCCGCTATCAACGGCGTCATCATCAACATCGACGATGCCCGCAATTTTGAAAGCTACGACTTCAGCGGTCCCGACGCAAACGGCGGCTATTACGCCACCTCCTATCTGACAATCCCCCTGAAAAACAGCGACAATCAGGTCGTCGGCGTCATGCAGCTCCTGGACGCCCGCGACCCGGATACCGGCGAGATTATCCCCTTCGACACCAACTTACAGCAGATGATGAACTCCTTCTCCTCCCTGGCCGTCGCCGCCCTCGAAGCCTACATTCGAGAACAGGCTCTGCGCCAGGAAATTCAACAACTCCGTATCGAAATCGACGCCGTCAAGCGCGAACAACAAGTCGAAGAAATCGTCGAAACAGACTTCTTCCGCGACCTCCAGGCCAAAGCCCAGGCCATGCGCCAAAGAGGAAGAAAATAATTAATTTGTGCATGCACAAATTAATTATTTTCTTCTAAACACGCAATGAGATTCTCATTTCTTAAAAACACCCGTCTCGGAACTAAATTTACTTTTGCGCTGCTCCTATTTTTCATCGGAGGAATAGCATTAAGCTGGCTGGCTTTGTCGCGGACTTTAGAGCAAATTTCAAAGGACCAGGTCAACGCCAAAAGCGAAATTCTCATCGGCACCATGAATGCCGTCCGCCACTACACCAGCAGCCAGGTCAACCCCCTGCTGGCCGAAGATTTGGAAACGGAAGATATTTTTATCTCCCAATCCGTCCCCGCCTACTCTGCCCGGGAAGTTTTTGAAGCCTTCCGGGCCAACGAAGAATACAGCAGTTTCTTCTATAAGGAAGCGACCCTCAATCCGACCAATGCCCGCGACCTGGCCGACGACTTTGAGACCGGGCTGGTAAACCGCTTTCGCACTGAGTCCAGCCTTGAGGAACTATCCGGCTTTCGGACCCTGGATGGGGAGGAGGTCTTTTACACCGCACGGCCGTTAGCCGTTGGTTCCGAAGGTTGTCTGCGCTGTCATGGCGACCCGGCGGAAGCTCCGACCAGCCTCACCAACACCTTCGGCTCCGACGACGGTTTTGGCTGGAAACTGGGCGAAATCGTGGCCGCCCAGGTCATCTATGTCCCCGGGGAGCGTGTCTCCGACGCCACCTGGCTTTCCCTCTCCATCGTTATGGTTATCTTCATCGTCGTCTTCGCCCTCGTCATCCTGGCCATTAATCTGCTACTCGGCCGTAACGTCGTCGAACCAATTCGCCACCTGGCCGGCCTTGCCGTTTTGGTAAGGGACGATAAACTCACCAGTGACGCCGAAGAAATAGAGTGGCTGAACCCCATCGCCGAACGGGGCGACGAACTCGGCCAGCTATCAAGACTGTTTCAGAAAATGGCCCAACAGGTCCACGAACGGGAAAAACGGCTCAAGAAACAGCTGTCCATGCTGCGAATAGAGATAGATGAAAGCAAAAAACAGGCCGAAGTGGCCGAAATCACCGAAACAGATTATTTTCAGGAGTTACAGCAAAAAGCCCAAAAGATAAGAAACAAAAGAAAGTGAGGAAGTGAGACTTCTGTTTTTTTGTACAATTAAGGCTCAGTTTTATAGATAACGAAAAAACAAATGCCTAAATAATTTTAACCAGCTATGTCAACAGTTCCACTCATAATCGCCATTGCCCTGGCCACGGCCGTTCCCCTCATCGTTCTCTATATTGTCTACACCCTCGACCTCTACGGTACCGGTGACGGCCGTAACATCGTCCTGAGCTTTATCTGGGGCGGCCTGATGGTCATGGTCGCTTTCGTCGCCAACACTGACCTGTACGAACGTATCGGCAACTTCGACACCATGATCCGCTTCGTCGCCCCCTTCGTTGAGGAAATATTGAAGGCGATGATATTAATATACCTGGTGCGCCGCGAAAACTTCACCTATTTCGTCGACGGCGCCATCTATGGCTTTGCCGTCGGTATCGGCTTTGCCGTCTTTGAAAACTACTTCTACCTGAGCCAGGACGAAGCCCAGGCCCTCTCAACCGCTATCGGCCGGGTTCTCTCCACCAACCTCATGCACGCCACCGCCAGCGCCGTCGTCGGCACCGCCCTCGGCTTCTCCCGCTTCCAGCGCTTTGAAGGCCGGGCCGTCTTACTCATTTCCGGACTCGTGGCCGCCATGCTCTTCCACATGGGCTTCAACAACATCACCCAATCCGATTTTGGGGCCACCATTCTGTTAATCTACGCCGCCGGCATCGGCTTCGGCGGCACCGGCTTCATCGCCTGGGTCATCCGGCGCGGCCTCAATGAACAACGTCAATGGATTCAAGATTCATTCGAGAAGATTGACAAAAAGGTCGTCACTTCTAACGAAGCCAAAGCCGTTGACCGGCTGGCAGAAGCCCAAGAAGTCTTAATTCCACTAGAAGAAGTCTTTGGACCAGAAACAGCCCAAAAAATGGTCCGCTTCCTACAGCTCCAGGCTCAAATCGGCATCAAGCACAAATCCATCGAAAAACTAAACGACGAATATCTAAAAACTGCCTCCCAACGTGAAGTAGAATCAATGGAGGCTGAAATGAAGGAGCTTCGCCAACAAATTGGCGGGCAGCGGATGTTGGCCCTCCGGGCCATCTTCCCGGAAGCCACCGAAATCATCAAAAACAAACTCGAATCGGTCACCAAAACCCGCGCCAAAGGCACCTCCTCCCTATTTGCCTCCCTCGACCAGCGAACAGCGAAATCAACGACCAGTGAACAATAGGCAGCAGGTAGAAATAGAATGACTTAGGACTTACGCAGTTGCCGTTAGTGGCGCGGTGGGGACACCGGCCACAGCCCTGAAGGCAGCAGGTAGAAATAGAATGACTGTTTACTGATTACGGGTAACTATAAGTAAGCGACTAATAATAAAAAATGTAATCAGGTGGTCGCTTATTCCTAAACCGTCCGCACTAATCCGTTAATTTATTTGCGGACGGTCACTGACCACTTGCAAGAGGTTGCTAAAGAGGCTAGGTGTGGTAAAGTATGGCAATTCACATAAGGTAACAATTCAGACTTTTGTTTTTATACACCTGACAAGCCAAGGTTGAAAGATACCACAAAACAAAAGTCTTTAGAGAGACTGAATGCAAACGGCCGATATAATAAAGTACCTGAAGAAACTCCCCCTCTTCGAAGGGTTGCCTGAAGGCATCATTAACGAAATGGCCCAGGAAGTCACCACCCGCAAACTTGCCAAAGACGAAATTTTGTTTCATCGCGGCGGACCGGGCGACTCCCTCTTCGTGGTTCGCACCGGCTGGGTAAAAATTACCACCGTCGACGGCGACGGCGACGAACTCGTCCTCAACCACTGCGGCCCCAGCGAAGTCATCGGCGAAATGGCCCTCATCGACGAAGAACCCCGCTCGGCCAGCGTCATCGCCCTCTCGCCCGTCGAAGTCATCGAACTAAAACGCGAGACCTTCATGGAAGCGCTCTACAAACAGCCCCTCCTCGCCGTCGACGTCATGCGCAACCTATCCGGGCGCATCCGCTATGCCACCACCTACATTGAAAAAGCCATCGAATTGAGCCACCGCATCGCTGAAGGCGACTACAGCTTTGCCCTGGACCAGATCCAAACCGTCCAATCAACCATGATTCGCGAAAAATCGGACGAAGACCGGGCCGGTCTGCTGCTCTCAGCCTTTTTCGAAATGGTCCAAGGTGTCCAACAGCGGGAAGAAGATCTAAAACAACAACTTCGAGAACTATCAATTGAAGTTGATGAAACCAAACGCCGCGAAGATTTTGAAAGTCTGACCGAAAGCACTTTCTTTTCAGATCTAAAATCGGCCGCCCAGCGCATGCGGGAAGAAAGAAATAAGACCGAGGAAGGTAATTCATAATTACAAAAAACAAATATTTAGGAGACTCATCATTATGGGCAAAATAGTCTCAATCCACTCATTTAGAGGCGGGACCGGAAAATCAAATACAACCGCCAACCTGGCCGCTCAAGTTGCGCTGGCCGGAAAACGAGTCGGTGTTGTCGATACTGACATTCAATCCCCCGGCATCCACGTCTTATTTGGTCTGGACGAAGACAGCATGGGAAAAACCCTGAATGAATTTCTTAGAAACGAATGCACCATAGAAGACGTCGCCCTCTACATCGGCGACAATGTCGGCGATGCCATAGGCCGCCAAAAACTCAAAGGCAAAGACCTGTGGCTAATCCCCTCCAGCATAAACGGCCGTGAAATCAGCGAAGTGGTTCGCTATGGCTATGATGTCAACCGTCTCAATGCCGGGCTGCAAACGGCCCGCAAAGTGCTCAAGCTCGACTACCTCTTTATCGACACTCATCCCGGCCTCAACGAAGAAACCCTGCTCTCCATCGCCTTTTCCGATATTCTCATCATCATCCTCCGGCCCGATCAGCAGGACTTCCAGGGAACGGCCGTTACTGTTGATATTGCTCGAAGTCTAGACGTCCCAGTCCTCTATCTCGTCGTCAACAAAGCCTTAACTCGTTATGACTTCAACCAGATAAAGCAAACCGTCGAATCTTTCTACAATGCCGATGTGGCCGGGGTCATGCCCTTGACCGAGGACATGGTCGATTTACAAAGCGCCGACATCTTCTCACTCCGCTACCCCAAGCATCCCTGGTCCATCGCCATTAAAGGGGTCGCGGATCAAATATTAAATAACGAATAACAAGAAACCGGGGTGGTTTTTCAGACACACAACCGTCCGAATAACCACCCTAACCCTTTTTAACGGGAACATTGCTGTGAAATGTTGGGTATGTATTGATAAAGGTGAAGAAACAGATGCACATGCCGTGTGCAGTTTTTGCGGCCGGGCTGTTTGCCAAAACCATGCCGCAGAAAGACCGGTGATTTTAGCGATGTACCTTGGCGGTAACGAAACACCAAAACTTGTCCCTGTTGCCGGGGCCATCTGGTGTACCATCTGTGACCCCCAGGACCCAATCCCGATGCCGGAATTGTATTAGTCTTTGGTGTGAGGCAATCATGGGACTTTTTGATCGGTTACAAAATCAATTAGACGACCGCGCAAAAGAAGGGGGAATTAGCCCATTAGACCTGGCTGCCCTCCCCCCGCGTCTGCGTAAAATCATGCGGATGATGCTCCGCGAAATAGAGATGACCTACGAACAACTGCGCGAAGCCACCGCAAAAATGCCAGAAGCAGACCGCCTGAATGATGCTGAATTAAAAGAAGCGTTAGAAAACCTGACCAAGCAAAGCTGGCTCATAAAAATGGGCCAGAGTGACATTATCACCTACAAAGTCAATCTCAAACGCAAAGGCCCCAGTTCCCTCGCCTCCGGCATTTGGGCCACCCTGGAAGACAAAATGTCAGCCGAAGAAAAAGGCAAAAAAGATTCAAAAGAAGGCGAATAAACAATAGAAAACAGGGAGAAAGAAAACCATGTCGCGCATCATTTCCATTCATTCGTTCCGAGGTGGAACTGGTAAATCAAATACAACCGCCAATCTCAGCACCATCATGGCCATGAAGGGTCTGCGAGTTGGGGTTGTAGACACTGACATCGCTTCTCCCGGCATTCACGTCTTGTTCGGTTTAGACGAAGAAGACATGCACCACTCCCTGAACGACTACCTCTACGGTAAATGTGACATTGAAGAAGCCGCCCACAATGTAACCGCCAATTTAAACCAGCCGGTCGACGGCGAAGTATTTCTCATTCCCTCCAGCATCAAAGCCGGCGAAATTGCCCGCTTCCTGCGCGAAGGCTACGATGTCGGCCTTTTAAACGACGGCTTCCACGATTTAATCGACGCCCTCAATCTCGATGTGCTCATGATTGATACCCATCCCGGCCTGAACGAAGAGACCCTCCTCTCCGTCGCCATTTCCGACGCCCTGGCCATTATTTTACGGCCGGACCAACAAGACTACCAGGGAACCAGCGTCACCGTCGAAGTCGCCCGCAAACTCGGCGTCCCCAACATGCTCCTCATCGTCAACAAACTACCGGCCGTTTTCGACCCCGAAGCCGTCAAAACCCAGGTTCAAAACACCTACAATTGCGCCGTCGCGGCCGTCCTGCCCCACTCCGACGAAATGATGGCCCTCATGAGCGCCGGCATCTTTGTCCTCCACTATCCAGACCATCCCATCGCCAACCAACTCCGCCACGTTGCCGATTTATTGTTGGCATAATGGTAATTGGTAATTTGTAATTGGTAATTGAGCTTCTAAATTACGAATTACCAATTACAATTCTGGCAAAGCGCTGATGTCCCAAATCCTGTCATTTCACTCCTTTCGACGGGGAACAGGAAAAAGCAATATAACCGCCAACATTGCCGCCATCTACGCCAAACAAGGAAAACGGGTAGGCGTCATCGATACCAGCCTGGAAGCCCCGGCCATGCACATCCTATTCGGTCTGGACGAAAACAAAATAAAACACTCCCTGAACGACTACCTGCTCGGCAAGTGCCAGTTGGAGCACATCGTTCAAGACGTCACCACCCATTTACAACCCGGCCTGGAGCTGCCCGGCCAGGTCTTCCTGGTTCCCGCCAGCAGCAAACTGAGCGACATCACCCATGTCCTCCGCCATGGCTTTGAAATCAGCCTCCTTAATGAGACTTTCGCCGACCTCATTCTCATGCTAAACCTTGACGTCTTATTCATCGACACCTATGCCGGCTTAAGTGAAATCACCCTTCTATCCATGGCCGTCTCAGACGCCACCTTTATCATCATGCGGCTCGACGAACAAAACTACCATGGCACCGGCATTATGGTTAGCCTGGCCCGTGAATTTAATGTCGGCAAAATCGGTCTCATCCTCAACGAAGTACCCAAATTTTTCGATATAAGCGAAGTCAAACAAGAGGTCGAAGTAAGTTACAAATGCCCGGTCACGGCCGTCATCCCCTACAACCCCGAACTCATGGCCCTCTCCAGCACCAGCATCTACGTCCTCCAATACCCAACCGACCCACTGACGAAGCTATTTGAAAAATTAGCAGATTCAGTCCTGGAAAATAACGAATAATGAACAACGAATAACGATTGGCGACCGGACAGTTCACCATTCACAATTCGCTATTCACAATTTATTATTCCCTTCCCCCTAATCTAACTCGTCCTCCCACATATCCCCCCGGTACGCGTCCGGCTTCCGCCGGTACAGCCAATCCTCCGCCTCCAGGTCAGGGTCAACATCAAACGTGGCGTCCAAACTGATGTCCCAAATCGCGTCCGCAAACGCCTCCCCCTGCAAACCCTCGCTTTCTTCGGCCGTCATCATCTCCTGCAGCTCCAACTCCTGCTGCAAAACGTCCCGCTCCACTAATTTCCGGGCTACCTCCTCCTGAAGCTGGGCCTTCATTACTGCCAGCCAATCCTGGCCCTTGGCCTCCGCTCGCTGGGCCTGCATCATCAGCCGGTAATGCTTCTTCTCCTGCACCAAAACCAGTTCATCATTAATTTCATTCAGGCGGCGCTGCAACCGGGCCAGCTCCCGCAGCAAGAAAGCGACCATCTCCTCATCATCCGTAATCGCTCCCAGGTCGGTTACATCCGGTTCCAAGGCCAGCTCTTTCAACCGCTCCAAATCCCCGGCGGCGTAAGCGGCATTAATCGCCATCATCATCTGCGTCCGGTAAGCCCGGTCATCCGCCCCAACCCCCATATCCGGATGAAAACGCCGGGCCAACTGCCGGTAAAGTTGTTTCAACTCGGCCGCTTCATCCGCATCCAACGTCGCCGCCGGTGGCTCCGGCATACTGCTGTGAAAGCGGTAATCATGATAATCCAGCCGCGGTTCGTGAAATGCCTCCTCCACATCCTGGAAATCAAAATCCCCCGGTTCATCCGCCGCGAACTCATAATGACGCCGGATCTGTTTTCGCAGCTCCGCAATCTCCTGACCCAGCCGCTCCAGCCGGTCCATCAACTGGCTGACACCGGCCCGCAGCTTGAACTCGAAAGCGTTAACGGCCGAAATCTCCTCTGCCAGCTTTACCTCCGCCTCAACCACTTCCGCTTCCAGGTCAGCAATTAGGCCACGCAGCTCCTCAATCCGGCCCTGCCACTCACTTTTTGCCTTTACCAAATTTTTGTTGACAACCATAGGTGCAGAATTGTAGCTGTTTATCGCCCCCCACGCCACAGCAGAGCAGCCATTATTAACGCCATACATATTCAGACATTTTTTGCTTTGCACCCCAATCCCCCAACCATCCAGTCAATTACAACTACCCCAAAACCCCATTCACCGTATTCAATAACTCGCTCGGCGTAAACGGTTTCGTCAGATAAGCATCCACCGCCATCTCATGCAGCCCCTGCATGGCATCCCCACTGCTATACTTCGCCGTCAGCAGCACAATCGGCACTCCCTCCAGATGCTCCAACTCCAACAGCTTCTGCCGCAACGCCCAACCATCTAATATCGGCATCGCAAGGTCCAAAAGGATTAAGTCCGGCCGTAAATCAGACAGCTTTTCCAGGGCTTCCTGGCCATCAAACGCATTCACGATTTCAAAATCATGCTTGCTCAAAATCATTTTGACCAGCATTTGCATTTCGGCTTCGTCATCAATATGAAAAATCTTTTTCTTTTCAGCCATACCAATACATCCTTTCTTATTATGCGGCTGTTTTTGTCAAAAAATCAATGACCTCTTGGTACACCCTCTCTTTATCAATATCCTCTGTCATCACATGGCCGCCCCTCTCAATCCAGACTTTTCGCTTCACCACCGAGCCAATATTCTCATAAATATAATCCAGATTCTCCGGCCTGACAGCTGCATCCCCGACAGCGTGCATCAACAATGCCGGGGCCGTCACACCCGGCAGCGCCTCAACCATCGCATCTATATAGGCCAGCAGCTCGCCCGCCGCCCGCACCGGATAAAGGCGGTAAGACGGCCACGATTCATCCGCTGTCTCCGCTTCCGGCTTGCCCAACAGCGGCTTCAAGCGCCACAAATAACGAGCCAGGCGCATTCGGCGTTGGTCCCGGTAAATACCGGGCGTACTCATGACGACCACCCCCGCCACCGGATTATTGGCTGCCAACAGCAACGCCGTCAGCCCGCCCATCGACAGCCCAATCACAAAGACCTGGTCACAAACTCCATTCAACAAATGCCAGCCATCCAACGCCGAATAATACCAGTCCCACCAACGGGAGCGGTTCATATCGGCCGCATTCGTGCCATGATGGGCCAGCCGCGGCCCCAACACCGTATAGCCGGCAGCTGCCAGCCGCCGGCCCAGGCCGCGCATCTCATAAGGTGTCCCTGTAAAGCCATGAATTAACAAACAGCCCACCGACCCACCTTGCACGTAAAATGGTTCACTACCCTCCATTAGTGAAAACATTCCCTATGTTTTACCAGAAAACCTGGAGGAGACCAGGAAAAGAATAGTGAATATTGAATTGGGAATAATGAATGATGAATTTCAGACGCAAGCGTTCAGACTTTTGCTTTTATTCTCTCTACAAAATTGGACCATTAAGTACCGAATAAACAAAACCTTTAGAGAGACTGAACGCTTACTCAAGCAGCTACCCTACTTTACCATTCATTGTTCGCTATTTGTTATTCATTATTCAAAAAGCAGCCGTACCGCCGCCAGCACCAGCACCACCGCCAACAACTGCAGCAACCGCCGCGACGCCAGCCGGCGGCTGCTCAACTCCGCCCCCAGCCAGCCCCCAACTCCGGCCGCCAGCAGCCACCAGGGCAGCTCAGACGGCAGCGAATCCATCACCGACACATTTCCCACCAACCCCGCCATCGAATTGACCAGCACAAACCCGGCCGT
>JABAOG010003929.1_pt1 | contig 14495 bp, 12 predicted proteins | sample 7062131 | NCBI WGS metagenome assembly JABAOG01 (sample SAMN14538629, study PRJNA623070) | marine sediment metagenome | biome: marine biome [ENVO:00000428]; feature: marine pelagic biome [ENVO:01000023]; material: deep marine sediment [ENVO:00002113] | place: India: Arabian Sea | collected...
GGGGTAAAAGTTGGTGTAGGATCTGATGTCATCCTTCCCCGTGACCTGTTAGAAGAAATTGCCCACCGCAATCCACGAACGATCAAACAATTGGAAAATATTCTAAAAGATGTTCCCTGGCGCATGGAACATTACGGTGAAGAGATCCTGGAGGCAGTGAATTATCGTTCATAATTATTGATTGAATTGAATGTTATCAAGGGAGAATACCATGCGAATTACTTTCCACGGTGCTGCCCAGACCGTTACCGGATCCCAACATCTCATCGAAGCCAATGGTCATAAGATCTTATTGGAATGTGGACTATTTCAGGGGCACCGCAAGGATTCATATGAGATCAACCGGAATTTCCCCTTTAACCCCACGGAAATTGACGCAGTGATTTTATCGCACGCCCATATCGATCACAGCGGAAACCTGCCCCACCTTGTAAAAAAGGGATACGAAGGAAAAATCTACTGCACCCAGGCAACCGCCCACCTGGCAAATATCATGCTGCTGGATTCAGGTCATATCCATGAAGCAGATGCAAAATACATTAATAAGAAACGCAATCGCAGGGGGGAAGAACCGATCGAACCGCTGTACACCCAGACGGATGCCGCCGCTGTTGCTCAGCAATTTGAACCAACGAAACTGTATCACGCTTTCGAACCTGCCCCCGGTGTGACTGCCATGCTGCATGAGGCCGGACATATCCTCGGCTCAGCAGCGATCTCATTAGACATCACGGAAAACGGGAAAACCAGACGCGTGTGGTTCTCCGGCGACATCGGACGTTATGACCTGCCCCTCCTCAAGGACCCGGTCATGCCTACCCGGACAGACTATATGATCATGGAATGCACCTATGGTGATAAGCCCCATCGATCACCAGAACTGGCACATGAGGAATTTCGAGAGGTTCTGCAGCGCACAATCGACCGCGGCGGCAAGGTAATCATCCCGGCATTCGCAGTCGGCCGTACACAGGAACTGGTTTACTCGCTGAACCGCATGTTCGATGCCGGTGATATCCCCCGCATCCCTGTTTTTGTGGACAGCCCGCTGGCGATCAATGCTACAGAAATTTTCTCCGCTCACCCGGAATGTTTCGATAAAGAGACCCTCGAATTCATTCGCAACAGCCCGCATCATGCTGCGCTGGGACACGATATGATCACCTATACCCGCTCGGTCGAGCAGTCCAAGTCGATCAACTATACCGACGGTCCAGTGGTGATCATCTCCGCCTCCGGTATGGCAGAAACTGGACGCATCCTGCACCATTTAAAAAATAACATCACACGTCCGGAAAACACGGTGCTGATTGTTTCCTGGCAGGCACCTCACACCCTGGGACGCCGGTTGGCAGACCAGGAGAAGCAGGTCCGGATTTTCGGAGAAACATACAACCGGCGCTGCGAAGTCGTGACGATCAACGGGTTCTCTGCCCATGGTGGACAGTCCATGCTGGTCGAATACGCCCGGGCAGTGCAGGATACCGTCAAAGATATATTTCTGGTGCACGGTGAAACACGCGGCGCCGAACCGTTAATGGAAAAACTGGATCAGGCGGGCATGGAACCAGTCTTCTTCCCTGAACCGCACAGCAGTTTCAATATTTAATCAAACACTTGCACTTAAAAATTTTTAGCAATAAGAGAAAATGGACCAAATCGGGTAAAGCTCATTGCTAAAAATCAATTCAAAGAACATTTCACATTAAGAAATGTGGGATATAAAAGAAGGGCTAAATCGATGACAGTAGAAATTTATCGAGGACAAAAATTTAAATTTGGCCATGAACGTCGTGCGTATGGATATTTTCTGCAGGATATGATCGATAAATATTCTGATTCAGAAGAATTATATACCGTCATCAGTGAGTTTGAAGCCAATACTGCATCGATCGATACCCTTGTTATTACCAATCAATGTTTGATCCGTATTGATTTTAAAGAATTGACGCAAGTGCAAGTTGATGATCCTCCAGAGATTGTAAAGATAAAAGGCAAAGAAAACGGTCTTTGGCAATACACCATCAACGATGAAACATACAGGTTAGGTGGGTTTAGTAAAAATCCTTACAATCAGTCCGAAGAGCATTTTTATCAACTTGCAGAATGGTTGGAAGATCATTCTGCTGATTTACCGCGCGGTCCATGGAATTCAAGGGAGGCCAGGAAATACCTGTATTCGTGGGTAGTAATTTCACCAGGTTTCAAAAATGATTTTTCAGATATCGATATCCCCTGGGATAAACGACCCTGGTTTAAGATACTTCCTCTACCGAGTTCCGCATGGGAAATTCGGAATACCACCGGCACCAGCAGTGGAGATCTGCTGCACCTCGATCAAGAACATATGAATACAATTGTCAGCGATCTAGGAGTTCAAAAACTTTCTGAACAAGATCTCCGGGAAATCCTTCCGAGATATCGTCCTCCGAAAACCAAATCCAGCTTGTTCAGAATCCCTTTCAGGGGAAAAGGAGCCGAGTTCAGGGACGTAGAGAAACAACAACTCCTTGAATCGCTTGATGATGGTATTGTTACGATATTTTATCTCGGAGGTCCGTACGGAATTGGAAAATCTTTACTGGCGGGCTGGTTTGCAGATCAGGCAAAATCCAGAAATTACAATATTTTATGGGCTGAAGGGAAAGAAGATATCACTTTTTCTAATTTTCTTTCAGCGATTGATATCGAATTAAACCAACCACAGTTAAGTACAATCATTGGCAATCACCAGAATAAATTGAGGGAAAAATTGGGTGAAAATAAGAATGATGCAGATGATACCGGGTTTGATGAAATAAAAGCTGAGCTTATTGATGCGGTAGTTCACTATTTAAATAAAGATCATACACTGATTGTTATTGATGATTTCCACAAGATTAACCAACCAGAAGGCTTTGAAGAATTCTTTACGAATATTATCCGACGATCTGATCATATCAAGATCTTTCTTACAGCCAGGGAAAGACCCGATATTTTAGATAGTCCAGACTGGTCATTTTCAAACCTGTTAGAAATACCTTTACAGGGTTTGCCTTTGAAGGATGTTTCCATTTTTTTTGCCCAAATCTTCAAAGAAGATGACATCGACCCCGAGGACATTCGAACGATCTGGAAACGAACGGGAGGAAATCCAAAGATACTTTATATCTTTGCACGCATCGCAAAGCGGCGAGGAATAAAAGCATCTTTAATAAAATTGCCAGATTTTGGAAAAAATAATGAGGATATGCAGGAATGGTTCGATGAATTCACTTCAATATTAACCAAAGAAGAATTTGCATTTGCATCAGCGTTATCCGTTGTCAGGAATGAATTTGACAGGGAGGTTGCTCAAAAACTTGGTTATAAATATGGTCATCCTGAAGATTTTTTAGATTCATTGATGGACAAATATGTAATTAATTCATTATCCTACAATGAATACGAGATTTTTGAACCCATAAAGGATTATTTATATTCAAAATTAGAAGAAAAGAGTAAACAAAGATTCCACTTCACAGTTGGAAATCATTTCTTTAAGAAAGCAGAAGATTCTGACGTCAAGGAAAATCGGTTAATTTATTTTTTGGAATCCACGCATCATTTCGAAAACACTGAAGATGAAAATAAAGCACTCGAATCGTATGAACAGGTCTATCAATTATCGGATTGGATTGGTGATCTGGAACATGAGGCGGAATTTGCAAAAAAAGGGTGGAATTTAAGCAAACGGAACAACGATCGTATGCTTCAAACCCGGTGGCTTTTTCGGGTTATCGACAGTGAAATCAAATTAAATAATGTGACTGAAGCAGCAGAATATATGAATGAAGTTGAATCCAGGTTGCCTGGTAGCGAAGATCTAGTTTCAATGAATGGTGACGATTCTAAACATTGGAATGAATTAATAACCAATTACTGGATTCACAAAGGGAGAATTGCTGATCGCAAAAAAGAAAGCCAAGAGGGTAAGAAATTCCTGGAAAAAGGAATTCTTTTAGCAAAATCTCTCAACGATAATAAATTGTTATCGGAGTGCAACTATACGGCAGGCAGGATTGTTCGCAGGTACGGTGAATACGATCTGGCACGGGATTATTTTTCCAGGGCTTATGAATTGATCAGGGACGATCCTGCAGAGTGGCAGCTCCAATTACGGTGCATCAGCCACATCGCCCTGATTGACCGCTATGAAGGAAAAACAGCTAAAGCCGCTGCGGGTTTTGAAAAAGCTGCTGAATTGGCACAAGAAAATGATGATTATGTCGGGATGCAGATCAATGAAACCCATCTCGCCAGGCTCGAAATGGATAACGGTAACTATGAAAAGGCATCCCCGTTATTCGAAAAATGGCTGGATCACGCTCAGAAAACAGGCCAAACAAAGGGGGAACGCATTCTTTTAGGTTATTTAGCTGAAATCAAGACCAGATTAAATCAATTGGAGGTTGCTAAAGAATTCCTTGATCGATACGAAAGGTTGAGCAAAGAAAACAAAGACCATATTGGAATTGGATGGGCGTTAGCAAGACGAGGGCTGTGGGAGCAGAAGAACAAGAACCACGATAAGGGGAATTCACTAATTAGAAAAGGGATCGATTATTTGGAGAATTTTAATTATAAAACCTACTCTGACGAATTAAAATCCTGGATCGTGACCTCGAACGATTAAATAGATTTCCAAGATCTTATCCAGATTGATGCGAGCGGTTTCAGTCTGGGATGACCGTTACACTTCTCGTCTATTGCAATTGATGAATCAAAAAAGCGTTCTTTGGTATAATCACCACGCATAACGGAGAGGTGCCAGAGTGGACGATTGGGGCGGTCTCGAAAACCGTTGTGGGGCATGCAGGTTCGAATCCCACCCTCTCCGCCATTGACTGAGGAGATGTCTTCGTGCCACCGTGCACCCAGGGGGTATTGCCAGGTTCGAATCCCACCCTATCCACCTGATTGTTCAGGATTATCCTGGACATATAAATTACCACAATACAATTAGTTACCTTGGATATTATTTTGATATTTTATCACCCGAAAAGGGGATTATTTAAAATTACCTTAGCAGTAAAATCAATCTACGTATCATTTATTACCTGTTTTTACACTGATTATTTGTAGCAGGATCTTAATGGAGAAAGAATGAACAAATCTGAACTTCTCGATTGGATGCAGGATAAAAATCAGCACTGGCGGGAAATCCTCAACCGGATTGGTCCTGATCGGATGGAAACGCCCGGTGTGAACGGAGAGTGGTCGATGAAAGACATCGTTGCCCACCTGACGGGTTGGAATATCTGGATGGTTGCCCGCTTCCAGGCTGCCGTAAACAGCGAATCAGAACCAATTCCGCCCTGGCCTGCAGACCTGGAAGCGGAAGATGACATCAACGCGTGGATTTATAAGAACAACCGGAGACTATCGGTGGATGAAGTTATCAATGATATGAACGAAGATTATCTACGACTCATCTCGATCATTAAAAGTCTGCCAGACGATGTCCGGGTAGAGTTCATCGAACCGAAATTCTGCCTGGTATGGATCGGTGATAAACGCTACCATGTCACCGAATTCTTCGATCATTTCCAGGATGATCATGAAGCAGATGTGCGCGCCTGGATGCAGGACCAAGGGATAGACCTGGTGCGATCCGCCTGACGAGCTGGTCAATCCAGGTCTTTGGCGAATCATCTGACATTGTTGACGATTGGGTACGATCTCAATAACCTTTCTGATCTCTGGGCTACCGTGCACCAACAGGGTATGCAGATTCGAACCCTACCCTCTCCGCTATAAAGTTCAAGTTTTATATCATTTCAGAAATCGCCATAAGATATTGTTCAATATACTCGGCAGAAAATATTGACATTCAGGCTCTATTTTGCTATATTATATGAGCTTTCTACTCACATTTCTTTAAGAAAAGTAAATACCCAACTATACGCCGCATTGCCGCCGGTGAAGACATCGGTGAGCTAAGCTGGGCATAATATGACCGACTCCGCACCTGATATCCAGCGGAGTTGGGATTTTTTGGGGAGGCGGCTTCAGGTACACGTCACACAGGGGGAGTAACTTCATCCTTTGCTTCGAGATCCACATCAAAGAATCAAGCCTCCATGCTGCTTTCGCTCGCCTGCCCGGCGGATGGTTTCGACCGGGTTAATTTTGAGTTTCTATCAGTGAAAGGAGGAAAAATCACAAAATAATCATCAAATGCGTGTTAAACTTTTGGAGGGCAAAAAGACGTTATATTGCATGATATCACTCCTCCTTCCTATATATAGCCAAATAATCAATTCAAGAGTCTGAAGGAGTAAGCAACCATGAATATTCGGCGTTTTCTGCGTAAATCACTTCCATTTTTAATCGTGGCGATCATCATTGGCATTATGGCGATGGCAATCACTTCCACCCAGACGATCGCCCGGTATGACGGACCCGGTCACTGGATCACCCCACCTGGTTGGAGCCATCACAACGGTGTCGCCCGGTACGATGGTCCCGGTCACTGGATCACCCCGCCCGGCTGGAGCCACCACAACGGCGTCGCCCGGTACGATGGTCCCGGTCACTGGATCACTCCGCCAGGCTGGTCACGTGCCTGATAAATAGAATTATCAACCCTGATCAGGCTCCGCGCAGGCGATGACATCAGCGCGGAGCCTTTATGTGAGAAAAACCCAGGCTCGGATTGAGTGATTGGTTATTCTTATCTTCGGGCCCCAGTGCACCTTTGGGCATGCAGGTTCGAATCCCACCCTCTCCGCCTAATATACTCAGCTTTGCTGGGTGTTTTTTCCTGAGCCACCGTGTCTCCATAGGGCATGCAGGTTCGAATCCAACTATTACCATAGAGCGCAGAACTTCTAGAGCATCTTCACCGACGGCAACACTTGGTGAACGAATGTCAAAGTACTAAAGGTATACGCCAAGTGTGCCATTCACGTCCGAGTCTACTCAGTATCCAATGAATTATCTCCCTTTTTAATCACAGATCATTTATTGGAAGTACTCGTCTGCTTTCGTTAAAACATTGTAGAACACAATTTACCAGGATAAACGCAAAGATTTACAATTAACTGAATAAGAACAGCAGCATCTTGCGGACTAGCATTTTAAGCTGGCATCTGGGAGCTTTGCTGGTTCATGCATGTTCAAGCATGGGATTTTATGATGTATTTCACCAGCGCTCCAAGCTCCCTTAGAAATTTCTCCTGGCTGTAACCAACACCATAGAGATAAGCACTGGCACCAGCCACATTCTGGACCACCCAACCCGCTTCTTTGATCTGATCGTCATCGAATCCATGCAGCCTCATTTGGGCTGTATGGAAAGGCGTTCTGTAGCCACAATTGAGAGCTGCAGCTGCCCCAAAAGCAATCAAGACCTTGTCACGGTGCAGCAGTTTGCTATCATTGCACGACCAGACATGATTGTCCCAATACTGTTCCAACACTTTGTCTGGCATATCATTCAGCCAATCAGGGACAAAACCAAAAGAATTTGTAATATCTTCGATAATTTCCTGCCGAGTTAACATGTAACATATCTCCTTTCTAATCCGGATTCTCCAATAACTCCCTGGCTGTTGACCAGAGGTTTAATACCATGTCTTGCTCCTGGGCTGCCGTCACAAACTCTTCCTGTACCGGGTTGTTCAGATCGAATATATGAGCCCCAAAAACATCCGCAAACCACTTCGAGTTCGCTACAAATGCGTAACGCATCACCTTTGAATAGATTTCGATTCCCCGGTTTTTATCTCCACGCTTAACGGCATAAAGGGCAGCCACTGGAAAGGCAAATAAAAGAGGTAAAAATACGCTGATGTCGATGGAGATTTTGAGAGCTTTCTTCAGATTAAGCCGAGCTTCAGGTATATTTCCCAAGTTAAGTGAAGAATGAGCTAAACTCACCAAAGTAGAACTGAGTTGATCCTGCTTTCCAATCTCCTGGAATATGGCTGCCGCCTTACTCAGAAATTGATGGGCTTCGGTATTCAAGCCCTCGACCAGAGAAACTCGGCCGAGCCATAAAAGGGCGCGCCCTTCGCCTGCCCGGTCATTGAACTTTTCTGCAAATTTTAGACTCATCTGCTCCAAAGAACGGGCATGGTCATACTGGCCTAAATGTACCCTGGTAGCCCCTAATAAGATATTAGTGAAGACCAGGTCACCGCTACCGCCCAGCTCATCATATATTGATGTGCTTTGCTCCAACAAAATTTCTGCCTCATCGAACCGTCCCAGATATATCTTCGGTGCGGATGCATCTCGTAAACCCTTCGCAATAAAGGCCTGATCACCTGTTTGCCGGTAAATTTGCACGCATTTCTGGGATAACTCTTCTGCCTGGTATAGCTGACCCTGAGTTAAGTTGATCCAACCCAATGTAGAAAACATATTTCCAGTGCCTATCTGGTTACCCAAGGCTTTTTCAAGCGATAAATTCTCCTCTGCAATTTGTTTAGCTTTATCAAGTTGACCTAATTCCCAGGCGATCATCGAAAGGTAGCCCAGTACTTTAGCCATTCCCCACTTATCATCAATACTTTTATAGAGATCATAACTTTCATGCCAGATGCGCAGGGCTTCCTCGTAGTCATAACGAAGTATCACGGAACCTAGGCAGAAAAGTGCGGCTGCCCTAAAAGAGCGCATATCTTTATTGGACAAACTGGGAGCATCGAGCAAATCGAGAGCGAGATTTGCATGCTGCATGGCAAGATCACTTTGTCCTAAATCGCGGTTGAAAGCTGACTGCCAGATCATTATCCGGATACGCAAGCATTGGGTATCCTCTCTTTCTAATCCAGATACCATTTCTACAGCTTTTCCAAGAAGGATTTCCGCTTCGCGGAAGTGGCCCCGCCACTGATAGAAGCTTGCTAGACTTTCTAATGCCTGTTCCAACTGTTCAACCTGTACATTCGCTACAGCCCAATTCCACGCACTGCGCACATTCTCGCGCTCTTTATCTATCTCCAATAATCCCTTGAGCCGTCCTGAAGTTTTTAACTCGTTTTCCCATTTATTCAAAAAAGCACAGTAGTAAGCGCTATGAGCATTACGGGCTGCTTTATAAGCATCCGGATCAAGTCGTAGCTTACCCTCTGCATACTACCTCAGGAGCTCATGAATCTGGAATCGTCCGGTCAATGTACAACCTAGCAGGGATTTATTCACCAATGCGCGCATTACTTGTATCGATGCATCGGATACAGCTAAACCTGCCTGAGTTTTAAAACCATCCCGAAAGACTGACAAATTCTGGAAGACGTGCTGCTCCTGTTCGGTCAATAACTCCCAAGATTGTTTAAAAACGGAACGAATGCTCCAGTGACGCCCAGGGGCATCCCAAATATGTATCTCTAAAAAATCAAGGCTCCGTTCGATTTCACTTTTTATCTCAGCAGGGGACAAGATCTCTGTCCATGCTGCTGCCAGGATAATCGATAATGGCATTCCTTCCACGAGACGGCAGATTTGGACGACATTCTGGAGGTCTTCTCCACCAAGTTCATAACCAGGCTTCATTCGGCGCGCGCTTTGAACAAAAAGCCTGATTGCGTCAGATTGGCTTGCCTGCTCCAAGGAATCTTCTGGCTGAGGAAAATCGATCCCCGCGATTGGGAAAAGCTGTTCGCCCGCCACGTTCAACCGGATCCGTGATGTAACCAGGATTTTAAGCCCAGGAGCTTCCTGAAGGAGGATCGGTACTAACTCACCCTGGGTTACAAGGTGTTCAAAGCTGTCCAGCACCAGCAGCATGCTCTTTGGACGCAAAAAATCTAGAAGCTGCTGTTGGGAATTGTCCCCCTCAGAGAAAGAATGATTGATGGTTACCGCGATAGCATTTACTATTTGAGTCGAGTCATCCAATGGATTAAGAGGTACGAAATACACCCCATGCCTGAAATTTTCAAGCTGTTCTAATCCANNTCAATGAGAAGACGCTTTAATTCAAGGAGTTCAGTCTCTCGCCCGATAAATGGCGTTGTCTGGGCAGGCAGATTATGGTATTGTGGGGCAGGCAGGCTAGTGACATCCAGTCCGATATCTGATCCTTCGAGGATATCTTGGTCCAGGTAATGGCTTTCTTTAAATTTTCCTTGCCGGATTTGATCATACAAAGCAACAGTGGCTGGCATCGGTTCCACCGCCAGGTTATCAGCCAGGCTACGAGAACAAATTTCATACTGCTTCAGGGCAGCGCTACGCTGCCCTGAACATGCCAGCAATCTCATAAGATCCCGGTGCGCTTCTTCGTGCCAGGGTTCGATCCGCAGTAACTGCCTGGTGTAATCAATGGCCGCATCCCAACCAACCTCGCCCTGCTCGGAATGATATTTCACCAATTTCCGCAGCGCTACCAGGGATTTTTCTCGCAACCGTGCTCGCTCGACCAGTATCCAGGTTTCAAATTCAGGTGATTGGCGAACATAGAAGCCATCCAGCAGATCACCACGGTAAAGCTGAACTGCCTGTCGTAGTGCCTCCACATTCTCCTCTGCGACGGTTGACTCAAAAGTTTGCACATCAATCCATATATCGCTTCCCCTGTTCAAGTCAACTGTCTGGCGTGTGATAGAAAGATGCTCCCCAATAATTCGGCGCAGGGTGCTCAGCGCCTGGCTCAAATTCATGCGGGCATTGGCTTCTGGCATCTCTCCCCACAGCATACCTGCTAAAGCCGGGCGTATTTGCGCTTTGCCTGTTAACGCCAAATAGCTTAGAAGCGCCTGGGCTTTGATTGATTTCAAATTGTGTACCTGGATTCCCCCCTGACGTATTTCCAAGTTTCCAAAAAGATTCAACTCCAGCTTTTTGACCATAAATTCCTGAAAACTGTTTGATTGATCTGGATTTTTGATGTTCAGTGTGAGGGGATAACGAAATTGGTATGTTTTGGGAGGCGGTGATTAGATTCAAGCTAGATTCAAAATTGATTCAGACAAATTTGGTATGTAATGGATAGTTTAATTATAGCACAGTTGGGATTACAAAGTCTATTAAAAGCTTATTTTCCCCATGTGCCCTGTGTGATTTCAGGTACCGAAAAAAACTATATCGGAAAGGAGTACAGTAAGATGTCCAGGAAAACGAAATCTATCGGTATTGCCATCGTGCTGACTGTTCTTGCGGCGATCATCGCTTTCGGAATCCGGTCTAGCGTGGTAAGTGCAGTTGATCAAGTCGAGGTTGTGAAGACTTTCAACGCAGCAGAAGGCCAGTTGCCTGAAGGGATCATTTTGGATAAATCAGGAAACATATTCGTCACCCTTGGTGCTCCATCTTTTGCTGGGGGAGGCCTGGGAGAGGTCTGGAGGATCAGTCCTGATGGTACAGAGACTACAATCTTGGCTGAATTTGACTACCCAGGTGTATCTGGCCCAGCCGGGATCGTTGTCGATGCCCCAGGTAATGTGTACTTTGCATATCCCGCAACATATCCAGAAATCAATGGTGTATATCGTTTTGAAAACGGGAAACCGGTTCGCCTTCCTGGAACAGAAAACACCGTTGTCGCGAATGGGCTTGCCCTTGATAAGCATGGGGATCTCTTTGTGAGTGACTCAATCCTAGGCGCCATCTGGCGAATCTCGCTTGGAAAGTCTCCAGTTGCATCAATATGGTTTCAAGATGATTTATTGGCGGGCTGTCTGCCTGATGAACCAATTGGAGCCAATGGGATCGCTTTTTGGAAGCAAAACCTCTATGTCGCAAACACCGGTAAGGGACTCCTCGTACGGATTCCCGTCCTTGAGAACGGTTCCCCGGGTGAACCCAAGGTCGTTGCTGGCGTAGAAGACAATGGTTGCGAGTTCGATGATCTGGTTGGGATGGATGGAATTGCCCTGGATGTACATGGTAATGTATACGCCTTATTAGTGATCCAGAACAAGCTGGTGCGCATTGACCCGAGCGATGGCTCCTACACCATGCTTCTCACTGAGAATGATGGACTCTGGAATCCAGCCAGCATTGCATTTGGCACTGGTAAAGGAGAGCGAGAGAGCATCTTTATCAGCAATTACGCTGTCATACCACCCGAACCTACAAACAGCCTGGGACCGGCAGTGTTGAAGTACAACGTGGGCGTCTCCGGTCTGCCAATACCTTAGTACAGTACTGTGACAAAGCTTCCCGCTCTTCCCATGTACGCAAACTGGTGAGGGCGGGAAGTGATGTTTACTTATCTTCGCTGTGTCTGCCAACCTTTCTCGCATATTTAGAGATTCCGATACTCCATATCGAATATTGGAAGGAGTCCTATGAAACCCAGATTTGAGGATCAGAATAATATACTTCGCCGCCAGGTGTTTTTATTAACATGTTGTCAGGAGGGAGAGGTTACATTCAAGGTGGTGACCTGGCGATACAGGTTAGATGCTTCCGGTGATGAACAGCAATACCTGTTTAGCACCTAATAATGAGGTGATGTTAAAGATCAAGAATGAACTCAACCCTGGAAATTGATTGACATAAAGAGGGGTATATACATCCCCAAACAAAACCTAAACTATTCATCCCAATCTTGATTCAACCGGTTCGGAATACTAACCCAGAGAGGCAATCGTGCTTTAAATCGAAAAAATATCTCGATCAATTCCCATATGAATTGATTTCTACCTACCGGATCCTGATCTCGATGTTCAGTTGGGCATTTATTAGACAGCGCCCTTGAATGAATGTATCGGATTTTACTCGTGGATTTATCTGAAGCAACTCTCAGCAAGAGAGATATATTGTCAATGACTAAATCAGACCTTTGTAAAAAATATATTGATAATTTTGGCAGTGTGTAATAGACGCATGAAAGAATGCATTTTTGAATTGAATAAAAGTTGAGAATAAAATTATTCCGGACTCTTGTTTTGCTTTATACCCTACTATTATGACATACCGATATATTCCCAGGCCTCTCCATAAGCTGGAGTCAAGGTCAATAATGTTTGGGTACCTCAATAGAAGTTTATCCGATCTTATCTTCAAATCCACCATGTGGGTCTGGAATCTTACGATCATTATTTCCAGCCTGGGGTGAACTTTCAAACCTTATATTCACACTTCAAAAGAGGCATAATGGGAAAATAAATTAGCGATTAAAAGCCGGCAACCAAAATCTACAAAATGAGTGCTGACTCTTTACTTATTCACAGTGGGTTGGAGACTCACCCTTACCACTTGATTTCTCAACAAAATTGAGTGATATCACCTCCAGTTTGTACTCATCCAACACAGGATCCTCCCTCTTCAAGCATCATAGAAGAGCCTGAAGAGGGAGGTAGGCTTATTTCCAGATCAGCGGCAGGTACAGCGAATTTAATTCAGGCTGGACCTCATAAGCACCCATGTCGACGATCGGCGGATTACCACTGCCAGTATCTGGTATTTCTAGTATATCCACGAAGCGGGGATTCCCGTCCAGGTCAGTGGTGACCTCAACAGGGACAGCAGTATTGTCCCCGGCATCGATGGCGGGGGAGGTCTCCTGCAGGTGCAGGTTCCCGTTGTCCGGGTCCACGAACAACGGGTCAGTATCGATATTGCCTGTGCCCGTGTAATCTCCCTGGATATCGCTGTAGGAGACATCAGCCGTGCTGTCGGGGTCGTTATAGATCTGATCCGGTGCATTTCCCCAGACGATGGAATTGGTCAGCTTCGGTGTACTGGAATAATTGCACATCCCGCCTCCATACGCTCCAGCTGAGTTATTGGAAAAACTGACGTTGGTCAGCGTCGGGTTGCTATAAAAGTTAACCATTCCACCACCCTCATCAGCATAGTTCCCAGTAAAGGTGACATTGGTGAGCGTGGGGTTACTAAAAAGATTGTACATCCCGCCACCAGGATAGCCAGCCGAGTTGCCGGTAAAGGTAACGTTCGTCATCGTCGGGTTGCTGTTTGAGCTATTGACCATCCCACCGCCGCTGTAAGTAGCCGAGTTGCTGGAAAAGATAATGTTCGTCATCGTCGGCTTGCTGTTTGAGCTATTGACCATCCCACCACCGTCACCAGACGAGTTGCCAGAAAAGGTAACGTTCGTCATCGTCGGCTTGCTGTTTGAGCTATTGTACATTCCACCGCCGCCGTAAGTAGCCGAGTTTCCAGAGAAGTTAACATTCGTCAGCGTGGGACTGCTGGTATCATTGAAAACCCCGCCGCCGGAATAAGCCGAGTTGTTCAAAAAGTTGATGTTAGTCAGCGTTGGATTGCCTGTCTCGTTGTACATACCCCCACCAAAGTACCGGTATAGTGAAATTTCATCGGCATTTCCGCCTGTAATAGTAAACCCGTCCAGGATGGCAGTCTCATCCACCCCGCTGCCGGTGACCACGTGGTAGGCATTCCCATCATCCAGGATATCATCCCTATCGATGTCCCCGCTCAGGACGGTCGGGTGGGCGTCCCAGTCGCGATCGTCTCGCTGCGTCTCTGTCCCTGCAAAGCCGCCGTACATCTCCACGCCGCTCTTCAGCTGGAAAGTGGCACTCCGGTTGCCGATC